>Ga0070730_10000437_pt1 | contig 48779 bp, 57 predicted proteins | sample Coa_R1_3_FD_66447 | JGI IMG/M metagenome (GOLD analysis project Ga0070730, IMG submission 66447) | Surface soil microbial communities from Centralia Pennsylvania, which are recovering from an underground coalmine fire - Coalmine... | ecosystem: Environmental > Terrestrial > Soil > Unclassified ...
CCACTTGGACCGCTCTGAGCGCATTCTGGACTTACTGCACGCTTCTGCTCGCCGGTCGTCCTCAACAGCTGGCTCAACTGGGCTGATCGCAAGTTCTTGCCCAGCCTCGTCGGGCAAATCGCTTCGATTTATCGGAAGCACTTTCGCTGCATTGTCAAGCCTCTTCGCGAAAAATATTCTGCTTCCGTTTTTCAGAATGTTATGATTTTCTATCGCGCATCCCGCCTCGGCCAAGAGGGGCGTTCGGCCAATCGTCACCAGACGCGAGACGGGATGCGATGGACGCGCGGACTGCGCTAGACGAGCGCATTCGGTGCGGACGGCGAAATCGTGTTGTCCCGATCCCCCGACGCTGGGACCAAGCCCGAAGCCGACAAGCTTCAGGCGATGGTGGCTAAAAAGCCCGGTACACCAGGGAGACCACGTATAAGCCGTAAACCATCGCGCAGGGAATGCCGGAGTGTTTCGGTTGTACCTGTGGATGACTCGTGTGCGTTTTTTGCGCATTTGCTGCACACGAGGCTCGCGGGTGCAACGGCACCCGGCATTCCCTGCGCCCTCCTGATTTCGAGGGCCACGAACGATGCATCACTCGGGCACTTTCATGCCGCGAGAATGCTGAGGCTCGTCATTACGCCGCTGTTTGACAATTGAATCGGAATTGTAGGGTGGGCAAAGCGACTGCGTCCGCCGTAGCTCAACGAGCGAAGGCGGAAGCGTGCCCACCATTTAGCAGATCGACGTTAAAGGAGATGGTGGGCACGGCGCTTTGCGCCTTTGCCCACCCTACGGTCTAACGAGGCGAGTGGAAACTCGCACCTCACATCTTCCCCTGCGCGTCGTGCGGTTGGCCGTGCGTCTGCATCTGCCGCTGCTTCTCCTGCTCCGCGGCGCGGTGGCGGCCGTAGAGACAGCCGGCGGCTGCACCCAGCATGCCGTGATGACCGGCAACGTGGCCGGCGACGCCGCCGACGATCGCGCCCTTGATGCAGCCCTTGGCGTCGGCGGCCGACGTGGACACCAGCGCAAGAGCAGCGACGGCGATGGCGGCGAATGCGGTTTTCATGATGCGTCTCCGAAATCGAATCTCGCGTTCCTCAACAGCATGCCACCGCCTGCGGTTCCCTCAAGTCACGCAGCCGCGCCTGCCGCGTGAACGACATATGCTCGCCAAGCGACATATGTGCTGCAACCAAAGATGTGTCTGCGACTTGACCGCGATCGATCGCCGCGATTGCATTGGAGCGGAAGTGAGTCTGGTGAGTTACACGCGGAGCGTGAATGGTCGAGAATCTCAACCGCAAGCGTGTGCTGAACTTTCTCGACGTCTACCATTCCGGCGATATCGAGGGCGCGCTGGCGCGCTGCAGCGACGACATCGAGCTGATCGCACCGGCGCCGATCGACGTGCTGCCGCATATGGGTGTCCGCCGCGGCAAGGACGAGGTGCGGACGATGTGGCAGACCGTGCATGGCCGCTATTCGAGCCTGCGCCACGAGGTGCGCGAGGTCGTCGCCGAGGGCGACAAGGTGGCGCTCAGCATCCGCGCGTTCTTCACCAAGCGCCACAACGCGCGCATCGTGCAGTTCGACATGGCGGTGTTCTTCACGCTGCGCGACGGCCGTATCGTCCAGATGCGCGAAATCATCGACACGTTCGACCTCGTCCAGCAGGTGCTCGAGCGCGATCTGTTGACCGGCAAGGCGTCGGACGCCAACTAACACGGTCATTCCGGGGCGCTCGCACTGACGAGCGAACCCGGAATCTCGAGATTCCGGGTCTGGTGCTTGCGCACCATCCCGGAATGACGGGCAAGCTTCGATGCATTGAACCTTCCCGCCGCCTGCCGCGACCCATCACGGGAATTTGCGGACCAAAATGACCTCATGAAAATTGTGTTGCTTGCCGTGCTGGGGCTGATCCTGGGTGCTCTTGGCGGCGCGGCGCTCGGTATCGGCGCCGGGCTCGCCTGGGTGGAAATCTTTAAAGTCACGGATTTTGAAGGCTATAGCGGCATGCTGGTGTTCTTCACCTTCATGCCGCTCGGCGCCATCATCGGGGGGCTGGCCGGCGCGTTCGGCTTTGCCTTGATGGCCTTCCGCGACAGCCAAATCGCCATCGAGCGCGATCCGGTCGGCCGCGAGCCCCGGAATCGGCGGTAACGAGGGCCGCAAATTCGCCGCCCTCCGGCATTTGTGCAATGCAAAATTGCAACTTGCGTTTGAGCCGGATTCGACTATTTGAAGGTTGAAATAGTTGAAGCAGCAATCGGGCCGGGTGTCGGGAATGACGCCGGCTCTTTTTCGTCCATTGCGGGACAGTTGCCGCTCTTCACAGCCATTCAGGACCAGCAGCATGACAGAGCACAGTCTCTGGCGTTTCTCGCGTGCATTGCACCGTGCAATCAACGATCGCCAGTTCGAGGATCTTGAAGCCTTGATCGATGAGGAAGTGGATTGGGCGATCTACGGCCCGATCGACATGTTTCCGTTTCTCGGCGCGCGGCGCGGCAAGGCCGCGGTGATGGACGTGGTGCGGCAGATCGCCGACAATTTTCGCGTCCACCGCTTCGACCGCGAGACCGTGATGCTCGGCGTCGATGCGGCGGCTTCCATGCTGCGCTATTCGCTCACCTCGCTCGAATCCAACAAGCCGATCTCGCTGCGCGTGGCGCATTTCGCCCAGTTCAAGCTGGGCCGGCTGCGCAGCATCCGCGTCCTGCTCGATACCTTCGACCTGGTCGAGCAGGCGCTTGGCCGCGCCATCCATCTGCCGCGGATGTCGGTCGCCTGACGGCCCGGCTCCCGCGTCACGAGGCGATCCGACCTCGCCAGCCCCGCCGGATCGCTTCGCCTGGAGCGCGATGCGGATTCGGGATGAACCGCAATCGCGCTCCGGGCCCCTCGCGCGGGGCCATTAACGGGCTCGTGGATCCCGCCGTCACAATTTTGCGCCAAAATCTCCGCATGCTGGGCAACACGGGTGCCTTCGCGGTTCGGCGGCGCCTGGCGGGCGGGGTTCATGATCTCCACGACATCGAAGGATCGGGCGAGAGCTCTGATGCTGGCCGCCAGCTTTGTGCTGGCCTTTGCCATGCCCGCGGCGGCGCAATCGCCCTGGCCGAAGGATGATTCGGACGCTCCCACCACCGAGGCCGCGGCTCCCGCTAGCGACGCCGCGGCCCCTGTCACCGAGACTTCGGGCGCCGCGACCGATGCCCCGGCTCCCAGCGTCAACGACGACGACGTGCTCAAGGACATCGATGTCGACAAGCTCGACTGGAGCCAGCTCGACGTCGACGCCTCGACCCTGCGCGACGGTCCGGCGGCGAAGATGCACAGCGCGCACGCGCCCCTGTCAAACGGTGGCCTGCATTGGTCGGACAAGAGCCAGCCCAACGGCACCTCCGCCGTGTCGGTGAAGCAATCGATCTCCCCGTTCTGGGACGCGCGGGTCGGCGCCGACATGACGGTCGCCCCCGAGCCCACCACAATGTCGGAGTTGCTCGCGGAAAAGAGCGCCAACGGCGGCAACCTGCCGCAATCCGGCGGCAGCGCCTACGCCGCCGTCACCGCGCCAGGCGCGGGCTCGATCTGGGACAAGACTGCGGTCGAGGCTCGCATCAACCCGAACCAGGACCAGAGCAAGCTCGGCACCTCCATCAGCAAGCAGGTGCCGCTCAGCGACCGGTATTCGCTGACGCTGTCGAACGGCGCCAACGTCGTCGAGCAGGGTGGCGGCATCCCGGTGCCTGGCCTCGCCGAGCGTCCGGAAACAACCTATCAGACCGAGCAATCCGCCAAGCTCGACGTGACCGAGACCGGCACCAGCTTCAGCGCCGGCCAGGCGCTTTCGACCACCGACGACAAGTGGCTGCGCAGGATCGGCGCCGAGCAGAAGCTGTTCGGCGGGGTCTCGATCGCGGGCTCGATCGGCGAGACCGCGCAGGGCACCACCAACAAGAGCGTGACCGCGGGCTTCAAGAAGAGCTGGTAGGCCGCCGTGTTTGCCTCACGCGCCGCGCCACCGCATACCCCGGTAATGATCCAGCATTGCCGCAACTTGGCCGCGATGCGGTCAAAATCCGCCGCCCTGATAGCCGCGCTTGCAATTCGTCGTGCGGGGGACACTCGCGCGTGACAACGCGAAACAGAGGATGGACGATGAACGTCATGCCAAAGATCGAGTCGACTGAAACCGGCGAGGTGGACAACAATCTCGCCGCGGTGTCCGAGGTCGAAGCGGGAATCCGCGATTTCGTCCGCAACGACATCGCCTATCTGCGCCGTCCGATGGCGGTGAACTCCACCGAACCCATCCTCGATCCGAGTGCAGAGGCCACTGTGAACAATGTCAATTCGCTGATCCAGCGCGTCGCCGGAACCTCGTTGTCGGAAATCGAGAACCTGATCTCGGAGCTGGAAGCCCTGCGTGATCTCCTGCATGCCGAAGGCCAGCGCGTTCAGCGCGAGATTTCCGGCTACGCGCAGCTCAGCCAGGCCGCGATGAAGTCCACCCGCATGATTGCCGACAACGTGCAGCAGTGGAAGCGCACCGCCGACGGCCTGCGCAACAGCTGATTGCGCAATTGCCACACTGCGCCGCAAATCGCCGCCGCCCTTCGGATTTCAGAAGCGCGGCGGTTTCGATTCGCGTAGAAGCATCACCATAACGCGCTGAGCTCGGCCGCCGCATCACGAAGATGAAACGAGCGTTGTTTAAGGGGGAAAGCATGTCGGTTGAAACGATGGAGCGGGAAGGAAGCCAAACCGTCCCGCGTGCGTCCACTCCGCTCGGCACGCTGATGATCCGCTTTGTCGGATTGTTGTTCGTGGCCGTGACCGTGCTGGCGCTGGTCTGGAGCAGGTAGGATCTTTCGCTGATTGTGGAGAACGGCCGCGTTCCGCTTACATTGTTGGCGAAACCGATCAGCGGCTCGCGACCACGGTCTGTTCCAGCGTGTAAGAGCCGTCGGCATAGCCCTTCACAACCATTGCCGCCGTCAGCATCACCGCGACCGTCACTGTCGCGAAGATGAAGCCCACCAGTTTCAACGCGCCTCGATCCGCCATTGTCGTCCCCCGCCGATTGAGCGGGCTCACTATCGCGACCACTCCTTCAAAATGCGTTAGCAAGAAATGAGTTCCGCCGATTCCACGCGGCGAGCCGGACAAACAATGCGGTAACCTTGTTGTATGGTTAAGCGCCCGCGTTCCGCCGCGGCACGAAAGCGGTGGCGAGAAAGGAGAACACCAATTCGCCGCGCTGGTTGGTGCCGAAGTTGCGGATTTGCACGATGCCCCATTCAGGACGAGAGTCAGAGGTGCGGGCCGATTCGATCTCGAGGCCGAAGCTGATGGTGTCGCCGGCCAGCACCGGCTTGACCCAGCGCAGTTCGCGAAAGCCCGGCGACGGACCTCCGACCGCGACCTTCTCGCCGCGCGCTTTGGCTTCCCGGTCCATGCGCTGGGTGTCGAGGACGATAAGCCGCATGCAGACGGACGCCACATGCCAGCCGGATGCGGCGAGCCCGCCGAACAGCGATTTGCGGCCCTCCTCCTCGGAGAGATGAAAGCGCTGCGGATCGTACTCTCTCGCGAAGCGCTTGATGTCGTCGGCGGTGAAGGTGAACGAGCCGACATCACGCCGGTCGCCGACCGGCATGTCCTCGAAAAAGCGCATCAGGCGGCTCCCGCGCCGTCGCGACGGCGGACGATGATCGGCGAGATCAGCTCGCACAGCGCCTCGCCCTTCGCGTTGCGGGCCACGCCCTTGAAGGTCACGATGCCAGTGTCGGGGCGGCTCTTCGAAAGGCGCGCCTCCGTCACTTCGACATCGAGCATGAGATCGTCACCGGGTCGCAACGGCGCGAGCCAGCGCAGTTCGTTGACGCCGGGCGAGCCGAGCGAGGCGGTGCGGTCGATGAAGCCGTCGCACATCATCCGCATCATCAGCGAGCCGAGATGCCAGCCCGAGCCGGACAGGCCCCGCAACATGCTCTTTTTGGCGGCCTCCTCGTCGAGATGCATCGGCTGCGGGTCGAATTCGGCGGCAAACGCCAAAATCTCCTCGCGCGAGACATGGCGCGGCCCGAAGGAGCCGAAAGGGCCCGGCGGAAAATCTTCGAAGGTGAGGGTCATGACCAGGGAAAATGCCGAAGGGAGGTCAGATTGTGGCCTCACTTTGCGGCAATCTCAACCCGTTCGCCCGCATGGCTCGTACCCCTGCCAGTCCGGATCGGTATCCGGACCAGGGTTTGTGTCGCCAGCCGGATTTGGGCGAGACTTTGCGCCTGATTCGCTGGGGGAAGACGATGTTCGATTTTCAGGATCTGTTCCAGTGGGACCGTTTCATCACGCCCACCATCATCAAGACGTTTTACTGGCTCGTCATTGCGCTGATCTGCCTGCTCGGCATTTCCGGCATTTTCTCCGGCCTCGCCGCAATGGCGATCAGCCCGTTCGCCGGATTTTTGGTGCTGCTCTACTCGATCGCGAGCATGATCGTCGGCATCGTGTTCTCGCGCATTGCCGCGGAATTCATCCTGATCGTCTTCCGCATCAACGAGCACCTTGGCGCGATCCGCGACCAGGACGGGATGCGCTAGTTTGCGAAACGGAAATGCATGACGTCGCCGTCAGCGACGACATAGTCCTTGCCTTCCAGGCGCAGCTTGCCGGCATCGCGAGCGCCCGCCTCGCCGTTGCAGGCGGCGTAGTCGATATAGGCGATCGTCTCGGCGCGGATGAACCCCTTTTCGAAGTCGGTGTGGATCACACCTGCCGCAGCTGGCGCCCTGGTGCCGCGATGGATGGTCCAGGCACGGGCCTCCTTCGGTCCCACTGTGAAATAGGTGACGAGATCGAGGAGCAGGTAGCCGGCGCGGATCAGCCGGTCGAGACCGGCCTCCTCCAGTCCCAGTGTTTCCAGAAACTCCTTGCGCTCCTCGCGCGACAGCGTTGCGATCTCGGATTCGATCTTGGCTGAGATCACCACCGCGACCGCGCCTTCCTCCTTGGCGCGCTCGAACACCTGTTTGGAGAAACTGTTGCCGTCCTTGGCCGAGCCTTCCTCGACATTGCAGACATAGAGCACGGGCTTTGAGCTCAAGAGCCCGAGCATCGCGAAGGCACGCTCTTCCTCCACTTTGCGCTCAACCAGGCGCGCCGGCTTGCCCTCGCGCAGGAGCACCAGCGTGCGGTTGACGAGGTCGAGCTGCTCCTTGGCCTCCTTGTCGTTGCCCTTGGCCTTCTTGGCGAGAGTGTCGACGCGCTTCTCCAGACTCTCGAGATCGGCCAGCATCAGCTCGGTCTCGATCGTCTCGATATCGGCGATCGGCGCGATCTTGCCCTCGACATGGGTGATGTCGGAGTCCTCGAAACAGCGCACGACATGCGCGATCGCGTCGACCTCGCGGATATTGGCGAGGAACTGGTTGCCGAGGCCCTCGCCTTTGGACGCGCCGCGCACGAGGCCGGCGATATCGACAAAGGTCAGCCGGGTCGGGATGATCTGCGCTGACTTGGCGATGGCGGCGAGCTTGTCCAGCCGGGGATCGGGAACGGCGACCTCGCCGATATTGGGCTCGATGGTGCAGAACGGATAGTTCGCCGCCTGCGCCGCCGCGGTTTCGGTGAGCGCATTGAACAGGGTCGACTTGCCGACATTGGGCAACCCGACGATACCGCATTTGAATCCCATCGTGTCCTCTGATTGATGCTCGTCATGCCCGCGCTCGTTGCGGGCATCCACGTCTTTCTTTGCCGTTGAGCGGAGACGTGGATGGCCGGGACGAGCCCGGCCATGGCGACGGAGAGATCAGTCCTGCTTCTCTCCGCTGTCCTCTTTCTCGAAAAATCCCTTGCCCTGCATCGCCAGATGCACCTTGTTCTGGAACGTGGAGTCGTGGCCGGCCGCAAGCAGGCCGGCATTGTCGGCGACCGCCATGCATAGCGCCGCGACCCACTCATCGTCCGCCTTGGCGAAGTCGGACAAGACGTGGTGATGCACCAGTTCCTTGACGCCGGGGTGACCGATCCCGAGCCGCACGCGGCGATAGTCATTGCCGATGTGCGAGGTGATCGACCGCAGGCCGTTGTGACCCGCAATGCCGCCACCGACTTTCACCCGCACTTTCGCCGGCGGCAGCTCGAGCTCATCCTGGAACACGGTGATTTCACCAGCGCCGAGCTTGAAGAAGTTCGCTGCCTCCTGCACCGCGCGGCCGGAATCGTTCATGTAGGTCGTGGGCTTGAGCAGGATCACGCGCGCGCGGTCGAGCGCGCCTTCGGCGGTCTCGCCCTGGAAGCGGCGGCGCCATGGCGCAAAGCCATGACGCCGCGCAATCTCATTGACGGCCATGAAGCCGATATTGTGCCGGTTGCGCGCGTATTTCGCGCCGGGATTGCCGAGGCCGACAAAAAGCAGCATGACGCGGCATCCCGCGCGAGACGATTACTTCTTCTTGTCGCCGCCGCCTGCGGGCGCTTTCGCACCCGCCGCCGGAGCCGCCGCACCTGGTGCCGGAGCCGCAGCACCCGGCGCCGCAGGAGCGCCTGCCGCCGGAGCCGCAGCGCCTGCCGCCGGAGCCGCAGCACCCGGCGTAGCCGCGCCAGCCGCCGCGGCCGCCGCTGCAGCCGCCGCCTTCTGCTCTTCGGCGTAACCTGACGGCGGCACGATGGTGACCAGCGTCAGGTCCTCGCGCAGCGAGCGCACGCCCTTCGGCAGCGTGATGTCGGACAGATGCAGCGAATGGCCGATTTCGAGCGTTCCGATATCGGCGTCGATGTACTGCGGGATGTTATCGACCGAGCATTCGAGATCGATGGTGTGGGTGACGATGTTGACGGTACCGCCGCGCTTGACGCCCGGCGAGGTTTCCGACCTCTGCACATGCAGCGGCACGCTGATGCGGATGGTCGCACCTTCACCGAGCCGCATGAAGTCGACATGGACCGGGAAGTCGCGAACGGGATCGAGATGGAAGTCGCGCGGAATCACGCGGTGCTTCTTGCCCTCCAGCTCGATGTCGTAAATCGTGGTGAGGAAGCGGCCGGCCAGGATGCGCTGGCGCAGTTCCTTGTCTTCCACCGAGATCGGCAGCGGGGGCTGGTTGTTGCCATAGATCACTCCGGGCACTCTCCCGGCGCGACGCTCTGCCCGTGCGGCCCCCTTGCCGACTGACGGACGCGCGGTCGCCTTCAATTCCTTGACGGTCGTCGCCATTGTCTTAAGTCCTTGTTTTCAAAAGATAAAGGCCGCTAGGCGGCCCATGCTCCGTCCCGCGGCAAGCCTCCAGGGGTGCGGGGGCCGCGGACGTGGCGGGCTTTTAGCCCCAAAGTGGCAAAATGACAAGGAAATGAAGGGATTTTTTGCGTCCCGATCGCGCGTCACGTCTTTGTCCGTGCCCGCTTGGGAGCCTCCGCCCGCTGGGGATGAAGCGTCTCTCCGGCGGCCAACATCGCGACGAATTTCTCGATGCGGGCCAGCCTCGTCTCCGGCTTTTTGGCATCATAAATACGGTACAAGATCGCAAAGCGGTTCTTGCTGTCGAGCGTTTCGAAGAAGGCCTTCGCCTTTTTGCTTTTCGATAGCGCCCGCTTGAGGTCGTCGGGGACCTGCGCCGTGCTTTGCGCTGCATAGGCGGCATTCCAGCGGCCATCCTTCCTGGCCCGTTCGATCTCGCTCGACCCCGCCGGCCGCATGCGCCCCAACGCCACAAGCTCAAGCGCGCGGGCGCGGTTCTTTTCAGACCATTTGCTGGTGGATTGCCGCGGCGTGAAGCGGATCAGCCAATGCGCGTCATCAAAGCGGTCGAGCTGGCCATCGATCCAGCCATGGCAAAGCGCGGCATCGACCGCCTCATCCCTTGAAATACTGGCAAGTCCCGATGATTTCTTCGCGATCTTCAGCCAAAGGCCCCTGCAATCCGCGGGCTGCGACGCCAGCCATGCATCGAACGCCTGCTGCGACTTGAAGGCAAGGATCGGCACATCGCGCGAGAGCTTGGCCATGAATGCGCGTCGGCGAACCGCCCTTATGAGCCCGCATTCGGCGCGGACGGCGAAATGCCAAGCTTGCCTTCCAGCACGGCAAGACGTGCCTTCAGCGCCTCGTTTTCCTCGCGCGCGAGCCGCGCCATGTCCTTCACCGCCTCGAACTCCTCGCGCTTGACGAGGTCCATATCGCGCAGGAATTTTTCGGCCTGATTGCGCCAGAGCGCATCGACCTCGCGCTTGACGCCCTGGGCGGCGCCGGCGGCGTCGTTCATCAGCCGGCCGATCTCGTCGAAAAACCGGTTGCTGGTCTGGGTCATGGCAAATCTCCGTGCGCTGGAACCGTCGCCTGCAACAATGGCGATCCCGGAGCCGCCGTTCAAGGCCCCGCGACGCCGGAGCTCGCCTTGTCACGCTCCGGTTTACTTGCGATCGTATTAAGCGCCCAATGAAAGCCAGAATCACACACGCGAAGAAGCGCCCATGATCGACAGCCAAGTGGACATCGAGACCAAGGACGGCAGGACCACCACCTTCATCACCCATCCCGAACGCGGCGGGCCGTTTCCCGTCATCCTCTTCTACATGGATGCGCCGGCGATCCGCGAGGAGCTGCGCGACATGGCGCGCAGGCTCGGCACCTCGGGCTACTATGTGATGCTGCCAAACATGTATTACCGTGCCGGCGTTATGGAGCTCGGCCCGATCAACCCCGATCCGGAATCGCCCGAGCGCAAGCGGATGTTCGCGCTGATGAACTCGCTCAACATCCCGCTGGTGATGGAAGATACGAAGGCCCTGTTCGCCTATGCCGGGACGCGAGAGGCCGCCAATACCGGGATCGTCGGCACCCTCGGCTATTGCATGAGCGGTCGCTACGCTGTCAACGCGGCGACGCATTTTTCCGATCGCGTCAAGGCCGCCGCCTCGGTCTATGGCACGCATCTTGCGACCGACCAGCCCGACAGCCCGCATCTGGCGGCCTCCAGGACCAGGGCCGAGCTTTACTTCGCCTGCGCCGAGACCGATATCTACGCGCCGCAGGACATCATCGACAAGGTAAGCGAGGGCATGAAGGGGACCAGGAACGAGGTCGAGATCTACCCCGGCACGCATCACGGCTTCGCCTTCCCGAAGCGTCCGGTCTATCATCGCGACGCGGCAGAGCGGCATTGGGAGCGGCTGCTCGCGCTCTACAAGCGCAACCTTGCCTAGGCCCGGCTTGATGCTTCCTCTTCTCATCAAATTCCCGGTGTTCGATCCGATCGCGATCTCGATCGGGCCGATTGCCATTCGCTGGTACGCGCTCGCCTATATCGGCGGCATTGTGTTTGGCTGGCTCTATGCCCGCTCGCTCCTCAAGAACGAGAAGCTGTGGGGCGGCCCGGCGCCGATCTCGCTCGTCCAGATGGACGACTTCATCCTCTGGGTCACGCTCGGCATCATCGTCGGCGGCCGCACCGGCTATGTGTTGTTCTACAATCTGCCCTTCTTCACCGAACACCCCTCCGAGATTCTTGAATTGTGGAAAGGCGGGATGTCGTTCCACGGCGGCTTCATGGGCTGCGTGGTGGCGGTGATGTGGTTCGCCCGCAGGAACAACATCTCCATTCTCTCGCTCGGCGACATCACCACCGCGGTCGGGCCGATCGGCCTCTTTCTCGGGCGGATTGCCAATTTCATCAATGGTGAGCTGTGGGGGCGGCCCGCCGATCCCGGCTTGCCCTGGGCGATGATCTTTCCCAATGGCGGCCCGCTGCCGCGCCACCCGAGCCAGCTCTACGAAGCCAGCATGGAGGGCATTCTGCTGTTCACCGTGCTCGCGATGATGATCCGCTTCGGGGCCCTGAAGCGGCCCGGGCTGATCCTCGGCAGCTTTATTGTCCTTTATGCGATCGCGCGCATCACCGGAGAGCATTTCCGCGAGCCCGATCCGCAGCTCGGATTTTTGTGGGGCGGCCTGACCATGGGTATGCTCTTGTCGCTGCCGATGGTAATTGCAGGCATAGCACTTATTGTAATGGCGTGGCGCCGGAAGGAAGCAAATCAGGCCGGCGCGAAATAGTTATTTCATTGCAAGGCAGACTGTGACCGAATTTTCACCGCTGCAGTCGGAGATCAAGAAGCTCATCAAGTCGTCCGGCCCGATGCCGGTATGGCGTTACATGGAGCTGTGCTTGATACATCCGCAGCACGGCTATTACGTCTCGCGCGATCCGCTCGGGCGCGAGGGCGATTTCACCACCGCGCCGGAAGTCAGCCAGATGTTCGGCGAATTGCTCGGACTGTGGGCGGCCTCGCTGTGGAAGACTCTCGGCTCGCCGACGCTGCTCCGACTGATCGAGCTCGGTCCCGGCCGCGGCACCATGATGGCGGATGCGCTGCGCGCCGTGCGCGTGCTGCCGCAGCTCTATCAGACGCTGAGTGTGCATCTGGTCGAGATCAATCCGGTGCTGCGCAAGAAGCAGCAATCGACCCTGTCGGGCGTCCGCAACGTCGCCTGGCACGACACCATCGACGAGGTGCCGGACGGCCCCGCGATCATCTTCGCAAACGAATATTTCGACGTGCTGCCGATCCATCAAGTGGTCAAGCAGGCAGGCGGCTGGCACGAGCGCGTGGTCGACATCGACCCCAACGGCAAGCTGGTGTTTGCGGCGGCTACCGAGCCGATCCCGCGCTTCGACGTGCTGCTGCCGCCCTTGTTGCGTGCCGCGCCGATCGGCGCGGTGTTCGAATGGCGGCCGGATTCCGAGGCCATGAAGATCGCGAGCCGGGTGCGCGACCAGGACGGCGCGGCGCTGATCATCGATTACGGCCATGTGCGCAGCGACGCCGGCGATACATTTCAGGCGATTGCGCGTCACAGCTTCACCGATCCGCTGAAGGCGCCGGGACAGGCCGACGTCACCGCCCATGTCGATTTCCAGGCGCTGGCACGCGCCGCGGAAGATGTCGGCGCGCTCGTCCATGGGCCGGTGACGCAGGGCGATTTCCTGAAGCGGCTCGGCATCGAGACGCGCGCTGTTGCGTTGATGGCAAAAGCATCACATGAAGTCAGCGAGGACATTTCGGCTGCGCTGAAACGGTTGACCGGGGGTGGCCGCAGCGGCATGGGTTCGATGTTCAAAGTGCTCGGCGTCTCCTCCCGGAGCCTCACCTCGCTGCCGGGCCTGAGCGACGACAACGAATCGGCCGGAGCTTCCTGATGCTTGCCTCCTCCCTGCTTTCGGCCATTCCAGGGCTTCGCCACGCTTTTTTCACCCGCGACGGCGGCGTGTCCGATGGTGTCTATGCCGGCCTCAATGGCGGCCTCGGCTCGAACGATGACCCGGCCCGGGTGGCCGAAAACCGCCGCCGGATGGCGGAACAATTGGGCGTCGCGCCCTCGCATCTCGTCGGCGTGCACCAGATCCACTCGCCGGATGCGGTGGTGGCGAGCGGTCCATGGAACGGAACGGCGCGGCCGAAGGCCGACGCCATCGTGACGCGGAGTGAAGGGCTCGCCATCGGCGTCACCACAGCCGATTGCGGACCGATCCTGTTCGTCGATCCCACGGCGCGCGTGATCGGGGCGGCGCATGCCGGCTGGAAGGGCGCGCTGACCGGCATCCTGGAAACGACCATCGAGACAATGGAAAAGCTCGGTGCGGAACGAAGCGGCATGATTGCCGCTATCGGCCCCCTGATCCGCCAGCCGAGCTATGAGGTCGGCCCCGAATTCGTCGAACGTTTCATCGGGGCCGATGCCGGGAACGCAATGTTCTTCCTGCCAGGTGAGCGCGATGGACATGCAATGTTCGATCTCGCCGGATTCATCCGCATGCGGCTGGAAAAGGCCGGCGTCCTGATGATCGATGATCTCGGCATCGACACCTATTCCGACGAGCGCTGCTTCAGTTACCGCCGCTCCGTGCATCGCAAGGAGCCGGATTATGGCCGGCACGTCCATGCGATCGTGCTGGAAGCATGATCATGGCGGAATTGGTTCGGCGCTGCGCCCCCCGACGCCGATCATTGGGCCGCCGCGGCTCGATTTCGTCCCGATCCTGTGTCTCGCCCGCTCTAGACGCTTTCGCGTTTTAGCGATAACGCGAAGGTAACAATGAGGGATGCGTCGAACCATTTGGCCCGACCACGCCGGACGCTGCTCAGCGCCGGCTGTGCGGCGTTGTTGCTGGCTGTGGCTTGCGCGCTCGGCGGCTGCGCTGCCGGCGGGGCCGCGACTTCCGGCGCCTTTGCCATGGCGAACGATGGCCCGACCATCGCCTTCGAATCCATCGACGGCCCGCCGCCGGGCGTGTTCGACCGCATGGTCAGCGTGCTCGACAGCGAGAGCAAGCTCCGCAGCCTTTCGATCGTTTCCCGCGAAAGCCCGGCGGCCTATCGCGTGCGCAGCTATCTCTCCGCGGAGGTCAATCACGGCCGTACCGTGATCGCCTGGGTCTGGGATGTCTACGACCGCGACCAGCAGCGCACGCTGCGCCTGTCCGGCGAGGAACAAGCGGGCAAAGCCGGCCGCGACCCCTGGGCGGAGGCCGACGACCTCGTGCTGCGCAAGATCGCGCAAGCCGGCTTCAGCGGCCTTTCCAGCATGGTCAACGGCACGCCGGCCGATACCCCGCCGCCAGCCTCCACGCCAAGCAAGCACGGGGCCGCGGTTGCAAGCGCCGATAACCCGGCAGCTTCGGGGAGTTCCAACATGGTTGCGCTGGGCTACACAGACCATTAGGCAAATCCCGGAAATGGCACCCATTTTTGCCCGGGAAAACCATCCTCGCGGGTTGCCACCGGCGGCATCGGCCTGATATTCCCTCGCTCGTCAGAACGCCGGTTCCAGGGAAAACCCGATATGCTGAACAAGGTCTCCAGCACCGTGCGGGGAGAAGCCTCGATGTCGGCCAAAAACGGCTCCATCAAGCTGATAGCCGGCAATTCCAATCCGGCACTTGCCCAAGCAGTCGCCGACGGCATTGGCCTGTCACTGACCAAAGGCGTGGTTCGCCGCTTCGCCGACATGGAGATCTTCGTCGAGATCCAGGAGAACGTCCGCGGTTCCGACGCTTTCATCCTGCAGTCGACCTCGTACCCGGCCAACGACCACCTGATGGAGCTCCTGATCATCACCGACGCGCTGCGCCGCTCCTCGGCGCGCCGGATCACGGCGGTGATCCCCTATTTCGGCTATGCGCGGCAGGATCGCAGGTCTGGCTCGCGCACCCCGATCTCGGCCAAGCTGGTCGCCAACCTGATCACCCAGGCCGGCGTGGACCGCGTCATGACACTCGACCTGCATGCCGGCCAGATCCAGGGCTTCTTCGACATCCCGACCGACAATCTCTACGCCTCGCCCCTGATGGTGCGCGACATCAAGGAGAAATTCGACGTCGCCAAGGTGATGGTGGTCTCGCCCGATGTCGGCGGCGTGGCGCGCGCCCGTGGCCTCGCCAAGCGCATCAACACGCCGCTCGCCATCATCGACAAGCGCCGCGAGCGGCCGGGCGAATCCGAGGTGATGAACGTGATCGGCGAGGTCGCCGGCCACACCTGCATCCTGATCGACGACATCGTCGATTCCGGCGGCACGCTGGTGAATGCGGCCGACGCGCTGCTCGCCAACGGCGCGAAGGAGGTCTACGCCTATATCTCTCACGGCGTGCTCTCCGGCGGCGCGGTGACCCGCATCACCTCCTCGCGGCTGAAGGAGCTGGTCATCACCGACTCGATCCAGCCGACGGAAGCGGTACGCAATGCCGCCAATATCCGCACGCTCTCGGTCGCCGGCCTGATCGCGGAGGCGATCAACCGCACCGCAGCCGAAGAATCGGTCTCCAGCCTGTTCGATTAGACTGCGCGGATCTTTCGTAGGGTGGGCAAAGCGATAGCGTGCCCACCAATCCAGACACCATGCATGGATAGATGGTGGGCACGGCGCAAGAGCGCCTTTTGCCCACCCTACGATTCTTCGCTCAATCGTGCCCCGGCCGCGGCACCAGATTCATGATCGTGCGCGTGAAGCCGCCGTCGACGATGATCTCATCGCCATTGATGTAGGACGCGCGGTCGCTTGCGAGAAACGTCACGGCATCCGCGATATCCTGCGGCATGGCGATGCGACGCATCGGCGTCACCGCCGAGCGGCGCTCGGTCACGCCGGGCGTGTCGTAGAAAGCCTGGCTCATCGGCGTGATCACCATGCCGGGGCTCACCACATTGCTGCGGACGCCCTCCGGTCCCCATTCGCTCGCAAGCTGCCGCGACAGCATCACGACGCCGGCTTTGCTCACGCTGTAGGCGCCGCTCTTGCCCTGCGCGTGGCTGCCGGCGATGGACGCCACATGCACCAGGCTGCCGCGTCCCTGCTTCCGCATCTGCCGGCCAAAAGTCTGCGCGCAGAGGAAGTAGCCGGTGAGATTGACCGAGATCACCATGTTCCATTCGGCGAGCGACAGATTGTCGAGTGTCCCCGGCCGCAGAATCGCGGCGGCGTTGACGAGCACGTTTGCGGGACCGAGCGCCTTCTCGATGGTTTCGGATGCGGCCGTGATGCTGTTGGTATCCGTCACATCGCACGGTGCGACGACGTGGCGGTTGCCCGGCAGCTCTGCCCGCGTCTTCTCGAGCCCCCGCTCGTCGCGGTCGATGACGGCGACATGCGCGCCGGCGTTCGCGAGATTGACCGCGACGGCGCGGCCGATGCCGCCGCCCCCGCCCGTCACCACGCAGACGCGGCCGGCAAGGCCAAGCCAGTCGTGGGAAAGCTGTTCAGTTATGTTTTGAGTCATGGGCGCCCTCGTGTTTTCTTGTTATGGTCGCATCAGAAGACTAACAACGGATTTGAATGTCAAACAGCCATCTCGCGCACCCGATGCGCTGCTATCGGATAAGCAAGGTCGCGTCGATCAATACTCCTTTACGGCAGCACCGAGCGCAATCCATACGCAGGCAGCCAGGAGGCCAAGGCCACCGAGCGCGAGGAAGGTCGGCGCAAACCCGACCCATTGCGCGATCCAGCCGCCGAGCGCGGGGCTGAGCGCCGCGCCGGCGTCTTGAATGGTGATGACGGCGCCCTGCGCAAGATTGACGCGCCCGGTACCGTAAAGCGACCTCGCGACCATGCCCGGCACTGCAACACCCTGCAGGCCGATGCCGATGCCGTCGAGGATCTCCACGGGAACGACGCCCCACCATCCCGTGAAGAAAAAGGCAACAACGCCGCGCAACGGGAGCATCAGAAACGAGACAAGAAGGAGCAGCCAATAATTGCGCTTCTCCGCAACGCGCATGCCGACAATCGATGTGACGACCATAATGCCTTGCGCGATGACGATGAGGGTTGCGACAAGGCCCGGGCCATTGGCGTGGCTGCCAGACGTGGCGAACATGCCGTAAAGCGGAACGATCGCCCCATTGCCAAGATGAAAGACCGCGAGCGCCAGGCCCAACACCAACAGCGGCTTGTGCCGCAGCAACACCGCCATTGCGCTGGGCTGGCTCTCCGGATCGCCTTCCTTGCTGCCGCGAGCCTTGCGATCGTCGATCGAGCCGGAGGGAATCATGAGCACGCACGCCACCGTGATGGCGCCGAACAATGCCGCAAGCCAAAACACCGCGAAATACCCGAACTGCCAACCCAGCAGGCCCGAGGCTGCGGCGCCAACCATGTTGCCTCCATGATTGAACGCTTGGTTGCGGCCATTTTGCCGGTTGAAGCCGCGCTGTCCGACGATGCCGAGCGTTATGCCGGTCACCGCCGGGACAACCGCAACACCGGCGATGGAGGTGGCGATTTGGGACGTGGCAACGGCCCAGAAATTTTGCCAGAACAAAATGATGGAAGAGGCGGCAACGACGGCCACGCCGGGCACGATCACCCAGGCACGCTTGTGGCGCGATGTGTCGATAAAACCGCCGACCGGTGTTGTGATCAGCATGCCCGCGATATTGCCGATCGTCATGGCGGTGCCGATCATGGCCGTCGTCCAGCCCTTTCCCAGCAGGAACACGCCGACGAAAGGCCCGATGCCGGACTGCATGTCCGCCATGAAAAAGTTCACGGCCAGCAGCGGCCAGAGACGGGCTGCCGTGTCTTTGGTTCTTTCCCGCCGCTTGGTCATCAATGCTGGGTCCGCGCCGCGCCGACATCTTAGGAATGCAATGTCTATAACGGGCGGTCCCACGCAGGGTTCATCGCTGGGGTGGCAGGTCAGGGCCGCTAGCGAAAGTCAGTCCATGACGGAACGTCACGGGCGCGCGATCTCGCTTCTACCGCTCGCCCGACGCGGTGAAGAACTTCTCGCCATACGCAAAGCGATTGGGCTTCAGGAAGAAACCGAGCAGCACCGCGCCATCAGGCGCAACCGCCTCGTGCTGGTTGCCGGCGGGGCGCCAGACGAACTGGCCGGGGCCGCATTTACCCTCGTGGTCCTCCAGCGAACCCTCGATCACATAGGTCTGCTCGAGCGCGGTATGCTCGTGAAGCGGCACGACCGCGCCCGGCGCGAGCTTGAACAGCGCGGTGGTGATGCCGCTATCGTCGCTATACAGCACCTTGATCTGGATGCCCGGAAACTTCGTTGCTTCCCAGGGCATGTTCGGCACATCGAGATAATGCGCCACGCGCTCCGGCGGATTTTCCGGCTTGATGTCGGAATGCACGAGCTTGCGTTGCTGCACGGACATGGGGGCCTCCCTCGCAGGTCTGCTCTTGTTGGCGGAACGCCTCAAGCATACTGCGCAGATCGCCTGTCCGGAAGGTTCAACCGCCAGCGCCCTTTAGTAGCAGCGCGTGACGTTGACCGTCTGTCGCCCGCCGTCATGTCCCGGCACGGTGACGATTTCCGCCGTGCAGCTCGACACATAGGGCCGGTCGGACGGCACGACATTGGGTGGAAAGCGATGCGCCCAATCCCAGGGCACGTCATAGGTGTAGGTGTAATGCACATCCGATGACGTTGGCGGCAGCGCGTAAGCTTCTGCCTGCGGCGTACCGTCTGGCCCATAATAGGTGCCGTCGATGCCCGGCCAGAACAAGAAATTGCGGCCGCGATGATGCCGGAACGCGTGGGCATTGAGCGGGCGGAACATCGGATGCGCCGAAGCAACACCGCGCGGCGCGGCGGAAGCCTCGTTGGTGGCAAGGACGAGCGCTAGGCCGAGTGAGGCGACCAGCGCTCCGTACAATCTAGACGTCATGGCACGCACCAATTCTGCAAGTGGACTGGTAGCTCCCCAGGACACGCTAGGCCGCGCCTTTTGCGCCCGCAAACGCACAATTAATAATTGGTTAAGACGTAAGATTAACGCGCCCGCCGCTTGCGCCGCCCGGAGCGCTTTCAAGGCCCGAAAAAGACAATGAAATCACCGACATCCGTATCGATCAAATGCCGTCCGGAAACAGGAACGATCCCGATGCCGGCCCGTTGGCCCAGCGACTATTCGGTGAAAGGAGGTTCCATGAGCAAACCTCGCCAACCGAACGGCGTCGAGCCCGAGTTTTCGGAAGACGACATCCAGCGGGAGAAGTTCGGCCCGCGCGGCGTCCCGGGCGCTCCCGACCCTGCGAAGATGACTCCGCAGCGCGAAAAGAAGACGCCGAAATACATCGATCAGGGTCACGTTTCCTGATCAGTGAGATCGCAGCCAAACTTCATGGAGACCAGAATGGTTCATGAAGGTGCCATGGGCGCGTCTGCGCCGAGCACTGCCCCTACACCTGAAAATGAGAAGCGTGCGCGCACCTACGGCATGCTGATCACGGGCGTGATCGTTGCAGCCACAATCGGTGTCGTTGTCGATCTGGTGACGACATAGCTATTCCTTGGCTATTCCTTGACGGGAATGATCGTCCCGCGCCGGCTGCTTGACATTCGACACAGGAGATAAGCCATGTCGGCCGAGTCTGGACACAACACTTCACCCCGCGAGACATCGCAAGGGCTGCTGGAAAGCGCAGTCGAGATTGCTTTCGATTTTCTGCGACGAACTGGGGAGATCGACGACTCCATGGAAGCTTGCCACTTCCTCACCAGCAACGTCAGCTTCATGATGGCACAGGGCGAGCGCAGCCGCTTGATGCTCGCCAACCGCGCGATCACTGCGTTTCAGCGCCACCGCGAAACGCGAAGGATCGCCCTGGAGTTGGTCTCCTGATCGAAGGCGAACACACACGTCCCACCTCGTCGCTCATGGCCGTTGCGTGACGACGCCGGTCGGCGTCGCGAAGCCTTCCATGGTCCGTATCCGCTTCTCCAGCCACCATCCATATTCGGGCGACCAGTCCTCGAAGCGACGGTTGATGCCGAGATCATGCGCCCAGTGATGGGCGATGTTGGGATTGAATTGCGACTGGCGACCGACGGCGATGAGATCGGCCTGGCCCTTCTCCAGGATGCCTTCAGCCTGCTGCGCCTCGAGAATGATGCCGACCGCCATGGTCGCAATCTGCGCTTCGTTGCGGACGCGTTCGGCAAAGGGCACCTGAAAGCCGAGCGCGCGCGGCACTTGGGCTGCGGTCGCCGCCCCCGCGATGCCGCCCGAGGAGCAATCGATCACGTCGACGCCGCGCAGTTTCAATTCGCGTGCATAGGCGACTGTATCATCCATGTTCCAGCCTTCGACCGTGCCGTCGACGGAGGAGACGCGCACGAACAACGGCATCGCGGCCGGCATCTCCTCGCGCACCGCCTCGACGATTTCCAGCGGCAGCCGCATGCGCCCCTTGCGATCGCCGCCATATTCGTCGTTGCGTGTGTTGGAAACCGGCGACAGGAACGAGGCGAGCAGGTAGCCGTGCGCCGTGTGGATCTCGATCGTGTCGAAGCCGGCCTTGACCGCGTTCTTCGCCGCGTGCGCCCAGGTCTTGACCATGGCCTTGCATTCAGCGGTCGTGAGCTGTCGCGGCGTCAGCCAGCCCTTGCCGACGGGCTCCGCCGTCGGCCCCACCGGCTGCCAGAGCTTTGCGCCAGCTTTCAGATTCTCCTCGGTGAGTGGGCCCATGCCCTGCATCGCGGTTTGCGATGACGCCTTGCGCCCGCCATGGGCGAGCTGAATGCCGATCGCGGTGCCCTGCCGCTTCATGAAAGCGATCAGCGGCTTGAAGCTTTCGACCTGCGCGTCGTTCCAGATGCCGAGGTCGTGCTCGTTGATGAGGCCGATTTCCTCGACCGCCGTCGCCTCGACAAAGACGAGGCCAAAGCCGCCGAGCGCGTAGCGGCCGAGATGCACGATGTGGAAAGTGCCGCAGGTGTTGCCGCTCTCGCAGCGGTAATGAACCATCGGCGGCACGACGAGGCGATTTTTCAGCGTGAGGCCCCGGATCGTGAACGGTTCGAAGAGCCGCGGCCGCACCGTCTCGCTGCCATTCGGTCCATCACTCACAGCTCGCATCTCCTCTGCTTTCTCGATTGGGCGCGAAGATGACGCGAAACCGAGAGGCGATCAACCGCGCATGATGCAACGCAACTTGATACAATCCGCATGATTGTATCACGCGACCGACATACTTTGGATGAAGAGGCCGGCGTGCGCGCTAGGCGGACCAAGGCCCCGAGAGTATAGTCCGCCGCGACATCAAGGAAAAACGAGGTGCCGAACACCTCGCGAGATCTGGGAGCGGATCAATCATAAACATCTAAGGGAGAAAATCCGATGTCGCTGACTCGCCGTCAAGCGCTGGCGTCCGCCGCTGGCGCGCTTGCAAGCACGCTCGCCACGCCCGCCATCGCCGCGAAAGAACCGATCCGGATCGGTTATCTTCCAGCGCTCACCGGGCCGTCATCTTCCACCGGGATCGGAATCGGTCGCGGGACCGAGCTTGCGGTGAAAGAGATCAACGCGGCCGGCGGCATCGACGGGCGCCAGATCGAATTGATCGTCCGCGACACCCAGAGCGAGCCGACCAAGGCCGTCAACGGCGCCGCCGAGCTCGCGCATGGCGAAAAGGTGAGCGTCGTTCTCGGCCCGCTCAATTCCGGCGAATCGCTCGCAGTCGTGCCCTTGCTTGCACGCGCCAACATGGTGCAAGTGCATCCCTGCTGGGTCGACAGCCTCACCGACCCCAAGAAATATCCGATGTGCTTCCGAAATGCGCCGACCAACCAGCAGATCGGCGCCGCCGCCAATCGCTACGTGTTGGAGGTGCTCAAGAAGAAGAAGGTCGCCGTCATTTCCGACACCAGCGGCTATGGCACCGCTTCGGTGAATGCCTATGTGCCGATGCTCAGGGCCAAGGGCGCGGACGTCGTCTATCAAGGCAATGTCGACGCCGCCAATCCGGATCTGACGCCGGAAATCCTGCGCATGCGCAACGCCGGCGCGGAAGCGATCATGCCCTGGAGCGTCAATCCCGGCTTCCTGTCGCGCATCATCAATACGCGCGGGCAGATGAATTGGGACGTGCCGATCGTCGGCCAGACCACGCTCGGCTCCGGCCAGACCTCCGCTTTGCTGGAAAAGCCGGAATATTGGGCCAAGGTCTATCCCAACAATTTCCGCCCGGTCTGCTTCGACGCCGCCGGCAAGCTCACCGAGCGCACGAGCGGCTTCATTGACCGCTTGAAGAAAGCAAAGGTCGAGTTCAGCGACACGCTGTTGTGGTGGGTCGCGGTCGGCTATGACTCGCCGTATTTGATCGCCCAAGCGATGAAGAGCGTCGGCACCGAACCGGCGAAGGTGGTGGGCTATCTCAACGGGCTCAAGCATTTCGCCGGCGTTTACGGCGATATCTCGTTTACGCCCGAGCAACATAACGGCTATCCCGACGACGAAGTCGTGATGGTCGAGGCCAATTCGCTGAAGAACGGCGCGTTCAAGCTCGCGCCGGGATATGGGTCTTAGCTTGATTGAATCGGTTCGCCCGCGATGGGCTCACCTCTCATAGGAGAGGTGAGCCTGCTGGATACCGCAACAACTCGAACTGTTCTTGACAGGCTCCCGTCTGGGAGGCGCCAGCGGGGCGCCTGTCAACCTGGCCAGTGCCGGTCATCACACGTCATACGCAAGACGGAGGCCTATCCTGTCCGCCCCAATCAAAATCGGCAACGTCACGATTCACCGCATCATCGAGCAGGAGGGTCCGTTCTTCGTCGCGTCGCAATTTTTCCCGACCATCACGAAAGAGCTTCTCGACGAGAACCGAAGCTGGCTCCAGCCCCGATTCCTGGACGACCAGGACAGGCTGATGCTCTGCATCCAGAGCTACATCGTGAAGACGCCGCACCACACGATCATGATCGACAGCTGCGTCGGCAACCACAAGCCGCGGCCAACGCGTCCGTTCTGGAACATGATGAACTCCGATCGCTACGAGAAGAATCTCGCGGCGTGCGGCTGCAGCGTCAACGACATCGATTTTGTCATGTGCACGCATTTGCACACCGACCACGTCGGATGGAATACCCGGCTCGAGAACGGCCGCTGGGTGCCGACCTTCCCGAAGGCGCGTTACGTGTTCGCCGACCGCGAACTGGCTTACTGGACCAAACGCCAAAACGATGACCCGGCAGCATGTCCATGGATCACTGATTCCGTGCTGCCTATTGTGGCCGCCAATCGCGCCGATATCGTCAAGAGCGCGCACGCTTTCAACGATCTCGTGACGCTGATCCCGACGCCCGGCCACACCATCGACCACTATTCGGTGCACGTCGGCACGCAAGGCGCCGATGCCGTCATTACCGGCGACATGATTCACTCGCCGCTGCAGGCCCGGTATCCGGAGCTCGGCATGATGGCGGACTACGATTCCGCGTTGGCCGGAAAGTCGAGGCGGGAATTATTCGGCCGCTTCTGCGATACGTCCACGCTGATGTGCACGGCACACTTTCCGTCGCCGTCGACCGCTCGCGTGGTGCGCCGGCAGGATGCGTTCGACTTCATCGATGCGTAGGTCAAACGTGTGGACGGGAGGGTGGGCAGAGCGACTGCGTCCGCCGTAGCTCCCAAGAGCGAAGGCGGAAGCGTGCCCATCATTCCTGTTCCGGTCCTGGATTGGTGGGCACGGCGTAAGCGCGCCTTTGCCCACCCTACAAGCGACCGAGACACCTCATCCCATCATCGCGTCCGCGATCTTCTCGGCCGACATCAGCGTCGGAAAATTGGTGTTGGCGCAGGGCACGACCGGGAAGATCGAGGCGTCGACGACGCGCAGGCCCTGCACGCCCTTGACGCGCCCCTGCGTATCGACGACCGCCATCGGATCGTCGGGCCGGCCCATGCGGCAGGAGCAGGAGGCGTGCCAGACGCCGATCGTCGCCTTGCGTACGAAGGCTTCCAGCGCTTCGTCGTCGTTCATCACCTGATCGAAGGTGAACCCTTCGACGACGAAATTATCGATCATGAAGTGGCGCAGCGCCGCCGGCCCATCCATCATCGCCGCTGCGATCGAGGTGAGGATCTTGTTCCTGGTGTTGACCACGCCGATCTTGCGCACGCGGTCGGTGTAGGAGGCCGGGAACGGCTTGTCGGTCACGGCTTTTAAGGGCGCGCTCATCTGCAGGCCCGCCATCTTGCGGAAGCCGCTCATCAGCCGCTCGAGGTCGCGTCGGTCGGACAACAGGTTGAACTCAACGATCGGCTCGGCGAAGGGATCGCGCGAGGCGAGCTTGACCTCGCCGGTCTCCGAATGGGTCTTGTAGACGGCGGTGAGCAGCGAGCCGATCCGCTCGCCGACCGCATGCCACGCCGACTTGGTCATGGCGGCGACGAACATGTCGCCCTTCGGCGTGCCGGGCAGGCCGGAGGAATAGCGCATCCCCATCTGAATGTGGCGGCGGGTGTGGTCGTTCATGCGCGCGCCGCGGCGGACAAAGGACGACAGCGAGATCGAGGGATGATCCATCAGCCGCTGGCCGACGCCTTCGAGGGCCGCCACCACGGGTATCCCCAGGTCTTTCAAGTGACCGACCGGGCCGATGCCGGCGCGCAGCAGATGCGCGGGCGAATGGATCGCGCCGCAGCACAGGATGACCTCGCGGCCGCGGAATTCTTGCTGCTTCCCGTCGACGATCGCCTTAATGCCGACGCAGCGCGTACCCTCGAACAGCAATTCCCCGACCTGCGTCCCGGTCGAGATCGTAAGGTTCTGGCGCTTGCGCGTCTCGCGGTCGAGATACCCCATCGCGGCCGAGACGCGCTGCTCGGACTGATTGGAATGCGTGATCGGAAAGTAGCCGTCGACGAACTCGCCATTCTGGTCGGGCACGAAATTGATGCCCGCGAGCTCGCAGGCCTTGGCGACGGCGTGCGAATGCCCCGTCCAGTGCTCGCGCGGGATGCGGCGGACGGGAATGCGGCCGTCCTTGCCATGATACGGCCCGTCGAAATCGAGGTCGCGCTCGACTTTCCTGAAGAACGGCAGCACATCCTTCCAGCCCCAACCGGCTGCACCTCGCGCTTCCCATTCGTCGTAGTCGGTCGGCGCGCCGCGGTTGGCGAGCTGGCCATTGATCGAAGAGCCGCCGCCGAGCACGCGCGCCTGCTCGTATTTGCGCAAGGGAGGGCGCACCTGCGGGTTGTTGTGGCTGACGATCTGGGTCGTGACCTTCAATTCGGTCCAGTGGAAGCGCGGGTCGAAATAGGCGGTGCCTGAATAGCTGTCGCGGATTTCGGCCGGCTCCTCGCCCGGCGGCGTGTCCTGCCCGGCTTCGCAGACGAGGATCTTGTTTGTGCTTTTGGCGGAGAGGCGATGGGCAAGGACCGATCCGGCGGAGCCGCCGCCGACGATGATGTAGTCGTACACTTCTGTGTTTCCTCTTGTTTTTTCTTGTTTGAGGACGTTAGCGCACAGCCGGCATCGCGTCACGCGGGCAAAAAAGCATCATATTTCACTGCCAGCATGCCGGCTTCGTCCTTGACGGGTGTCACCCATCATGAAAATCGCGATTATTGGAATCGGCAATGTCGGCAGCGCGCTCGCTCGCGGGCTTGCGAAGACCTCGCATCGGCTTGTGCTTGGGGTGCGCGATCCCAGTGATGCCGCCGCAAAGACCCTGGCTGCCGAAGTCAAGGCGGAATTGGCAACTCCGGCGGAGGGAGCCAAATCCGCCGAGCTGATCATCCTGGCGCTGCCCTGGGACGCTGCGGAGGCTGCCGTGAAAGCGCTCGGCGACCTCTCCGGCAAGACCGTCATCGATTGCATCAATCCGTTGGCGATGATCGGCGGGTCGCTTGCCCTCACCCTGGGCCACACCACAAGCGCCGGGGAGACCATCGCGGGCTGGCTGCCTGGCGCGTATGTGGTCAAGACCCTCAATCAGGTCGGTGCGGAGATCATGGCCGACAATGCCGGCATCTCACCAAGGCCCGTGATGTTCATGGCGGGCGATCATGCCGAGGCAAAGGCCAAAGTCGCAACCGTACTGGCGGATCTGGGCTTCGAGCCGCTCGATGCCGGAGACATCACCAAGGCCCGTCTGCTCGAGCCGTACGGAATGGTCTGGATCAACCAGGCGATGTTTCGCGGCAAAGGGCGGAACTGGGCCTTCGCTGCCGTGGAGCGGACATGAGCGGCGCGGCGTACGCCGCCGCTCAGCCCAGCACGAACGAGCGCATCGAGATCGATCCCATGTCGATACCGACGTTGAAGAAGCTCAGCTCGTCCTTGTCGTCGGCGACGGCTGAGGGAAACAGCACCGGCAGATAGTGCTCCAGCGTCGGATGCGCCAGCGGCAGCGTCCGCGCCAGCGACAGCGGCTTTGCCAGCGCGCCGAAATCACGATTGCCGATCGCCTGCGCCGCGCGGGCGTCGAAATCCTCGGCCCAATCGTAGGCGTGGCTGGCGCCGCGCACCAGCGCCATCAGATTGTGGACGATGTTGCCGCTGCCGACGATGAGCACGCCCTTCTCGCGCAAGGGCTTCAGCTCCTGTGCCAGCGCAAAATGCTCCGATGGCGGCTTGGCGAGATCGAGCGAAAGCTGAAACACCGGAATGTCGGCTTTCGGGAACATCTTGATCAGCACACTCCAGGCGCCGTGATCGAGCCCCCATTCGGTGTCGCCCTTGAGATGGCTGGAGCGCACCAACTCGATCGTGGCCTGCGCGACGTCGGGCGCGCCTGGCGCCGGATATTGCGCGTCGAACAGCGCTTGCGGAAACCCGCCGAAATCATGGATCGTCTGCGGGCGGGGACCGATATGCACCAGCGTCGTGCCGCGGGTCATCCAGTGCGCGGAGACGCAGAGGATCGCCGAAGGCGTCGGCAGCGTATCGCCGAGCCTCTTCCATTCCCGGCTATAGGCGTTGTCCGTGATCGCGTTCATCGGGCTGCCATGACCGACGAACAGCGCCGGCAGTCGGGGCGTCGACGGCAGGTCCTTGAACGCCTCGCTGGCGCTGGTGGGCGTGATCGCGGCGCCGCCCGCTGTCACTGCCGCCGCCAGTCCAACGCCGTCCTGCATCAATTCGCGTCGTGACATGAATCCCGATCCGATCTTCACTCAATTCTCCGCCGCTTCCGCTCGGAGGTGCAAAATCCCATATCCAAATGGGCCTGCCAAGCGCTGCGCGCAAGCGTCAAAAGGTGCAGAATGGCATGGCGGGCGCGGCCCGTCGTATCCGAAAAGCAGCACCATGGAGCAGAACCATGATGGCGTGAAGGTCGTCATCTCCGACGTCGACGGCGAGGCTCTGGCCAGCACGGTCAAGGAGCTCGGGCACGCGAGCAATCTGCGCGCCGTGGCTTGCGACGTCGCGCGGCGCGCCGACGTCGACCGGCTCGTGGCCGCCGCGCGTGACGCCTTCGGCCGGCTCGACATCATGGTCAACAATGCCGGCGTCGCACGCAATCAGGACCTGCTCGACATCACCGAGAAGGACTTTGACGACGTCATCGCCATCAACCTCAGGGGCGCGTTCTTCGGCGTGCAGGCTGCGGCGAAACAGATGATCGCGCAGGGCGGCGGCGGGGTCATCATCAACATGTCCTCGGTCAATGCCTTACTTGCGATCCCGACGCTTGCGACCTATGCCATCTCCAAGGGCGGCATGAAGCAGCTCACCTCGGTTGCCGCCGTGGCGCTCGCTCCGCACAACATTCGCGTGGTCGCGGTCGGACCCGGCACGATCCTGACCGACATGGTGGCGTCCGCGATCTTCTCTTCGGATGAGGCGCGCCGCACGGTCATGTCGCGCACGCCGATCGGGCGCGGCGGCGAGCCGAGCGAAGTCGCCGCCGTCGTCGCCTTCCTCGCTGGCGACGATGCGTCCTACGTCACCGGGCAGACGATTTATCCTGACGGCGGCCGGCTGGTGCTGAATTATACCGTGCCGGTGAAGTAGCGGAGGCTCACACCCCCGCAGGCCGGATCGCCTCCTGAATCGCGCGCGACGCATCGAGCAAAATCTCGGCGACCTCGGCCTCGCGGCGGGGGCCGAGCCGCGTGCGAACCGCCGATAACGTGATCGCCGCCACCGGGCGATGGTCCGGTGTCTTGACCCAGGTCGAGATCGACTTCGTTCCCTGCACCAGGCCGATCTCGCGCAGATTGTAGCCGCGGCGGCGCGCGGCGGCGATTTGCGCCAACACGGCCGGTGCCTCGGTGCGATAAGCCGCAAGCCGCGCTTCATTGGCGGCGACGATCCTTCTCGCCTCCGCGGCCGGCATCGCCGCGAGGATGGCTACGCCTGCGCTGGATACTCCGAGCGGACGCCGCGCGCCGACCTCGATCGAGAGCACCTGGATCGGGAATGAGCCGATGCGGCGGTCGACGCACAGCGTGTCGTTGCCGGTGCGCACGGTGAGAAACAGGGTATCGCCGACACGCTCCGACGTGTCCTTCAGAATGTCGTCCGCGGCCGCAAGCAGCGGCGAGCGCGATGGCCGCGCCAGCGCAAGCTCGAGCACCTGGCCACCGATCGCGTAGCGCCCGGTCTTGCCGTGCCGCTCGACGATGCCTTCCTCGATCAGGGCATGCACGATCCGGTGCACGGTCGGCCGCGTCAATCCGGTGGCCTGCACGACGTCGGACAACGGCAAACCCGCCTCGCGCCCCGAGGCCAGGATGCGCAATACCGCGAGCGCGCGCCGGATCGCTTGCGCGCCTCTACGCGGTTCCGTCGTTAACGCACCAGCCCTGCCATTGTCCACCATGTGGACATGATCGGCACAATTCGGTCGACAGGTAAAGCCCGGAGTCGAAATGATGGCCAAGGCCCGGCGCGCGCCAACGCGCCGCCCCACAACAGATCAGGTGGACAATGATCCGCCAGCCGAAAGTTTCGGGAGGATTTTGATGAGATGGCTCGCAGCCGCCTTGATCGCCGTCGCTTTTGCCGGTGCGGCAGTGGCCGCTGAGCCCTATCCGTCCCGCAACGTCCGCCTGATCGTGCCCTATCCGCCCGGCGGCAATGTCGACAGCGCGGCGCGCATCATCGCCGAGAAATTGCAGCAGAAGCTGGGTCAGCCCTTCATCATCGAGAACAAGGCCGGCGCCGGCGGCATGATCGCGGGCGAAGCCTTCGCCAAATCGGAGAAGGACGGCTACACCCTGTTCGTCGGCGCCAATGGCCCGGTGCTGTTCGCGCCCCTGATCAACCGGCGCGACGCCTATCAATGGAAGCGCGACTTCATTCCGATCACGTCGATCTCGATGACGCCGCTCGTGCTGGAAGTGAATCCGTCCGTTCAGGCCAGGACCGCAAAAGAGCTTTTCGAATTGGCCCGCCGCGAGCCCGGCAAGCTGACAATGGCCTCTCCCGGCGCGGGTACGACCAACCATCTCCTGAGCGAACTCGCGCAATCCACGCTTGGCCTGAAATGGATCACCGTGCACTATCGCGGCAATGCGCCGGCAACGAATGACCTGATCGGCGGACAGGTGCAATTCGCCTTCGACCAGGTCTCGGTTGCCCTGCCTTATATCAAGAACAACATGATCCGCGCGCTCGCGGTCACCAGTCCGCACCGGCTCGCCTCGCTGCCGGATGTGCCGACCCTCGCCGAGCTCGGCTACAGGGATTTTGAAGAGCAGACCTTCACCGGCCTGTTCGCGCCAGCGGGCACCCCGAGCGAGATCGTCGCAAGGCTGCACGACACGATGGCCGAGATTTTGAAAGACCCGTCTGTCGTGGACAAGTTCGACAAGCTCGGCGCCGAGGCGGTGACGATGACGCCGGCCGACTTTACGACCTATCTGGGGCACGAGGACGCGAAATGGACCCCAGTGGTTCGCGCCGCGAATATCAAGGCCGATTGAACGGTTGGCGCAGCTGACGAGGTGACGGCCAACATGCGGATCGATCCATCTGATCATGGTGCCGAACAGATCTACCGGTTGATGACCGGAATCGTGGTGCCGCGCCCGATCGCCTGGGTGACGAGCCTGTCGGCGACGGGCGTGCTCAATCTCGCACCCTTCTCGGCCTTCACCTTCGTCTCGCAGAAGCCGCCGCTGCTCGCGATCAGCGTCGGCCGCAAGGGCGGCGTCTTCAAGGACACCGCGCACAATATCCTGGCGATCGAAGAATACGTGATCCACATCGCCGACACGCCGCTGATGGAAGTTTTGCACGAAAGCTCGGCCGAGCATCCGCCCGAGGTGAGCGAGGTCGAGGCGCTTGAGCTCGAAACGCTGCCGAGCGAACGCATCAAGGTACCGCGGCTCGCATCGCCGCCGGTCGCCATGGAATGCCGCTTCCGGCAATGCCTCGAATTCGGCGAGCTCCGCAGCCGCCTGATTGTCGGTGAAGTCGTGATGGTTCATGTCCGCGACGGCCTCGTGAATAACGGCAAGGTCGAAACATCCGCACTCGATCCGATCGCCCGCATCGGCGGCCCGCGCTATGCGCGGCTCGGCGAGATCGTCACGCTGAAGAGCGTATTTCAGACCCCGAAATCGACCGAGTGAACAGCCAAGAGGAATCGCATCATGACCGGCAACGCGCGGCGCAAGAGCATCCACATCGGCGGCTTCAAGCACGCCAATCCGATTCCGAACGCCAGCCGCATCGGCAATCTCGTCATGAGCGGCGTCATCCTCGGCCGCGATGAAGCCGGCAACATGCCCGTGAGTCTCGAAGCGCAATGCGCCAACATGTTCGCGCACATGAAGGCGACCGTCGAAGCCGCCGGCGGCACCACGGACGACATCATCAAAATGACGGTCTGGCTCAAGGACCGCTCGCAGCGCGCGCCGCTGAACGTCGAATGGGTGAAGATGTTTCCCGACGAGCATTCGCGCCCGGCGCGTCATTCCTTGCAGAGCGACATGGAAGGCGGCGCGCTGGTGCAATGCGATTTCACCGCCGTGATTGACTGAAAGGGATCTTGGCTGTGCCGACCTATCTTCCGTTCGATCCGAATCCGCAGCGCCCGTCAAGGCTTCCGCCGCCCAAAACCGTGGACAGCCAGTTTCACGTGCTGGGTCCGCTCGAGAAATATCCGGTGCGTCCGGGCGCGGCCTATCAGATGCCGACCGCGACCTGGGAGGCGGCGCTCAAGATGCACAAGGCGCTCGGGATCGAGCGCGGCATCATTGTGCAGACCACGACCTACGGCGCCGACCACAGCGTGGTGCTCGACGGCCTTGCCATGATGGGCCCTGACTATCGCGGCTGCGCCAATGCACTGGTGTTCGCCGAAGCCGACGACGCTTATCTCGCCAGGCTGCACGACGCCGGCGTGCGCGGCGCGCGCTTCTCCTTTCGCCAGGAGTTGGGGGCGGTGCTGTCGGACAAGGATTTCGCCCGCGCGATCGCGCGTATCCGTGAGCTCGGCTGGTACGCAAAAATCCAGCCGGAGAAGGACGGCATCATCTCCAGCGTTGAGAAATACGCTTCGCTCGACGTCCCCGTGCTGATCGACCACATGGCGCGGCCTGACCCAACCGCCGGCAGGAACGATCCGAACCTGAAGACGATGCTGGACCTGCTCGCGAAGGGTAATTTCTGGGTGATGCTTTCGCTCGGCGAGAAGACGTCGAAGGCCGGTCCGCCCTGGGACGACGTCATTCCAATCGCGCGAGCCTACATCGAGGCCGCGCCCGGCCGCTGCGTCTGGGCCAGCGACTGGCCGCACCCGGTGTCGGTCAAGCAGCCGCCTAACGACGCCGATCTCATCGAGCTGATGTATCGCTATGCGCCGGACGAGGCGACGCTGCACAAGATCCTGGTCGAGAATCCGGCGAAGCTGTTCGGCTTTCCGGATTGAGCCGCAAATTGCCCCCGCGCCGGTCGCCGCTACTTTTTGGTGGGCGGCGCAGCCTGCACGGCAGGTGCCGCGGCGGCCAGGAGATCGGCGCGCTTGCCGTTCAGCGGCGGGTAGATGCGCTAGCGATTGATGGTCTGCTTGGTCTGCTTGGCCGCCGCCCCCGGTCGTGCGCACCTTGCGATCCCAGCCCTCGGTATAGAGAGCGCCCCAGGCGCCGAGATCGAGCACCGTGACGTACCAGTCGAATGCAGCGGCAGCATCGGCTCGCCGAGCAAATCCGCGACCACATTGTGGAGCGCTAGCACCAGCCGATCATAGGCCACTGTCTCGCGACGGCCGCCGCTCACAACGGTGACCTGCCGCGCGGCGGGATCGATGGCTTCGACCTCGGCGCCCCTGTGGCTCACGCCAACGGGGTCAAGCAGCTTTGTCAATGGGATCGCGGCCTCGCGGAGATCGACTTCGTAATTGCGGACACGGATGTTGTGATAGGGATTGCGGTCGACGACGACGATCTCGATGTCCGTCGCCCGCGCGCCGATCTCCTCGCGCTTCCGGGCGGCGCCGATCGCGACCCATAGCCCCGCAAAGCCCGCTCCGAGGACAAGAATGCGCGCCATGTTTGCTCCGCCGGCATCATTGAAAAGCGGAGAAACATAGCAGGCCGCCGCGAGCGAGGTCCAACAAAGAGAGCGCGACGAGCTTCAGACTGAAGCACCATCGCGCCCTGACCTCGCACACACTGCGAGCTGCGCCGGCCGAAGCCGGCGGCAAATCGCTATTCCGCCGGCTCGGCCACCAACGTGATCTGCGACACCAGCTCCTTGCCCCTGGTTTCGGGGCTAAAGAGCAGCGTGACCACGAACACGATCGCGGCAGCCGTCGTCGAGATCAGCATGGGAATCGTGAAGCCCGCCGGCTGACCGGCCGCGAAGTAGGTAAGCACCGGACCGGTGAAGCCGGCCCAGATCGCGCCCTGATGATAACAGAAGCCCGACGCCGTCGCCCGCACCTCGGTCGGGAAGCGTTCGCTCAGGTAAGCCGGATTCTGTCCATAGATCGCGCCGAGGAAGGCGCCCTGCAGGATGAAGGCGCCAGCCACCACTGCGTAGGAGTCGAACATCAGATAGAACGGCGTCACCAGCGCGCCGATCGCCGCCGGGATGATCATCGCCCATCGGCGCCCGAGCACGTCGGCGACATAGCCCCAGAAGCCGGACGCCAGGAACGCGATCAGGTTGGCCATCGCGATCGGCATCGCGACCATGCCGGCGCTCAGATGCAGATCCTTCTGCAGGTGGGTCGCAAACATGCCGTAGACGGAGTAGTAGATGATGAAGCCGCTTGCCATCCACAGGCACGCCATAATCGTGTTGGGCAGGATGCGCAGGCGGAAGATGTCGAGCAGCGGCGCCTTGAATTCGTGATGCTGCTCGCGCTGAATGCGGCGGTTCTCCACCCAGACCGCCGGTTCCTTGACGTAGAAGCGGATCCACACCACGGCAAGTGCGGGCAGCACACCGAGGATCAACAGACCGCGCCAGCCGATGCGATCATAGAGCAGCCCGTAGGCCAGGCTCGACGCCAGGAAGCCGATACTCCAGGATCCTTGTAGCACGCCACTCATCAGACCGCGCGAGCGCGCCGGCCAGGATTCCATGGCGAGCGCCGCACCGGCGGGCCACTCCGCGCCCATGCCAATGCCAAGCAGCGCGCGGAACAGGAACAGCAGCCAGAAGGTCGGCGCGATGCCGGCCAGCAAGTTGCAGATCGAGTACCACAGGATCGAGATCATCAACGGCGCCTTGCGGCCGATGCGATCGGCGAGCCAGCCGCTTCCGACCGCGCCCACCAGCCGCAGCCATAGCGTGATGGTGAAGACGGCGGTCACTTCGATCAGCGGCACGTGGAAGGTTTGCGAGATCGGCACCATGATCAGGAGGAAGATCGTGAAGTCGAATGCATCGAGCGTCCAGCCGAGCCAGGCGGCGATCCATGCGATCCACTGGTCCTTGGTAGGCTCTTTCCACCACGGCACCTGGCCGGGTACATCAGCCGTCATCGTCATACGCTTCCTCCCTCGTGATTTACGTCAACTTGCTCTCCGTGGCTTCCCTGCGCGGCTGTGGTCGCCGTCTGAGCAGGACTGTTTGGACGGCCGAAGCCGCCGGGTCGAAAGTTTCAGTGGTCAGTCTTCAGAAAACGAAATGTCGTATTTGCTGCTGCACCGCACTATCGGCGACTCCCGCAGCTGATCTCTGTCATTTGTTCGTGAGCAGTATGTCGCTGCGGCAATCCGCTGACAAGCGCGATCGGCGCGCCTTGGTTCCTTTCCGGCCAAACGCTGCCCATCCTTTAGGCTTACTGCGCTGCCCACGCCCGCGCTGCAGCGCCATCCCGGCAAGCATCGATGTCGCAATCTGGACGGCCGCTGCTCCGTGGACGCCGTACCGCGACGCAGCAGACTACGCGCCCGCTACCGCGACGCCGCCAACCAGTTCGCCGAACGACGCGAAGAACTGCGCGGCGAGTTTCTTCGCCGTGGAGTCGATCAGCCGTCCCCCGAGCTGCGCGAGCTTCCCGCCGATCTGGGCGTCGACTGCGTATGAGAGGATCGTCACTTCGGCGCTCTCTTCGCTGAGCTTCACCGTGGCGCCACCCCTGGCGAAGCCGGCGATGCCGCCGCTTCCCTCGCCCGCGATGCGATAGGAATTGGGCGGATCGAGATCGGAGAGCGTGACCTTGCCGCCGAACGCCGCCTTCACGGGACCGATCTTGAGCATGACGGTCGCCGTCATCTCGTTCGGTGTTGACATTTCAAGGGACTGACAGCCGGGAATGCATTGCTTCAGGATGTCCGGATTGTTGAGGGCCGCCCAGACCTGTTCCTTCGAGGCCAGGATGCGCTGGCTGTCACTCATCTGCATGGCTGTCTTTAACTCCGTGCTGTGGGTTTCGTGCTGCGTTGTCCGCGTCGCCGCTCGATGGTGATCTCGGCGAGGATCGACATCGCGATCTCTTCCGGCGTGATGGCGCCGAGATCGAGCCCGGCCGGCGCCTTGACGCGGTCGATCGCAGCCGTGTCGACGCCGTCGGCCGCGAGTTTCGCCCGCAAGGACGCCATCTTGCGGCGGCTACCGACAAAGGCGTGATAGGCGGCGTCGATCGCAAGCGCCTCTCTCAGCGCGGCCTCGTCGCCCTTGCCTTGCGTCGACACCACGACAAACCGGCGGGCTGGATGCAGCTCGCCAAGGGAAAACGAGTCGATCAGCATGTCGACTTCTGGCGCTGCAACGAAGTCCGACGCGGGCGCGGCCAGCGTCACGTGATAGCCGAGGGGGCGCGCCTGCGCGGCCAGCGACAGCGCCACCGGGCTTGCGCCCAGAATGATCAGCGACGGATGCGGCAGAACCGGTTCGACGAAAATATCCATCGTGCCTTTGCTCGGGCATAGATTGCTGGCGAAACCTACGCCTTCGCGCGTCTCGCCCGGCTTGACGCCGAGCTCTGCCAGGAGATTTTCCGGCTGCACGGAGACCATACGCGGCTCGCCGTCGGCGAGCGCCTCGCGCGCCGCCTTCAACACCGCACCTTTGGCGCAGCCGCCGCCAATCCAGCCCGCAGCAATGGTGCCGTCGGGACGGATGATCGCCTTGGCGCCGGCCTTTGCCGCCGTCACCGACACGGTGCGCACCACGGTCGCGAGCACAAAGGCCTGTTCGGCGGCCTTCATCCGCGCCACCAGATCCATCACCTCGACATGAGCTGTCATGTCACAACCTCGCGAGATACGGTTCGAGCGCGGAGAGCGACTTCAGCGTGTTGGCCGGTGCATAGAGATCGACATGAGGTAGCGCGGCCTTGATGCCGCGCGCCTCCGGCGCATAGCCCTCCCAGCCCGCCATCGGGTTGAGCCAGACGATGCGGCGGCAGCGCTTCGCGAGCGCGGCCATTTCTCGACCGAGTAACTCGGCATCTCCCGTCTCGTAACCGTCGGAGACGATTATCACGGCCGAGCGCGAATGGATCACGCGCGCGGCATGCCAGCGGTTGAAGGTTTGCAGGCTCTCCCCGATTTTCGTTCCGCCGCCGGCGCCCTGCGCCAGCAGCGACAGGCGATCGAGCGCGCGGGCGGCGTCCTTTTCCTTCATCGCATCGGAAACATGCGCGAGCCGCGTGTGGAACAGGAACGCATCGGCCTCGCGAAACGCGTCGAGCACACCATGGATGAATCGCAGGAACACGCTGGTGTATAGGCTCATCGAGCCCGACGCATCGAGGAGAACAATGAGACGAAGCGGCTTGTCCTTGCGCTGACGCTTCACGAGGCTGATCGGCACGCCGCCATGGCTGATGTTGTGATGGATGGTCCGGCGCAGATCGAGGCGACGGCCGCGGCGGTGGGCAAGATCGCGCCGCGTCAGCCGCGTGCGCATGATTTTCGCAAGCTGCGCCGCGGCCGCATGCGCCTGCGCTATTTGCTCGGGATCGGCGAGCTTGCGGAAATCGACCTCGGCCAGGTTTTCGGCCCGCGAGGCGCCTTCCATGCGCCCCTCGCCGCCGCGCGATGCCGGCGCGTCGGCGGCGGAGGGCACCTGGTCGGTTGCGGATTGTGTGCCGCTCTGTTGCGTACCGTCCTGAATGCTTTTGAGGGAAGGATTGTTCGCTGATTTCGCCGAGCCCAACGCAAACGATCGCGAGCGCACGCGCTTTCCCAGCCAGAAGGCGTCAAAGATCCCGTCGAACCTTTCCCAGTCGGACCTCCGCGCCGAGAACAGATGCTTGAACGCCGAGCGGAGCAGGCCCGGCTTGGCGGCATAGCCCGACGTCATCAGCGACGCCGCGTCCTGCCCCTCCGCAAGACCAACGGCAAATCCATTGTCGCGCAGCGTGCGCAGGAACGCGGCAAGCTTGCCCGAGACGAGGCGCGAGACCTCATCGATCTCATCGAAGGCGGGCGTGGTGCCGCAGCAGCTCATGCGACCTTCCCCAGGATGCGCTCCGCCACCTCGCGCGTGACGCGGACCTTGTCCTCCTGCGTCTTGACGAGGCACATCAGCGTCTCGTGCACGATCTCGCGCGCATCATGCAGGTCGCGCACGTCGAGACCGACCAGCGCAGCCGCCCAGTCCAGCGTCTCGGCGACACCAGGCACTTTGCGCAGCTCCTCTTTGCGGATGCTCTCGACCATTCGCGCAATCTGCAGCGACAGCGAGGCGCTGGCGCCGTCGATCCGCGCCATGATGATGCGCGCCTCGCGCTCGACATCGGGATAATCGACATAGTGGTAGAGGCAGCGGCGGCGCAGCGCGTCGGACAATTCGCGGGTGCTGTTCGAGGTCAGCACCACATGCGGGATCGAAATCGCCTTGATGGTGCCAAGCTCGGGGATCGAGACCTGGAAGTCGGAGAGAAGCTCCAGCAGAAACGCCTCGAACTCGTCGTCGGCGCGATCGATCTCGTCGATCAGGAGCACCGGTGGCTCGTCGCGACGGATCGCGGCGAGAAGCGGTCGCTCCAGGAGATATTTTTCGGAGAAGATCTGGTCCTCGATGGAATCGGCGTCGCCGCGATGCGCCTGGATCGCCAGCAATTGCCGCTGGTAGTTCCACTCGTAGAGCGCCGAGGACTGGTCCAGCCCCTCATAGCATTGCAGGCGGATCAGCTCGGTCGCATGCACCGCGGCCAGCGCTTTGGCTACCTCGGTCTTGCCGACGCCCGCCTCGCCCTCCAGGAGCAGCGGGCGCCGCAATCGCTGCATCAGCGAGATCGCGGTGGCGAGTTCGCCGTCTGCGATGTAGCCAGATTTCGCTAGCGCTTCCGCGATCTCCTCGCGATTTTTCATGCTCAACATGTCTCCTCGTCATTGCGAGGAGCGAAGCGACGAAGCAATCCAGACTGTTCGTGCGGCTCTGGATTGCTTCGCTTCGCTCGCAATGACGGACCCACTAAGCGACGGCTCCGAGTTGCTTCGCCGCCTTCCAGTTGCGCCAATAATCATGCGGCATCTGGATGTGCGTCGAGCCCAGGAACGAGAAGGCGTCGTTGACGGCGTTGGAGAACGCCGGCACGCCGCCGACATTCGGGCTTTCGCCGACACCCTTGGCGCCGATCGGATGATGCGGCGAAGGCGTGACCGTAAAGTCGGTCTCCCAATGCGGCGTCTCGACCGCGGTCGGCATGAAGAAATCCATGAACGAGCCGGTCACGACGTTGCCGGCCTCGTCGTAGCGGATCTCCTGGCCCATCGCGATGGCGAACGCCTCGGTGAGGCCGCCATGCACCTGGCCCTCGATGATCATCGGGTTGATGCGCGTGCCGCAATCATCGAGCGCATAGAAGCGCCGGATCTTGTACACGCCGGTATCGACGTCGATGTCCATCACGCAGAGATAGGCGCCGAACGGATAGGTCATGTTGGGCGGATCGTAGTAGCTCACCGCTTCCAGCCCCGGCTCCATGCCGGGCGGCACCGAGTTATACGCCGCCCAGCAGATGTCCTTCATCGACATGAACTTCTCGGGCAGGCCCTTGACGCGGAAGCCGTCGATGTCCCATTCGAGATCGTCCTCATGGACCTCGAGCTTATAGGCCGCGATCATCTGCGCCTTCGCCTTGATCTTCCGCGCAGCCATGGCGATCGCGGCGCCGGCGACTGGCGTCGAGCGCGAACCGTAGGTGCCCAGCCCGTAGGGCGCGGTGTCGGTGTTGCCCTCCTCGACCTGGATGTTGTCGGCCGGGATGCCGATTTCGGTCGCGATGATCTGCGCCCAGGTGGTCTCATGCCCCTGGCCCTGGCTCTTGGTACCCATGCGCGCGATGCCCGCCCCGGTCGGATGCATGCGTATCTCGCAGGAGTCGAACATGGCGATCCCGAGGATGTCGCAATTCTTCGATGGTCCCGCGCCGACGATCTCGGTGAAGAAGGAGACGCCGAGCCCCATGATCTCGCGGGTCTCGCCGCGCTTGAACGCAGCGCGCTTTTCCGCCTGCTCTTTCCGGAGTGCAGCGTAGTTCGTGCTCTCCATCATCTTGCGCATGGCGGTGTGGTAGTCGCCGGAATCATATTCCCAGCCTAGCGCGGAATGATAGGGAAACTGCTCCGGCTTGACGAAGTTCTTCAGCCTGAGCTCGGCCGGATCCACGCCGAGCTTCTGCGCGAGGATATCCATCGCGCGCTCGATGCAATAGGCCGCCTCCGTGACGCGGAACGAGCAACGGTAGGCGACACCGCCCGGCGCCTTGTTGGAATAGACGCCGTCGACGGTGAGATGAGCCACCGGGAAGTCATAGGATCCGGTGACGATATTGAAGAAGCCGGCCGGCCATTTCGACGGGTCGGCGCAGGCGTCGAACGCGCCGTGATCGGCCAGCACATGGACGCGAAGGCCCGTGACCCTGCCCTCTTTCGTGGCGGCAATTTCGGTGGTCATATGATAGTCGCGCGCGAACGAGGTCGCGGTCAGGTTCTCGATGCGGTCCTCGACCCATTTCACCGGCTTGCCCGTGACGATGGAGGCGACGGCTGCACAGATATAGCCGGGATAGGCGCCGACCTTGTTGCCGAAGCCGCCGCCGATGTCGGGCGAGATCACATGGATCTTCTGCTCCGGCAATTTGGCGATCAGCGACACCACGGTACGGATCACATGCGGCGCCTGGAACGTGCCCCAGATCGTCAGCTCGCCCTTGATCTTGTCAAAGGAGCAGACGCACTGGCAGGTCTCCAGCGGCGATGGGTGAGTCCGGTGATAGGAGATCATCTCCTTGATCGTCACGTCGGCCTTCTTGAAAGCGGCGTCGGTGAGCTCTTTATCCCCGACGGTCCACTCGAAGATGTGGTTGTAGTGCTTGCGCGGGCCGTGCGCGCCTGCCGTCTTGCCCGCGAGGTCTTCGCGCAGCACGGGCGCATCCGGCGCCATCGCCTTGAACGGATCGATGATGACCGGCAGCGGCTCATATTCGACGACGACCTTGGCGACGCCGTCATCGGCGGCGTAGCGGTCGGTCGCGACCACGAAGGCAACCTCCTGGTTCTGGTACAGCACCTTGCCGTCGGCGAGCACCATCTGCACGTCACCCGCGAGCGTCGGCATCCAGGCAAGGTTGACGGTCTTGAGCGTTTCCGCGGTGATGACCGCGAGCACGCCCGGCACCTTCAGCGCCTCTTCCGAGTTGATCGATTTCACCCGCGCATGCGGATGCGGCGAGCGCACGAAGTCGCCGTGCAGCATACCCGGCAGCTTCAGATCGTCGACGTAATTGCCCTTGCCTTGCGTGAAGCGGATGTCTTCGACGCGCTTGCGCTTGCAGCCCAGGCCTTCGAGGGCGGCGGTGCGCTGTTCCCGCGTGGGAGTCATGTCGTTCATTCCGCGGCCTCCTTGAATTCCACGCCGTTGAGCCTGGCGGTGGCGTATTGGATCGCCTTGACGATGTTCTGGTAGCCGGTGCAGCGGCAGATGTTGCCGGAGATGCCGGCGCGGATTTCCTCTTCGCCTGGTGACGGATTCTCCTTCAGCAGCCGATGCGCGCGGAGAATCATGCCGGGCGTGCAGAAGCCACATTGCAGGCCATGCATCATGCGGAAGCCTTCCTGCAGCGCCGACAGCGAGCCGTCGGCGTTGGCCATGCCCTCGATGGTGGTGATGTCGCTGCCCTGGGCCTGGACCGCGAACATGGTGCAGGACTTCACCGACATGCCGTCGATATCGACGGTGCAGGCGCCGCAATGGGTGGTCTCGCAGCCGATATGGGTGCCGGTCATCTGCAGGTTTTCGCGGATGAAATGCACGAGCAGCGTTCGCGGCTCGACGAGGCCCTCGACCTCGGCACCGTTGACCTTCATGATCACATGGACTTTGGCCATCCTCCCCTCCCTTATTTCGCGCGGCCGGCGGCGCGCTGCAGCGCGCGCGTCACCATGATGCCGCCGACATGTTTGCGGTATTCGACCGGCCCGCGCGCATCCGCGGCCGGCGACATGATCGCCTGCGCTGCGGTGGCCGCCTTGTTCAGCGCGGCGGCATCGAGCGTGGTGCCGATCACCGCCCTCGCGGCTTCGATCGCGAGCAGCGGCGTCTCGTGCAAATTGGTGAGCCCGATCGAGCAGGTTGCGACCTTGCCGCCCGCCATGGTGAGCACCACCGCGGCCGCGGCTGTGGCATAGTCGCCGACTTTTCGCTTCAGTTTCTCGTAGGCGTAGCCGTGACCGGCCGCGGGTACGGCGATCGTGACCGAGGTCATGATTTCGCCGGGCTCGAGCGCAGTGAAGTAGGCGCCTTGATAGAAATCGGTGGCGAGAACGTCGCGCGCGCCGTTCGGGCCGTGAAGCTGGTAGCTTGCGCCCATCGTCATCATCAGCGCCGGCATGTCGTTGCCGGGATCGCCGTTGGCGAGATTGCCGCCGATCGTGCCACGGTAACGCACCTGCGGATCGGCGATCAGAAGCGCGGCTTCCTGCAGGATCGGCAGCGATCTTGCGATCTCGTCGGAGGCGAGCAGCTCATGTTGGGTCGTCATCGCGCCGATGACGACCTTGTCGTCGCCGCGGCTCACGCCTTTCAGCCCGGCGACGGAATGCAGGTCGACCAGGTGGGCCGGCGTCGCGAGCCGGAGCTTCATCATCGGAACCAGGCTATGGCCGCCTGCCAGCGGGCGGGCGTCATCGCCGAGATCGGTCAAGAGTTTGACCGCATCGGCCACAGTCGCGGGTCGATGGTAGCTGAATGCGCCAGGGATCATCGTCTCCTCCATGATCCACGCTTCTGACGTGCGTGGATTTTGGCAGGACGCTCCCTCCACCCGCGTTTCAGGGCAACGGCGCCGGCACCAGCGCGTGAATTTCGCACGAGTTGCGGCAGTCGGCGCACGAATTGCGTCAGGGAGAGAGACCTAACGCGCGGACTGTCGCCGCGCGGGATTGCGCCCCTCTCCCGCTCGCGGGGGAGGCTTGGGGTGGGGGTGTCTCCGCGAGTCGCACTGTTCCTGTGGAGAGAGCCCCCACCCGCATCGCATCTCCGATGCGATGCGACCTCCCCCGCAAGCGGGAGAGGTGAACGGAGCCCAGAGCTGAGACCGGTAACTTGCTAAGCGTGACGTCTCACCAGCCCCAGCCGGGCCTTCACCTCGGCGATCTTCGCGCGGCTGACTGGCACGAGGTGGGGGCTGGGACCATCGAGCTCGATCACGGCGCCGTCGCCTTCCTTGCGGACGAAGGAGACATGGGGGATCGCCACGATATGGCTGCGGTGGACCCTGAGGAACAGGCCGGGGTCGAGTTGAGCTTCGGCCTCCGAGATCGACCAGGGGCACATCCGCTCGCGGGTGCCATCGTGCACCCTGGTGTAATGCGCGTCCGCCCGGACGCTGCGGACCTCCGTCGCATCGATGAAGTGTGTGCCGTTGGCGCCCTCGACCGGCAGCCGCGGCGCCGGCGCGGCCCGCGGCGGCTGGCCGACCCCGCCGAGCGGGGCCGGCATCAACCGCGGTGCAGTCAGCGTAAGCGGCGCAGCGTCGGCTTGCGCGGCCGCCGCAGTCGGGGCGTCCGCGGCAGCAGCCGTCGATTGCCGCCGCGGGTCGGGCACCAGCGACAGCAGGAAGCCGGCCGCGATGACAAAGCAGAGCACGGAGACGATGATCGACAGCATCTGCGGCGAGGCGGCGAGCCCGCCCGCGCCATGATGCGGCGCGGCGTCCGTCACCAGCACGAAATGCATGCCGTAGGTTGCGGTGTAATGCATCCCCGACACCGCAAGCCCAAAAGCGATCGAGCTTGCGATCAGCCGGATGCCCTCCTGCCGCGCCAAAAAGGCGCGCAGGCCGCCATAGGCGGTGACGATTGCGACCACCACCGACAGGAGCACCATGGTCCAGTCATGCTGGACTGCGAAATGGCCGGCGAGGCCGTGGATCCCCGCATAGTGCATGCTGACGATGCCCAGCCCAAGCAGGACCGCGGAGGACGCCACGCGCAACAGCGTCGGCTCGCCGATCGAGACGAAAAACAGGGAGATGCCGACCACAAGCGCGCAGATCAGAAACGAGATCGTGGTCGGCAGCACGAGATAGACGGTGTCGGGCGGAATTGGCGCGGCCAGCATCCCGACGAAATGCATGGTCCAGATGCCGACCGCGAGAAAGATTGCAGCTCCGGCGAGCAGCACGCGACGGCTCACCCCCGGCGCGCCGCGCACGCGCGCCGCCAGCGAGAAGCCGGTATATCCACCCAGAATCGCGATCGCCACCGAGAGCGCGACGAGATAGGGATCGTGTCCTTCGAACATGATCGTCTCAGCCGGTCCGTCTCCACGGACGGCCTCCTCCCGCCGCCGACTTTACAGGTGGGGCGACGGAAATGACAATCAATCGATTGTGGCGCCCTCGCGTCGCACTTGCGGAGCGAGCTCGAAACCGCGAGCAGCGCCGCGCGTTCCTTGTCGCTGTGACGCGATGGCGCTTTGAGGGCGCGACCGGTGCCGCCGTTAGCCTGTCGCGGCGTCCTGAGAGGCAACGTCGCGCTGCGCCAGTATCCGCGCCAGCAAAGCGCAAACGTTCATCCTGCATTCATCGCAGCGAAAGCGATGTGACAAAACGCACATCCGCGTCGCCGTCCAGATCAATCCACGAACCGTCGATGCGAGGGCAGGCACCAAGGAGCAGGTGTGAATGGTCACATCCAATGCTCTCCAGGAGCCTGTCATGTCCTTTGCCTTGCTCGTTCGACGATCCTCTTTCGTGGCCGTCGCCCTCAGCCTCACCGCGTTCGGCGCAGCGACCATGCCGGCGGCCGCGAAGCCGCAGCCCTTCCCCGGCCCGGGGCAGCCTCAATTTCCCCCGCCCAAGCCGGTGTTCAATCCGAACCCACCCAAGCCGGTGTTTATTCCAGTCAAACCGATCGTCCTTCCGAACCCGCCCAAGCCGGTGGTCAACCCGCCGAAGCCCGGACCGATCGTCAAACCGATCGATATCTGCGTGATCATGCCGTCGAAGTGCGTGAAGCCCGTTGGGGTCAACCCTCCGCCGGTCATCGTTGCGCCGCCGCCGGTCGTGGTCGAACCGCCGCCTCATGTCATCGTCCGGCCCGAGCCGGTGTACGTGCCCCGCCCGGTGCCGGTCGAAGCACCCAACGCGGCCGCGGCCTCCAGTGAATCCTGCAACTGCCTGACCAAACAGTATCAGAGCGACGGCAGCGTGGTGTTCCGCGACCTCTGCACGCACGAAGCCGCGATGGCAACGCAGGCCGACCTGCAGGCGCAGGCCCAGTCACGGGCTGCGCCGCAGGACCAGACACAGGACGCGCCGGCCCGCTAATCACCGGCGCTCCCTGATCCCAGCGAGACATCGGACGCCTCCAGGCGTCCGATGTTCGTTTTCGTCCCTAAGCGCCCGCGACAATCCCCGCGGCGACCTGGCCGCGGAGTCGTTCGAGCGAGAGCAGCGTGTCGGCGCAGGCTTCCGCGACCTCGACGCCCTTGGTCGCAAAGTGCTTCTTGAAGAATTCGAAATGCGCCTGGCTCTCGTGGAATTGCTGCGGCGTGAGCACCGCGGAGAACACCGGCACCTCGGTGCTCAACTGCACGTCCATCAGCGCCTTGATCACGGTGTCGGCGACGAACTCATGGCGATAGATGCCGCCGTCGACCACGAGGCCGGCCGCGACGATCGCGGTGTAGCGTCGCGTCTTGGCGAGGATCTGCGCATGCAGCGGGATCTCGAACGAGCCCGGCACCTCGAAAATGTCGATTGCCGCGCGAGGGATGTGACGCGCCTCGGCCTCGGCCAGGAACGCGGTCTGGCATTCCATCACCACCTCGCGGTGCCAGCGGGATTGCACGAAGGCGACCCGCTGCGGCTTGGCGAAGCGCGGATGCTGTAGCGGCAGGGGCGGCGGGCTTGCGGATTCGGGGGTCTTGGTTTCGGTGTCTTGCAGCATCTGATTCATGGCTTTCCTCTTTCAGGACCAGAATCAGGGCACACGGAACGAGAAAACCCGCGCCCAAAGAAGCGCTGGCATCGCGACCGTTCTCTTTCATCCGGACTTTAACCGTCGGCTTCGGAATTGCACCGAATCTGCTGACCCTTCTTCCTGAAGCTGCGGTTTGTTTAAGCCGCTCTGGAGGAAGGCGCTCGCGGGCTTGGGGCTATCGCCCCTTTACCGCCGGTGGGGAATTTCACCCCGCCCTGAGAACATCGGCCGTTCGGGATGAGCGGCCTGGTGGGAATAATGGCGAAACGCTGGCCACGGGGCAAGCGGCTTTGGCATAGGGAACCGGCATGGTCCCCATGCCGGCAGCGGGCGACTCCGACTCCACGCTGACTCCGGTCCAGCCAAATTTCGCCCCGAAAAATTAACGATTGCGACGAGGACACAAATCCGATTCCGGTTTGTTCTGATCGTTAACGAGTCCGGGATGATCTGCTGTGGGAAAGTAAGCCGCCGCCCTGTGGACGGACTCCGCGGGCAGTTGCGCAGATTCCGCAAATCACATCAGTTGGTCCCGGCAGGCCCTTGAGGGACGCCCTTGGGACACCTTTGGGATTGCAGCCGGCAACCACGCGCACAAAGCGGGCCGGTGAACCCGAGTGCGTATCAGAAGAACACTGGAAAATTGAGGTCGAGACGGCATGTCCATGCTCGAAGGCATAATCGATTCGAAGAACCACCCGCTTGCGGTGATCGAGGACATTGCCGCCCATAACAACTGGTCGTTCGAGCGCTCGGGCGATGATGAGATCACCATCGTCTCCAAGGGCGAGTGGACCGACTACCAGCTCTCCTTCACCTGGATGCCGGAGATCGAGGCGCTGCACCTTGCCTGCGCGTTCGACATGAAGATTCCACCGGCGCGCCGCGGCGAGGTGCAAAAGCTGATCGCTTCCATCAACGAGCAGCTCTGGATCGGGCACTTCGATCTGTGGACCCACACCGGGATGATCATGCACCGCCAGGCCCTGGTGCTGCCCGGCGGGCTCAACGCTTCCACCGCGCAATGCGAGAGCATGCTGGCGGGGGCGATTCACGCCTGCGAACGTTACTTCCCGGCATTCCAGTTCGTGGTTTGGGCCGGCAAATCGCCGCAGGAGGCGATGGCGGCCGCGATGTTCGATGTGGAGGGGGAGGCGTAGGCCCTCAGTTCGTCATGCGCGGGCTTGACCCGCGCATCCATCTAGAACCAAAAAGCGGCTTCACTTTGGATGGATTGCCGGGCCTTCGCCGCGCCGAAGGGGCATTCAACGAAGCCTGACTCAGGCTTCGGCCCCGCAGGCGGGTCAAGCCCGGCAATGACGAGGCATTGCTGAATGGACTCACACAGCACTCTGCAAAACATCACCGGCACCATCGCCCTGGCCGGCGCGGGCAAGATGGGCGGCGCGATGCTGACGGGCTGGCTGGCGGGCGGGTTCGACGCCAGGCACGTCGTCGTGATCGAGCCGATGCCATCGCCCGAGATCAACGCGCTCATCGCCAGGGGCATCCGCCTCAATCCGAACGATGCGGGCGCCATCGAGACGCTGGTGATCGCGGTGAAGCCGCAGTCGTTCCGCGAGGCGGGCGCCGCGCTGAAAGCGCATGTCGCGCCCGCGACGCTGGTGGTGTCGATCATGGCCGGAATCACCATCAAATCGCTGCAGGAGGTATGCGGCGGTGCGGTGGTGCGCGCGATGCCGAACACGCCGGCCGCGATCGGCCGCGGCATCACCGTCGCGGTTCCGGCAAACAATGTCAGTCCTGCGCAGCGCGCGACTGCCGACGCGCTGCTCCGTGCCACCGGCGCGGTCGAATGGGTTCAAGACGAAAGCCTGATGGACGCGGTCACCGCGGTCTCGGGCTCGGGCCCCGCCTACATCTTCCTGCTCGCAGAAGAGCTCGCACGCGCTGGCGTCGCCGCCGGATTACCCGAGGAGCTTGCGACCAAGCTCGCACGCGAAACGGTGGCCGGCTCCGGCGAGCTGTTGCATCGCTCCGACCTGCCCTCTTCGACGCTGCGCCAGAACGTCACCTCGCCCGGCGGCACCACGGCCGCCGCGCTGGAGGTCCTGATGGGCCAGGACGGCCTGCGCGAGCTCATGACCCGCGCCATTGCCGCGGCGACGGCAAGGTCGAAGGAATTGGCGAAGTAGTTTTCCGTTGCCATCGCACGTTGTAGGGTGGGCAAAGCGAAGCGTGCCCACCAATTTCGTGACGCGAGTTACGATGGAAGGTGGGCACGGCGCAAAAGCGCCTTTGCCCACCCTACGGCATTGATTACGTGGCGAACTACATCGCCCCGAACCGCTTGTTGAACGCATCCATATTGACCAGCCCGCGGGCGTGAAAGCCTTCGCCGATCTTGCGCTCGCCGTCGAAGGAGGCGACCTCGAAGCGAATGACGCGGCGCTCGACCGCGATCACCTTCGAGGTCGTGCGCACCGTGGCGCCGACGGGCGACGCCGCAAGGTGCTTGATGTTCACCTCGGTGCCAACCGTGACCCAGCCGGACGAAAGCTGATGCCGGATGGCATCGCCCGAGGTCAACTCCATCTGCAGGATCATCATCGGGGTCGCAAACACCATCGGCATGCCCTTGAGCAAATGGCCGACCGTCTGCTCCACCGGCACGACGAGCGTGCGCTCGGCGCTCAGGCCAATCGTGATAACTTCGCGTGCGTCCATGATGTCCCTATATCCGCGCGAGCCGGCCTCAGATCAGTTTGAGTACACCTTGGGCTGGGTCAACTTCCACCTCGGCGCCGTTCGGAACGGCCGCGGTGATGTCCTGGTCGAAGCCCGCAAGCATGGCGACATCGCCGAGCGCCGCGCCCTGCGCCAGGATCGGGTTGACCGAATTAAGCACCAGCGCGAGCGGCACGATGCCGCGCGATTTCATCTCATGCAGCATCCAGGCGGTGGCGACGCCACCTTTGGCGGTATCAAGCACCAGGATCTTGCCGACATAGGATTGGCCGGCAAGCTTGTGCGCGGGGCGGCTGAACACGCCCTTGATGCGATCGAGATCATAGCGCGCGGAGAAACCGTCGCTCGCAACCAGTGCGGTCCCGCGCACGAGCGGCCCCATGGCGTGGCGCGCCTTGAATATCTTCGCGCTCATGTCCGCACCAGTTTTCCGCTGACCGCTGCGTCCACGCAGGCTTCCATCGAGGCCAGCATTGGCCGATAGCCGTAGCCGCCCAGGATATTGACGAGCTTTGCGCTGTTGGTGGCGAGCCGCTTCCAGCCGCGTGCTTCCGAAATCTCGCGCGCATAGGACTGATAGAAGCACATGCCCGACAGCACGGCGCCGCCCGCCGCCTCGATCCGCGCCGTATAGCCCATGCGGTCGGAATCCGGTTTCACCTGCGGGCTCGTCACCGCAAGCATCGGCACGGAGAATCTCCGGCCATCGCAGAGCAAGGCGAGATCGGCGAGCTCGTAGAGGCTGAGCTGCGGCGCAGAGAATACGACGACATCGACGGTGTCGTCGGTGTGATAGGAGCGCTGCAACGCTTCGACATCGGCTTTCGTGACGCGATGCACCGGCAGATCGTTCGCGGAGACATCGGAGAGTTTCGTCGCTTCCGGCGTCAGCCCGACCAGATGATACAGCGCGGTCGAGCCAAAACTCGCCATCGACGCGCCGAAATGCTTGAGCTGGTCCGACC
>Ga0070730_10000438_pt1 | contig 48771 bp, 46 predicted proteins | sample Coa_R1_3_FD_66447 | JGI IMG/M metagenome (GOLD analysis project Ga0070730, IMG submission 66447) | Surface soil microbial communities from Centralia Pennsylvania, which are recovering from an underground coalmine fire - Coalmine... | ecosystem: Environmental > Terrestrial > Soil > Unclassified ...
CCGCCGCCCCGCCGGCCGAGCCTGAGATCCAACGCGCCACCCGCCAGGCCCCCAGGCCCGGCGGCGCGGCGATGGACCGGCGTCCCGACGACGACGACGGCGGCCGCAAGAGCGGGCTGCCCGCTTCCAAGGCGATCAGCCGCGCCAAGGGCGCTCCGCAACGCCGCGAAGGCCGCCTGACCATCCAGGCCGTGGCCGGTGACGATGAGGGCGCGGTCGACCGGATGCGCTCCCTCGCCTCGGTCCGCCGGGCGCGCGAACGCGAACGCGAAAAGCGCAAGGGCGGCACCCAGGAGCAGGCCCGCGCCGCGCGCGAAGTGGTCATCCCCGACATCATCACGGTGGCCGAACTCGCCAACCGGATGGCGATCCGTGGCGCGGAGATCATCAAGTTCCTGATGCGTCAGGGCGTGATGCTGAAGAGCGGCGACGTGATCGACAACGATACCGCCGAGCTGGTGGCCACCGAATTCGGCCACACCGTGCGCCGCGTGTCGGAAGCCGACGTGGAAGAAGGCTTCATCGGCGCCGAGGACGTGGACGACCATCAGGTCACCCGCCCGCCGGTGGTGACCATCATGGGCCACGTCGACCACGGCAAGACCTCGCTGCTGGACGCGTTGCGCGCCACCGACGTGGTGTCGGGCGAGCATGGCGGGATCACCCAGCACATCGGCGCCTATCAGGTTCACCTGCCGGACGGCCAGCGGGTCACCTTCCTCGACACGCCCGGCCACGCCGCCTTCTCCGCCATGCGCATGCGCGGCGCGACGGTGACCGACATCGTGGTGCTGGTGGTGGCGGCCGACGACGGCGTGATGCCCCAGACCATCGAGGCCATCAATCACGCCCGCTCGGCCGGCGCGCCGCTGATCGTGGCGATCAACAAGATGGACAAGCCCGGCGCCGATCCGACCCGGGTGATCAACGAGCTGCTGCAGCACGAGATCGTCGTCGAAAGCCTGGGTGGCGACACCCAGGTGGTCGAAGTCTCCGCCAAGGAGAAGACCGGTCTCGACACCCTGCTGGAAGCCATCCTGCTGCAGGCTGACGTGCTTGAGCTGAAAGCCAATCCCGACCGGGTCGCCGACGGCGTGGTCATCGAGGCCAAGCTGGACCGCGGGCGGGGCGCCGTCTCCACCGTGCTGGTCAAGCGCGGCACGCTGCGCCGCGGCGACATCGTTGTGGCCGGCGACCACTGGGGCAAGGTCCGCGCGCTCCTCAACGAGCGCGAGGAACAGGTGGCCGAAGCCGGCCCGTCGGTTCCGGTCGAGATCCTCGGCCTCGACGGCACGCCCGCGCCCGGCGATCCCTTCGCCGTGGTGGAGAACGAGGCCCGCGCCCGTGAGCTGACCGCCTACCGCGTCCGCGTGAAGCGCGAAAAGGCCGGGGCTCCGGCCCAGGGCAATTCGCTGGCCGAGATGATGTCGAAGATCACCGACAAGAAGGCCTCGGAACTGCCGCTGGTCATCAAGGCCGACGTCCAGGGTTCGGTCGAGGCCATCATCGGCAGCCTCGAGAAGATCGGCACTGAGGAGGTCCGCGCGCGGATCATCCTCTCGGGCGCCGGCGCGATCAGCGAGAGCGACGTCATGCTGGCCAAGGGCGCCAACGCCGCGATCATCGGCTTCAACGTCCGCGCCTCGGCGCAGGCCCGCGCCCTGGCCGAACGCGAAGGCGTGGAAATTCGTTATTACGCGATCATCTACGACCTGTTGGACGACATCAAAGGCGTGCTCTCGGGCATGCTGGCGCCGATCCAGCGCGAAACCTTCCTCGGCAACGCCAAGGTGCTGCAGGCCTTCGATATCTCGAAGATCGGCCGCGTCGCCGGCTGCGTCGTCACCGAAGGCGTGGTCCGCAAGGGCGCCCGCGTCCGGATCATCCGCGACGACATCGTGGTCCTCGAACTTGGCACCCTGCAGACGCTCAAGCGCTTCAAGGACGAGGTCAACGAGGTCCAGTCTGGGACCGAGTGCGGCATGGCCTTCGCCGGCTTCCAGGACATCAAGACCGGCGACGTCATCGAGTGCTTCAGCCTCGAAGAGGTCAGGCGCACGCTGTAGACGCCGCGCTCACCTCCCCCGTTGCGGCGGCAACGGCGGGAGGGGGACCGCTCGCCGAGCGGAGCGAAGAGCGAGTGGTGGAGGGGGCGAGCCCCATCTCCTGCGCTCAACGCAGCTTCGTCCATCCGCCGCGCCTGTGGTTCGCCCCCTCCACCATCGGCTCTCCGGCCGATGGTCCCCCTCCCGCCGCTTCGCGGAGGAGGTAGGGCGACGAGCGCAATTTTCCCCATCTTTCGGCGCCCCTCAAAGCGTGGTTCGTTCGCGGCCGAACCGGGGGGACCACGATGACATCGACGCCTGAGACCGCGCCGGCTCCGAGCCCGGGGAGCGTCGTCGCCGCGATCCTGGCCGGCGGCTTCATGGCCGCGACCTTCGACTTCTTCGCCGCCATGCTGATCTACGGCGGCACCGCCAGCGGGGTGGCGCACGCCATCGCCCGCGGCTGGTTCGGGATGGCGGTGAAAACCATGCCGCCGATCGTCGACGTGATCGGCATCGCCTCGCACTACGGGATCCTGCTGATCGCCGCCTCGATCTTCGTCCTGGCCTCGCTCCGGTTTCCGGTGCTGCGGCAGCGCGCGTGGATCACCGGGCCGCTGTTTGGGGTGTGCATCTACATCGTCATGCACTTCGTGATCGTGCCGCTGTCGGCGGTGCACGCGATCAACAATCCCAAGGGGATCCAGTTCGTCGAGGAATTCGGCGGCCACATGTTCGTCATCGGCCTGCCCATCGCGCTCTGGGCGAAAGCCTTGGTCGGTAAGTTCTAGGGGCCGTGAAGTCGCCGCGGTTTGCGCCTACATAGGCGGCGTCCCAGGAGCCGCCTATGCCCCGCCTTGCCCGCGCTCTCGTCCTCACCGCTGTCGCCGTCCTCACGCTCGCGGCCTGCGCCACGGCGCAGAAGCTCGGCGCGGCCAGCGACGTCCATGCCCTGTTGATCTCGATCCGCGACAACGACACCACTGCGTTCGACGCCCACGTCGACCACGAGGCCCTCAAGGCCGAGCTGCAGTCGCGGCTGGCGGACGCGGTGGGCCAGAACAAGAAGACCCGCGACCTCGCCGCCCTGCTGGGCCCCTCGGTGATCGACCTCGCCGACCAGGCCCTGGTGCGGCCAAAGACCTTCCGGATGGTCGCCGAGCACTACGGCTACAAGCCCGACACCCAGATTCCGGGGCCGATCGCCATTTCCCAGGCGCTCAAGACCCTGCCGGACGGCCGCGTCTGCGCGACCAAGAAGAAGGACGGCCCATGCCTGCTGGTGTTCACCAAGGAGCAGGGGGTCTGGAAGCTGACCAGTTTCGAGGGCGACAGTTCGATGCTGCGCCTGAAGCTCTGAATCGCCTAAGGTCGCGCTCCGAGTGGCGAGGGTGACGATGAGTTACGAAGACGCGTTGGCCGGCTACGAGAAGTTCGAGTTCACCGACGGGCCCTGGACGCGGCCGGTCTACAAGAAGGGCTCCGGCCCCGCGGTCATCATCATCCACGAGATGCCCGGCCTGCATCCGCTGGTGGTCCGCTTCGCCGACCATGTGGCCGACGCCGGCCTGACCGCCTATTGCCCGAGCCTGTTCGGCGAGCCCGGGCGGCCGATCAGCCGGGGCTATGCGGCGGCCTCCATGCTGCAGGCGATCTGCATCCGCCGCGAGTTCCACGTCTGGTCGACCAAGACCTCCAGCCCGATCGTCGCGTGGCTGCGCGCGCTGGCGCGAAAGGCCCACGCGGAATGCGGCGGACGCGGCGTCGGCGCGGTCGGCATGTGCTTCACCGGCGGCTTCGCGCTGGCCATGATGACCGAGCCTTCGGTGGTGGCGCCGGTGCTGTCGCAGCCCTCCATGCCGGCGGCCACCGGCTCGAAGAAGCGGGCCGCCGGCTTCGACGCCTCACCCGCCGAGGTCGCCTGCGCCAAGGCCCGGTTCGAGGCCGAGGACCTGTCGATGATCGGCCTGCGCTACAAGAGCGACATCCTGGTGCCGGACGCGCGGTTCGAAACCTACCGTAAGACTTTCGGCGACCGCTTCGAGGCCATCGAGTTGGAGGACGCCGACGCCGCCCCGGCGATGATCCCGCCGCACTCGGTGCTCACCCTGCACCTGAAGCCCGATGGCCCCTCCAAGGCCGCCGAGGACCGGGTGATCCAGTTCTTCAAGGAACGGACGGCGGGCTAGCTCATCAGAATCAGCACGGGCGCCGCGGCGCCGGCGATCAGCAGCGCCCAGACGATCAGCTTGCGGCGGCTGTAGGCGAGCGCCATCCACAGACCGAAGAGCGTCGTGGTCGCGACGCCGACCGAGACCGCCGCGAAGAACCATTTCATCACCTCGGTCGAGGGCTTCTCCGCCGGCCTGGCTTCGGGGGGCCTCTCGGCCTGCGCCTTGTCGTGGTCGCCGCCCGCGTGTGCGGCCTGCGGCCGCTTGGGCCGCGCCGGCTTGACTGCAAAGACGTCGTCCTTGTGCAGCCGGGCGAGCTTCTGGATCACCATCGGGGCGCTTGGCTGATCGGGGATGCGGAAGGTCTGCAGGGCGCCGGTCAGCGCGAAGAACAACAGGCTCGGCGCCACGAAGACGCTGACATAGACGTGCAGGTCGCGGATCACCGCCTGGGCGGGGCGCGGTCGCGCCGATCTGGCTCCGGTCCGCGCGGTCTTCGATTTCGCCAAGAGGGTCTCCAGCGCCAAGGATTGCGACTAATTCGCAATTGCGATAGCTGCATCCCGGCGCGGCGGCAAGGCGAAGCCTGCGCCCTAGTGTGACGGTGCCGATGACCCATTGATGAACGCGGCCTTGAATCGCTGCAGGTCGGCGGGCTCGATGTCCGACACCGCGGCGAACCGCAGGCCGCCGGAGGTCCATTCCGTCAGGCTGTAGCCGTCGCGGCGCGTGCTGCGGGCCTCGTTCAGCACCCGACCTTCGGCCGGCCAGACGAAGAGGTTCACGGTGTGCAGGCGCCGCTTGTAGACGATGGCCGGCGCAACATGGCCATCGACGTAATCCAGCCGCCCGCCGACCAGCGGGAAGCCTTCCGCCGCCAGTTCCGGCACCGGCGGGGCGATGTCGACCTTGCCGTTGAACCAGGGCCGGACCACGTGCTGGTTGGAGGTCGCCACGTCGGTCAGGTGGCCGACCATCAGGGATCGGACGTGGTTCGCCACCAGCTGGCGCTCGACGCCGGCCTCGGTGACCTGCGGGACCACGAACATCACCGCGAGAGTAGCTGCCAGGAGGCCGCCCAAGCCGCCCGCCGCCCAAGGGGCCCCCCGGCGGATTGGTCGCCGAGTCGGAGTCTCGGCCGCCGTTTCCGCCGCCAGCATCGCCTCGATATTGGCCCGCAACCGCTCCGGGGCGGCATAGGCGACGCCGGGCGCGGCGAGCTCGCGGCGCAGGGCCAGCAGGCGCAGATATTCGGTGTTGCAGGCGTCGCAGACCTTCAGATGGGCCTCGCAGGCCGCGGCGTTGACCGCGTCGAGCTCGCCGTCGACCAGCCCCTGCAACAGCATGGCCTTGTCCGCACACGCGCTCATCGCTGGGTCTCCCGCATCTTCTGCGCATCGGCCGGCAGCAGCATGTCGCTGAGCATCAGGCGCGCTCGCGCCAGGCGCGACATCACCGTGCCGATCGGGGCGGCGGTCAAGGCGGCGATCTCCTTGTAGCTGAGCTCTTCCAGTTCGCGCAGGATGAGCGTCTCGCGGAACGGTTCGGGCAGGCTCTCGACCACGGCGCGGACCGTCTGCGCCTCGCGGCGCCGCAGGAGGGCCGTTTCGGGATCGTCCTGGTCGGGGTCGGCGATGTTGGCGAGCGCGTCCGATTGCGCCTCGGTGAGCGCGCCCTCTTCGACCAGCACCCGGTCGTGGCCGCCGCGCCCGGCGGCCCAGTCCAGGAAGCAGTTGCGCACGATGGCGAACAGCCAGGCCTTGGGCGCCCCGCCCCGGAAATCGCCGAAGGCGCCGAAAGCGCGCAGGAACGCCTCCTGCACGATATCCTCGGCGGCGGTCGCGTCGCGGCTGAGGTAGCGGGCGAAGTTATAGGCCCCGTCCAGGTGCGGCAGGATCGTCTCGCGGAACTGGCGCGCGCGCTCGGCCTCCGCCGCGCGGGCGGCGGCCTTCGGATCCGTGTCCGCGCCCCGGCTGAACGCCAGGCGCGGGCGGAAGAACGTCTTGTTCTCAGTCATGGCCGCCGGTCCGCGCGCGCCTTTCCTCAGCCAGCCTTCACGATCACCTTGCCCGTCATATGCGGGTGCAGCGAGCAGAAGTAGCCGTATTCACCGGGCTTGGTGAAGGTGAAGGAGAAGCGCTCGTCGCTGTCCAGCACCTTGGACTTGAAGGTCTTGTCGTTGGCCACGACCGTGTGCGGGATGTCGTCCTGGTTGATCCAGGTGACGGTGGTCCCGACGCTGACGGTCAGGGCTTCCGGCCCAAAGACGAAGTTGTCGATCTTCACGGTCGGCCCGGCCGGGGCCTGAGCGGCCGGCGCGGCGGTGGCCGCAAGGTCGCGGATGTCGGCCACGCCGAGGGCGAGGGCGAGGGCGAAGGCGCCCGCCAGCAGGATCTTGTTCATTGGATTGTCTCGTCTGGTGTCTTGATCGTGCATCGGAAGGCTCCTCGAAAAACGCGTTGTCAGAAGCCAGACTGGGGTCCGCGCGGATTTATTCCCGCAGGCGCGCCGCGGGGGCCAATTGTTACGCTTCCCAACAGCCGCGGTTTCGTGACCGAAATCGCGGCGCAGCAGAACCGGCGCGGGATCGCCATCGGCCCCGGCTTACGCGACACTTTTTTGATGACGAGCTCTCCCCAGGACCGCGCCGCCCAACTGTTGGGCGAGGCCGTGGGTCACCATGTGGAAAACCGCCTCGCGCAGGCGCAGGCGGGCTACCGCGCGGTGCTCGATCTTGCGCCGGATCACGCCGAGGCGCTCGGCATGCTGGCGCTGATCCTCACCGACGGGCCGGACCTGGCGGAGGCCGAGGCGGTCGTCGAACGTCTCGTGGCCTTGCGTCCCAACGACAGCGCCAGCCAGCTTTGCCTGGGGCGGCTGCGGATGCGCCAGGGCGACGACGAGGCCGCCGTCGAGGTGCTGCGCCGGGTGGCGCAAGAGCGTTCCGACCTGCCGCCGGTGTTCAACGAGCTGGGCGTGGCCCTGCACCGGCTGGGGCGCGCCGACGAGGCGCTGGCCGCGCTCGACCAGGCGCTTAGCCTAAACCCCGCCTACCAGGTGGCGCGGGGCAATCGCGGCATGGTGCTGTTCGACGTCGGCCGCTTCGACGAGGCCGCCGACACCCTGATCGCGGTGCTGGCCAGCGGCGACCCGGCGCTGGGCGATGCGCGGCCCGCCCTGCTCACCAACCTGGTCCGCGCGGCGACCCGGACCGGCCGTCTGGCCCAGGCCGAGGCCGTCGCCCGCGCGCAGCTCGCCGCCGGCCACACCGACACCGAGACGCGCGAGCAGCTCGCGCGGATCCTCGACGGCCTGCGCCGGCCGGCCGAAGCCAATGCGCTGCGCAACGACATCGCCCGGTGGGCCGGCGTGCAGCGCACAGGGCCCAGGCGGTCGCCCGCCGAGACCGTGGCGGTGCTGGCCGCGGTCGGCGCTGGGCATGTGCCGACCCGCTATCTCATCGATCCCGACCGGTTCTCGACGCTGTTCGTGGGCCTGCTGTCGCCGGATCAGCCGGACGCGCCGCTGGGCGGCCTGCTGGTCGCGGACCTGGCCGAGGCGGGCTCGGTGTTCTCGACGCTGGGCGACATCCACCGCGACGTGGGCCAGCTCGCCCAGGCGGCGCAGGTCTGCGCGGCGCTGGGCAAGCCGGTGATCAATCCGCCGGCCGGCATCGCCAGGACCGGCCGCGACCACGCCGCGACCCTGTTCGCCGGCGTGCCGGGCCTGATCACGCCGCGGGCGCGGCCGACCACGCCCGCCGAACTCGCGGCCCTGACCATCGAAGCGCCCGTGCTGGTGCGCCCGCCCGGCGACCACGGCGGCGAGAACCTGGCGCGCCTGACCAGCGGCGCCGACCGCGACGCCTATCTGGCGACGGCTCCGGAAGACCAGCTGTTGCTGACGCCCTTCCACGACTTCCGCTCCGCCGACGGCGCCTGGCGCAAGTACCGGCTGATCTTCGTCGACCGGAAGGTCTGGCCCTTCCACCTGGCGATCGGCGAGGACTGGCTGCTGCACTACTGGCGGGCCGAGATGGCGCGCTCGCCCTGGAAGCTCGACGAGGAGGAGCGTTTCCTCGACGACTGGCGGAGCGTCTTTGGGCCCAAGGCCGTGGCGGCGGCGGAAGAAGTCGCCCGCAGGCTCGACCTCGACTACGGCGGCATGGATTGCGCGCTCACCGCCGACGGCGACCTGCTGCTCTTCGAGGCCAACGCCACCATCCTCTTGCACCTCGACGAGCCGGCCGCCGCGGCGCCGGCCAAGCACCGCCACGTGCCGCCGATCCGCGACGCCTTCACCCGCCTGATCCTCGACCGCGCCCAGGCCTGAGGGCGCGCGGACAGGCCGCACGACGCGTCCCGGAAACAGGGGTGATCAAACGTAACAATGATGTTCATCTGCGGTTCAGCGCAGCTTGCACAACGTCGTTATGGGCTAGGGGTGGTTCAGTATGGCGACCAGCGGGCAATCGACCTCCACGAACGTCGCGGTCGGCGTGGCGGCTGTCGGCGCTGTCGCGGCCGGCGTCGCGCTGGCCCCGATGATCGGCAAGGCGCTCTCCGGCTCCGGCGCCGCCTCGACCCCGCAATCCGCCGCCGCCTTCCTGAACCGCGCCACATTCGGCGCCACCGACGCCTCGATCGCCGCGCTCAGCGACGTCACGACCTGGTTCGCCGACCAGGCCAAGGCGGCGCCAACCCCTGGGGGCGCCCAGGGGTATTGGGCGACCACGCCCTCCTTCCATCTGGATTGGGTGCAGCGGCGCCAGGCCGACTTCGACGCCGCCTATCAGGCCGCGGTCGCCGCCGCCGGTCCCAACCCGACCACCAAGATCAATCACCAGCGGGTCAAGAACGTCCAGTTCCAGGAGGGCTTCTGGGCCCGCGCCGTCACGGGCGACGACCAGCTGCGCCACCGCATGACGCTGGCGCTGTCGGAGATCTTCGTCGTCTCCTTCGTCTCGTCGACCATCACGCCGCGCATCGCGGCCTCCTGGTACGACATGCTGAGCGCGCATGCGCTGGGGAACTACCTCGACCTCCTGAAGGCCGTGACCCTGCACCCGGCCATGGGGCTGTACCTCAACACCACGGGCAACACCCAGGCCGACAACGACCCCACGCGCCACCCCGACGAGAACTACGGGCGCGAGGTGATGCAGCTGATGTCGATCGGCCTGGTCAAGCTGGACGCCAACGGCCAGCCGCAGACCGACGCGACCGGCGCCGCCATCGCCACCTACACCCACGACGACATCGCGGGCCTCGCCAAGGTGTTCACCGGCTGGGGCTGGTATAACGCGAGGCCCAGCCAGGCGACCTTCGCCAAGCAGCCGGCGGACGGCACGACGGCGGCCTCGCCGGACGTGCAGACCCTGATCTCCTACCCGGCCAACCACTCGCAGCTGTCCAAGACGTTTCTCGGGACGACCATCGCGGCCTACACCGGGCCGCAGCCGACCACCCAGGCCGGCGCCAATGCGCTCACCGCCTATCAGACGGCCAGCCTCTCGACCGCGCTCACCACGATCGCCAACCATCCCAATGTCGGGCCGTTCATCGGCCGGCGGCTGATCCAGCGGTTCGTGACCAGCAACCCGAGCCCGGCCTACGTCGGCCGCGTGGCCGCCGCCTTCAACGGCGACCCCTTAAATCCCGCGACCCGCGGCGACCTGATGGCGACGGTCAAGGCGGTGCTGACCGATCCGGAGGCGCTGGATCAGGCCGGCTCGCTGGCGTCCTCCACCTCGGGCAAGCTGCGCGAGCCGGTGATGCGGATGACTCAATGGCTGCGGGCCTCCGGGGCGACCTCGAAGGCGACCGCTACTGCGCCGAACGGCAACTTCCAGCAGTTCGCCGATTTCGGCGATCCGGGGGAACTGGCCCAGGCGCCCCTGGAGGCGCCCACGGTCTTCAACTTCTTCGATCCGGACTACGTCCCGACCGGTTCGGCCGTCGCCAAGGCGGGTCTGGTCGCGCCGGAATTTCAGGCGGTCGATGCGCTCACCGTCGCCAGCTACGCCAACCTGATGGCCCAGGTGATCCAGCTGCAGGGCTGGCCGGGCAAGGATGTGACCACCGCCTACGCCAACGAGCTCGCGGCGCTCACGCCCGCCTCGCCAACAGCGCCCGACAACAACCAGGCCCTGATCGACCGCATCAACCTCATCTATTTCGCCGGGACGATGAGCACGACGATGTCGGCGCGGCTGCTGCGGGTGCTGAATGGCGCCGCCTCGCTCGCCAGGGCGCCCACGGCGGCCCAGATCGCCCAGGTGCGGCTGAACAAGGTGCAGAACGCGCTGATCATCGCGCTCACCTCGCCCGAATTCGTCGTGCAGCGGTAGGAGCGGCGCCATGACCCACCGCATCACGCCCTCCCGCCGGGCCCTCCTGCAGGGCCTGGCCGCCTTCGGGGCCGCCGCCCCGCTCGCCCTCAACCTCGCCGCCGTCGGCAAGGCCGCCGCGCAATCGGCCGGTCCGGGGTCCGGCTACCGGGCGCTCGTCTGCGTCTTCCTGCAGGGCGGCAACGACGCCCACAACATGCTGCTGGCCACCGATCCCGGCAGCTTCGCCCAGTACACCACAGCGCGGTCGTCGGGCTCCGAGCCGATCAACCTGATGCCGGCGGGGACCGCGCCCGTGGCCATCGGCGGCGTTTCCCCGGTGACCAAGCGGACGATCGCCACCACCGACATGCCCGAGCACTGGGGCGGCGTCCTGCCGATCACCCCGGCCACGGCGCAGCTCGTGCCGCCGGCCAACGCGACGACCAGCCAGCCGACCACCCGGACCTTCGCGGTCCACCCGTTCCTGACCGGCGTGCAGGGCCTGTTCGCCGCCGGACGGCTGGCGGCCGTCGCCAATGTCGGCACCCTGCTGGCCCCGCTCACCAAGGCCGACTACCAGAAGCCCGGGCCGACGACCCAGATCCCGCAGCGGCTGTTCTCCCACTCCGACCAGCAGTCGGCCTGGCAGTCGGGCCAGGTGGACGGCTCGGCCACCGGCTGGGGCGGCCTGATGGCCGACACCTTCCAGGCGCTCGGCGGCGGCGAGACCGACTTCTCAGCCATCACCACGGCGGGCAACACCGCCTTCCTGAACGGCCAGACGGCGCGGTCCTTCCGCATCAACTACGCGGCCAACAAGGCCACGGCGCAGACCATCACGCTCACCGCCACGACCGGCCGCTACAACAGCTCCAACGACTTCCTGGACGAGCTGCGCGCCTCGCTGGTCGAGACGAACCTCAGCCCCGGCCAGTCCAGCGACATGGTCGCCGACTATGCCGCCGCCGTCGGCCGCTCGATCGCGCTCTCGGCGGTGTTCGACAATGCGCTGACCGGCGCCGCGGCGGCCGAGGCCGCGATCCCCAACCCGCCCGCCTTTACCGATCCGATCGGCGGCAAGGTGGTGGACAATCCGCTGGCCGATCAGCTGCAGGCGGTGGTCGAGACCGCCGCGGCCCAGGCGCAGCTTGGCGTCCAGCGCCAGGTGTTCTTCGTCCAGCTCGGCGGCTTCGACACCCACGACGGCGAAAACCCGCGCCAGGGCCTGCTGATGGCCCAGCTCGATCATGCGCTGAGCTATTTCGACGCCGCCATCGCCGCCGCCGGCATGGCCGACAAGATCACCGCCTTCACCGCCTCGGATTTCAACCGCACCTTCGCCACCAACGGCACGGGCACCGACCACGCCTGGGGCTCGCACCACTTCGTGCTGGGCGCGGCGGTGAAGGGCGGCGACCTCTACGGGCCCTATCCCACGGTCGGGATCGACAAGGCGGCCAGCGGCTCCACGCCCGCCTTCACCAACCCCGACGCCGCCTCAAACGCCTATATTCCCACGACCTCGGTGGAGACCTACCTCGCCACGCTCGCGACCTGGATGGGCGTGACGCCGGCCCAGATGCCGGGGATATTCCCAAGGCTCGCCGGGTTCCCGGTGCAAAACATGGGCTTCATGCGGACCTGACACCTTACGGTCATCAGGGCGCCACGCGCCCGGTCCATTGCCTCCCGCCCCAAGGGAGAGTTGCGTATGGGCCTCGTTATCTCGATCACCGCCGCCCAGGCGGGCTGGCGCGTTCAGGGCGACACGCTGGAACAGGGCATGATGTTCCTGAGCGGGGCGGAGGCCGAGCATGCCGCCTGCCAGCTCGCCCAACGCTACGCCGACGCCGGCCAGGCCACCGAGATCGAGGTGTTCCTGAGGGATGGAACGCTGGCGGGCCGGTATGTGAGCGTGCCGGACCTGGATGGGCTCGACTCAAGCCCTCTGCTGGACTCTCCCGCCCTGCCCGACTAGAAGCCCGCCCTTCCCCTGCGTCGGTTGCGTCCGATCCGCACCCCAGGTTTGAGCGAGCTTGCCATGAAACGTCCCATCACCACTGGCCGACAGGCCCCGCGCGGCCCGTCCCAACGCCAGCTGCGCGCGGGCGAACTGATTCGCCACGCGCTGGTGGAAATCCTGCGCGAGCAGGAGATCACCGACCCCGACATCGCCGGCGTCTCCATCACGCTCACCGAGGTCCGCATGAGCCCGGACCTGCGCCACGCCACCGTCTTCGTCGAACCGCTGGGCGGCGGCGAGGCGGCGGCTGTGGTGGTCAAGGCGCTGAACCGGCACCACAAGTTCCTGCGCGGGCGGCTGGGCCACGCCATCGACATGAAGTTCACGCCGGCGCTGAAATTCCTGCACGACGACACCTTCGACGAGGCCGCCCGGATCAGCGCCATCTTCGCCGACCCCAAGGTCGCGCAGGACCTGAAGCCCTCCGAACCGTCCGACGGCTGGAAGGATGAGGACTAGTGGGCCGCAAGCGCAAGGGCGACGCGGTCTCCGGCTGGATCTGCCTGGACAAGCCCTATGACCTGACCTCGACACACGCGGTCAGCCGGGTGCGCCGCGCCTTCAACGCCCAGAAGGCGGGACACGCCGGCACGCTGGACCCGCTGGCGACCGGCATCCTGCCCATCGCGCTGGGCGAAGCGACCAAGACGGTCCCTTACCTCGTCGACGCCGACAAGACCTACCGCTTCACGATTTGCTGGGGCGTCACCACCGCGACCTATGACCGCGAGGGCGAGACCATCGCCCAGTCCGATGTTCGCCCGACGGTGGCTGAAGTCGAGGCCGCCTTGCCGGCCTTTGTCGGCGAGATCAGTCAGGTCCCGCCAGCCTATTCCGCCATCAAGGTGGATGGCGAGCGCGCCTACGACCTGGCCCGCGCGGGCGAGACGGTGGAGCTGGCGGCGCGGACCGTCACCGTCCATTCGGCCCGGGTGGCGGAGGCGAACGGTCCCGATCACGTGACGCTGGAGATCGAGTGCGGCAAGGGCACCTACGTCCGCGCCATCGCCCGCGATCTGGCCGCCATGCTCGGCGCCTGCGGCCATGTCAGCGACCTTCGCCGCACCCGCGTGGGGCGGTTTACGGAGCAATCGGCGGTAACGCTGGAATTGCTTGAGGATTTGGGCTATGAGGCCCGCCAGTCGGAGCTATTGCTTCCGGTCGAGACCGCCCTGGACGACATCCCGGAGCTGGCCGTGACCGCCGAAGACGCTTTCCGGCTGAAGCAGGGACGCGCTATCGTTCTCGTTCCCCGACAGGTCGAAGCTGTGAAAGCCAGGCTCAAACCCGGCTCGCGCACGGTTTCAGCCATGGCGGGCGGAAAGGTGGTGGCGCTCTGCGAAATGCGTGCGGGACGGCTCGAACCCTCGCGTGTTTTCCTTTTGGAGAGCGGAGATTGACCGATGTCGATTACGGCCGAACGCAAGGCTGAAGTGATCAAGACCCATGCCCGCGGCGACGCGGATACGGGCAGCGCTGAAGTCCAGGTGGCGATCATGTCCGAACGGATTGCGAACCTCACCGAGCACTTCAAGACGCACAAGAAGGACAACCACTCGCGCCGGGGCCTGCTGAAGCTGGTCTCGGCCCGCCGGTCGCTCCTCGACCACCTGAAGAAGTCCGACGCGGACCGCTATCAGAAGCTGATCGAGACCCTCGGCCTGCGCCGCTAGGTTTCGCTTTTCCTATTTGCCGCTCCCCCGCGACAGGCCGGGGGACCTCAATGCGGCGCCTGGCGGTCCCACCTTAAGTAAAGGGACCGCCGCACACGCCGAGGGCTCCATAGCAGTCCTCTTCGCCTGTTCATTTGGAGAGGATTTCGGAAGCCCGAACCTAAGGACCGAACCTTATCCGCCCCCGACGGGAATACGCCCGCGGGAAAGAAAGAAGCAAAAATGTTCGATATCAAACGCAAGACTCTCGAGTGGGGCGGCAAGACGCTCACGCTCGAAACCGGCCGCATGGCCCGCCAGGCCGACGGTTCGGTCCTGGCCACCTACGGCGACACCATGGTTCTCGCCACCGCCGTCTTCGCCAAGAGCGCGAAGCCGGGTCAGGACTTCTTCCCCCTGACGGTGAACTACCAGGAGAAGTTCTACGCCGCGGGCAAGATCCCCGGCTCCTTCCCGCGCCGCGAAGCCGCGCCGTCGCAAAAAGAGACTTTGACGTCCCGCCTCATTGACCGTCCGATCCGCCCGCTGTTCGTCAAGGGCTTCAAGAACGAAGTGCAGGTCGTCTGCACCGTGCTGGCCCACGACCTTGAGAACGATCCCGACATCGTCGCCCTGGTGGCCGCCTCGGCCGCCCTGGTGATCTCCGGCGCGCCCTTCATGGGCCCGATCGGCGGCGCCCGCGTCGGCTTCGTGGGCGGCGAGTACGTGCTCAACCCGACGCTCGACGAGATGAAGGACAGCCGGATGGACCTGGTGGTCGCCGGCACCCAGGACGCGGTCATGATGGTCGAGTCCGAAATCCAGGAAATGACCGAAGACGAAGTGCTCAAGGGCGTGATGTTCGCCCACGCCGGCATGCAGCCGGTGATCGACGCGATCATCGAACTGGCCGAACACGCCGCCAAGGACCCCTTCGACTTCCAGCCGGAAGACACCGACGCCATCAAGGCCGAGATGAAGAAGGCCATCGGCAAGGATCTGGCTTCGGCCTTCAAGATCCCCGCCAAGCTGGAACGCCAGGACGCGGTCGCCGCGGCCAAGGCCAAGGCCACCGACAAGTTCGGCAAGTCCGACGAGAACCCGGCCGGCATCTCGCCCGACAAGCTGGGCGCGGTGTTCAAGGAACTGGAAGCCGACGTCGTCCGCCGCAACATCCTGGACACCGGCATCCGCATCGACGGCCGCAAGGTCGATCAGGTCCGCCAGATCGTCTCGGAAGTCGGCGTTCTGTCGCGCGCCCACGGCTCGGCGCTGTTCACCCGCGGTGAAACTCAAGCGCTGGTCGTGGCCACGCTCGGCACCGGCGACGACGAACAGCTCATCGACGCCCTCGAGGGCAAGTACTATGAGAAGTTCATGCTGCACTACAATTTCCCGCCCTTCTCGGTCGGGGAAACGGGCCGCATGGGCGCGCCGGGCCGCCGCGAAGTGGGCCACGGCAAGCTGGCGTGGCGGGCGATCCGCCCGATGCTGCCGAGCGTCGAGGAGTTCCCCTACACGATCCGCCTGGTCTCCGAGATCTTCGAGTCCAATGGCAGCTCCTCCATGGCCTCGGTCTGCGGCTCCTCGCTGGCCCTGATGGATGCGGGCGTGCCGCTCAAGAAGCCGGTCTCCGGCATCGCCATGGGCCTGATCCTGGAATCGGACGGCTTCGCGGTCCTCTCCGACATCCTGGGCGACGAAGACCACCTGGGCGACATGGACTTCAAGGTCGCCGGCACCGCCGACGGCATCACCTCGCTGCAGATGGACATCAAGATCGCCGGCATCACCGAGGAGATCATGAAGCAGGCCCTCGCTCAGGCGAAGGGCGGCCGTGATCACATCCTGGGCGAGATGAACAAGGCGATGGAAGCCCCGCGCCACGAGCTGGGCGAATACGCGCCGAAGATCGAGACCATCAAGATCCCGGTGGACAAGATCCGCGAAGTGATCGGCTCGGGCGGCAAGGTGATCCGCGAGATCACCGCCGAAACCGGCGCCAAGATCGACATCGGCGAAGACGGCACGATCAAGATCGCGGCCGCCGAGCAGTCGAAGATCGACGCGGCCAAGGAATGGATCAAGTCCATCGCGTCGGAGCCGGAAGTCGGCCAGATCTACACTGGCAAGGTGGTCAAGATCGTCGACTTCGGCGCCTTCGTGAACTTCTTCGGCGCCAAGGACGGCCTGGTCCACGTGTCGCAGATCGCCAACGAGCGCGTGAACAAGGTCAGCGACGTGCTCACCGAGGGCCAATCCGTGAAGGTGAAGCTCCTGGGCTTCGACGACCGCGGCAAGACCCGCCTGTCGATGAAGATCGTCGACCAGGAAACCGGCGAAGACCTGACGTCCAAGCAGCCCGAAGACGCCGACGCCTAAGCGTCAGCCCTTCCGCTGAAATGAACGGGGCGGCTGCAGCGATGCAGCCGCCCTTTTCGTTGGGGCTCAGGCCAGCGCGGGTTCCCGCACCCCATACCGCTCGGCCGGATGGGCCTTCGACAGGTTGGGCAGCAGCACCGCCCGCGCCGCTTGATAGCCGGCCCAGTCCGCCGGATCTGGCAGCGACGGGATGGTGATCAGCTCGCCGGCGTCGAGGCCCGCGAGCGCCGCGTCCACCAGTTCGTCGACATCCATGGTGCGGTCGGGATCGAGGTCTGCCGGATCGCGGCCGGACCGTTCCCAGATCTCTGTGCGCGTGGCGCCCGGCAGCACAGCCTGCAGCTTGACGCCCGTGCCCGCCGTCTCATGGGCCACCGCCTGGGTCAGATAGGTGACGAAGGCCTTGGTCGCGCCATAGACCGACGCGCCGTACTCGTGGGCGATCCCAACCACCGACGAGATATTGACGATGGTCCCGCGGCCGCGCGGCGCGAAGGCCTTGGCCGCCGCATGGGTCAGACGGGCGACGGCGGTGACGTTGAGGCGGATGAGGTCGTCGATCTTCTCCGGGGTGTTGTCGAGGAACCCGCCCATGATCGCGGCGCCGGCGTTGTTGACCACCAGCGCGATCGTGGGATCGGCGGCGATCTTGGCTTCCAGGGCGGCCACGTCGGCGGCCTGCGTCAGGTCGGCGCGGATCACCTCGACGGCGACGCCATGCTCGGCGCGCAGGTTGGCGGCGAGGTTGTTCAGCCGCCCCTCGTCGCGGGCCGCCAGGATCAGGTCATGGCCGCGGGCGGCCAGGCGGTCGGCGTAGACCGCGCCGATGCCCGACGATGCGCCGGTGACCAGCGCTGCGCCGAGGGTGGTGTTGGATTGGGTCATCAGAAAATCTCCAGGCGGCGCCGGCGCGGCGCCTGGGCTTGAGGTGGAGACGCGCGGCGCCACCGCAAGGCGGTGTGAGGTCTAGGTCACACGAGAAATTCTGGACGCGACATGAGCTTGTCGCCTACCGCGCCTTGCGCGCGGCATAGCGCGCGTCGCGCTTCGTCTGGGCCTCGGCCTTGGTCAGCTGTTTGCGTTCCTTGCGCGCGCCGCGCTTCTCGGCCAGCGCGGCGTCCTCGGCGGCCTGGATCGTGGCGGCGTCGGCGGCCAGCGCGTCGGCGGCCGCCTGGCGCGCGGCCTCCTTTTCGTCGGCGCGGGCCGTCCGCACGCCCGCGAGCTCAGCTTTCCGCTCGGCTTCCCGCAGGGCGGCCCGATCTTCGAACAGCGGATCGGTGACGGTCGGCTTGGGCTTCAGCTTGGCCAGCAGGGCCGCCTTGGCGTCGGCGGCGGCGGACAGGCGGTCGGTCAGGCCGGAGCCCTTGAGGTCGCGTGCGGACATGGACAGCTTTTCGGGAAGGTCGCCGCGGTGGCGCGACGCCCTACCCTACAGCATTCCGGCGATTTAGCCCCGCAGCTTCCGCAGCAGCACGTCCACGTCGCGGGCGATCTGCGGGTCTTCACCCTTGAGCGCCTCGATGCGGCGGACCGCGTGCAGCACCGTGGTGTGGTCGCGCCCGCCGAACCGGCGGCCGATGTCGGGGAGCGAGCGGACGGTGATCTGCTTGGCGAGCCACATGGCCACCTGGCGGGGCCGGGCGACCGCGCGGGCGCGGCGCTCGGAGATCAGGTCGGCCTGTTTGAGCCCATAGTGCTCGGCCACCGTCTTCTGGATCTGGTCCACCGTCACCTTGCGCTCGTTGCACGACAGGTGCGGGCGCAGGATCGTCTGGGCCTCGTCGAGCGTCAGGCGGGCGAGATCGCCGCCCACCCGTGCCACCAGGGTGTTCAGGGCGCCTTCCAACTCGCGGACGCTGTCGGTGAAGCGGTCGGCCAGGAACTGCATGACCTCGGGCTTGGCGGACGGCAGGAACTTGCCCTGTTGCGCCAGGGTCTGCAGCTTGCGCTCCAGAATCCCTAAGCGAAGGGCGCGGTCCGCCGGCTCGATGCCGCAGACCAGGCCGGCCTGCAGGTGCGACCGCAGCCTGGGCTCCATCTCCGAGATCTCGGTGGGCGAGCGGTCGGCGGTCATCACCACGCGGCGGCCGTCCTCGACCAGCGCGATCAGGGTGTGGAACATCTCCTCCTGGGTGGAGACCTTGCCGGCCACGAAATGCACGTCGTCGATCAGCAGCAGGTCGGCGTTGCGCAGTTCGTCCTTGAAGGCGGCGGTCTGCTTGTCCTGCAGCGCCTTGACGAAGGTCGAGGTGAACTTCTCGGCGGTCAGGTAGACCACCCGCTTGGTCGGCTCGTTGCGCATGGCCTCCCAGGCCAGCGCGTTCAACAGGTGGGTCTTCCCAAAGCCGTAGGGGCCGTGGAAGACCACCGGATTGAAGTGGCCGTCCGACCAGGTCGCCACCCGCCTCGCCACCGCGAAGGCGAATTCATTGGAGGGCCCGGCCACGAAGGTGTCGAAGGAGAAGCGGTCCTGCAGGCCCAGCAGCCGACCCTGGCGGGCGGCGGCGGGCGCGGCCTGCGCCTCGACCTCGAAGACTTCAGGCGCGACCGAAATTTGTTCGTCCACGGCGGTCGTGAAGGCCGGCGCCGCCGCCATCAGGCCCGCGGAATCGAACTCCATGCGCGACTTCAGATCGAGCCGGCGGCCGAGCGGGTCGTTCTGCGCCCACAGCTCGCCGATGCGCCGCCAGGCATGCCGCGCGATCCAGTCGCGCGCCACGCCCGTCGCGGCGACCAGGCACACCTCGTCCCCGGTCTCCCGAAGCGCCGCCTGGCCCAGCCAGGAGCCGAACGTCGCCTCGCCCAGCTCGCGCTTCAAGACCAGACAGGTCTTCGTCCACACGACTCCGGCCGGTGCGCTCGCCATAGCTCCCGCAACCCCCCCGCTCACCATCTCTGTCAACCCCGTCCTGCCCGCGTCACGGTCCCAGCCCCACGCATGGGACCGCGCCTTATTATTCAACACAAACAGGCTCTTATCCGGCGAACGCTTGCGCTTCGCCGGCGCCCCGTTTCGATCCGGGATCAGATGAAAGACGCCTGTTGAAGGGCCGACACTAATGGGGCGCCGGGGCCGGTCAACGGTGATTCTTAAACGCTCAAGACGATATTTTCGTTGACTCGCGCTTACCCCTTTTAGGGCCAAGGAAAACGCCGATCAGCGTTCCGTGCGCTGAGCAGATTCGCCGCAGGTGTCGCACCCCCTGGGTCGGCCGAAGGCTCGCCCAAAACGCGAAAACGGCGCCCGATGGGGCGCCGTTCCGGTCGATCAATTCCTATGGGAGAGGCGGGGTTGGACCCCGCCGTCCAGGCGCTCGTTTCGGCCGCTCAGGCGGCGGCCATCTTCTTCAGCTGGGCGGCCAGGCGCGAGACCTTCCGCGAACCGGTGTTCTTGTGCACGACGCCCTTGGTGACCGCGCGCATCAGCTCCGACTGGGCCTTCGCGAAGGCGTCCTTGGCGGCCGCCGCGTCGCCCGAGGTCAGGGCCTCGTCGAACTTGCGCAGGTAGGTGCGCACGCGCGAGCGGCGGGCGGTGTTGACTTCGGTGCGGCGGGCGATCTTGCGGACCGCCTTCTTGGAGCCGGGCGTATTGGCCATTCTCAGGAACTCTTCATGCGAACGCGCCCGGCGGACCGGGCGGGTAAAATTGGAGGCGCGGATATACGGGAGGAAGGGCGGTGGGTCAATGCGAGCAGGGCTTTTTTACCCCGCGCCATTTTCCCCTGAGGAGGCTGTCCCGCGGACAGGCCTCGGCCTACGCACCAAAGGTCGTTCCTTCCTGACCCTCCGGCGCCTCCCGCCGACTGTCCTACTTCCCCGTGAACGCCGCCGGCCGCTTTTCGACGAAGGCCGCCATGCCTTCCTTCTGATCGTCGAAGGCGAACAGCGAGTGGAACAGCCGCCGCTCCATGGCCACGCCGGTCGCGAGCGTCGTTTCGAAGGCCGCGTTGACCAGCTCCTTGGTCATGGCCAGCGCCAGCGGCGATTGTCCGGCGATCTTGCCGGCCGCGGCCAGGACGTCCTCCAGCAGCTTGTCGGCGGGCACGACGCGTGAGACCAGACCCGCGCGCTCGGCCTCGGCGGCGTCCATCATCCGCCCGGTGAGCGCCATGTCCATGGCCTTGGCCTTGCCGACCGCGCGGGGCAGCCGCTGGGTGCCGCCGATCCCCGGCATGACGCCCAGATTGATCTCCGGCTGGCCGAACTTGGCGGTCTCCGCGGCGATGATGAAATCGCACAGCATGGCCAGCTCGCAGCCGCCGCCCAGCGCAAAGCCCGCCACCGCGGCGATCAGCGGCTTGCGGAAGCCCTCGATCCTTCGCGCGGCCGGGCCGAAGAAGTCGGTCGTGAACATCTGGGCGTAGGACTTGTCCGACATCTCCTTGATGTCGGCGCCGGCCGCGAAGGCGCGTTCGGACCCGGTCAGCACCACGCAGCGGACGGTCTCGTCGGCCTCGGCGGCGTCCAGGGCCGCGCACAGTTCGGCGAGCAGCTGACTGTTCAGCGCGTTCAGCGCCTGGGGCCGGTTCAGGCGGATCAGGGTGACGCCCGGCTGCGGGGCTTCGACGATCAGGGTTTCGTAGGCGGACATCGCTGGCTCCTGGGCGCGGCTCCTCGGGGCGGTTCTGGGGCCGGCCCCGCCGCCTTAAGGCCCCGTGACCGAATAGCCAAGCGCCCTCAGCCGCGCCGGCACCCCGTCGGGGCCGATCAGATGGCCGATGCCGACGATGACCACGGTGTGGCCGTGGCCCTTCATCCGGGCGTCGAGGACCTGGGTCCAGCGGGCGTTGCGGTCGAGGACCAGACGGCGGAACAGGGCGGGCGAGGCGTCGCGCAGCGGCTTGATGGCCTCGGCGTCGAGCGTGGCGATGTCGGCGTTCATCCAGGCCTTCAGCAGGGTCTGATATTCGTCTGGCTTCTCGTCCATCTCCTGCAGGGTCTCATGCAGGGACGCGATCTGCTCGGCCATCGTGCCGGAGGAGAGCAGGCCGATCTGTTCGGCGGGGGTCTCGAAGGCCTCACGCCTGGCCTTGGGCGTGGCCATGGCGGAGATGGTCTTTTCGACGCCGTCGTTGGCGTCCGCGCCCACCCGGCGATAGGCGCCGCCGGCCAGCGCGATCTCGGCCAGCCAGGGCTGCAGGCGATCGACGAGCACCGGCGAGACGTCATAGGCCGCCGCGACCTTGCTCATCAGCGCGCTGTCTTGTGGGCTCAGGAGCCGGAACAGCGAGCCGTCCGGCGGCAGCACGCCGGCCTGGGTGGCGAGCGTCGCGGTGTCGGCCTCGCTCTGGGCGTCGATGGGCAGCTCGAACCAGATGTCGTCGGCGGCCTTCAGGGCGCGCTCCAGCACCGGCGGCGTCCAATTGAGGCCCGGCGGCAGGACGTGGATCGAGCCGAACAGCACGATCTCCGAGTCCTTGTCCTTAACCACCCACACCGGCGGCTCGGCGACCGCGGCGCCGGCGAAGGCGAGGGCGGCGAACGCGCCGGCGAGAGTCTTCCAGACGCGGTTCATGGCGAACCTCATGTCTGGCAAACGGGGCAGTAGAATGTCGAACGCCCCGCCTGGACCTGGCGGGCGATGACGCCGGCGCAGGGATCGTTGCAGCAGGGCTCGCCCTCGCGGTCGTAGGTCCGGAAGCGGTGCTGGAAGTAACCCAGCGCGCCATCGGTCTGGGCGAAGTCGCGCAGAGTCGATCCGCCGGCCGCGATCGCCTCGGTCAGGACCGCGCGGATCTCGGCGACCAGCTTTTCCAGCCGCGGCCGGGAAATCCCGCCGGCCGCGCGGAAGGGCGAGATGCGGGCGCGGTTCAGCGCCTCGCAGACGTAGATATTGCCCAGGCCGGCGACGATCCGCTGGTCGAGCAGCAGGGTCTTGGGCCCTTGCCGGCGGTCCTTGAAGGCCGCCCTCAGGCGCGCGGCGTCGAAATCGTCGGACAGGGGCTCTGGGCCCAGGCCCGCGAACCACGGGTGCAGATGCAGGGTCGCGGTGTTGACGAGCGCCATGTAGCCGAAGCGGCGCGGGTCGTAGTAGGTCACCCGCGCGCCTTCCTCGGTCGTAAAGACGATGTGCGCGTGCTTGGGGTCTGGGTCGGGCGCGTAGTGGAACTCGCCGGGCCGCTCTGGGCGTTCGGGCCCCTCAGGCCGCGAAATCTCGAACCGGCCGCTCATGCCTAAGTGCATGACCAGCGTGTCCTCGCGGTCCAGGGTGGCCATCAGATATTTCGCGCGCCGCCCAAGCCGGGTGATCGTGGCCCCGGTCAGCACCTGGACGAAGTTCGGCGGCAGGGGGAAGCGCAGGTCGGGGCGGCGGGCTTCCACCCGGGCCAGCCGGTGGCCTTCCAGCACCGGCGCCAGTCCGCCGCGCACGGTCTCGACCTCGGGTAGTTCGGGCATTTGTCTGGCTTGGCATGGGCTGGCGCCGAGGCCAAGGGCCTTGGAGGGGCGCCGGCGGAAGGCTAAGAGGCTCAACCTATGACCGGACCTGCCGCCACCTTCGGCTTCCGCGACGTGGACGCGAGCGACAAGCCCGGCCTGGTGCGGGGCGTCTTCGACCGCGTGGCGAAGCGCTATGACCTGATGAACGACCTGATGAGCGGGGGCGTGCATCGGCTGTGGAAGGACGCGGTCGCCGCGCGCCTGAACCCGCAGCCGGGCGAGACCATCATCGACGTGGCCGGCGGCACCGGCGACATGGCGCGGCGGTTCTCCAGGATGGCCCGCCGCGTGCAGCAACGCCGGGGCGGAGACGACGCCAAGGTGTTCGTCGTCGACTACAACGCCGAGATGATCGCCGCCGGCCGCGAGAAGGGGTCCGAACCGGAGATGGCCTGGGCGGTGGGCGACGCGCAGCGCCTGCCCCTGCCGGACGGCAGCGCCGACGCCTATGTGATCTCGTTCGGGATCCGCAACGTCACCGATATCGCAGCCGCCCTGCGCGAGGCGCGGCGGGTCCTGAAGCCCGGCGGCCGGTTCCTCTGTCTGGAGTTTTCGCGCCCGATCACCGAGCCCCTGCAGAAGGCCTACGACGCCTACAGCTTCAAGCTCATTCCTGAGATCGGCGCGCGGGTCGGCGGCGACCGCGACGCCTATCAGTACCTGGTGGAGAGCATCCGCCGCTTCCCCGACCAGCGGACATTCGCCGGCATGATCGCGCAGGCCGGCTTCGCGCGGGTGGACTACACCAACTTCACCGGCGGCGTGGCGGCCCTGCACACGGGCCGGGTGATCTAGCGACATGGGCGCTTTCGGCGCGTTTGGCCGCATGACCGGCGCGGTCTGGGTGCTGGTGCGCAACGACGCCCTGCTGCCGCGCGAGCTGGACCACGCCTATCCCTCGTCCGTGGCGACCATCGCCAGGACGCTGCGGCTGTTTTCGGGCCGGGGCGCGCGCAGCGGGCGGCCGGGGGAGCGGTTGGCGCGCTCGCTGGAGGGCATGGGGCCGGTGGCCACCAAGCTTGGCCAGATGCTGTCGACGCGCGGCGATTTCTTCGGCGCCGAGTTCGCGCAGGACTTGGGCCGGCTCAAGGACCGGCTGCCGCCGTTCCCGACGGCGCTCGCCCGCGCCGAGGTGGAGCGCGCGCTCGGCCGCACCGTCGAGAGCCTCTACGCCGAGTTCGGCGAGCCGATCGGTTCGGCGTCCCTGGCGCAGGCGCACGAGGCCAGGCTGAAGGACGGGCGCAAGGTCGCGGTGAAGGTGTTGCGCCCCGGCATCGAGGGCCGCGTCGCCGACGACGCCGAGAGCCTGATGCTGGCCGCCCGGCTGATCGCGCGCTGGATCCCGCTGGCGCGGCGGCTGGAGCCGGTGGCCTTCGCCCAGACGGTGATCCGCGCCACGACGCTGGAGCTCGACCTGCGGCTGGAGGCCGCCGGCGCCGACGAGCTGCGCCAGGTCATGGCGCTGGACGGCTACATGGCCGCCCCGCCGATCGTCTGGGAAGGCGTCGGCAAGCGGGTGCTGACCATGGAATGGGCGCGCGGCTGGCCGCTGTCGGACCCTGACGCGCTGATCCAGCCCGGCCTCGACCGGCAGGCGACCGCCGACAACCTGATCCGCGCCTTCCTGTCCCAGGCGCTCGACCACGGTGTCTTCCACGCCGACCTGCACGAAGGGAACCTGTTCGCCGCGGCGCCGTCGCAGCTGATCGCGGTGGACTTCGGGATCATCGGCCGCATCGGGCCGCCGGAGCGGCGCTACCTCGCCGAGATCCTCTGGGGTTTCCTCAACAAGGACTACGAGGGCGTCGCCAGAACCCATTTCAACGCCGGCTATGTGCCGGCCCACCACAGCGTCTCGGCCTTTGCCCAGGCGCTGCGGGCGGTCGGCGAGCCGGTGTTCGGCCGCAAGGCCAGCGAAGTGCCGATGAGCCGGGTCCTGATGCAGCTCTTCGAGATCACCGCGCTCTACGACATGCACCTGCGGCCCGAGCTGGTGCTGCTGCAGAAGACCATGACCATGGTCGAGGGCGTCGCCCGCCGCATCCAGCCCGACCACGACATCTGGACCGCCGCCGACCCGGTGGTGCGCCGCTGGATGGCCCGCGAGCTCTCGCCCGCCGCCCGCATCCGCCGCTTCGCCGACGAGGCGGCGACCGCCATGCGCAACCTCGCGCGGCTGATCGAGAATCCGCCGGTGACGACGACGGTGGAGGTGAAACCGGCGCCGCGAGGCGCGCCCGCCCTCCTGTGGTTCGCCGCCGGCGCCCTGGCCGCCGGGGCCGCGTTCCTGGCGGCGATGTACCTTGGCTAGTCCACGATCCTCGTCCGCGCCATCCACTCCGCCTGGCTGAGCCGGTCCACGTCGCCCTCGCCGAACAGCTCCATCCTGCCGTTCCGGAAGACGGTGGTCCGGCCGATGGTCGGCATGTCGGCGACCTCGATCGGGTCGCGGCGGCCGGCGGTGAGGTAGACGAGGTCGCCGGGGCCCTTCGACTTCAGCGAATGGACCACCCCATCGATGGGGAAGCCCACGAAGTCGCCGGGGCCCACCGGATGGCCGACGCCGTCCAGCACCATCTCGCCCGCGCCTTCCAGGATGAAGACGAACTCCTCCGAGACGCTGTGCGCGTGCGGGATGAAGCTCTCCTTGCCCGGCGGGATGCGGATCAGGTGCGCGCCCAGCTGGCTCATGCCCGCCGGATCGCCCAGCGGGACCATGGCCATGTCCGACGCCGGATTGAACGGATGCCGCCCGCGCCAGACCTGGGACCAGTCGATCCCGCCGGTGCGGACGATGTGCTTGGGGTCGGCCATCGGTTCTCCCGGGCCCTATTCGGCGTCGTCGGCGTATTTCGAGCGGCGCGACCGCGAGGCCTGCTGGCTGCGTTCCTCACGCTCCTTCTGCTTTTCCCAGTAGGCCATGCCGTCGTCCGGCTTGAACATGGTGCGCGGCGCGCCCTCCTTGCTGGCCACCGCGAAGACGTTGCCCTTGGGGTCGTAGTAGAGGATGTCGCCGTTCTTACGGGTCAGCGTCAGCGTGCCCTTGGGCGGATGGCCCACGAAGGCGTGCGCCTTCTGCACATATTGCTCCCGCGTCTTGGCGCCGAAGGCGTCGCCGTCGCGTTCGAACTGCTTCTGAGCGCCTTCCTCGGCGGTGAATCGCTTGGAGGGCGCCCACATGGGCTTGCCGTCGTCGGCCTTGGCGACCTCGTCCTTGCGGTGGTCGACCTGCGGCTGGCCGTTGTCGTAGCCGCCGCGCCGGTCGGCGCCGTAAGTTCGGTCCGTCGCCGTAGACGCCGCCTCCGTTCCGGAGCCCTTCTTGGCCACCGCCGAGGGGCCATTGTCGCAGGCGCTCAGCAACGCGAGCGCGGAAATCCCGAGCGCCAGGGCCATCCCGGCCCGCTTCTCAAACCCAGCCATCACCGTTTCTCCCATAACAGCAGAGGTTGGGAACAAAGAAAGAACAACTTGCAACAGTTGTCGAGTCGAAATTTGCGACATTTGTCGGTCGCCCCCATCTGGCATAAGTCTGGCGCGCGTCGATGAAGGGCCGAAAGCCTTGGACCAGAAGCGAGTTCTCCTGATCGTCGGCGGCGGCATCGCGGCCTACAAATCCCTCGAGCTGACCCGTCTGTTGCGCAAGGCGGGCGTCGGCGTGCGGCCGATCCTCACCCAGGCCGGATCGGAGTTCGTCACCGCGCTCTCCTTGTCGGCTCTGGCGGAGGACAAGGTCTATGCCGAGCTGTTCTCGCTGACCGACGAGGCGGAGATGGGCCACATCGAGCTGTCGCGGTCCGCCGACCTGGTGGTCGTGGCGCCGGCCACCGCCGACCTGATGGCCAAGGCGGCGAACGGCCTGGCGGGGGACCTCGCCTCCACCACCCTGCTCGCCACCGACAAGCCGGTGCTGATGGCGCCGGCGATGAACGTGCGGATGTGGCAGCACGCCGCGACGCAGCGGAACCTGGCCGCCCTGAAGGCCGACGGCGTCAGCTTCGTCGGCCCCGACGAGGGCGCCATGGCCTGCGGCGAATATGGGCCGGGCCGGATGGCGGAGCCCGCCGCGATCTTCCAGGCGATCATGGGCATGCTCGGCGGCGCGCGGCCGCTGGCCGGCAAGCGGGCGCTGGTCACCGCCGGACCGACGGTCGAGGCGATCGATCCGGTGCGGCTGCTGACCAACCGCTCGTCGGGCAAGCAGGGCTACGCCATCGCCGGCGCCCTGGCGGCGCTCGGCGCGGAGGTGACCCTGGTGAGCGGCCCGACGGCGCTTTCGGCGCCGGCCGGCGTCAGGCGCGTCGATGTGGAGAGCGCGCGCGACATGCTCAGCGCCTGCGAGGCGGCGCTGCCCGCCGACATCGCCGTCTGCGTGGCCGCCGTCGCCGACTGGCGCCCAGCCGCCGCCGGCGACAGGAAGATCAAGAAGGACGGCCAGGCGCCCGGCGCCATCGCGCTCACCGAAAACCCCGACATCCTGGCGAGCCTGTCGAAGGGCAAGGCCCGGCCCCGGCTGGTGATCGGCTTCGCCGCCGAGACCAACGATGTGGAGGTCCACGCCAAGGCCAAGCTCGCCAAGAAGGGCTGCGACTGGATCGTCGCCAACGACGTCAGCGTGGCCGGGACCATGGGTGGCGACGACAACGCCGTGGCCCTCGTCACCAAGGGCGGAATCGAGCGATGGGAGCGGATGGCCAAGGGCGAGGTCGCCCGCCGGCTGGCCCAGCGCATCGCCCAGGAGCTTAAGTGAACCCGACCGTCCCGATCACCCGCCTGCCGCATGGCGCGGACCTGCCGCTGCCCGCCTACGAGACCGCCCAGGCGGCCGGCATGGACCTGCGCGCCGCCGTGCCGCAGGACGAGCCGCTGACGCTGCGCCCGGGCTCGCGGTTCGCCGTGCCGACGGGTCTCGCCTTCGCGCTCCCGCCCGGCTTCGAAGGCCAGGTGCGGCCACGCTCGGGCCTGGCGTTCAAGCACGGGGTCACCTGCCTCAACACGCCGGGCACCATCGACGCCGACTACCGGGGCGAGGTGAAGGTTATCCTGATCAACCACGGCGAAGAGGACTTCGTCATCCGCCGGGGCGAACGCATCGGCCAGCTGGTGATCGCGCCGGTCGTCCAGGCCGTCTGGGCCGAGGTCGAGAGCCTCGACGAGACGGCGCGCGGCGCCGGCGGCTTCGGATCGACCGGTCGCTGAGATCATGAGCGAGACCCCCAGCGAGCGGAAACGGCGGCTGCGGTTCCTGACCGTGGCGGAGATCGTCGGCCTCGCGGCTCTGGTCATCGCCGCGCTCGGCTACTGGGACAGCCACCGCGAACGCGCGCTCACCGAACGCGAGCGCGCCGCCGAGGCGCAGGAGAAGAAGGCGGAGGCCCGCGCCGGGGCGCTCAAGCTCACCTTCCTGCTGACCGGCGCGCCGGAGGGCGAGGGCGAGCGGCTGAAGCTCTCCAGCGTGCATCCGGAACAGGTCATCCAGACCCAGACGCTCACCTTCCCCAGCGAGATCCGCGGCGACCCGGTCCAGACCACCGGCAATCCGCGCATCGAGGCCGGCTGGATCGAGGGCGGCGTCACCAAGGCCGATCACGCCCGGGGCGGCAAGCTCCGCCCGGGCCCCCTGCCGGTGGCCATCGTCACCAGCTTCATCGAGGACGGCCAGACCAAGAGCGACACGGCCCTCTACCAGCTGGGCTACCGCGCCCATCCCCGCGTCCTGCGCTCCGACAAGGTCGAGTTGGAGGGCCTGTCGCTGATCCGCCACGGCGTCGGCGCCAACACCCAGGCCGCGGTCGACGCGGCGTGGGCCAAGCAGAACCCGCCGCCGGCGAAGCGGTAGAGGCGGCGCCTTCATCGCCATCAGACGGGTTGTATGTTCCTCCTCCCCCTGTGGGAGGAGGTGGCCTGCGGAGCAGGTCGGAGGTGGGGTCGAAAACCCCTTCCGCTGCACCTAAGCTGAGCCATGGATCGCAACGCGATAGTCAAAAGGGCGCGAGTCCTCCGCAACAACCCGACAGCGACGGAACGGGTGCTGTGGGACCGACTGCGCCAGCGCAAGCTCGGCGGCCTGAAATTCCGCCGCCAGGTCCCGATGGGCCCCTACGTCCTCGACTTTCTCTGCCTTAGGCATCGGCTCGTCGTGGAAGCCGATGGGCCGTTCCACGATCCGGAACGTGACGCGATACGCGACGCCTGGCTCTTGATGAAGGGTTTCCGGGTGCTGAGGTTCAGCAATCAGGAAATCCATAACTCGCTAAATGTCGTGGCGGATCGAATCCTGGCCGCCATTGGGGAGCTGGGGCCGGTTCCCAGGCTCTGAGAAACCCCACCTCCGACCCGCTCCGCGGGCCACCTCCTCCCACAAGGGGAGGAGGACGCTGACGGTCCTACCGCCCCATCTCCGGCGCCACAAACCCGCGGATGTCATCCTCGATGGCCTGGGCGAGCGCGAGGGTCTTGGCGTCGCCGTTGAGCGGGCCGATCAGCTGGGCGCCGACCGGCAGGCCGTTGGCGGCGGGGCCGACCGGAATGGCGGTGGCGGGCAGGTGCAGGGCGGTCGCCAGCGAGATCCAGTTGAGCATGGAGGCATAGGGCATGACCGCGCCGTCCGATTGCGTCAGCCGGCGTCTCTGGAACGGCCGGTGGTCGTGGGCGAAGGCGGTGACCGGCGCGATCGGCGCCAGGATCGCGTCGAAGCGGCCGAACACCTCGCCGATCTCGTGCCGCAGCCGCGCGCGCACCGCGTCCGCCGCCAGCCACTCGCGGTGCGTGGCGGTGTAGGCGAGCGTCATGGCGGCGGCGGAGGTGGGTGCGGCGCCCCGCGCCATCTGCCAGCGGGCGAGGCCGCGCATGCGCTCCATGGCGCGGATCGTCGAGTCCGGCATGTCCTCGCCGATGACCGCGCCCAGCAGGGTCTGGTAGGCGGCCATCAGGGTCGGCATGTGCGCGGGGGAGGCGATCGGCGTCACCTCCGCCCCCGCGGCGGCGAGCTCGGCGGCGAAGGTCTCGATGGCTGTGCGCACCTGCGGGTCCAGCGGGAAGCTCGGCTCGTCGAGCCAGAGCGCGATCCTGGCGGTCTTCAGGTCGGCGCCGGGCGCCTTGGCCGCCAGCGGCCCGCCCTCGATCACCGAGAGCAGCAGGCGCAGGTCGCGGGCCGAACGCGCCATGGGCCCGGCCACGTTCAGGTCGCGCTCGCTCCAGGACCCGGGCGAGGGCGGCACCTGGCCGCGCTGGCCCACCAGGCCCCAGGTGGGCTTGTGGCTGTAGACGCCGCAGAAGCTCGCCGGCACGCGCAGCGAGCCGCCGATGTCCGAGCCGATCTCCAGCGCCGTGATCCCGGCCGCCAGCGCCGTCGCCGCGCCGCCGGAGGAGCCGCCGCAGGTCCGGGTCACATCCCACGGATTGTTGGTGGTCCCGTAGAGGCCGTTGAAGGTCTGCCAGTCGCCGGCCAGCACCGGGGTGTTGGTCTTGCCCCAGATCACCACGCCGGCGTGCTTGGCGAGCGCCACCGCGGTCGCGTCCTCCGCCTGGCGCTGGCGCAGATGCTTCAGGCCCGACGAGGCCGGCAGGCCGACCACGTCGAAGGTGTCCTTGACCGTCATCGGCAGGCCGGCGAGCAGGCCCAGCGTCTCGCCCCTGGCCCGCAGCTCGTCGAGCGCCTTGGCGTGGAACAGCGCCCGATCGAGATCGACCGCGACCACGGCGTTCAGTTTGGCGTGGGTCTTTTCGTGGCGGGCGAGCGACGCTTTCAGCAGCTCGGTGGCCGACACCTTCTTCTTGTTCAGCAGCGCCAGCTGGTCGGTGGCGTCGAGCTTGAGGAGGTGGTCGTCCATGGCTCAGGGAGCCCCGGTGAAGCCCAGGACGTCGCGCATGGCGTAGTGCCCCGCCGGGCGGCCCGCGACCCAGCGGGCGGCCACCAGGGCGCCGCGGGCGAAGAGGCCGCGGTCGCGCGCCGAGTGCGAGAGGGTCAGCGTCTCGTCCTCGGCGATGAAGGAGACGCTGTGCTCGCCGACGATGCCGCCGCCGCGCACCACGGAAAAGCCGATCTCGCCGGCAGGCCTCGCGCCGGTGATGCCGTCGCGGCCCCGCTTGGCCACATCGCCGAGGCTCACGCCCCGGCCCCGTGCGGCGGCCTCGCCCAGCATCAGCGCGGCGCCCGACGGCGCGTCGACCTTCCGGCGGTGGTGCGCCTCGAAGACCTCGATGTCATAGGCGTCCGGGCCCAGCTGCCGGGCGGCCTGCTCGACGAAGCCCAGCAGCATGTTGAGGCCCAGCGAGAAGTTGCCGGCCCGAACGATGGCGACCTTGGCCGAGGCCTCGACGATCGCGGCGACCTGGGCCTCATCGAGGCCGGTGGCGCCGATCAGCAGGGCCGGGCCTCCGCGTTCCGCGCAGGCACGCGCTAAGTCAACCGAGGCGGCCGGCGTGGTGAAATCGATGACTACGTCGGCGGCGGCCAGCGCCGTGTCGCGGTCGGTGAGGCCCTCGCCGCTCAGGTCGGGGCGGTCGAACCGCGCGGCCAGCACCATGGCCGGGTCGGCCTCGACGGCGGCGGCCATCGCCTGGCCCATACGGCCCAGCGCGCCGCCGACGGCGATCTTGATCTTGGTGTCAGACAGCGAGGTCACTCCGGCGGGCCATCCAGGGCTCCCTTCCTCCTCGATGGAGGAAGGGTCGGGGATGGTGGTGTAGGCAGGGCGACGAGGTCAACAGCAAGGTCGGCTCCGACCTAGAAACCTGCTGCAACTCTGCGGGCACACCACCACCCAACCCTCCTCCATCGAGGAGGAGGGCTTCCCTTCAAGAGCTTCCCGCAACGCCGGGTCAAGCTCAGGCTGCGGCGGTCTCGGCGAGACGCTCCCAGGTGGTGTTCTGCATGCTGGGCCGTTCGGCCATCCGCTCCATCCAGCCGAGCAGGGGAGAGCCGGCCAAAAGGTCGCCGCCTTCCGGGGTCTGGCCGAGGAACTCGAAGTGGCCGTAGGCGAAGAGGTCGGCCAGGCTCACCGCGTCGCCGGCGAGATAGGGCTGGGCGCCCAGGATGTCCTCCAGCGCCGTGACGCAGGTTCGGGCCATGGGGAGCGCGCCCGCGATCGCCTCCTCGTCCACCGGCATGCCGAACTTGGGCTTCACGACGCGGTTGAAGCCGATCGCGCTGCTGATCGAGGGCATCACGTACCAGTCGACGATGTTCAGCACCTGGTCCATGCGCGCCGCCTGGCGTGGGTCGCTGGGCGTCAGGCTTGGGCTGTCGAAGGCGCGGTCGATGTAGCGGCCGATGGCTTGGGCCTCGTAGAGCACGAAGTCGCCGTGCTCGATGGTCGGCAGGCGGCCGAACGGATTGCGGGCCAGGTACTCGGGCGTCTTGTTGGCGCCGGTCCCGAAGGCCATGGGGGCGAGGCGATAGGGCGCGCCCTTCTCCTCGCAGACGATCAGCGGCTTGCGGACATAGGGGCTGCCGGGAATGCCGTGGACGATGATGGTGTCGGACATGAGGGGTCTCCTTTTCGCCTTGGGGTTGGGGTCACTCGCCGGTGGCGGTCTTGAAATTGCCGAGGATCAGGTCCCAGCCGCCGTCCATCATGGTCAGCGTGCGGACCGCGGCCTCGCTGTCGCCGAACCGCTCCAGGCCGCGGTGCTCGAAGTCCACGCGGGTCTCGCCGCTGTCGAGCGCGGTGAAGCGCACGTCCACCTCGGTCAGCAGGTCGGGGTCGTAGGCGAACTCGGCGTTCAGCCGCCAGGCCAGGACCACGCGCCGCGGCGGATCCCAGGTCAGCACGTCGCCCCACAGGCGCTCCACGCCGTCCTCATGCTCACCGTACCAGCGGCCGCCTTCGCGGGGCTCGATCACCGCGCCGGTCAGCGGCGAGGGGCCGACATAGTGGGTCCTGGGCCACCAGCCGCCGAAGCCGGCGGTGAACACCTGGAACGCCCGCTCGGGCGCCGCGCGCAGGGTGAAGGTCTTGCGGATGGCCGCGGGTTTGATGGTCGCCTGGCTCACGGTTTGTCCCCCGTTTCGGTGTCCTGATCGCGTTCGACCTCGGCCTTGAAGGCCTCCAGCGCCTCGTCCCAGAAGCGGTCGAGCCAGGCCCGGATCTGCCCCAGGCCCTGCGGATCGATCTGATAGACGCGGCGCGTCCCGTCCGGCCGATCGGTGACCAAGCCGGCCTCCTTCAGCACTTTCAGATGTTGCGAAACGGCGGGCCGGCTCACCGGCAGGCCCCGCGCCAGCTCGCCCACCGGCAAAGGCCCGCCCGCGAGGCGCTCGAACACCTCGCGGCGGGTCGGATCGGCCAGGGCGGCAAAGGCAAGAGCGTTAGTCATGACTTACCGTAAGTCCAGACTAACGAAGGAGTCAAGGGATCAATGAACCCAAGCCGTTGACGTTCGACACCCTCCTCCCCCTGTGGGAGGAGGTGGCCTGCGGAGCAGGTCGGAGGTGGGGTCTCTCAGAATTCCCTGCTTTGACCGAAGCTTCGTTTCGCAGCGGAGGGCGGAGCAAAACCCCACCGCCGTCAGCCTTCGGCCGACACCTCCTCCCACAAGGGGAGGAGGGCTCAGCAAGCGGTCGCTACTTCTTCGGCAGCATGCTCTTGATCTCGGCCTGGGTGGCGTTGATCGTCGCCGCGCCGTTGGCGACGCCGAGCTTGTCGCTGTCGACGGTGAAGGTGGACGAGCCCATGGCGATGGTGGCGACGCCACCCTTGATGGATTTGACCTCGCCGATCAGGGCGCCGGTGTTGTCCTTCACCGACATGCCGCTCATCAGGGTCGCCGAGCCCGCGTGGGCGGCGGTGTCGGCGCTGGCGCCGGTCGCGGCCGCGCTGGCCGGCGCCGCGGGGGCGGCCGAAGGCGCGGTCGGCGGATTGGTCGTGCTGGGCGTCGCGTTGGCCGGGGCCGGCGAGCTGGGGGTGGTGGCGGGCGTGGTCGCAGGCGTGCCCGGCTGGGCGGCGGGCGCCGGCGATTGCGCAAGCGTCGGGCCGGCGATCGTCAGGCCGGCGATCAGGGCGGCATAGGCGAGGGTCTTGGTCATCGGTGGGTTTCCCGTCTCAGAAGCTCCCCGACCAGCCGCTTCCAAAGCGAGCGCCGCCGCAGATTGTTCCGGAGTCGCAACCGACGCCGAGATGTGAACAGTTAATGGCCAAGCTTGAGTAAGGTTGTTTCGCCGGAGCGGGGACTCTAAGCTTCCGCTCTCATCGCAATCGCTTACGAAGGATGCTCCGCCGCCATGAGCGACGCCGAGAAACGCACCTTTACCGATGAGGAGGCTCTGGCCTTCCACCGGTACCCCACGCCGGGAAAGATCGCGATTGCGGCCACCAAGCCGATGGCGACCCAGCGCGACCTGAGCCTGGCCTATTCGCCCGGCGTCGCCGTGCCCGTGAAGGCGATCGCCGCCGACCCGGACACCGCCTACGACTACACCTCCAAGGGCAACCTGGTGGCGGTGTTCTCCAACGGTACGGCGATCCTGGGCCTGGGCAACCTGGGCGCGCTGGCGTCCAAGCCGGTGATGGAAGGCAAGGGGGTGCTGTTCAAGCGCTTCGCCGACGTCGACGCCATCGACATCGAATGCACGGCCACCGATCCCGACGAGATCATCACCGTGGCCAAGAACATCGGGGTGACCTTCGGCGGCATCAACTTGGAGGACATCAAGTCCCCCGAGTGCTTCATCGTCGAGGCCGCCCTGCAGGAACTGCTGGACATCCCGGTGTTCCACGACGACCAGCACGGCACCGCGATCATCTCCGCCGCCGGCCTGATCAACGTCTGCCACCTGACCGGCCGCGAGCTGAAGGACGTCAAGGTGGTGCTGAACGGCCCGGGCGCCGCCGGCATCGCCACGCTCGACCTGCTCAAGGCCATGGGCGTGCCGCACGACAACTGCATCGCCGTGGATTCCAAGGGCGTGCTCTACCGCGGCCGCACCGAGGCTATGAACCAGTGGAAGTCGGCCCACGCCGTCGAGACCGACAAGCGGACCCTGCAGGACGCGCTGACCGGCGCCGACGTCCTGATCGCCACCTCGGTGAAGGGCGCGATCACCCAGGACGACGTCAAGCTGATGGCGCCCAATCCGGTGATCTTCGCCATGGCCAACCCGGACCCGGAAATCCGGCCGGAAGAGGTCTATGCGGTGCGCCCCGACGCGATCGTCGCCACCGGGCGCAGCGACTATCCCAACCAGGTCAACAACGTGCTCGGCTTCCCCTACATCTTCCGCGGCGCGCTCGACGTGCGGGCGCGGCGGGTGAACATGGAGATGAAGATCGCCTGCGCCAACGCGCTGGCCCTGCTCGCGCGGGAGGACGTGCCCGACGAGGTCGCCGCCGCCTATCACGGCGTGCAGCTGAAGTTCGGGCCGCAGTACATCATCCCGACGCCCTTCGACCCGCGGCTGATCTCCTACATCCCGCCGTTCATCGCCCAGGCGGCGATGGACACCGGGGTGGCGCGCCGGCCGATCGAGGACATGGACGCCTACCGCGCCAGCCTCGCGCAACGGCTCGATCCGACGGCGGCCTTCCTGCAGAAACTGCAGGGCGCGGTGCTGTCGTCGCCGAAGAAGAAGCGGATCGTCTTCACCGAGGGCGAGGAGCCCAGCGTCATCCGCGCCGCCTACGCCTTCCAGAACGCGGGCCTGGGTTCGGCCATCCTGATCGGCCGCGAGGACCTGGTGCACGAGAACATGGTGTCGGTGGGTCTGGTCCCCGCCGAGGCCAAGCTGGAAATCCTCAACGCCCGGCTCTCGCACCGCAATTCGACCTATGTGGACTATCTCTATGGGCGGCTGCAGCGGGTCGGCTATCTGCGCCGCGACGTGCAGCGCCTGATCAACCAGGACCGCAACGCCTTTGGCGCGTCGATGGTGGCGCTGGGCGACGCCGACGGCATGGTCACCGGCGTGACGCGCTCCTTCGACCAGGTGCTGGAAGAGGTGCTGCAGGTCGTCGACCCTGTGCCGGGCGGCCGGATGATCGGCATGAGCGTGGTGCTGGCCAAGGGCCGGACCATCTTCATCGCCGACACCTCGATCACCGAGATGCCGGTGGCCGAGGACCTGGTGGAGATCGCCAAGCAGGCGGCGACCGCGGTGCGCACGCTGGGCTACGAGCCCCGCGTGGCCTTCATGAGCTACTCGACCTTCGGCAATCCCATGGGCCTGCGCTCCGACCGGGTGCGGGACGCGGTCACCATGCTCGACGGCATGGAGGGGATCGATTTCGAGTACGAGGGCGAGATGCCGCCGGAACTGGCCCTGGAGCCGGAGCTGCGCGGCAACTACCCGTTCATGCGCCTGACCGGCCCGGCCAATGTGCTGATCATGCCGGCGGTGCATTCGGCGGCGATCTCGACCCAGCTCATCCAGTCGCTCGGCGGCGCCACGGTGATCGGCCCGATCCTGCTCGGCCTCGACCGCGCGGTGCAGATCTGCCCGCTGTCGGCCTCGGTCTCGAAGATCCTGCAGATGGCCACGGTCTGCGCCTACGAGCGGCAGCTTTCGGAGACCGAAGCCTAAGCAAAAGCGTGTCATCCCGGTTTTCGCGGCGCGCGAAAGACCGGGACCCATACGCGGCTGAGTCTGAGCCTCTTCTGCAACGTCTGGTGTCTATGGGTCCCGGACAGCCGCTGGCGCGGCTTCCGGGATGACACTGGAATTGCTATGGGGCGCGCCCCGCACGGAGCGCGCGCGTGTCATCACCTTTAAGCCTCGGCATCGATTTCGGCACGACCAACACGGTCGTGGCGCTGGCCGACGCGTCGGGGCCGGCGCATCTGGTGGAGTTTCCGGCGCCGGATCGGGAGCACTTCGCCTTCCGCTCCTGCCTTTCGTTCCATGCGGGCGACCGGCCCAACGACCGCGCCATCGCCGCCGGCCCCTGGGCGATCGAGGCCTATGTGGAAGACCCCGCCGAGACCCGCTTCATCCAGTCGTTCAAGTCGTTCGCCGCCTCGGAAAGCTTCAGCGAGACGACGATTCTCAACCGCCGCTACCGCTTCGAGGACCTGCTCTCGACCTTCCTCTTGAAACTGCGGGCCTATGCGGACGCGGGCATGGCGGAGCTTCCGGAGCGGGTGATCGTCGGCCGGCCGGTGACCTTCGCCGGCGCCGCGCCCAGCGAGCCGCTGGCGCTGTCGCGCTACGAGACGGCGTTCGAACGGATGGGGTTTTCCGAGATCCTCTACGCCTACGAGCCGGTGGGCGCGGCCTTCTTCTTCGCCCGCGAGCTGGACCATGACGCGACCGTGCTGGTGGGCGACTTCGGCGGCGGTACGTCCGACTTCTCGATCATCCGCTTCGAGCGTCACGCGGGCGAGATCCGCGCGCTTCCGCTGGGCCGCTCCGGCGTCGGGGTGGCGGGCGACGCCTTCGACTACCGGATCATCGACAACCTGGTTTCGCCCGCGCTCGGCAAGGGGTCGAGCTATGCCTCCTTCGGCAAGGTCCTGCCGATCCCCAACCGCTACTATTCCGCCTTCGCGCGCTGGGACCAGCTGGCGCTGATGCGCGCCAGCCGCGACATGCGCGAGATCCGCGCCCTGGTCCGCGAGGCCATGGAGCCGGAGAAGATCCGACGGCTGGTGGAGACGCTGGACGAAAACTACGGCTACCAGCTCTACCGCTCGGTCAGCCGCCTGAAGGAGGCGCTGTCGGCGGACGAGGCGGCGCTGTTCGAGTTCGAGGCGGGGTCGATCTCGCTGAAGGGCGGCGTGCGGCGCGCGACCTTCGAGGGCTGGATCGCCCCGGAGCTGAAGCTGATCGAGACGGCGGTGGACGCAGCGCTCGCCAACGCCAACCTGACCGCCGATGGCGTCGACCGCGTGTTCCTGACCGGCGGCTCGTCCCTGGTGCCCGCCGTCCGCGCCATCTTCCACCGCCGCTTCGATGCCGGAAAAATCGAGACCGGGGCGGAACTGGAATCCATCGCCTCGGGGCTGGCGCTGATGGGCCGCGAGCGCGATCTTTCGCGCTGGACCATGCGATCCTCGGAGGCCTCATGACCGGCTACGTCGCCCTGCTGCGCGCGGTCAACGTCGGCGGGACCGGCAAGTTGCCGATGACCGAGCTGGCCGCCATGTGCCAGGCCGCCGGCCACACCGGCGTCAAGACCTACATCGCCAGCGGCAATGTGGTGTTTTCGAGCGGCAAGTCCGAGGCCGCCGTGAAGGCCGACCTGGAGGCGCGGCTGGCCGCCTACGCCGGCAAGGCGGTCGGCGTGATGGTCCGCACCGCCGCCGAGATGGCCGCCGTCCGCGACGCCAATCCGTTCCCGGACGCGCCCGGGAACCGCACCGTGGCGATCTTCCTGGACGGGGCGCCGCCCGCCGACGCCCTGGCCCACGCCACGGGCCAAAAGGACGAAGACGTGCGTCTGGGCAGGCGCGAGGTCTACGTCCTCTACAGCGACGGCATGGCGGACTCGAAGCTGAAGATCCCCGCCGCCAAGACCGGCACCGCGCGCAACATGAACACCGTGGCCAAGCTCGCCGCCATGGCCGCCGCGCTCTAGGCCAGCGCCGCCAGCGCCTCGTCCGCCGCCCGCTCGCCGCTCAGCCAGGCGCCGTGGACGGTCGAGTAGAACGTCCGGTGCGTCGCCTCGCCGGCGAAGAAGATGCGATCTTCGACCGGCGCCGCGAGGACGCCGCGCGCGCCCATGTGGCCCGGCAGGGCGTGCGAATAGGACCCGAGCGCCCACGGATCGCTCGCCCAATGGGTCTCGCCCAGCACGTGCAGCCGCCGCCGGACGCCGGCGCCCAGCAGCTCGGCGAGCTCCGCCAGGGCGAAGTCCGCCATGGCGCCCGGCCCCTGCGCCTCCAGCGCCCGCGCGCAACGCCCGCCCAGGAAGGCCTCTATATAGGGCCGCCCGAAGGGCCGCAGATGGTAACTGCCGGTCGCCGTGCGGTCCTTGTGGCCGAACAGGTGGCCCTCGACCGGCAGGTCGTCGGGCGCGTCGAGGCCGATGAACACCTTGTCCGCCAGTCCGAGGGGCAGGCCGGCGGCGGCCTCCATCTTGTCGGGCAGGCCCGGTGAGAATATCAGCCGCCCCTGCGCCAGGGCCGGGGTCGGCACGCAGACGATCGCCGCCCGCGCCGTGATCCGCCCCTTGGCGGTGTCCACGACGATCTCTGGGCCGTCATGATGGATCGTGGTCACCGGACAGCCGGTGATGACGCGGTCCAGGTCGGCGAAGCTCGCCACCGCCGCGCCATAGCCTTCGCGCACCCGCCAGTTGACGCCCGAGTCCTCGTAGGCCGCGTAGTCGAGCACCGAGACGGCCTCGAACTCGGCGCCATTGTAGTAGCTGGAAAAGGCGTCGAGCAGCGGGTTCCAGCGGCCGTTCGGCTCGAAGAAGTCGGAGGCGGGCCGGTCGACGCCCGTCTTGGCGGCGGCCTCCAGCCGCTCGTCCAGGGCGTTGAACGCCGCGCGATAGGCGCGCTGGTCGGCCTCCGAGAAGTCGCGGTTGAGGGCCTGCTTCATCCAGTGCGGCGGCGAACGGTCCAGCGTGAAGCCCGCCGCTTCGATGGGCTTCGCCAGCGGGTTCTCGTCGGCGGAATGAACCCAGCCCGCGCCGCAGTCGACCGGGAAGCCGGCGACGGTGGCGATGGTGTGCGCCCGGCCCCCGACCCGGTCCCGCGCCTCCAGGGCGACGGCGTCGACGCCGGCCGCTTTCAGCCGCCGCAGCGCCGCGATCCCCGCGGCGCCCGCGCCGACCACCACCACATCGAAGCGGTCGTTCACCTGGGCGTCACTTGCGCAGCGACGGCTTGTCCAGGTCGAGCTCGCTCACCGGGATCACCTCGACGTCCGGCCGCTTGGCCTTGAGCGCCGCGGCGAAGGTCTTGGCGTCGCCGGCGATGATCACGCTGGCCTTGGCCGGATCGAGCACGCGCGCGGCGAAGGCCTGCACCTGGGCCGGCGTCACCGCCTCGACGCGGGTGGTGTAGCGGGTGATCTCGTCCAGCGGCACGCCGTAGAGCGCGAGCGCGCCCAGGGTGTTGGCCAGGCCGCCGGTGGTCGCGAGGTTCCGGCCATAGCTGCCGACCAGGTTCGCCTTGCGCGCGGTGAGCTCGTCGGCCGAGGCCGGCGTCGCGCCCAGCGCGGTCATCTGCTCGACGATCAGGTCCAGCACCTGCGGCGCGGTCTCGTTCTTGGTCTGGGCCGCGGCGCGGAACGAGCCGGTGGTGCGGTTGGCCGACAGCGCCGAGGACGCGCCATAGGAGAGGCCCCGCTTGACCCGGATCTCCAGGTTCAGCCGCGAGGAATAGCCGCCGCCCAAGAGCGTGTTGGCGACGATGCCCGGATAGTAGTCCGGGTCGCTGCGCGCGATGCCGGGCTTGGCGAGGTTCACCGCCGCCTGGCCGGTCCCCGGCAGGTCGATGACGATGGCGCGGGGCTTGCCCTGCGGCGCGATCGCTGGCGGGGGCGGCAGCGGCGCGGCGGGCCTGGCCCAGCCGCCGAAGGTCTTTTCGGCGAGCGCGAAGCCCTGCTCCGGGGTGATGTCGCCGGTCATCACCAGCACGGCGTTGTCCGGGCGGTACCAGGCGGCGTGCAGGGCGGCGAGGTCGGCGGGCTTCAGCCGCGCGATGGAGCCGGGCGTGCCGGCCGGCACGTGGCCGAAGGGCGTGCCGGCGAACACCACCGGCGCCGCGGCCGCGGCCGAGATCTGGCCGGGTTCCTGATAGGCGACCCGCAGGCCATCCAGGGTCTGGGCCCGGTCGCGCTCCAGCTCGTCGGCCGCGAAGGCGGGGTTGCGGGCCACGTCGGCCATGATCGCCATGCCGGTGGCAAGCTTGTCCGGCATCATGTTCAGCGTCACCGACGAGGACTCCAGGCCGGCGCCGGATTCCAGGTTGGCGCCCAGCGCCTCGGTCTGCCGCGCGATCGCGCGGGCCGAGCGGGTCTTGGTGCCTTCGGTCAGCATGTCGGCGGTCATGCCGGCGACGCCGGAGAGCCCCGCCGGATCGGCCCAGCCGCCGGTCTTGATCGTCAGGTCGGCGCTGACCAGCGGCAGGTCGGAGGAGTGCGCCACGATCACCCGCAGGCCATTGGCCAGCGTCTTCTCCGCGGGCTTGGGCAGCACCGGCGTGATCGGCGTCCCCACCGGCGGCGGCGCCTGGCGCTGGCCTTCCGGCGCGAGCGTGAACACCGGCCCGGTGTAGGTCGTGACCATCTTCGGCGGCTCCGGCGCCTTCGCCGCGGCCTCGCCCTTCGGCCGCTCGCTCTCCGGGCGGTAGCGGATGGTCATGCGCAGGTTCGGCTCGAGGTATTTCCTGGCCACCCGCTGCACGTCGGCGGCGGTCACCGCCTGCAGGTCGGCGAGCTCGGTGTTGGCCTTGGCCGCGTCGCCGTCGACGCGAAGCGCATAGCCGAGCGCAAAGCCCCGTCCGTCGATGGTCTCGCGCTCGCGCAGCTTGCCGGCGATCAGCTGGGTCTTGGCGGAGTCGAGCTCGGCGGCCGTCGGCGGCGCGTCGCGCAGACGCTGGACCTGCGCCAGCAGCGCGGCCTCGCCCTCGGCGATGGTGTGGCCGGACGCCAGGATCGCGCCGACCGCGAAATTGCCCGGCTGGGCCGGCAGGTCGGCGTTGGAATAGATCTCGGCGGCGATCTGCTTGTCGTAGACCAGCGCGTCGTAAAGCCGCGACGACTTGCCGCCCGACAGCACCGCGTCCAGCACCTTCAGCGCCGGTGCGTCGGGATCCGACGCCTTCACGCCCAGCCAGGTGATCGCCACGGCCGGGAGCGGCACGTTGGGGCCATAGCCGTCGTAGACGCCGGGTTTCACGCGCGGCGGCTCGGTCACGGTCACCCGCGGCATCGGCTTGGCCGGGTTCTTCAGGGGCGCGAGGTACTTGTCGATCCAGGCGTTGAGCTCCGCCTCGTCATAGTTGCCAACCACGATCAGGGCGGCGTCGTCGGGCCGGTAGTAGGTCTCGTGGAAGGCGCGAACGTCGTCGATGGTCGCCGCGTCCAGCTCCTCGATCGAGCCGATGCCGGGGCGGTGATAGGGATGGGTCGTGTAGGTCGCCTGCGGCAGGTAGAGGGCGAACAGGCGGCCGTAGGGCGAGGCCAGCACCCGCTGGCGCAGCTCCTCCTTCACCACGTCGCGCTCGGATTTGAAGTTGGCCTCGTCAATGACCAGCGAGCCCATCCGCTCGGCCTCGGCCCAGATCAGCCGCTGCAGGTGGCTGGCCGGCACGACCTCGTAGTAGTTGGTGAAGTCGTCGTTGGTGGACGCGTTGTTGAGGCCGCCGACGTCCTCGGTCAGGCGGTCGAAGCTCTCGGCCGGCAGGTCGCGGGTCGCCTTGAACATCATGTGCTCGAAGAGGTGCGCGAAGCCGGAGCGCCCCACCGGGTCGTTCTTCGAGCCGACGCCGTACCAGACCTGCACCGTCACGTTCGGCGTCGTGCGGTCGAGGCTCTCGTAGACCTGCAGGCCGTTGGCGAGCGTCCGTTGCTTGTAGACGATCGGCGGGACCGTGCTGGGGGCGGCGACGGCGGGCGCGGCGAGCGCGAGGACGCAGGTGACGGCGAGGGCTTGAACGGCGTGGCGGATCATGGGGCTTCCCGAAAGATCGCGTGGAGCCGATGTCCTTAGCACTCCGTCGCGCCTTCGGAAGCTTACGGCTTCGTCATCCGTTCGCTTGGGCGCCCGCTACTCCGCCAGCTTCACCAGCATCTTGCCGCTGTTCTCGCCGGCCATCAGGCCGATCAGCGCGGCGGGCGCGGCGGCGATGCCGTCCCGCACCGTCTCCTGGTACTTGACCTTGCCGTCCTTCAGCCAGCCGGCCATGTCGCGCAGGAAGTCGCCCCACAGGTGCATGAAGTCGGGCGCCACGAAGCCCCGCAGCATCACCCGCGAATAGATGATGTTCGACAGGTTGCCGACATTGGAATGGCCGGAATTGTAGCCGGAGATGAAGCCGCAGACCGGAATGCGGCCCAGCGTATTCATCCGCCTGAGCGCCGCCTCCAGGTGGTCGCCGCCGACATTGTCGAAATAGACGTCGAGGCCCTTGGGTGTCGCCTCTTCCAGGGCCTGGCGGATGGGTTGGACCTTGTAGTTGATCACCGCGTCCAGCCCGATCTCGTCGCGCAGCCAGGCGGCCTTGTCGTCGGCGCCGGTGGATCCGACCACATAGCAGCCCTTGAGCTTGGCGATCTGGGCGGCGACCGAGCCGACGGCGCCGGCGGCGGTGGAGACAAACACCTGCTCGCCGTCCTTCAGCTGCCCGATATGCAAGAGGCCGCCATAGGCCGTGAAGCCGGTGCCGCCCAGCGCGTGCATGTGGACGCTCAACGGCAGGTCCGGGTCGGGGCTGAGCTTGTTCAGCCCCTTGCCGTCGGAGGTGAAATATTCGCGGAAGCCCTGCCGGTGGGAGACCAGGTCGCCGGCCGCATAGCCGTCCAGCCGCGACTGCACGACCCGGCCGATCGCGCCGCCCATCATGGGTTCGTCCAGCGCCTGGCCGGCGGTGAGCCTGGGCCGCATGGCCGGGTCCACCGACATCAAGAGGTTCTGCACCAGCACCTGGCCGTCGGCGGCGTCCCCCACTTCGCGCTCCACCAGGGCGAAGTTCTCCGGCGTGGGCGCGCCGGTCGGACGTTGCACGAGATGGATCTCACGGCTCTTGGGCATGGGATGGCTCTTCTTTGAAATGCTCGATCTGGAAATGCCGGGACGTTGTGAACCCGCGCCGCCACCCCCTCAAGTGTCATCGGGGCCGGACCCGCCGAGGCGATCGGTTGAGGGCGCATCGTCCAGATGCCACCCGGCCTTAGACCTCATGGATGATGCGAGCTTGGCGGTCCGGGCAAGTCAAGGAGCGGCCCTTGGCCGCCCGCGTCGCGGCGCGCCCCTGGCGCGTCCTTGAGTTGCCCGGACCGCCAAGCAAACTGGCCGCCATGAGATTTAAGCCACCACCTCCCGGCGGCTGAACTGAACATCTAATCCCGTCATCCCGGCCGCAGCGAAGCGGAGAGCCGGGACCCAGGGGCTCAGGCTGTGCGGCGACCCCTGGGTCCCGGATCGGCTCTTCGGCCGTCCGGGATGACGAGGGTGGTTTAGACCACGTCGCCCCAGTCCAGGCGGCGCGCAAGGGCGTAAGCCGCCTTGTCGCGCTTGGGAACCACGCGCGGCTCCACCTCACCGTCCAGCCCGCAGAGCTTCAGAGCGATCCCCGGCTTGGCTGTGCGCGGCGGGGCGAGGACGCGCGGCCGCGGGGGCCCCGCGGCGACCCCCGACCGCGCAGCCACCAGGTAGCTGAACCGCTCGTCCTCGAAGGGAACCACCGCGTCCTTGGCCAGTCGATGGTCGCGGCTGCGTGGCAGGCGGACCGAGAAATGACACCAGTCCTCGCCCACCAGCGGGCACGCCGCCTGGTGTGGGCAGGGGGCGAGCACGGTCGCGCCCGCGGCCAGCAGCGTCGCGCGCGCCGCCAGGATGCGCGCATAGCCGGCCGGCGCGCCGGGCTCGACGATCGCCAGCAGGCCGGTTGTGGCGGCCCACAATTCGGTGATTGTCGAAGTCTGCTTGTCAGGTGCGATCTCGGCCAGGGCGTAGCTGGCGACAACGAGGTCGGCCCTCGGCCACGGACCGGCCGAGGTGAGGTCGCCCCGCTGGGCCTGCGCGCCCTGCAGCGCCGGCGGGCCGCCGCTGGCCAGCTGCGCCGCCAGGGTCAGGAAGGGCGTGCTGGCGTCGAGCCAGGTCACCGCCGCAAGCCCCGGCCAGACCTGCGCCGCCGCCCAGCTCGCCGCCCCGGTCCCGGCCCCTGCGTCGAGCAGGGTCTGGGGCGCAAAGCCCGGCGCCCTCCGCGCCGCCTCGGCGAGCACGGTGGCGCAGGCCGCATAGGTGGCCGGGAGCCGGGTCAGCGCATAGGCCAAGGCGTCGTCGGCCTCGCGGATCACCCCCGACGAGGGCCGGCCCGCGCGGTAGGCCTCCGAAGTCCGCGCCGCGCGCTCGGCCAGGCCCTTGCGGGGCACGCCCTCCAGGGCGCGGTCCAGGGCGGCGCGCAGGGGCGCCGGCAGGTCGGGGTTCATGGCGCCGGCGCGCGCGCCAGGGCCTCGCGCCGCAGCGCCAGCAGCGCCATGGGGACGTCGTGGCGCAGCGCCAGCCTCGCCACCCAGCCCGGGACCGCGAAAGGCGCGGCGACGCGGGCCTGGTAGGTCACCCGCACCTGGTCGCCGTGCGGCTCCAGTTTCCAGTCGCCCTCGAAGATCTTCAGGTCGCCGCCGGTGCTGTGGAAGGCCATGGCCCGCGGCGGCTCGAAATCCTCGCGGTAGACCGTGCGCACCGAGGGCGCGAAGGTCATCTTGCTGATCTCCTCGCGGACGTCCCAGCGGCCCTGCGGGTCGCGCTCCAGCACCCGGCAGCTCTTCAGGTTGGCGACCATCTTCGGGGCGAGGTCGCAGTCGGTCATCACGGCGAAGACCACGGCCTGCGGCGCGGCGACGTCGATGGCGGCCAGGATCACGCCCGACGAGCCGTCGGCGGCCGGGCTGACCTCCACGAACGGCCGCCCGCGCGCCAGTTGCGCCTGCGCGCGCTCCGGCAGCTCGGCGGCGCAGGCAGCGCTCGCCGCAGCCGCCAGCACGCCGACAGCCAGCGCGCCGATCAGGAGGAGGGTGCGCATGGCGCCAGCCGGTCGCTAAGCGCCTAGGCGCTCGCCGGGGATTTCAGCAGTTCGTCCAGCACCGCCGGATCGACGAGCCCCGCGGGGTCGCCCAGGTTGGCGAGGTCGCCCGCCGCCACTTTGCGCAGGATGCGGCGCGCCACCGAGCCGGACTTGGCGCGCGGCAGGGCGGAGAGGAACCGCACCTCCACCGGGGCCGCGGCCGGGCCGATCTCGCGGCGGACCAGGCCCTTCAGGTCGGCTTCCAGGATGTCGCTGGCCTTGGAGCCGGCGGCGACCACCACATAGGCGTGGACCCCGTCGGCGGCGCCGACGCAGGCCGCCTCGGCCACGTCGTCGTGGCCCTCCAGCACCCGCTCGATCTCGCCGGCGTCGAGCCGAACGCCCGCCACCGTCAGGATGTCGGCGCCGCCGTCCTCGGCCCGGTTGCGCACCAGGTCGTCGACCACGCTGGGGTCGGCCAGGGTCGAGGTGTCGCCGAGGTTGGCGATGTCGCCCTCGGCGACCTTGCGCAGAATCCGGCGCATGATCTTGCCGGACCGGGTCTTGGGCAGGCCCGGCGCGAACTGGATCACGTCCGGCGCGGCGAAGGGGCCGATCTCGCGGCGCACCCAGCCCTTCAGCTCCGGCTCCAGGCTGGCGGTGATCTCGACATCGGCCTTCAGCGTCACGAAGCAGTAGATGCCCTGGCCCTTGATCTCGTGCGGATAACCGACGACCGCCGCCTCGGCGACCTTGGGGTCGGCGACGAGCGCGCTCTCGATCTCGGCGGTGCCCAGCCGGTGGCCGGAGACATTGATCACGTCGTCCACGCGGCCGGTGATCCAGTAATAGCCATCCTCGTCGCGGCGGGCGCCGTCGCCGGTGAAGTACTTGCCGGGATAGGTGGTGAAATAGGTGGTGATGAACCGCTCGTGGTCGCCGTAGACCGTGCGCATCTGGCCGGGCCAGCTGTCGGTCAGGCACAGGTTGCCGCTGATCGCGCCCTCCAGCACCTTGCCGTCGGCGTCGACCAGCTGCGGCTTCACGCCCGGCAGGGGCTTGGCGCAGGAGCCGGGCTTCAGCGCCGTCGCGCCCGGCAGCGGCGTCATCAGGCAGGCGCCGGTCTCGGTCTGCCACCAGGTGTCGACGATCGGGCAGCGGCCCTCGCCGACCACCCGGTGGTACCAGAGCCAGGCCTCCGGATTGATCGGCTCGCCGACCGTGCCCAGCAGGCGGATGGACGACCGCGAGGTGCGCGTCACCGGCGCCTCGCCCTCGCGCATCAGGGCGCGGATGGCGGTGGGCGCGGTATAGAAGATCTCGACCTTGTGCTTGTCGCAGACCTCCCAGAAGCGCGACGAGGTCGGGTAGTTCGGCACCCCCTCGAACATCACGCTGGTCGCCGCGTTGGCGAGCGGGCCGTAGACCACGTAGCTGTGGCCGGTGACCCAACCCACGTCGGCGGTGCACCAGAAGACCTCGCCCGGCCGGTAGTCGAAGACCAGCTCGTGGGTGTGAGCCGCCCAGGTCAGATAGCCACCCGTCGTATGGAGCACGCCCTTCGGCTTTCCGGTCGAGCCGGAGGTGTAGAGGATGAACAGCGGGTCCTCGGCGTTCATCGGCTCGGGGTCGCACTGGTCGGAGACGCTGGCCTTCACGTCGGAATAGAAGACGTCGCGGCCGTCTTTCATCGGCACCTCGGCCTTGGTGCGGCGGACCACGATCACGTCGGTGACGCCCGGGCACGACGCCAGCGCCTCGTCGACGTTCTTCTTCAGCGGCACGGGCTTGCCGCCGCGCAGGCCTTCGTCGGCGGTGATGACGATCCTGGAGTCGCAGTCCTGGATGCGGCCGGCGATGCTGTCGGGCGAAAAGCCGCCGAAGATCACCGAATGGATCGCCCCGATCCGCGCGCAGGCCAGCATGGCGTAGGCCGCCTGCGGGATCATCGGCAGGTAGATGGTGACGCGGTCGCCCTTCTTGACGCCCTTGGCCTTCAGCACATTGGCCATGCGGCAGACTTCGGAGTGCAGCTGGCCGTAGGTGATCTCGTCGCTGATCGAGCCGTCGTCGCTCTCCCAGATGAGCGCCGTCTGGTTGGCGCTGGCCGGCAGGTGGCGGTCGATGCAGTTGACCGAGACGTTCAAGACCCCGTCGGCGTACCACTTCACGCGGAAGTCCTTGGCGTCGAACGAGACGTCCTTCACCTGGGTGAACGGGGTGATCCAGTCGAGGCGCTGGCCGACCTCGCGCCAATAGCCCTCGGGATCGGCCTCGACGCGGGCCACGGCCGCCTCATAGCCCGCCGCGGTCATCCGCGCGTTCTTGGCCCAGGCCTCGGGAACCGGAAAGACTTCGCTGTCGGACACCGCACTTCACTCCCGAATTTTTCCGTCCCCAGATTGGAGTATGCGGAGAGGGCAGGCTTAGGCAACAACCCCAAGACAGCAATGGGCCGGCGATGCTTGCCCCATCCGGCGAGCCCGGCCATGGTCCCGGGCATGCAGGTGAAGGGTCCGGTCGTCGCGTTCAGCGTGCTTGCGCTCCTCCTGGGCGGCTGCGGCCTGGGCGCCCGGCGCTCAGGCTCGGCGGCGATCGCGAACTTCCTGGCCGCGGCCCAGAAGGACGACCGGGCGGCCTTCGAGGCGGCGCTCGACCGGCCCGCCCTGCGCTCCGACCTCAGCGAACAGCTGGCCGATGTCGGCAAGACCCACGAGGTCGACGTCGGCGGCCCTTCGGAATTTGCGCTCGACCGGATGATCTCGCCCCAGGCGATCCGGCTGACCGCGGCGCGCGTCGCGCCCGGCTGGCCGGCCGCGCCGACGGCGGCCCAGATCGTCCCACACATGAAGGCGCGGGGCCTCACCTTCGTCTGCCTGGAGGAGGCCGCCACGAAGAAGTGCCTGCTCTCCTTCCGGCGGGAAAACGGAACCTGGAAGCTGGCGGCCATGGCCTTCACCCCGCCGCCGGCCGCCGCGGCGACCTCGCAGGGCCCGCACGCCGCGACCACGGACGGCGAGCCCCGCTAGCGTCGGCGCGTCTGAAGCCCTATGCCGGGCCATCCCCTGAACGAGGCCTTCCCATGCTGCTGCACCTCTCGACCTGGCAAGAGATCGAG
>Ga0070730_10000439_pt1 | contig 48758 bp, 46 predicted proteins | sample Coa_R1_3_FD_66447 | JGI IMG/M metagenome (GOLD analysis project Ga0070730, IMG submission 66447) | Surface soil microbial communities from Centralia Pennsylvania, which are recovering from an underground coalmine fire - Coalmine... | ecosystem: Environmental > Terrestrial > Soil > Unclassified ...
GCGACCGACCGTCCTCACTACGGTCGGTCGCTCTGTTTTCCTCGTTACCCTACTGCATCGCCACGCCTCGCCTCCGTCTCATCCCTGCACCGTGCTTCCACAACTTCTGGGCACACCCAATTTGCTGGCGACGGCGCACAATCGCAGTGGATGTGCTAGTATTGGTTTAGCAATTCTTCTTCAGCGACCCTCGGTGCTGGGTACTTCCCCGTTCCGTGCTCGATGACCGAAGCTTGCCAGAACAATGTGGAGGTCATCGGATGAATTTCGTTGACAAAACCCTCACCTGCCGCGACTGCGGCGCAGCATTTACCTTCACCGTTGGGGAACAAGAGTTCCACGCGGAGAAGGGCTTCACCAATGAGCCCGGCCGGTGTCCGGACTGCCGCGCGCGGCGACGCAGCGAGCGCGACGGCTACGGCGGCGGCAGCGGCAGCGGCGGTTACGGCGGCCAGCGCGAAATGTTCTCGGCCACCTGCTCCAGCTGCGGCAAGGAGGCGAAGGTGCCGTTCCAGCCGCGCGGCGACAAGCCGGTGTACTGCTCTGACTGCTTCCGCAGCCAGTCCGGCTCGTCGAGCGGCGGCCGGCGCAGCGGCGGCTACAGCGACCGCGGCTCGCGCTGGTAATCAGGGCGCATCGTCCCCCAACTGAATAGCAAGCAACGGCCGGCGCATCGCGCCGGCCGTTGCTTTTCCCGCTGGAACCGGTCCGCCAGGGAAGGCCCGAGCGGACGGCTCTCCCGGTGTGTCCTGCCGCCTATGGCGCGCGTGCGGCAGGCGGCGAGCGCCATGATGTCGGCGACGAGGCCCACGACCTAGATGGCCCGGACGACGGGCGTGCGATCGTCTCCTCGGCCAAGGCCATGCATGGGCTGACGGAGCAGCCCGGCAGAACGTTGCCTACAGGCAGGTGTTCGCCCCGGTCACGCTGTTCTGATTCGTGTCGTCGGCATCCCAGACGTGGAGCTGTGCTCCGCCGGTGCACGACACGCTGCCGGTAATGGTGTTGCCGCTCAGCGAGGGAGTGCTGTTGTCGATCAGCACGGCCCCACGGATACGGTTGGCTTCCACCTCGATGCGAAGGTTCGGGCTGTTGAGAACGCGCACCGTGCCGTCGATCTGGTTGGCGTGGCAGACGCCCACCGCGGCATCGTTTTCGACATCGCCAACCACGGCGCCCAACGAGCCGCCCATGTTCTCGACGGTGACATCACCGTGAACCGTCGCGCCGCAAATCGTTGGGTGGTCGAATGCACCCGCGCCGTTCAGCGTGACTCCTCCGTCGACCGTGCCGCCATGTATGTCGAGGTCGACGCCGTGCTGATCGACCACCGAACCATGAATCGTTGAGGGAGCCGCGAAATCGAAGCCATTCGTCGTACCGCTGTCGAACTCCCCGCCGGCGTTGACGGTCACCCCTCCATTTACTGTGGAACCGAGCAAGATGAGATGCCCGTTGGTGGTGATGGTCACGCCGCCGTCGATGGTCGCCTGGCTGAGCTGGCAGACGCCGTCCACGATCAGGCCGCCGCGGACGACCGCGCCGCTGGCGGGAACGCCGGCACCGGGGCAGTGCGCCGGCGGAGCTGCCTGCACTGCGGCGCCGCTGATCAGTCCGTCGAGCAGCAGCAGCGCGGCCAGCGTGAAGCCAGAGACACCGTACACCCGAATCCAACTCCGCATAATGCGCCTTCTCCGTCGCTCAGCGCATCGGCTCGTGCCCGGCGGGGCATGACCGCTGCGCAGCGTATGCAAGAAATCGCGGATCGATCGCAATGCCGCGATTCCGCAACACGAAGCCCGATACACGATGTACCAGCGTTGCACGGCTTGTCAAGCCGCGAGGCTGCGCTCACCCGTCGTCCGCTGGCTCGATGACGAAGGTCGGACCGCGCCGCCTTCCGTGCGGACGGATGGGCCGACCCCGTGCAGCCTACGGAGCATACTTGCGGAAGGCGAGCAGCGCCATGACGCCGAAGACGAGGCCGACGAGGCCAACGAGCGTCAGGAAGCCGGTGACCACGCGCTCGGCTCGGCCGGTAATGCCCATATCGATGGCGATGTTGCGGATGCCGTTGAAGCCGTGAAAGAGCACAAAGGCGAGCAGCGAGACGTCGACGATCCACCACAGCCAGGTGATCGCCACGTGGTCCAGGCGGTAGGCCACGTCCTGGAAGCGGATGAGATCGCCCCCCCGCGGCCCGCCCTTCGTCAGATCCTTGCTCAGGTTGCCGAAGTGGTTCACGGCGATGTGCACGAACATCAGCACCACCAGCACCACGCCCGTGACGCGCTGCAGAAACCACGGCCAAAACGATCGCGACGAGCGCCTCCCCCGGAGAGAGAGTGGCCCCGCGCCCTCGCGCCGAATCACGACGGCCATAACCGGTCGCCTCCACGCGTGTTCTACAGCAGCTCGTGCGCCGCGATCAGCGAGGCCAGGAACACCGCGACGGCAAGGACGACGGCGATCCAGAAGAGCAGCTTCTGCCGGCGTATGCCCCAGCCCAGATCGAAGCCGACGATGCGCAGGCCGTTCAGCGCGTGATAGGTCACGATGCCCGCCAGGCCGGCGTCGAGGAAGACGAACACGGGCTGACCCACGAAGTGCAGCGCCGCATTGAACGCCTCTTTCGATCGCACCGATTGGCCGATCACCACGAGGTGCGTCATCAGGTAGATCGTGAGGAAAACGCCGGTGATACGGTGAAAGATGAAGGCTACGGTGCCGGTCTCGATGGCGCCAGGCCGGAAGTGGGTTCCCGGCACACTCGGCGGACGACGGCGGGCGATGCTGGCCATGCGTTGCGCTCCGGAGTCAGAGTTGCGCGCGGGAGGGTCCGCGCTTAGCCGAACCCCAGCCGCTTGCGCACATTCATGCGCTTGAGCTGCTGGATAGCGTAGGTCGGCTCCACGCCCTTCGGGCAAACCTCGGTGCAGTTAAAGATGGTGTGGCAGCGCCAGATGCCGGCCTCGTCGCCGACGAGGTTCAACCGCTCCGTGCGGCCGTCGTCGCGCGGATCGTTGGCGAAACGGTATGCCTTCGCCAGCGCGGCCGGGCCGAGATAGTCGTCATCGGTGGCCACGATTGGACAGGAAGAGTAGCAGGCGCCGCACTGGATGCAGGCGCCGAACTGCTGCAGGTGCGTCGTGCGCTCGTCGCTCATCCGGAACTCTTTTTCCGGCAGCTCGCGCGTTGCGGCGTGGATGATGTGGGGCGAAATTGCCCGGTACTTGTCGAAGAAGGGCTTCAGATCGACGGCCAGGTCTTTGAGCACGGGCAGATTCGCCAGCGGCTCGATGCGCAACTCGCCACCGTTGTCGCCGATCACCTCGGCCACGCGCGTCATGCAGGTCAGCCGCTCGCGGTCATTGACGCGCATCGGGCAGGAGCCGCAGATGCCCTGCCGGCAGGAACGACGGAAGGTCAGCGAGCCGTCCTGAAACTCCTTGATCGCCACGAGTGTATCGAGGATCGTCGTCGCCGTCACATATTCGACGGTGAAATCCTGATGGTGGGGCTCTGCATCCCGCTGCGGATCGTAGCGCAGCACCTTCACCTGGACCTGCGCCATGGTCGAACTCTCCGTTGCGCCGGCCGTGGGCCGGCAGGCTCCGCGCCGCAGGTTAGTATTTGCGCTCTTCCGGCTGGTAGTGTGTCACGGTCACCGGGCCGTACGCCAGGCGCGGGCCGCCCTCGCCCAGGTAGGCGAGCGTGTGCTTCATCCAGTTTTCGTCGTCCCGCTTGTCGAAGTCGAGGCGTGAATGGGCCCCGCGGCTCTCCTTGCGCGCGATCGCGCCCAGGCAGATGATCTCGGCCTGCTCCAGCATGTTTTCGAGCTCAACTGCGCCCAGCAGATCGGTGTTAAAGATGGCGCCCTTGTCGTCGATCGGCGCCTGCTGCACGCGCTCCTGCAGCTCCTTGATCTTCTCCAGCGCCCGCTGCATGCGTTCCGGCGTGCGGAAGACGCCCATACCCTCCGCCATGGCGATGCCCTGCTCGTTGCGAATCGTCGCGAGCTTCTGGCCGCCCGTGCGACCGACGTAGCCCTTGATCCGCTCCTCTTCGCTCGTCAACCAGGAGTCGGAGAATGTCTGATAGGCGGTCGACCGCGCATACTCGGCGGCGCGCTCGGCGGCGACGCGGCCAAAGATCAGCGTGTCGAGCAGCGAGTTCGCGCCGAGCCGGTTGGCGCCGTGCACGGAGACACAGGCGCACTCGCCCGCGGCATAGAGGCCGTGGATCTCCGTTTCGGCGTAGCGGTTGGTGCGGATGCCGCCCATGGTGTAGTGCTGGCCGGGCCGCACCGGCACCGGCTCGTGCACCGGATCGATGCCGAGAAACGCCTCGCACAGCTCGCGCGTGCTCGGCAGCTTATGCATGATCTTCGCTTCGCCGAGGTGCGTAATATCGAGCAGCACGCAACCATCGATGCCTCGCCCTTCCAGCACCTCGATCGTCTCGGCGCGGGAGACAAGGTCATGCGGGCCAAGCTCCATCTTTTCCGGCGCGTAGTTGGCCATGAAACGCTCGCCCAGTGCGTTGCGCAGGTAGCCGCCCTCGCCGCGGTTCGCCTCGGTCAGCAGCACACCGTTGGACTTCAGCGTGGTCGGGTGGAACTGCACGAACTCCATATCGCCCAGCGGCGCGCCGGCCTGATAGGCCAGGGACATGCCGTCGCCGGTGCAGCTCCAGGCGTTGGTCGTGCGGCCGTGGTAGATGCGGCCGTTGCCGCCCGTCGCCATGATTACGGTCTTCGCCTGGATCACGTTCAGGCCGCCGTTGATCACGTCCCAGGCGACGACGCCCTTGCAGACGCCGTCCTCCACGATCAGCCGCGTGACGAACCACTCCTCGTACACGCTGATGCCGCGGGCGGTGAGTTGCTCGTAGAGCGTGTTCAGCAGCGCGTGACCGGTGATGTCGTGCACGAAGGCCGTGCGTGGGCGGACGGCTCCGCCGAAGGCGCGGATATCGAGATCGCCCGCCTTGTCACGGTTGAACAGGGTGCCGGCATGCTCCAGCCAGTAGACCTCCGCCGGCGCCTCTTCGCACATGAACTCGATCGCATCCTGGTCCCCGATGTAGTCGCTGCCCTTGACCGTGTCGAAGGCGTGGTCCTCCCACCTGTCCTCCGGCGTGAGCGCCGCGTTGATCCCGCCCTCGGCCGCGCCGGAGTGGCTGCGCAGCGGGTGGACCTTGCTGAGCACGGCGACGTTGATCTTTGGGATCTCGGCCGCCCGCACCGCGGCACGCATGCCGGCGAGGCCGGCGCCGATCACGAGGATGTCGTGCTGCAACACCCTTAACCCTCCGCTCATGCAGGCGTCCGTGGCCGCGCCGTACGTCTCCGGGGCCGAAGTGAACGCGGGGTCGCCTTCGCGGGCCGCATTCCGAAGCGACTCATCAGGGCGCGCTCGTCTTCGACCGACGGCGCCCGCGGACTGCGCCAGAGCGCGTCGAGCGCGGCGAAGTAGCCATCCAGCGGCGGCGAGTGCAGCACGAGCAGCCGCGCCGCCGCGGCCGAGCGATTGCCGAACGTATGCGCCGCGTCGCCGGGCACGAGCACGAACGTCTCCGCACCCTCGGTCCGTTCCACGCCTTCCAGGATGAACGTCACCCGACCGTCCAGGACGTAATAGGCCTCGTCACAATCCACGTGGACGTGGGGCGGCGGCATGCGCCCTCCAGGGGGAAGCGTGCGCTCCATCAGCGAGAAACGGCCGCCGGTGCTCAGCGACCCGGCCTTGAAGTGCATGACGCTGCCGCGGGCCTCATAGCGCTGCCCCTCGCCGGGGCCGAATACACGGCAGGATCGCTCCGCCATGCCGTTCCACTGCCTTTCCGCGGCGGGATGCTGAACCGAACTCCAGTACGAAGCCGGTGGTTGCTTCGCAGCTCGCGCACGCAGAGCGTGCGCCACGGCGCTCGGCGGGCTTAACCTCCCGAGTCCGCACCGCCCCTGCGTCGGTGCCCGGTGACCGTGCGCAGCAGCCACACCACCGGATCGTTGAACTCGGTCACCACCCGCTCCTTCAGGGGGATGATCGCATTATCGGTAATATGAATGCCCTCCGGACATACCTCGGTGCAGCACTTGGTGATATTGCAGTAGCCCAGCCCGGCCTTCTGCTTCAGCAGCGCCAGCCGGTCATTGGTATCGAGCGGGTGCATCTCCAGCGCCGCATAGCGCACGAACAGGCGCGGCCCCGCAAAGTTCGGTTTGTTCTCCGGATGATCGCGAATCACGTGGCACACGTTCTGGCACAGGAAACACTCGATGCACTTGTGGAACTCCTGGACCCGGTCCACTTCCTCCTGGTACATCCGCCGCGTGCCGTCCGGCTCCTTGGCCTTCGGCTTGAACGCCGGCACCGCTTTCGCCTTCTCGTAGTTGAAGGAGACGTCCGTCACCAGGTCCTTGATCGGCGGGAAGGTCTTGATCGGCGCAATCGTGATCGTTTCGCCCGGCTCGAAGATGTCCATGCGCGTCATGCACATCAGCCGCGGCTTGCCGTTGACCTCGGCGCTGCACGAGCCGCATTTGCCGGCCTTGCAGTTCCAGCGCACGGCGAGGTCGTGCGCCTGCTCCGCCTGGATGCGATGGATCACGTCGAGCACGACCATGCCCTCGCCCACGGCCATGCGGAAATCCTGGAAGGCGCCGCCGGCCGCGTCACCGCGCCAGACCCGCATCGTAAACTCGGCGCCGGCCGTCATTGCTTCTCCTCCAGGATGGGCTTGAGATCGTCGGGAATGGCGGGCAGGGGCTCCTGGCAGATGGTCAGCGCTTCCTGCCGCTTGCGCGTCACCACGTTCACGGCGCCGAACTTCGGGTCGGGATCGGGGAAGTCGTCGCGCGTGTGCCCGCCGCGGCTCTCCTTGCGCTCGATCGCCGAGCGCGTCACTGCCTCGGCCACGGTGAGCATGGAATGCAGGTCCATCGCCAGGTGCCAGCCGGGGTTGTACTGCCGGTTCCCCTCGACGGTGACGTGCTGCAGCCGCTCGTTCAACGCCGCGATCTTCCCCAGCGCCTCCCGCATCTCCGGCTCGACGCGGATCAGACACACCAGCGCCTGCATACAGTCCTGCAGATCGCCGTGAATCGCGTACGGGTTCTCGCCGCCGGAGCGTTCGAACGGCGACAGCATCTCCTTGGCGGCGGCCGCCACATCGTCATCGTTCACCACGGGTGCGGCGGCGAGGGCGTTCGCGTACTCGGCCGCGTACAGCCCTGCGCGGCGCCCGAACACCAGCAGATCGGAGAGCGAGTTGCCGCCCAGACGGTTGGCGCCGTGCATGCCGCCCGCAACCTCGCCGGCGGCGAACAGTCCCGGCACCGTCGAGGCGGTCGTGTCCGCATCCACACGCACGCCGCCCATCACGTAGTGGCAGGTCGGGCCGATCTCCATCGGCTCTTTGGTAATGTCGACGCCGGCCAGCTCCCTGAACTGGTGGTACATGGACGGCAGGCGCTTGCGGATGTAATCGGGGTCGCGGCGCGAAGCGATGTCAAGGTACACGCCGCCGTGCGGGCTGCCCCGGCCTGCCTTGATTTCGGCGTTAATCGCGCGCGCCACCTCGTCGCGGGGCAGCAGGTCGGGCGTGCGGCGGTTGTTCCGCTTGTCCGCGTACCAGGCGTCGGCCTCGCGCTCGTTGTCGGCCGTCTCGGCGGCGAAGTAGGGGGTGATGTAGTTGAACATGAAGCGGACACCCTCGGAGTTCTTGAGGGTGCCGCCGTCGCCGCGCACGCCTTCGGTGACGAGGATGCCGCGCACGCTCGGCGGCCAGACCATCCCCGTCGGGTGGAACTGCACCATCTCCATATCGATCAGGTCGGCGCCGGCGTCCAGCGCCATTGCCGTGCCGTCGCCGGTGTATTCCCACGAATTGGAGGTGATGCGCCACGCCTTGCCGATGCCGCCCGTCGCCAGCACAACCGCCTTCGACTTGAACAGCACGAAGCGTCCGCTTTCACGCCAGTAGCCGAAGGCGCCGCTGATGCGGTCACCGTCCTTCAACAGCCGCTGCATCGTGCATTCCATGAAGACGTCGAGGCCCTTGTGCACGGCGTGTTGCTGCAGGGTGCGGATCATTTCGAGGCCGGTGCGGTCGCCGACGTGCGCCAGGCGCGCGTAGCGGTGCCCGCCGAAGTCGCGCTGGAGGATGAGGCCGTCCTTGGTGCGGTCGAACAGCGCCCCCCACTCCTCCAGCTCCAGCACGCGATCGGGCGCCTCCTGCGCGTGGATCTGCGCCATGCGCCAGTTGTTCAACAGCTTGCCGCCGCGCATCGTGTCGCGCCAGTGGACCTTCCAGTTGTCCTCGGGCCAGACGTTGCCCATCGCCGCGGCGATCCCGCCCTCGGCCATGACCGTGTGCGCCTTGCCGAGCAGGGACTTGCAGATCAGCGCCGTGCGCGCGCCCTGGGCGGACGCCTCGATCGCCGCCCGCAAGCCGGCGCCGCCGGCGCCGATCACGATCACGTCATACTCGTGCGTCTCGAACTGGTCCGCGGCAGCCATCAGAAGAACCTCACGTCGTGGATCGTGCCCGAGGCGACGAGTCTGATATAGAGATCGGTCAGCGCGACGCTGAACAGACTGACCCAGGCAAAGGCGGCGTGGCGGGCGTTAATCCGGCTCGAGGCGCGCCACAGCTGATAGCGGACGGGCGCCTTGAAGAAGCGATCCAGGTAGCCGCCCACGAGATAGCGGCACGAGTGGCAGGAGAGGCTGTACAGCGAGAGCAGGATCACGTTGACGAGCATGATCACCGTGCCCAGGCCGATGCCGAAGCCGTCGTGGAACTGAAACGCCTCGATCACATCCCACCACAGGAAGGCGATCACGACCAGGGAAGCCCAGAAGAACCAGCGATGAATGGCCTGCCACACCAGTGGAAAGCGAGTCTCGCCCGTATACCCCTTCCGCGCGTCCATCACGGCGCAGGCCGGCGGCGCCAGCCAGAAAGAGCGATAGTACGACTTGCGGTAGTAGTAGCAGGTGAGGCGCAGGCCGCCGGGAAAGGCGAGGATCAGGATCGCCGGCGACAACGCCCACCAGGAGCCTATGATCCCGATGGTCTTGTGCACGCAGTGCGTGGCCAGGCAGGGCGAGTAGTACGGCGACAGGTAGGGATTGCGGTAGTAGTTCGCATCCTGCAGCGCCGCCCAGGTGGTGTAGACGATGAACGCGGTGAAGACGACGACGACGGTCAGGGGCAAGACCCACCACAGGTCGCGCCGCTCGGTGCGGGGACCGGAGCGCCCTTGTCTCACCCCCGCCGCTTCCGTTGCCATCGGCAGCCCTCCTCAGCATCGGCGGTGAGCGCGGGCGGTGCCCCGCGCTCGCCGGGACCGATCGTACTGCGCGGTGGTTCCTGGCTCAACCGGAAAACCCCTCGGGCGGCGCGGCGTTCCGCGGCAAGCCCCCGGCCGTTATGCGGACGCGGACGGACGCAATCGCGCAAAAGCCAGCAGGCCGATGATCGACTTGGCGTCGCAGATGCGGCCGTCGGCGATCATTGCCAGCGCCTCGGCCAGGGTGTGGCGCTCGACCTCGATCTGCTCGTCGTCGTCGGCGGCGAGCTTGCTTTCGCTCAGCCCTTCGGCCAGATAGACGTGGATGAACTCGGTGGAGTAGCCCGGGGCCGTGTAGAAGCCGGCCAGGCGGCGAATGGTCGCCGCACGATATCCGGTTTCCTCCTGCAGCTCACGCTGCGCCGCGGCCTCCGGCTGCTCGTCAGCGTCGAGACCGCCCGCGGGCGCCTCCAGCAACGCCCGGCCGGCGGGCGTGCGATACTGACGCACCAGCAGCACGCGGCCGTCGGCGTCGATCGGCACGATTGCGACGGCGCCCGCGTGCTCGACGACTTCACGCTGCACCTCGCGCCCACCATCCATGCGCACGCGATCGACGCGCAGCTTCACAACCTTTCCGTCGTAAATGCGCTCGCTGTGCAGCGTCTGCTCGGCCATGCGGCGCGGCCCTCCCCGGCCTCACGCTACGCAAGGCGCGAGGTAGGAGCAATCAGCCGGCCCGGCCGGCGCGGCCGCGACGCGGCGTCTGGCAGCCGTGCGGTCCGGAACAAGCTCAACGGTATGAGCTACCGTGCCGTGGTGGCCCGCCGCGCCTGGTTATCGTCGACCTGTCCAGCGGTGGGGGAGTCGGCAACACGCATTTGCCGCGCATTGAACCACGCTGCGCCCTCCGCGATCGCCTGCGGCACCGGGTGCTGCTCGCGCCAGCCGAGCTCGTCGTGTGCAGCGCTGCAATCAACGCGCAGGTCGGCGGCGATCAGTTCGACGTTGAAGCGCGTGACGGGCGGCGGGCCGTCGCGGCGCCCCAGGCGGTACGCGCCCTCGCACACCGCACCCAGGGCGTATGCCACGCGCAACGGAACCGAGAGGCGCGGGGCTCGCCGGCCGAGTGTGCCGGCGATTAGGCGGTAGAGCTGGCGCTGGGTAATCTGTTGGGCGCTGGAAACGTTGTAGGCGCGGCCAGCTGCCTGCGGCAGCGTCAGCGCCAGCGCGGCCACGTCCGCCACGTCACGCACACCGGCGCAGGGGATTCGGTTGCGGCCGTTGCCGATCAGCGCGGCGAAGGGTCTGCGTACCAGCGCGACGGCGGCGGGAAACGCCGTGCGGTCGCGGGCGCCCCAGATCACGGATGGGCGCACGGCGACGGCTTCGAGCCAGCCGCGCGTCTGGTAGGAGAAGACGAGTTGCTCCGACTGCACCTTTTCGCGCACGTAGTGGTTCCAGGGCGCGGGGCGGTAGCCGTAGGGATCGGTTTCGCGCAAGAGGCGGCCGTCGAGATCGTCGCCGTAGACCGCGATCGAGCTGAGGTGGACGAAGCGCCGCACGCCGGCGGCCCGCGCCGCATTCAGCAGATTGCGCGTGCCCAGCACGCCGACGCGGAAGTACGCCTCCGGTCGGCCCCAGCCACCGACAATCGCCGCCGCGTGCACGATGCCCTCGCAACCCGCGGCCGCCACGGCCAGCGTCTCCGGCGCCGTCACGTCGCCTGGCGCAAGCTCGACCGCCAACGCGCGGAGGAAGGCCACGTCGCTGCGCGGGCGCACGAGGGCACGGACGGCATGACCCTCGGCCAGCAGCCGCTCAGCGACGTGGCTGCCGACGAAGCCGGTGGCGCCGGTGACGAGCACGCGCATGACGTTAGGGGGCGAGGGCTTGCGTTGCCGGCGCAACGCTCAGATCGATGCCGACGGCGATCTCGTTGCAGTTGGCGAACTTGGGGCAGCGGTAGCACTCGTTCCAGACCTTGCGTGGAAACTCCATCACGTCGGCCACGGAGAAGTTAAGCTTCTCGAAGAAGCCGGGCTTGTAGGTCAGGGCGAAGACCTTCGCCAGGCCCAGGCGTCGCGCCTCTTCCAGGCAGGCGGAGACGAGCCGGTAGCCGATGCCCTTGAGCTGGCGATCCTCGCGCACGGCGAGCGACTTGATCTCGGCCAGGTCTGCCCACCAGAGATGCAGCGCCACGCAGCCGGCGAACTCGCCGTCCACGCGCGCCACGTAGAAATCGCGCAGGTTCTCGTAGACCTCGTTCAGCGGCCGGTGGAGCATCTCGTCGCGGTCGGCGAAGTGGGTGACGAGGGCATGGATCGCCTCGGCATCGGCGGCGCACGCTTTCTCGATCGTCACGACCGGGGCGTGCGGCGGCGCCGTGCCGTTGGTCGAAATCGTGATTGCGCCGGCCTGCTCGTCAGGCATCGCCCTTATGTCGCTCCCTGCGCTACCGGATTCATCCAGGCCCACTTGCGGCAGGTCGGGCACTTCTTCAGCACCGTTCCCGTCGAGATGCGGGACTCGCCATCGTTGCTCGCGTGGATCGGCGCGAGCGACACCTGCGTCGAACAGGACGGACAGGTCACGGCATCTCGCTGCATGGGTCGGCCCCCTCCTTCCGCGGTGCCGAAATGGTCGGCAGAGGGAGTATATCGCAATATCGTCTCAGCTGAACAGTCTACTCCCTTCGGTGGATGCCGCAGGTGAGGGGTTGCGAGCGCGATTTTCTCCAGTTATGCCAAGCAGCTCGCGCGCGCTGGCGAGATTAGCCGGTGTTGCGCCGCCAAGCATCGCCGCCAGCTCATGTATACGCGCCTCGCCGCTCACCGCGGTCAGCGAGGCGCGCGTGCGTCCGCCGCGCACTTCTTTGACGGCGACGAGATGCGTGCCGGCAACCGCCGCAATCTGCGGCAGGTGCGAGATGCAGATCACCTGGTGGCGTTGGGCCAGCGCCGCGAGTTTCTGCGCCACCACACCGGCAGAGCGCCCACCGAGCCCGGCTTCGATCTCATCAAACACGAGCGTGGGCACCGCGTCCGCCTCGCCCAGCACGCTCTTCAGCGCCAGCATCAGCCGCGAGGTTTCGCCGCCGCTGGCCACGCGCGCCAGCGGCCGCAGCGGCTCGCCTGGATTCAGCGAGACCAGAAACTCGACGCGATCGACGCCGCTCTGGTCGAAGGCGAGCGGCGCGTCCGCGGGTGGCGCCGCCTCGACCGAACCGTGCTCGATCACGGCTGCGAGCGGCAGCGCACAGGCCAGCCCATCCGCCGAGGCTCGCCTGGTGAATTGCACGGCGAAGCGGGCTTCAGCCAGGCGCAGGTCGGCCAGCTCGTGCTCCACGGCCTGCACGAGCCGCCGTGCCGCCTGCTCGCGCCGGGCGCTCAGCTCCGTGGCCCGCTCGCCGAGCGCAGCCTGCAGGGTTCGCTCTTCCGCCCGCAGCGCCGCCACGCGCTCCTCGCTGCCCGCTAGCTCGGCCAGTTCGCGCGACGCCTCCTCGCCGTAGGCGATCACGGCGGCGATCGTGGCGCCGTACTTGCGCTTCAGCGTGTTGAGCAGCGTCAGCCGCTCCTCCACCGCGGCCAGGCGCGCAGGATTGAACTCGACGGCGTCACGGTAGGCGCGCAGCTTACGCGCGAGATCGCTCGCCTGCTCCTGCAATCCCGATGCGGTCACCGCGTCGTCGCTCATGCGCTCGTCCAGCGCCGCGAGCTGGCCGAGCAGATCCGCCGTACGACCCAGGCTGTCGATCGCCGCCGCGCCGCGGCCGCCCCCGGCCAGCGCGGCGTGCGCGGCGTCGGCCAGCTCCGCCAGTTGCTCGGCGTTGGCGAGCAACTGGCGCTCGGCCCGTACCTCATCTTCTTCGTCGGGGCGCAGCTCGGCGGCTTCGATCTCTTCCGCCTCGAAGCGCAGCCGCTCCTGGCGGCGCACCCGTTCGCGCTCGTCCGAAACCAGCCGGTCGATCTCGGCTCGCACGCCGCGCAGGCGCGCAGCCGGCTCGGCGAAGGCGCGGCGCGCCTCGCCCGCGCCGCCGAAACGGTCCAGCAGCTCGATATGCGTAGCCGGCTGCAGCAGGCTGACGTGATCGGACTGGCCGTGAATGTCGACCAGGCGCGTGCCCAGCGAGGCGAGCAGAGTCTGCACCACGGCGCGGCCGTTCACGCGTGCGGCCGAACGCGCCCGGCCGTCCAGCGAAACGTCGCGGCTCACGATCAGCGTCTCGTCCTCCGCGGCGACTCCTGCCTCGTCGAGCTGCTCGCGCAGGCCTTCGCCGAGCGCATCGTCGTCCAGCGTGAACACGCCCTCGACGTGCGCGGCGGCCGCGCCGGCACGGACGGTGCCCGCGTCCGCCCGGGCGCCGAGCAGCAGGTGCAGCGCGTCGATCAGGATGCTCTTGCCGGCGCCGGTCTCGCCCGTGATCACGGTGAGGCCGGGGCCAAGCGGCAGCCGCACGTGCTCGGCGATGGCGAAATCCCTGATGTCGAGTTCGAGCAGCACACCCGCGCTCCGCGGCGACCACGACCGGTGGTACAGCCTTCGCCGGCGCGGCAGGGAACGGCAGCCGGCGCCGCGCCAGCTTCTATCTTACGGCCTGAAGCTGCCGCCGTTCGTCGCCGGCACGGCGGAACGCGGCCATGCGGTTCACCGGCCCGACTCGCGGCCCTGTGTCGAGAGGTTGAGATGGTCGGCCAGGCGGGCGAAGAACTCGCTGGGCGGCCCCATGCGAATAAATGCGGCCGTGTGCGCCGAGCGGCGGCAGACGACCGCGCAGCCCGCGTCGAGCGTGCGCAGCGCTTCGCCGTCGGCCGTGACCACGCCCTGGCTCTGGTCTTCAACCCTGATCGCGATCGACGCGTCGCCCGGCAACACGAACGGGCGCATGCGCGAAAGATGCGGCGCTACCGCGGTGAGCACCAGGTCGCGAGACTGCGGCATCAGCACCGGCCCGCCCGCCGAGAGGTTATACGCGGTGCTGCCTGTGGCCGTGCAGACGATCAGGGCGTCCGCGCGCAGCCGGGCCAGGTGCACGCCGTCGATCGCGACCGAGAAGTCCATCGGCCTGCCGGGCGCCGCGCGGTAGACGACGACGTCGTTGAGGGCCAGCGCGCTAACCCGCTCACGCCCGTCCTCTCCGGCGAGGACGCATTCGACCAACGAGCGCTCGTCCAGCATGCCGGCGCCGTCGAGGATGGCGCTGAGTTGCTCGGCGGCGCTTTCCGGCGCCAGCTCGCTGAGAAAACCCAGGCGGCCCATATTCACGCTGACGATATGCGCGCCCTGCGGCGCCACGGTGCGGGCCGCCCAGAGCACGGTGCCGTCGCCGCCGACGCACACGGCCAGATCGGTTCCATCCAGGTGCGCCGCGACTTGCGCCGCGTCGCCGGTGGGCGCGAGCCAGGGCGAGAGGCGATGCAGCACCGTCTTTGCCAGATCCTGTGCCAGCGTGAACGCGGCCGCCTCGTGCGGGTGGTAGAGGATGCCTGCCTTCTGGTATCTCACGCGGCCGCGTCCGGTCGTTGCAGATGCATCAGAAACTCCCGATTGCCGGAGGCGCCGCGGATGGGAGAGAGCGCAAGTCCAAGAATACGGTAGCCCTGAGCCGTAAGCCAGTGGACGAAGCGCCCGATCACCGCCGCGTGCAGCAGCGGGTCCCGCACGATGCCGCCGCGACCGACCTCGCCACGCCGCGCCTCGAACTGCGGCTTCAGCAGCGCCACCAGCTCCGCCCGCGGTTTGAGCGACGCGACGACGGCCGGCAGCACCTTGGTCAGCGAGATGAAAGAGACGTCCGCCACGGCGAGATCAACCAGCTCCGGCAACGCGTCGAGATGGCGCGCGTTCACCCGCTCCATCACCACCACGCGCGGATCGGTGCGCAGGCGGTAGTCGAGCTGGCCGTAGCCCACATCGATTGCGTAGACGCGCGCGGCGCCGTGTTGCAACAGGCAATCGGTGAAGCCGCCGGTCGAGGCGCCCACATCCGCGGTCCGGAGGCCGGAGACGTTTATGCCGAACCGCCGCAGCGCGTGCTCAAGCTTCTCGCCGCCGCGGCTGACGTAGCGCGGAGGCGCGATCACCGCCAGATCGGCCGCGGCAGGCACCAGCATCGCCGGCTTGATCGCCGGCCGGCCCTCCACCAGCACCTGCCCGGCCTCGACGGCGGCACGCGCCTGCTCGCGCGAGGCGGCGAGTCCACGCGTGACGAGCGCCAGATCGAGCCGCTGCTTCGCCATCCCGTCTCACGGTAACGACCTGCTGACGGCGGTTCAACGCCCGGGCGCGTTGCCCCACTTCGCCCGCATCCCTACCATCGCAGGGAGGAGGCCGAGGCGATGGCCGACGACCCCGCCGCGCGCGTGCAGGCGGCGATTTCGGCGCTGCACCCCGGCCTGCACGTCGAGATCCACGCCGGTTCGACGGCAACGGCCGAGGGCGCGGCGGCGGCGGCGGGCTGCGAGCTGGGGCAGATCGTCAAGAGCCTGCTCTTCATCGCCGGTGAGCGGCCCGTGCTGGCCCTGGTGGCCGGCGACCGCAAGGCGGATGTGCCGCTACTGGCCATCTTGCTGGGCGTGCCGCGCAAGCGCCTGCGACTGGCGAAGCCGGAGGAGGTCATCGAGACGACCGGCTACCCGATCGGCGGTGTGCCCCCTCTCGGCCATCCAGTGCGCATCGAGACGGTGATCGACGCCTCGTTCGCTCGCTACGGCGAGCTCTTCGCCGCGGCCGGCACAGCGAACACCGTCTTCCGCATTGGGCGGGATCTGCTGGTAGAGTTGACGGGAGGCCGGGTCGTGGAGTTCACGGGCTAATCGGGGCAGCCCGCGGCCCGCGGAGGCTCGTTGACCAGCTCCCTCTCAGAAGCCGAAGGCAAGCGGCCGGCCGTGCCGTGCGCCCCCGCTGCCGCGGCCGCGTCGCGGCTGCAGACGATCGCCGCGCTGCTGCTGGCGTTGCGGCCGAAGCAGTTTGTCAAGAACGGCGTCGTCTTCGCGCCGCTGGTCTTTACGGTGCGCCTGGCCTGGCGCCCGCTCTATCCCGACACCTGGCTGCCGCTGCTGGGGCGCTCGCTGCTCGCCTTCACAGCGTTCTGCGCCGTCTCCGCGGCCGGCTACCTGGTCAACGACCTGCGCGATATCGAGGCCGACCGGCTGCACCCGCGCAAGCGGCTCCGCCCGATCGCCTCCGGCGCCCTGGCGGCGAGGCCAGCCGTGTACGCCGCGCTCGCGGGCTACGCCGCGGGGCTGCTCGCCGGCGTGCCGCTCGGCTGGCGCTTCGAGGCGACGATCACCGGCTACGGCCTGCTGGTGCTGGCCTACACGTTCGTGTTGAAACAGGCCGTGATCCTCGACGTGCTGGCGATCGCCTCCGGCTTCGCTCTGCGGGCGATGGGCGGCGCCTTCGCCATCGCCGTGCCGGTCTCGCCCTGGCTCTACCTCTGCACCGTGCTCGGCGCCCTGCTGCTGGCCGTGAACAAGCGCCGCCACGAGCTGCTCTTGCTCGACGCCGAGGCGGTTCATCACCGGCCGGCGCTGGCTGCCTATTCCGTGCCGTTACTGGACCAAATGTCGAGCACGGTCGCCGCGGCCACGGTGATCGCCTACAGCCTTTACACCTTCACGGCCGAGAACCTGCCGACGAACCACGCGATGATGGTGACGGTGCCGTTCGTGCTCTACGGCATCTTCCGCTACCTGTTCCTCGTCTACCGCCGCGACGAGGGCGGCAGCCCCGAGGACCTGCTCGTACGCGATCTGCCGCTGCTCGCCTGTGTCGCCCTTTGGCTGATCACCGCCGCCGCCGTGCTGGCGATCTATCGGTAGCCAGAGAACCACCCGGTTCCGCGGGCTGCCAATAGGTGCCCGCCTTCTGCCCCGCAACTCCGGAACGCCGTTCCCCTCGCCCAGGCTTGGGAGAGGGGCCAGGGGTGAGGGCCGAGTGCTACGCCGTCTCCCCGCGCTGCTGCTCTTCGAAGTCGATCGCCTGGCCAGCACGGTTCAGCAGCAGCGGCCGCTGGCGCTTGATGATCGTGTCGGCGTTGATCACGCACTTCTTCACATCGGAGCGCGAGGGCACCTCGTACATCGTCTCCAGCAGCGTGTCTTCGAGCACGGTGCGCAGGCCGCGGGCGCCGGTGCGATGGCGAATGGCCTCGTCGGCGCAGGCGCTCATCGCCTCCGGCGTAATCACCAGCTCAACGCCGTCCATGGCGAAGAAGCGCTGGAACTGCTTGATCAGCGCGTTCTTCGGCTCGGTGAGGATGCGCACCATCGAGTCTCGGTCGAGCGATTCGAGCGCGACCACCATCGGCAGGCGACCGACGAACTCCGGGATCAGGCCGTACTGCAGCAGGTCGTCGTGCGTCGCCTGCTTCAGCAGCGCGTCCGTCTCCTTCTGCGGCGAGGCGTACACCGGCCGGTTGCCGGCGAGGAAGCCGAGCGAGCGCTTGTCGAGGCCGAGACGGCGGTCGATGACCTTGTCCAGGCCTTCGAAGGCGCCGCCGCAGATGAAGAGGATGTTGGTGGTGTTGATCTGGATGAAGTCCTGGTGCGGGTGCTTGCGCCCGCCCTGCGGTGGCACGCTGGCGACCGAGCCTTCGATGATCTTCAGCAGGGCCTGCTGCACGCCCTCGCCGGAAACGTCGCGCGTGATCGAGGGGTTGTCGCTCTTGCGGGCGATCTTGTCGATCTCGTCGATGTAGACGATGCCGCGTTCCGCCTTGGGAATGTCGAAATCGGCCGCCTGGATCAGGTGCAGCAGGATGTTCTCGACGTCTTCGCCGACGTAGCCCGCCTCGGTGAGCGCGGTGGCGTCGGCGATGCTGAAGGGTACGTCGAGGATCTTGGCGAGCGTGCGGGCGAGCAGCGTCTTGCCGGAGCCGGTCGGCCCGACGAGCAGGATGTTGCTCTTCTCCAGTTCGACATCGGCCGAGGCCGGCGCATTGATGCGCTTGTAGTGGTTGTAGACGGCGACCGAGAGCACCTTCTTCGCCTGCTCCTGGCCGACGACGTAGTCGCTGAGCTGGTCGTAGAGGTTCTTCGGCGGGGGAATGCGCTGGCCGCTGGTCTTCGGCTTGGACGGGCCGCTCGCCTCTTCCTGGATGATCTCGCGGCAAAGCTCAACGCACTCGTTGCAGATGTACACCGCGCCCGGACCCGCGATCAGCCGCTGCACCTGGTCCTGGTTCTTGCCACAGAACGAACAGTGGTATTGAACCCTGGGCGTGCGGTTACCGGCCATACCTGGTCTCCTGTGCGAGCGAGATCGGCGGTGCCACCGCCTGCTCACCGACTCCGTGCGTGAACCGCCGGTCGACGCGAACTCGGTTGCCGCCGGCGGTTGCTGGATCTTTCTCTTATGTCAGTCTCGGATGAACGCCCCGATCGGTGAACCCCTGACGGCCGGGTAACCGCGCCGCGGGCAGCGCGGGAACTGATGCCCAACATAAATCCGCCGGAGGCGCTCGCGCTACCCCGGTGGGCCTTTGACTATTCCGCCTCGTGCGCCGGCGCCTCGGCGGCCGGCGCGGCGCTGCTCTGCTCGGCCCTCGCGGCCTCCTGCGCCGGGTCGGTTTCGGCCTCGACGGCCGCTGCCGGCGCCGCCTCGTCCGTGGCCTCCGCGGCCTTCGGCTCGGGCAGCGGCGGCAGCTCCTTGCCATCGGTGATGTCGCGCAGCCGCTGGTAGACCTTCTTCGTCAGCGCCGTGCGGCTCAGCAGCTCGCGGCCGCTGGGGTTATCGAAGATCGTGCGCATCTGCGCCGCCTGCGGCCTGTCGCCGGCGATGCGGTTCAGCTCCGCGTCCACCTCGGCATCGGCGACGGCGAGGCCCTCTTTCTCAGCTACCTCGGTCAGCACCAGCGAGCGCTTGACGCGCTCCAGCGCCAGCGGCCGCACCTGCTCGACCAGCGCATCGGCCGAGCCGCCGCCGCCTTTGCGCAGCGCGGCTTCGATGCTGGCGCGCGTGCCGCCCCCGGTCTGCTCGCTGAGAATGTGGTCGATCTCGCGGTCGACCAGCACGGGCGGGAAATCGATCTGCGCCTGCTCGATCAACGTCTCGACGATCTTCTGGTCGTAGTCGCGCTCGGCCTGTTCCTCGGCCCGCTTCTGCAGGTCGCCGGCGAAGCGCTCGCGCAGGGCCGCGTACGACGGGAAGCCTTCGCCGACTTCGCTGGCAAAGGTATCGTCCGCCTCCGGCAGCTTCTCCTCTTTGACTTCTTTGACCACGACGTGGTACGTCGCCTGCTTGCCGGCGAGGCTGGCCTCGTCGAACTCCGCGGGCACGGCAACCTCGAAGGTGTACTCCTTGCCCTTTTCGACGCCGATCAGCTGCTCCATCAGCCCGGGCAGCCCTTGCATCCCCTGCTCGCTGAGACGCAGGTCGCTGTCCTCTTCGGAGATCAGCTCGCGCCCCTCGACCTCGGCCTTGAGATCGGCGCGCACGACATCGCCGGCCTGCGCCGGACGTTCAACCGGTGTAAGCGAGGCATACTGCCGCCGCAGGTTCAGCATCGTCTCCTCGAGCTGTTCGGGCGGCACGGTCGCTTCCGGACGCGGCAGGCGCAGGGCGCGGTAGTCGCCCAGGTCCACGGTGGGCTTCAGCGGCACCGTGGCCTTGATCAGCAGCGGCTCGAAGGTGGGAATTTCAAACGAGGGCTGGTCGATCGGGTCCAGCGACTCCTCTTTGATCGCCTCTTCGTAGACCTGGGGCACAAGCTTTTCGAGCGCCTCGCGCAGCAGCGTGTCGCGGCCGACGTAGCGCTCGAACATCACACGGGGCGCTTTGCCCGGACGAAAACCCGGGATGCGGTAGCGGCCCGACATGCGGCGGAAGGCCTGGTCCATCGACTGCTCGACGCGCTCAGGCTCGACCTCGATCTCGAGCAGGATCTGGCTTTCGGGCTGGCGTTCAGCGGTGATCTTCAAGGGGCGGCAGTCCTCCGGCGCCTCAGTATAGCATGCAGTCTCAGCCTCTCCCAAAGCCACGCACGACCGGCAGCAACAGGGACGGCCGAGATGTTTCGGCCGTCCCTCTCATTCCCCACGCCCTTCGACCTACGCCCCACGCCCTCTACTGAGGCAGGCCGACCGTCTCCTCCAGGATGCGGCCCGGCGACATGGGCAGGTCGGTGAAGCGGTGGCCGGTGGCGCGGTAGACGGCGTTCGCCACGGCGGCCAGCGGCGGCACGATCGGCACCTCTCCCACGCCGCGCACGCCGTACGGGTGGCCGGGGTTGGGCACCTCCACGATGATTGCGTCGATCATCGGCAGGTCAAGCGCCGTCGGCATGCGGTAGTCCAGGTAGCTGGCGTTGGCCATGCGGCCCGACTCGTCGTAGAAGTACTCCTCGTTCAGCGCCCAGCCCACGCCCTGCGCCACCGCGCCCTGCATCTGCCCTTCGACATAGCTCGGGTGCACGGCTGTGCCCGCATCCTGCACCACGGTGTAGCGCAGCACCGTGACCTTGCCCGTCTCCGGGTCCACTTCCACGTCTGCGATCTGCGTGCTGAAGGCGCCGCCGACACCGCCCGGCGCCACCGTGGCGCGGCCGACCACCGGCGCGCCCGTGCGCATGATCTGCCCGGCGATCTGCTTGAAGCTCAGCGTCTTCTCGGCGTCCGCCGAGGTCTTGAAGGCGCCGTCCTCGAAGGAGACGGTATCCGGCTCGACCTCCCAGATCTTGGCCGCGCGCTCTTTGAGCTGGCGGATGATGTCCTGACCCGCCTCGTAGGCCGCGTATCCGCTGGCGAAGGTCGTGCGGCTGCCGCCGGTCACGTCGTTGTAGCCGACGGAGTCAGTATCGACCACCTGCGGCTTCACATCCTCGGCGGCGATGCCCAGCGTCTCCGCGAGCTGCATGGCGATCGACGCTCGCGTGCCGCCGATGTCCGTCGACCCTTCGGTGAGGCTCACCGTGCCATCCGGGTTGACGCTGGCCGAAACCGACGACTTGAGACCGACGTTGAACCAGAACCCCGAGGAAACGCCGCGGCCGCGGTTCGGCCCCTCGAGCGGCGTGTTGTAGTGGGTCGAGGCGAGCGCCGCCTGCACGCACTCGATGTTGCCGATGCGCGGGAACCTGGCGCCGTTCGCCTGCACCGTGCCCTCTTTCGAGCCGTTCTGCAGGCGGAAGCGCAGCGGGTCGATGCCGAGCTTCTCGGCGACCTCGTCCATCACCTGCTCGATGGCGAAGGCGGCGTTCGGGGCGCCCGGCGCACGGTAGGCCGAGACCTTCGGCTTGTTCACCACCACGTCATAGCCGTCAATCGTGGCGTTTGCCACCTCGTACGGCGCCAGCATCGTCATGCAGCCGGCGCCCACCGGCGAGCCCTTATAGGCGCCCGCTTCGTAGGCCAGCATCGCCTGCACCGCGGTGACGGTCCCGTCCTTCTTCGCCCCGACCTTGACCTTCATGTACGAGCCAGAGGTCGGACCGGTGCCTTCGAACACATCGGTGCGGCTCATCGTGAGCTTGACGGGTTTTCCGCTCTTCTTGGAAAGCAACGCCGCCAGCGGCTCCAGGTAGATCGGAATCTTGCCGCCGAAGCCGCCGCCGATCTCCGTGGGCACGACCTTGATGCGCGAGACGGGCATGCGCAGCAGCTCGGAGAGCTGCGCCCGCACGGGGAAGGCGCCCTGCGTGCAGGTGTACACCGTGAGACGGCCGTCCTGGTTCCAGTGTGCCGAGCTGGCGTGCGGCTCAATGTAGCCCTGGTGCACCATCTTCGTCGTGAACTCGCGTTCGACCGTCACGTCGGCCTCGGCGAAGCCCTGCTCGATATCGCCCTTCTGGAAGTGCAGGTGCTGCGCCACGTTGCTGGCCTTGTCGGAGACGCCGGCCATCGACTTGGTCTTCTGGTTCTCGTGCAGCAGCGGCGCGTCCTCCCGCATCGCGTCGCGCACCTCCACCACCGGCGGCAGCGGCTCGTACTCGACCCGGATCAGGCCCACCGCTTCTTCCGCGATGTGCGCGTTGGTTGCCGCCACCGCCGCCACGGCGTGGCCGCGGTAGAGGACTTTCCCGTCCGCCAGCACGTTGTTGCTCAGCTCGCGCAGATTGACCGCGCCCTCGCCAAGATCCTGCGTCTTGTCCTCGGCCTGCGGCAGGTCTTTGGCCGTGACCACGGCGCGCACACCCGGCAACGCCTCCGCCTCGCGCGTGTCGATCGAGACGATGCGGGCGTGGGCGTAAGGGCTGCGCAGCACTTTGGCGTGCAGCGTGCCGGGCAGGGTGATGTCCGCGCCGTACTGCGCCCGACCGGTGACTTTATCCACGCCGTCGTGGCGGATCGGCCGCGTGCCGATGACTTTGTACTTCGTCTCTTTGTCCGCGATGACCATCGCTTCACTCCTGCCCGTTGTTTGGGCCCCGCTGCTATTGTAGACGGCCGTCGGCCCTCATCCTCTCCTGTCTCCTTCTCCCATGCGTCGCCCGATGGGAGAAGGAGACGATCGTGCACTGAGCGTTCCGATCGGCCTACGGTAAAGCCGGCGCCGCATCGATTTGGCACCCCCGGTTCGCCCTTCCCCCAATCCTGGGGAAGGGAAGGGGATGAGGGCCGAACGCCGCTACACCCGCACAGCGCCTTGCATGTCGGCTGCCTTCTGCACGGCGCGGATGATCTTGTCGTAGCCCGTGCAGCGGCAAAGGTTGCCGGCGAGCCAGTAACGGATCTGGTGCTCGTCGGGATGCGGGTTCTTCTCCAGCAGCGCCTTCGCCGCGACGATGAAGCCCGGTGTGCAGACGCCGCACTGCAAGGCGGCTTCTTCAAGAAACGCCTGCTGCAACGGGTGCAGCCCGGCCGGAGTGGCGACGCCTTCGATCGTCATGATCTCGGCGCCCTGCGCCTCGGCGCCGAGCACGCAGCAGGAGTTGACGACGCGGCCGTCCATGATCACGCAGCAGGCGCCGCAGTTGCCGTTGTTGCAGCCCTCTTTGGCGCCCGTCAGCCCGAGCTCGTCGCGCAGCACTTCCAGCAGGCTCTGCCGCGCCTCGCAAAGGAAGTCCACCGCTTCCCCGTTGATCGTCGATTCGATGTGCAATCGTCCAGGCATGGCCCTCTTCCCCCTTCCCCTTCTCCCAAGATTGGGAGAAGGGGCGATCTTGTCGTGAGCGTTCCAGCTTGCAGCGGGTGAGCGGTGCGCTGTGGGTTGCGCCTGCGGGCGCACAGGGCATGCCCTGTGCGCCCCTACGCCTCTCGCCCTACGCCCTGGCGCGTTCGACGGCGCCGGCGAGGGCGCGGCGCACCATCACGCCGACCAGGTGCTTGCGCTGGCCGATGTTGCCGCGCATGTCGTCGATCGGCCGGGCGGCAGTGATCGCCACCTCCGCCGCGCGCTGGTATGACGCCTCGTTCGCCTCCTGCCCGGCCAGCGCCGCGCCCGCCGCCTCAAGGTAGAGCGGCGTGGGCGCCACCGCGCCGATCGCGATCCGCGCCGAGGCGATGCGGTTGCGCGACTCATCGAGCTGCACCGCGGCCGCCGCGTTCACCACGGCGATGTCCATCTCGTTGCGCGGAATAAAGCGCAGGAAGCGCGCCCCAGAGCGCGGCTGCGGCGTCGGGAAGCGCAGGCCCACGAGCATCTCGCCCGGTTGCAAGGCCGTGCGGCCCGGCGCGATGCAGAACTGCTCTACGGGCAGCTCGCGCGTGCCCTCCGGCCCGGCGATCTCCGCCACGCCTGACAGCACGATCAGCGTCGGTATCGTATCGGCGGCGGGCGAGGCGTTGCAGAGGTTGCCGCCCAGGCTGGCGCGGCCCTGGATGGCGGTGCCGCCGATCAGCGAAGCCGAATCGATCAGCGCCGGGTAGAGCCGCGTCACCATCTCGTTTTCGTAGATGCGGTAGCACGGTGTCGCCGCACCGATACGCAGGCCACGTTGCTGGTCGAAGGTGATGCTGGTGAGCTCCGGGATCTTCTTGACGTCCACGAGGAGCGAGACGTTGGGCCGCCGGCCCTCGCGCACCTGCACAATGACGTCGGTGCCGCCGGCCAGCACGCGCGCGTTCTCTCCCGCGCCCTGCAGCAGCCCCACCGCTTCGCGCACCGTTTGCGGCGCCTGGTACTCGATCGCCTGCACGAACCTCTCCTTACTGATCTCGCGCTCCGCGCGATGGCGCTCGGATCCTGCGACCCGCGCTCGTCTCACCGGCACGCCGGCGCCATTCCGAAGACAAGAACAGACCGCGCCGGCTGCATACGCTTGCGCGGGCGACCGCTCCGGCCGCGGCAGGGCCGTTATGCTGAACCCAGCATAACGAGCGACCACTACCGTGTGTCCAGCGCGCAGCGTACCGCACGCGGGCATCGCTTCGCCATAGCGGCGGCGCGGCACCGTCGCGTGGCGGCTTGACTTTGACAAGCCACCCTGCGGCGCGTAGTGTGAACCCTGCCGGAACGGGATCGCCCGGCGCGGCCCGTATCCCGAAGCAACGACCAGCAACAGCACGAGGAGGCAGTCGTGGCCGAGAACCTCATCACCGAGGAGATGAAGGCCGCTATCGGCAAGGAGTCGGAGCCCACGACCAACGAAGTCGACAAGACGGGCGTGCGCATGTTCGCCCGCGCCGTCGGCCACACCGACCAGGTCTTCTACGACGAAGACGAGGCGAAGCGGCGCGGCTACCGCGGTCTGCTCGCCCCGCCGCACTATCTCGGCACGCCCATCTTCAACCCCAGGTATTCCGATCCCACCTTCGGCGGCCGCCGCGGCGGCATGCGCGAGTTCAGCACCGGGCTCAAGCGCCGGCTGAACGGCGGCACGGAGATCGAGTACCTGGGCGATGTCTGCGCCGGCGACACGCTCACGGTCAGCTCGCACATCGCCGACATCCAGCAGCGCGAGGGCGGCATCGGCACGATGTTGATCACCACGACCGAGACGACGTACAAGAACCAGCTCGGCCAGGTCGTGGCGAAGGTCCGCGGCACCGGCATCCAGTACTAGGCTCGGTCTCCCTGGCGGGTATTTGGTCATGCCGCATCCGGCACCGCGGCCGGATGTGGAGTGAAACCGCAGCGAGAGGACAGCGCACAATGACGACGGCGGCAGCAAGCGGCACCAAGGTCTATTTCGAAGACGTCAAGGTCGGCGACGAGATCCCGAAGCTCGTCAAGAATCCCTCCACGCAGCAACTCGTGCACTGGGCGGCGGGCTCCGGCGACTTCTACCAGATCCACTACGATCAGGACTTCGCCCGTTCCACCGGACTGAACGGCATCATTGTCCACGGCGCGCTCAAGCACGCCTTTCTCGGCCAGCTGCTCTGGGACTGGGTGGCGCCCAGCGGCGGCAAGATCAAAAAGTGGGGCGTGAGCTACCGCGGCATGGACTATCCGGCGCAGGACATGACCTGCCGCGGCGTGATCACCGGCAAGAGCCAGGAGAACGGCGAAAACCTCGTTACGCTCGATATCTGGACGGAGAACCCTTCCGGCCAGAAGACCTCGCCCGGCACGGCGACGGTGTCGCTGCCCTCCCGCGGCTAAATCCGCAGGAACCGCTCGGTTGATCGCCAGGGGCGCGTCCCGTTGAGGCGCGCCCCTGGCTTGCTGCGGCGTCGTGTCGCGAGCCGCAGGCTTACGAACCTTCGCGCTGGGCAGCCTCCGCGTCCTCGCGTTCGACCCACTCGCGGCGGATTTCCATCGAGACGAAAGTGTGCAGGCCCCGGCGATTGAGACCGATCGGCAGGAAGCCGGCGGCACGGAAGCTGTGCTGGGCGCGCACGTTCCAGTCGAGCGTGTTCAGATAGATGCGGTTCAGCGCGGTGAACTCGAAGACGTAGCGCACGAAGGTGCGCACGGCGTCGCGGCCGTAGCCTGCGCTCCAGTAGCGCCGCTCGCCGATCGTGATGCCCAGCTCGGCTTCGCCCCGACGCTCGTCGATGTTGTAGTACATCACGTTGCCGATGTGCTCGCCGGCGAGCGTCTCAATCGCGTAGACGCGGCGGAAGGGGCTGGGGTAGCGCAGGTCCTCCTGGTAGGTCACCAGGAAATCGGCGAAGGAGACACGCAGCGGCGTCGCGGCATCGAAGCGCGCCAGCTCGGGATCGCGGCGCCAGCGATAGTCGGCCTCGGCGTCGGCGTGGCGCTTGCGCCGCAGGCGAATGCGGGCGCCATGAGCGACAACGTCTTCGACTTCGAGCGCCACGCGGCGTCTCCTTCGCAGACCGTTTGGCTGCCGCTCCCACCGTAGCGCGGATTCGCGCCACCGTGCCAGCCGCGCGGTCTGCTGCGCGTCAGTCGGCCTCGCTCACGTTGCCGTTCACATGTTCGGCAGGGGCATGCAGCAGGGCGGCGGCCCGGCGCAGGATCTCCGCCTCGTTGGCGTAGGTCAGCGCGTGCTCGGCGTCCCACAGCGGGAACCACTGCACCACGTCGTATTCGTGATCGTGGTCGGCAGTGTTGCCGCCCGTGGGCACCATCAGGTAGTGGTGGACGCGCTTATGAAAGCGCACGCCCTGTTCGACGCGCGAGAACCAGTACTCGATCTCGCCGACCTTGCGATCGATCTGCACTTCAAGTCCGGTCTCTTCCTGGACCTCACGCAGGGCCGTTTGCTCCAGCGTTTCGCCGGGAAGCGGCGTGCCCTTCGGCAAGCCCCAGATGCCCTGCGGCGTGCGGCCGCAAAGCACCACTTCGAAGCCGCCATCGGTGCGGCGATAGACGATGCCGCCGGAGGAAACCGCGTCCTCGATGCGTAAACGCTGCCCCGTGCGCCTCACCGCCGCACTCCCTCGCTCGCCGCGCTAGTCGTCGTCCGGCTCATCGTCGTCGGACTCGTCCCACTCTTCCAGCTCATCCGGCTGCACGGCGGCATCGCGTCGCAGCAGGCGCTGCGCTGCGCCGCCGATCAGCCCCTCCTCGGCGCGGGCCGCGGCGATCGCCGCCTGCACCGCCTCGGCGATCCGCCGATCGGCATCCTGCGTCCGCCGGTTCAGCGCCTCCAGGGCGCTGCGCCCGCCGATCTCACCGAGCGCCCGGATCGCCTGCTCCTGGACCTCCTGGTCGGGGTCGTCAATCAGCGGTGTCAGGTGAGGCGCCGACTCTTCTTCGCCGATTTCGCCCAGCGCCTCGGCCGCCTCGAAGCGGCGCAAGGGATCGTCACTGGCCAGCTCACGGTAGAGCACCGGCAGCCAGGCCGCGTCGCCGTTGCGCCCCATCGCGTGCAGCGCGGCGATCTGCAACGCCGGCGCGGGGTCGCGGTAGGTTCGCTCGATCAGGTCGTGCACCCAGCCCTGGCTGCAGGCGCCCAGCGACTCGACCGCGCGCCCGCGCAGCTCGGCCGGCTGCGCCGTGTCGCCGGCGACGGCGCGCAGCGCGTCCAGCACGCGCTCGTTGTCGCGCGGGCGCAGCGCGTCAAACTCGCCACGCAGCACCCAGTTGCCGAGCAATGCCGCCGCGGCGGTGCGTACACCCGCGTCCGGGTCGGCGCCGAGCAGCATCAGGAAGTTGTCGAGCAGCGTGCGGTCGTCGCTCTCCCACAGGCCGTCAAGCGCCAGGCGGCGCAGCTCCGGGTCCGGGTCTCCGAGCAGATGCGTGAAGACGGCATCGAAGTTCAGCGTGGCATCGTCTTCGCTGAGGTCGAGCAGACGGCGGGCGATCTCCTGCCGGCGGGCGGCGCTGACCTGCGCCAGCAGCCGGGCAAGCTCGGCCAGGCGCCCGCGGTCCAGGTCCGAAAGCACTACCAGACGCGCCGCACGCAGCGGCTGCGAGAGATCGGCAAGGTCGGCAAAAGCACTGGCTTGCGCCACCGCCGGCCCCCTTGGGGGGCGGCCGATTCAGACAGGGGAGCCTCGTACAGGTACGCGGGCTTCGGAAACGGCCACGCCTCTTGACGGAAGTTTGTCACGCGGGTTTGGGGCTGTCAAACCGTTACGGCGCGGCGCCTGGCTTGACCTGCGCCGTAGCCGCAAGGCGTTACCGCTTCGTCGCGGCGCTCAGCTTCCGCCAGACGCGCAGCGTCTCGGCCACGCTCCAGGCCTGCGCGATGCAGCCACGCGGCGTGTGCGGCGGGTCGCCGTCAAAGATCTCCGAAATGGTGCCGAGGCCCGCATCACGCAGGTGGTCTTCCAGCGGGCGCAGCAGGGCCAATGCCGCGTGCGCGTCGCGGTAGACACGATAGTGCGCCTCCGCGTAGGGGCCGAGCAGCCAGGCCCAGACGGTGCCCTGGTGGTAGGCGCCGTCGCGCTGCGTCTGGTCGCCACCGTAGCCGCCCTGATACGCCGGTTCGGCCGGCGCCAGCGAGCGCAGGCCGCCGCTGGTCAGCAGATCGCGGCCCACGGCATCGACCACGCCCGCGGCCACGGCGCCTTCCAACAGCGGATTGGGCAGTGAAACGGCGAAGATCTGGTTGGGCCGCTCGCTGAAGTCATCGCCGTTCGGGCCATCGACGACATCGGCAAGATGCCGACTATCCGGCCGCACGAAACGCGTGCGGAACGAGTCACGCACGCGATCGGCGAGTGCCGCATACTCGCTGCCGGTCTGCGGGTCGCGGGTGGCGTAGATTGCGGCGGCGATGCGCAGGACGTTGTACCAGAGCGCGTTGATCTCCACCGGCTTGCCAGCGCGCGGCGTCACCACCCAATCGCCGACTTTGGCGTCCATCCAGGTCAGTTGCAGGCCCGGAGCGCCGGCCTGCAACAACCCGTCGCGCTGGTCCATACCGATGCCGAACCCGGTGCCCCGCCGGTGCCGTTCGACGATCTCGTGCAGCGCCGGCAACAGCTCCTCGATCAACGTCTCGCTGCCGGCGACGTCGCAGTAGGCTCGCACCGCCAGCACATACCAGAGCGTGGCGTCGGCGGTGTTGTAGCTGGGCGGCAAGCCGGAATCGTCTGGGAAGTTGTTGGGGCAGAGGCCGCTCTCAATGTAGCGGGCGAAGGTGCGTAGCACGTCGGCCGCCTCGGCGGCGCGGCCCGTGCTCAGCGCCAGGCCGGGCAGCGAGATCATGGTGTCGCGGCCCCAGTCGTTGAACCAGTGAAAGCCGGCGATCACCGTGCGCCCGCCTGCCGGGGCCGCCGTCGTGCCGTCGTCCCCGGTCACGGACATGCCGTTACCGGACGCAGAAGCGGTGTCGCCGCCATGCCCCACGCCTGCCGTTTGACTGCCGCCGCGCCGCGCCAGGAACTGATCCGCGGCCAGCACAAGCTGCCGCGCGAACGGATCGCCCGCACCGGCGTCGCGGATCAGGCCGATCTGTCGCGCCTCGGCCATCGCCAGCGCATAGCCGCTGTTCAAATCCGCGCTGGACTCCGTGGTCAGCACCAGGGTGAACAGGGCGCCGGGCCAGAGCGTGGCGCTGAATTGGCCCGGCGCGAACAGATCACTGCGATCGTCCAGGCCGCGGGCCGTCTCCTCGCGGTGATGGAAGTTCCACCACCAGCCGCCGCTGGGCGTAAACTCGCCGCCGTCGGCCAGAAGGCGGAAGGGCCGCGCGCCGGAGAACGCCACGATCTCGGCGCCACGCGGCCGCGCCTGCACCGCCGGTTGCCAGCCCTGGCCCGACGTCAGGCTGTGGAAGTCACGATAGGTGACAAGCGGGGTGACATGCAGCTCCAGCGAGTGCGTGCCGCGCAACAGCCGGTAGCAGACGTAGGTCGTGTTCTGGCCCTGGGCCATCCACACGCGCCGCTCCAGCAGCGCATCGCCCAGCGCGAAGGTCCAGACCGGCAGCATGCCTTCCAGATGGAAGGATTGCAGGTACCGAAAACCCTGCGGGTCGATCGTGCCGCCGGCGAACTCGTGCGCGGAGAGCTTGCAGACGCCGCCGTCGTAGGTCGCCTGCTCGTCCAGTGCGCCGACCAGCACCGTGCGGCCCACCGGCGGCGTGAGCGCGGCCACGAGCAATCCGTGGTAGCGGCGGGTGGCGATACCGGCCAGCGTGCCCGAGGCATAGCCGCCGAGGCCGTTCGTCACCAGCCATTCGCGGCGCAGCGCCGCTTCGAGATCACCGCAAATCTCGCGGCCGAACGCGACGAGCGGCCCGCCGGCTTCGCGCTGCACGGGGAGCGGCGGCGCGGCGTTCTGCGCCGTGGATTGCACCGAGCCGGAAACGATCGCCTCCGCCATGCCGCCCTCCCCGCCGCCCGCGCGGGCGTCACACCGCTGCGGCCGGAGCCATCGCCTCCACCATGCCCGCGCGCGGCATACCGCCGGCGCGCGGTTCGACGTAGGCGCGTATCGCCAGGGCCACGGCCGCGCCCTCGCCCGCCGCCGACGCGGCCTGCTTGGTGCTGCCCGCGCGGCAGTCGCCCGCCACGAAGATGCCCGGCACACTCGTCTCCAGCGTCGGACTGGAGACGATGAAGCCGCGTTCGTCGGTGTTCACCAGCTCGCGCACCAGCGCCGTGTTCGGCGAAAGGCCGATAAACACGAACACGCCCGCCGGCGTGATCGTGCGCGTCTGGCCGCTGTCCACATCCTTCAGCTCCACCGCCTCGAGATGGCCTTCGCCGCTGAAGGCCGCGGGTGACACGCTCGTCAGGACATCGATTCGCGGGTTGGCCTCGACCTTCTCCACGACGACACGGCTGGCCGTGAGCGCCGGAGCGCGCGTTGCAATCGTCACTTTGCTGGCGAATTTCGTCAAGAAGAGGCTCTCCTCACCCGCCGAGTTGCCGCCGCCGACGACGAGCACCTCGCGGCCGCGGTAGAACGGCCCGTCGCAGGTGGCGCAGAAATGCACGCCCGCGCCGACGAAGTCGTCTTCGCCGGGAATACCCAGCCGCCGGTAGGTCGAGCCGAGCGCCAGCAGCACGGCCCAGGCGCGATACTCACCGCCGTCCGCGGTGCGTACCCAGCGGTAGTCGCCGTCGGCGCCCACACCGATCACCTCCTGCGCCGAGAGGATCTCGACGCCGAAGCGCTCGGCCTGGCGGCGCAGGCGATCGGCGAATTCGTTGCCGGAGACGCCGTCGGGGAAGCCGGGAAAGTTGTCGAGTCGCTCAGTGACGCCGGCCTGGCCGCCGACGCCGCCGCGCTCGATCACAAGGCTGTCGATTCCCTCTCGCGCGGCGTAGAGCGCGGCGGTCAGCCCCGCCGGCCCGCTGCCGACGATGATCAGGTCGTAGAAGGTGCGCTTCGCCATCGTCTGCAGGCCAAGCTTGGCCGCCAGCTCGGCGTTCGACGGCTCGACCAGCGTGGTGCCGTCGCCGAAGATCAGCGTGGGGATGATGTGCTTGCCGACGTTCACCCGCTCCACGACCTGCAGGCCGGCCGTGTCCTTGTCGATGTCGATGAAGTCGTAGTGCACCCGCTGCTCGCCGAAAAACTGCTTCGTGCGCTTGCAATCGCTGCACCACTGCGTGCCATACATGGTGATCTGTGTGTGCGACATCGGAGCGAGTCCTCCCCACTGTCAGGCCGCGGCCCTCGCCGCGGCGCACTGCTGATCGGTCTACGCCGGCGAGCGTACGTTACAGCATTCCGGATCACGGGCATCGTGCGGGTGCTGACAGCCGCATCGAATATGATCGCCGCGCTCGATTGTCGATTGCGCATCGGCTACCCTCTGCCCGAAGGAGCCGCGATGACCACCCCGTCGAGCCCTGCCGGCGGCGCCCCGCTCGAGCCGCGCGTTTCCGCGGATGATGCCCGCATGCTCGCCGCCCTGCAGGCGGGCGACGAGGCGGCGTTCGAGGAGCTGATCGGCCGCTACCACACCGGCATGGTGCGGCTGGCGCTGAACTACGTGCCGAGCGCCGCCGTGGCCGAGGAGGTGGCGCAGGAGGCATGGATCGGTGTCCTCAAGGGCGTTGGCCGCTTCGAGGGCCGCTCCTCGCTGCGCACCTGGATCTACCGCATCCTCGTCAATACGGCGGTCACGCGCGGCCGGCGCGAAGGGCGCAGCGTGCCCTTTTCGGCGCTCTTCGACGCCGAAGGCGCGCCGCCGGAAGTGGCGATGGATCCAGCCTACTTCGGCAGCAGTTCTCACCATTGGGCCACGAAGCCCGAGAGCTGGGAGGGAGCGCCGGAGGCGCAGCTTCTCGCCGGCGAGACGCGCGCGCGTATCGATCAGGCGATCGCGGCGCTGCCGCCGGCGCAGCGCGAGGTGATCACCCTGCGCGACGTGCAGGGCTTCGCCTCGGACGAGGTCTGTAACATTCTCGGCGTCTCCGAGTCTAATCAGAGAGTGCTGCTGCACCGGGCGCGGTCCAAAGTCCGCCGCGCCCTCTCCGCATACCTGGGAATGGAGCCGGCGCCGGCGTGAGCGAACCAGCGGAACTGAACTGCCAGGAACTGGTCGAGCTGATCACGGCGTACCTCGAGGGCACGCTGCCGGCAGACCAGCGCGCCCGCTTCGACGCCCACCTGCCGCACTGCTCCGGCTGCCGCAACTACCTCCAGCAGATGCGCCTCACCATCCGCACCCTCGGCTCGCTCTCGGAAGCCACCATCGCCCCCGTCGCCCGCGATCGCCTGCTCGACGTTTTCCGCGACTGGAAGGCCGGGCGCTAGCCACGCGGACTCGATCCCCGGCGTTCGCCGCAGCGAGACTCTCCCTGCCGCCGCTGCTCCGGCCCCTGCCTGCTGCGCGGCTCGGACTCGCCTCGCTCCCGGGCCGCCCGCGCGCCGACGCTTTATCCGGTCGGCGTATCAGTGGTCGGAGACGCCGGCTCCCAGGCTTCGCCGTAGCAACGCATGGCGATGAGGACGGGCACAAACGCCTTGCCCTTCTCCGTCAGCGTGTACTCGGCGCGCGGCGGGTGTTCGCGGTAGAACACCCGCGTGACCATACCGCGCGCCTCAAGACGCTTCAGTCGGTCAGAGAGCACGTTCGCGGAGATGCCGTCGAGCGACACCAGCAGGGCGGAGAAGCGCCGGCGACCCCATGAAAGGTCGCGCAGGATGAGCATGGTCCAGCGGTCGCCAACAACGTCGAGCGTGCGGGCGACCGGGCAGTACTGTTGGGTTTCGTAGCTGCGTGTCTCGGACAGCCTTCCGCCCCCGAACCGAACTACATTAACTTTCTGATACTGACTTGATCTTCGTCAATCAAGTGAGTAATAAATCATAGAGTGAGTAGCGATATCTCAAGTCTGTGGCCCGGCCATGGCCGGTCGCGGAAGCGCCAGGAGGAGTAGCCGATGACCACCGTGGAAGCGCCGGCCGTGCAGTTCGACGTCAGCGCGGGTGTGGCGACGATCACGCTCAACCGGCCCGAGCAGCTCAACGCGATCAACGCCGAGCTGGGCGCGGGACTGATGGAGGCGTTGCGCCAGGTGCGGACTCGCGACGATATCCGCGTGGCGATTCTCACCGGCAATGGGCGCGCCTTCTGCGCCGGGGCAGACCTGCGCAGCCGGGCCGGCGGGCCGGCCGCAGCGGGCGGGGTAGCCGGTCTGTTCCGGACGGACGACGCGGTCGGCTTCCACGAGTTCGAACCGAAGAAGCCGATCATCGGCGCGGTCAACGGCTACTGCCTGGGCGGCGGCTTCGAGATCGCGCTCTCCTGCGACCTGCTGATCGCCAGTGAGGCCGCGCAGTTCGGGCTGCCGGAGATCACGCTCGGCTTCTTCCCCCTGGCGGGGGCGCCGGTGACCCTCCCGCGCTCGATCCCTCGCGTGCTGGCCAATGACCTGCTCTTCACCGGCGAACGCATTCCCGCCGCGACTGCCTACGCCTTCGGGCTGGTGAGCCGGATTGTGCCGCCCGATGAGCTTCTGCCGACAGCACGGGCCATGGCCGAGAAGATCGCCGGTTACGCCCCGCTGGCGGTGCGGGCGATGCACGAGCTCGTGCGGCGGCAGGGGAACATGCCGCTCGGCGAGGCGCTCCGCCTGGCGAGCACCATGCGCTGGGCCATCGGCCAGACCGAGGACGCCAGGGAGGGTCCGCGGGCGTTTGCCGAGAAGCGTACACCGGTGTTTAAGGGCGAATAGGGCCAGGCAAACGCCCCGGCGCAGCGGCACGGCGTGGGAAAAGGAACCAAGCGGGTGAGTGAACTGCAAGCGGGTCAGTCGCAGGGGCGAGTCCGCCATGAGGTGGTCGGGCGCATCCTGAAGATCACCATCGACAACGCCGCGAAACGCAACGCCTTTGTCCCGGAGATGATGCAGCAGCTCTCGGAGGCGCTGACTCTGCTCGACCGCGACAGCGATCTCCGGGTTGGCGTGCTGTGCGCGGAGGGCGCGCACTTCACCGCCGGGCTGGATATGCCGAAGTTCTTCGGCCCCGGCGCGAGCACACGACCAACACCGCCGGAGAATATCGACCCGTTCCAGCTGGCGAAGCTCTGCCGCAAGCCGATCGTGACGGCCGTGCAGGGCGTAACCTTCACGATCGGCATCGAGCTGATGCTGGCCGGCGACATCGTGGTCGCGGCAGAGGATGCGCGCTTCTGCCAGATGGAGGCGAAGCGCGGCATCGCGCCGCTGGCCGGCGCCCATTTCCGCATGCTCATGCGGGCGGGCTGGGGCGACGCCATGTATCATCTACTGCTCTGCGATGAGTTCGGCGCCGCCGAGGCGCATCGCATCGGGCTGATCCAGGAAGTTGTCCCCGTTGGCCAGCAGGTCGACCGCGCCATGGCGCTGGCAAACATCATCGCCGCGAACGCGCCGCTCGGCATCCAGGCCACGAAGCGGGCGGCGCGCACGTTCATCGCGGCCGGGGAGGCGGCGGCCAGCGCGGCGATCGCCGACATCCGGGCCAGTGTGCTTGAGACAGACGACGCCAAAGAGGGGGTTCGATCCTTCGTCGAGCGGCGGCCGGCAGTGTTCCGCGGAGCGTAGCCGCCACCGGCCGAATCGCGACGAACAGTGTGCCGTATGGAGCATCTCGGCTCGGTCCTTCGCCCGAGCGCGGTGAGGGATCGGCGAGTGGCTCACTCCCCATTGCTGCTCCGGGCGCCAGGCGAACGCCGCGTCCTTGTCCGCGGGCCAGCGACTGTCTATAGTGCGGATACGAGCGAGGGCGGGCGGTGATCCGAGTCGGGGTCGTCAACGTCACGGGCTATGCGGGTGTGGAGGCAGCACGCCTGCTGCTCACCCACCCGCAGGCGCGCATGGTCGCTTGCACCGGCCGCAGCGAGGCCGGTAAGCCACTGGCCGCCGTCTTCCCGCACCTCTTCCAGTACGATCTAACGATCACCGAGCAGATCGAAACCGATGTCGACGCCGTGATCGGCTGCCTGCCGCACGCGGCCAGCGCCGCCGCGCTTGCGCCGTTCGTCGAGCGCGGCATTCCCGTCGTGGACGTGAGCGCCGATTTCCGCCTGCACAACCCGGCCGAGTACGCCGCCTGGTACGGCGGCGACCACCCGGCGCCGCAGCTTCTGGACGGCGCCGTCTACGGCCTGCCCGAGCTGCACCGCGAGGCGATCGCGGCCAGCAGGCTCGTCGCCAATCCCGGCTGCTTCCCCACCTCGGCGCTGCTGGCGCTGGCGCCGGCCTGGCAGGCGGGTCTGATCGAACCCGGGATCATCGTCGACAGCAAGTCGGGCATCTCCGGCGCCGGGCGGGGCCTGGCGCTCGGCTACCACTTTGCCGAGGCCGACGAGGATGTCGTCGCCTACGGCCTCAAGGGGCACCGGCATCTGCCGGAGATCACGCAGGAGCTGAGCCTGCTGGCGGAGTCGCCGGCGCCGCGCGTCACCTTCGTACCGCATCTTTCGCCGATGGTGCGCGGCATCGAGAGCACCTGCTACGCCGATCTGCGCCTCGACCGGCTCGGCGCCGACCCGGCGTCCGAGCTGCTGGGGCTCTACCGCGACTTTTACCACGACGCGCCCTTCACCCGCGTGGTCGGAGCGGCGCCGCACACCAAGCACACCGCGGGCACCAACTTCTGCCTCGTGCATCCCACCGTCGATCGCCGTACCGGCCGTCTGGTCGTCTCCGCCTGCCTGGACAATCTGGTCAAGGGGGCGAGCGGCCAGGCGGTGGAAAACCTCAACCTGATGCTCGGGCTGCCGCAGGGCGCGGGGCTCGACGGCGCGGCGCTCTATCCCTGACCGGCGGTTTGGCGGAGCGGCGCAGCGCGGCGGCAACGAGCATCAGCATCCGTTGCCGCCGCGCTGTTATGTTGACGACGGTGCGACCCTGGAGCGATCGCGCCGCCGGCATTCGGAGGCTAGACCAATGACACAGGCGACGCAGACCACGGCGAGCGTGCAGGAGATCCCCGACGGCAGCGTCACCACCCCGGCCGGCTTTCAGGCGGGCGCCACCCATGCCGGCGTCAAGTACCAGGACACCGCGCGGCACGACGTCGGCCTGCTCTACTCCGAGCGGCCCTGCGTCGCCGCCGGTATGTTCACGAAGAGCAGCGTGGTCGGTGCGCCGGTGATCGTCTCCAAAGAACATCTGGCCGACGGCTCGGCCCGGGCGATCGTGGCGAACTCGGGCATCGCCAACGTGGCGACCGGCGCCGAGGGACTGCAGGCGGCGCGCGCCATGGCCGAGCAGGCGGGCGGGAAGCTCGGCATCGCCGCCAGCGAGGTGCTCGTCGCCTCCACCGGTGTGATCGGCTGGCAGTTGCCGATGGATCGCATCGCCCGCGGCATCGACGCGATCACCCTCGCTTCAGACGGCGGCATGGACCTGGCCCGCGCGATCATGACCACGGATACCAGGCCGAAGCACGCCGCGGCCGCCTTCGTTTTCGGCGGCAGGCGCTACCACGTCGGCGGCATCGCCAAGGGCTCCGGCATGATTCACCCGGACATGGGCACGATGTTCGGCTTCCTCACCAGCGATGTGCCGGTGGCGCCGGAGCTGATCCGGCCGCTGTTGCGCTCCGTGGTGGACGAGACCTTCAACATGGTGAGTGTGGACGGCGACACCAGCACCAGCGACACGGTGGTGCTGCTCGCCAATGGCGCGGGCGGCGGCGCGCCGTTCACGCCCGGCAGCGCCGGCGCCGAGGCGCTGCGTGCGGCGCTCTTCGCGACTTCGCGCAGCCTTGCCAGGCAGATCGCGGCGGACGGCGAGGGCGCCTCGAAGCTGATCGAGGTGCGGATCAGCGGCGCGGCGAGCGTGGAAGAGGCGCGCCGCGCCGCGCGCACCGTCTCCGTCTCGCCCCTGATGAAGTCGGCGGTCTACGGCAACGACTTCAACTGGGGGCGCGTGATGATGGCGGTCGGCCGCAGCTACGTCGCGATCGACCTCGACAGGGCCGAGGTGCGGATCGGCGACGTGATAGCCTATGCCTGCGGCGCCCCGCGCGCGGTTGACGAGCAAACCGCGCTGGACGCACTGAAGGGCCCGGAGGTGGTGATCGCCGTGCAGCTCGGCGTGGGCGAGGCGGCGGCCACGGCCTGGGGCTGCGACCTCACCGAGGAGTACGTGCGCATCAACGCCGAATACACGACATAGGCATGAATGCGGAGCCGGCCCGCACGCCCGCGCCTGATGGCGCGAAGGCGCCCGATGGCCGGTATGGCATCCAGTGGATAGACGCTCGCCGCCGATCGGCGCATGCTGGACGGCGGCGGGCGTAAGCGATGGGGCAAGACCGGTCGCGGACCGGCAGCGAAGCCTGCACCGGCGGGCGGTCGCCGGTCTTGAGTCCATCTGTAAGGCGGCGGGGCAGGGTTGTCGGCAGCGGACACGGTCATCGTCAAGATCGGCGGCAGCACCTTCGGCTCGGGCGATACCACGCTGGCAGACGCGGCGGCGCTGCACCGCGCCGGCACGCGCGTCGTGATCGTGCACGGCGGCGGCGCGGAGATCACGCGCTGGCTGGGCATTCACCAGGTGCCCTCGCGCTTCGTCGACGGTCTGCGCGTCACCGATGCGGCGGCGATCGATGTCGTGGTCGCGGTGCTGGCCGGGGTGGTCAACAAGCGGCTCGTCGCACAACTCGGCCGGTTCGGCGTCAGCGCGCTCGGCCTCTGCGGGCCGGACGGCGGCGTGCTCGTCGGCGAGATCGAGAACCCGGCGCTCGGCTTCGTCGGCGCGGTGCGCGAGGTGGGCGTGACCGTGCTGGCGGCGCTGCTCGACGCCGGCCTGCTGCCCGTGATCGCGCCGATCGCGGTGCAACGCGGCGGCGATCAACTGCTGAATGTGAACGGCGACACGGCGGCCGGCGAGGTCGCGGCGGCGCTGCCCGGCTCGCGCCTCGTCTTCCTCACCAACGTGGCCGGCGTGCTCGACGGCGACGGCAGGCCGATCGTGCGGCTGGACGCGGCCGAGAGCGGCCGCCTGCGTGCGGCGGGCGTGCTGACGGGCGGTATGCTGCCGAAGATCGACGCCTGCCTGCGCGCCGCCGCCGCCGGCTCGCGCCCGGTCATCGTGGACGGACGCGCGGCCCACGCGTTGCAACAGGCGATGGCGGCCGCGCCCGCCGGTACTGTCTTCGCCTGACGGCGAAGCGGCAGAGAGCGGAAGGAGCCTGAGGGTGGCGTCCGGCGACCCGCCGAGAGAAGACCGCGAGGGCCTGGGACCGCCGCCGATCCCCTTCCGGGTCGGCCGCGAACAGTTGCCGTCGTTTCACGCCATGCGCTGGCTGGTTGTGGTCGCGGTGCTGATCGGGCTGTTCACGCTCGCCTCGATCTTCAAAGGGCTCTATGCCGATTTCCTCTGGTTCGACAGCCTGGGCTACGCCGCGGTCTACAACACGATGCTGATCACCAAGACGGTGCTGTTCTTCGTGGGCGCCCTGCTCTTCCTCGGCTTCATCGCCGGCAACCTCTGGCTGGCGCGCCGGCTGGCTCCGGTCGGCCTGGAAGAGAGCTTTATCGCCGAGGTCGAGCCGGCGACGCTGAAGCGCATCGTCACGATCGTCGCTGTGGCCGGCTCGATCTTTCTCGCCATCGTCTTCGGCTCCGTCGCCTCGAGCGAGTGGGAGACCTGGTTGCGGCTCGTGAACGGCGCCAGCTTCGGCGGCAGCGACCCGGCATTCCACATGGACCCGGGCTTCTACATGTTCACCCTGCCGGGCCTGTGGGCGATCTTAGACTGGCTGCTGGGCCTCACGATCGTGACGCTGCTGGCGGTGATCGGCGTCTACGCCTTCGTGATCAGCCTGCAAAACTTCGAGGTGCGGCTCAGCCGGGCGATCAAGGCGCACGTTGGCTGCCTGGGCCTGCTGCTGCTGCTGGTCTACATCGTGCGCTACCGGCTCGACATCTTCAGCCTGGCGATCACCAAGAACGGCGTGGTCGAAGGCGCGACGTACACCGACATTCACGCCCGCATTCCCGGCTACTACATCCTCATGGTCTTCGCCGTGGCTGCGGGCGCCTGCATCGTTTGGTCGATCTTCCGACGGCGGTTGATCGTCGCCGGAGCGGGCGTCGGCGCCTGGATCGTGGCGGCGATCGCGCTGCTCGGCATCTACCCGGCCGCGGTGCAGCGGCTCAACGTCGACCCGAACGAGCTGGCCAAGGAGCAGCCGTACATCCAGCGCAACATCGACGGCACGCGCACGGCCTTCAACCTGCAAGCGGTGGATTTGCAGCCGTTCCAGGCGAGCAGCGACATCACGCGCCAGACGCTCAGCCAGGACCAGGCGACGATCGACAATATCCGCCTCTGGGATCCGCGCTTCGAGATCCAGACCTATAAGCAGCAGCAGGAGATCCAGCAGTACTACGTTTTCGACGATGTGGACGTGGATCGCTACGCACTGAACGGCAGAATGACCGAGGTCACGCTCGGCGCCCGCGAGCTGTCGCAGGACAGCCTGCAGCCGAGCGCCAGGACCTGGGTGAATGTGCACACCCGCTACACGCACGGCTACGGCGCGGTGATGAACCCGGTCAACAAGGTCGATGTCTTCGGCCTGCCAGCCTACAACCTGCAAAACATCCCTCCGCAGGGCGAGCCCGCGATCGAGCAGCCGCGCATCTACTACGGCCAGCAAACCAAGGAGTACGAGATCGTCGGCGCCAAGCAGGCCGAGATCGACTTCGAGGACAACACCGGCACGCAGCAGGAGACCCGCTACAACGGCAACGGCGGCGTGGGCATCGGCTCGTTTTTCCGGCGGCTGGTCTACGCCTGGGAGTTCGGCGACACGAACCTCTTGATCAGCGGCCAGATCACCGGGCAGAGCAGGCTGCTCTACCGCCGCACGCTCAAGGACCGGATCTCACATATCGCCCCGTTCCTGACGCTGGACAACGATCCGTATCTTGTGATCGTGGACGGCAAGCTGTACTGGATCCAGGACGCCTTCACGACCTCGGACAGCTTTCCCTATTCCGAGGACGAGAATGGCATTAACTACATCCGCAACAGCGTCAAGATCGTGGTGGATGCCTACACCGGCGATGTGACCTTCTACCTGGTCGATCCGAGCGATCCGGTGGCCAAAACCTACCAGAAGATCTATCCCACGCTGTTCAAGCCGTTCGATGCGATGCCCGCCTCGCTGCGCAGCCACATCCGCTACCCGGAAGACCTCTTCCGCATCCAGTCCGATGTCTACCGCACCTATCACATGACCGATCCGAGCGTGTTCTACGGCAAGCAGGATCTGTGGGCCACGCCGCAGGAAGGCACCGGCGGCTCGGCCAAGGACCTCGACCCGTACTACCTGATCATGCGCCTGCCCGGCGAGCAGCGGCAGGAGTTCGTGCTGATTCGTCCCTTCACCCCGGCGAACAAGCCGAATGCGATCGCCTTGATGGCGGCGCGGATGGATGCGCCGAACTACGGCCAACTGCAGGTCTTCCGCTTCCCCTCCGGTCAGGTGATCGCCGGGCCGGTGCAGGTGCAGTCGAGCATCGACGCCCAGCCGGAGATCTCGCAGCGGTTAACACTGCTGAACCAGCAGGGCTCGCACGTGCAGCGCGGCAACCTGCTGATGATCCCGATCAACCAATCGTACATTTATGTCGAGCCGGTCTACCTGCAGGCCGACCAGAACCCGAAGCCGGCCGTCGTCGCCGTGATCGTCTACGCGGCGGGCAAGGTCTTCATGGAGCCGTCGCTCAACCAGGCGCTGGCCGCCGCGGTGGGCGAGATCACGCCGACCTACAGCTTCAGCAGCTTCGCCGCGAGCGCCGCCACGGCCGCCGCGCAAACCAACAACTCTGGCGGCAACGGCCAGCCGACGCCCACGGCCACACCCGCCGCCGGCGCCTCCCCTGCGCCCGCAAGCACCACGCCGCCGAACGTCGCTGCGCCGCCGGCAACCTCGGTCACCCCAACCGCGACCGATATCCCCGGTCTGATCCGCGAGGCGTCGGACGCGAACGCGCAGGCGCAGCAGCGCCTGCGTAACGGCGACTTCGCCGGCTACGGCGAGGAAGAGGCGCGTCTGCAGGCGGCGCTGAACCGGCTGGGCCAGCTCATCGCTCAGCCGACAGCGTCGCCCGCACCTCGCTGACGCGGCGAATCGAGGCAATCCCGGCCAGACTCCCGTACACTGGCCGTCACAAGCAGCAGACGGAGCGACAACGATGACGTCGACGACGACGAGCAGCACAACCGGCGCCGGCTCGAGCGCGGATTGGCAGCAGCGCGAGGCCGCGGTCTTCTTCCAGGCGGCCAAGCGTGTGCCGCTGACGATCATGCGCGGCGAAGGCACCGCCGTCTACGACGTGGAGGGCCGCCGCTACCTGGATTTCGTGGCCGGCATCGCCACCAACTCGCTCGGCCACCGCCATCCGACCGTGGTGGAGGCGATCAAGGCGCAGGCCGATACGCTGATCCACATCTCCAACGTTTTCTACAGCGAGCCGCAGGTGCAGCTGGCGGAGCTGCTGGTGCGGCATTCGGCGCTGGACCGCGCCTGGTTCTGCAACAGCGGCGCCGAGGCGAACGAGGCGGCGATCAAGCTGGCCCGCAAGTGGGGCGGCATGCACAAGCAGGGCGCCAGCGAGATCATCAGCACCGAGAACGGCTTTCACGGCCGCACCCTGGCCGCGATCACGGCCAGCGGCACCGAGCGCTACAAGCAACCGTTCGCGCCGCTGCCGGGCGGCTTCGTCGTCGTGCCTTTCAACGACATCGAAGCCATGCGCGCCGCCGTAACACCACACACCTGCGCAATCCTGCTGGAGCCGATCCAGGGCGAGGGCGGCGTGAACCTGCCCTCGGCCGGCTATCTCGCGGCCGTACGCCAACTCTGCGACGAGCAGCACATCCTGCTCATTCTGGACGAAGTGCAGACCGGCGTGGGCCGCACGGGCACGCTCTGGGGCTACCAGCAGTACGGCGCCGAGCCGGACATCATGACCCTGGCGAAGGGACTGGCCGGCGGCGTGCCGATCGGCGCCATCCTGGCGAAGGAGCCAGTCGCCGCCTGCTTCGTGCCCGGCGACCACGGCTCGACCTTCGGCGGCAACCCGCTGGCGACGGCGACGGGCTACTCGGTCTTGAAGTTCGTGATCGAGAACGATCTGCCGGCGGAGGTCGCGCGCAAGGGCGAGCGGCTGATGCGGGGTCTGCACGGCTTCGAAGACCGCCACGGCAGCATCGCCGAGGTGCGCGGCAAGGGCCTGCTCTGCGCGGTGCAGTTCAGCAGGGACATCGCCGACCAGGTCATGAAGCAGTGCGTGGAGCGCGGGCTGTTGGTCAACATGCTGCGCGCCAACCTTGTGCGCTTCTCCCCGCCGCTGACCGTCACTGACGCCGAGATCGACGAGGCCCTCGCCAGCTTCGAGGCCGCGCTGAAGGCGGCAGAATAGAAGCGCCGGCCGTCGGCCCTCAACCTCTCCTGTCTCCTTCTCCCAATCCTGGGAGAAGGAGACGATCCAGCCTGGAGCGTTCCGTGGTCGGTACGGTTACCCCGGCGCAGTCCGATTCCAGCACCCCAGGAACACCCCTCTCCCAGGATTGGGAGAGGGGACGGGGGTGAGGGCCGACGGCTCAGTTCACCCGCTTCTTCTGCCCCGCCCAATACTTGTCGCGCAGCACGTACTTCTGCAGCTTGCCGGTGGCCGTGCGCGGCAGCTTCTCGACCAGCTCCACGCTCGTCGGCGCCTTGAAGTGCGCCACGTGCTCGCGGCAGAAGGCGATGATCTCGGCCTCGGCCGGCTGCATGCCCTCGCGCGGCACGATCAGCGCACGCGGCGTCTCACCCCACTTCTCGCTCGGCACGCCGATCACCGCCGCTTCCAGCACCGCCGGGTGCTTGTAGAGCACGTCCTCGACCTCGATCGACGAGATGTTCTCGCCGCCGGAGATGATCACATCCTTGGCGCGGTCCACGATGTTGATGTAGCCGTGGCGGTTGACAGTGGCGAGGTCGCCGGTGTGGAACCAGCCGTTCTCGATCGCCTTGTCCGTTTCACCGGGCTGGCGCCAATAGCCCGCCATCACCACGTTCGAGCGCGCCAGCACCTCGCCGATCTGCTCGTCGTCGGGCGCAACGGCCTCGCCGTCGGCGCCGGCGATCTTGAGCTGCACGCCGATCATCGGCACGCCGGCGCGGGCGAGGATCTGGCAGCGCTCGTTTTCCGGCAGCGCCTCCATGTCGGGGCGCAGCGTGCAGATCGTGAGGAACGGCGCCGTCTCGGTGAGCCCGTAGACCTGGATGAATTCCCAGCCCAGCTCCTCGCGCAGCCGCTTGATGAACGCGGCCGGCGGCGGCGCCCCGGCCACGACCAGGCGCGGCCGCGTGCGGATCGCGTAGCTCGCCTTGTCGGGGAAGTTGAGGATCGTGCTGAGCACGGCGGGCGCCATGCAGGCCCAGGTCACGCCCTCGTCCTGCACCATGCGGAAGATGTCGGCGCCGTCGACTTTGCGCAGCACGACGTGGCGCACGCCCATGCCCGTGGCCGTGAAGGGCGTTCCCCAGCCGTTGGCGTGGAACATCGGCAGCGTGTGCAGCAGCACGTCATCGTGCGTGACGCGCAGGTGGCCGATCGAGTTCCAGGCGTTGGCGTAGAGGTTGCGATGCGTCATCATCACGCCCTTGGGTCGCGCCGTCGTGCCGGAGGTGTAGTTGATCGTGGCGAGATCCGTCTCCTGCAGGCGCGCGTCGGGCGGCTCGGCGTCGGTCGCTTCCGCCAGCAGCGCCTCGTAGCTCCGCCAGCCGTCGCGCGGGGCGCCGCCGAGCATTACGTACTCGCGCACCGTGCCCAGCGCCGGCCGGATCTCCTCCGCCACCGGCGCCAGCTCTTCGTCCACCAGAAAGACCGAGGCGCCCGCGTGGTTGACGATGTAGGTGAAGTCCGAGGGCACGAGGCGGTAGTTCAGCGGCACGAGCACAGCGCCGATCGCGCTGACGCCGTAGAACGATTCCAAGAAGCGGTGGCAGTTGGGGCTGAGGATGGCGACGCGGTCGCCTTTCGCCACGTTCAGCGCCGCCAGCGCGTTCGCCAGGCGGTTCGTGCGTGCGGCAAACTGGCTGTAGCTGAATCTCTCGTCTCCGCAGACGACGCCCTCGCGGTCGCCGTACAGCTCGACCGCGCGGCGCAGGAAGTCCGAAACCAGCAGCGGCACGTCCATCGTTCCATCCTCTCCTGACCGGCGCCCGGCCCCACGACCGGGCCTGCCTTTGAATTCAGCCTATGCGCTGCGCCCGTTGCGTCAAGCGAGCGCCGCGGGAGCGCGCTATCCTGATCGCACGATGGCGATGCGCGCGCTGCTGTTCGACCTGGGAGACACGCTCTGGCAGACCCCCGTGCCGCCTCGGCCCGGACTGGAGGCCGAGCTTGCGGCTCGCCGGCTGGCCCTCGTGCCCGGCGGCCGCGGCGAGGGTATCGATCTCACGCGCCTCGCCGCGGCGCTCCTGGAAACGACGCGGGCGGCGCAGCAGGCGGCAGCGCACGGCTCGCTGCTTTCACCGGACTTCGCCGGTCTCGCCGACACGATCATCCGCGACTTCGGCTTTGCCCGTGGCGCTGACGAGACGGCGGGCGTCTGGCGCGCCTGCTACGTGCCGATCGATCGGCTCGGCCGCCAGGTTTTTCCGGATGCGCACGCCACGCTGGCCTGGGCGCGCGCTGCAGGGCTTCGTCTCGGCGCCGTTGCCAACCACCCCTACGGCGCTGCCGCCGTCGAGGCCGAGCTGTGCAGCGCCAACCTGCGCGAATTCTTCGACGCCGTGACCGTCTCCGCCGACGTCGGCTGGCTGAAGCCGCACCCGGAGATCTTCTTCGCCGCTCTCGCTGCACTGGGCGTCACGCCTGACGAAGCCGTGATGGTGGGCGACTCGTTGAGCGTGGACGTGAAGGGCGCGATGATGATCGGGATGGCCGCGGTCTGGAAGCGCAACGGGCGGCGAGGCCGGGCCGGCGCGCGGCCGCCGATCGAGCCGACCTATCAGATCGACGACCTTGGCGAGTTGCCGCGCCTTGTGCACGGCGCCCCGGCCAGCCTGCTCACGGCCGATGCGCTCGGCTACCGCGAGGCCGGACCGGACCGCTACGCGTAGCCCCTTCGTCCGAAACCGCAAACCAACGACTCCCGCTCGTACAGATTCGAGGTGCACGGTGGCGAAGAAACCAGGTCCACGGCGCCAGAACGCCCGCGGCGCCCCGGACGCGGCCCAGCGCGAGGGCAACATCCTGCGCGCCGGCCGCTTCGCGAAGCGCATGGACCCGCTGGTCGAGGAGTACACCTCCTCGATCGAGCAGGACGCGGCGCTTCTGCCTTTCGACATCGCAGGCTCGCGCGCCCACGCCGCCATGCTCGGCCAGCAGCGCATCATCCCCGCGGCCGACGCCGCCGCGATCGAGCGCGGCCTCTCGGCCATCGCCGCGGACGCCGAGACGGGCGCCTTCCGGCTCAGGCCAGAGCAGGAAGACGTGCACATGAACGTCGAGGCCGAGCTGGAGCGGCGCATCGGCGCGCCCGCCGGCCGGCTGCACACCGCCCGCTCGCGCAACGACCAGGTCGTGAACGACTTTCGCATGCTCGTACGCGACACCGCCGAGATGGTGAGCGAGAAGCTGCACGACCTGGCCGAAGTGACCGTTAACCTGGCGGAGCAGCACCTCGACACGGTGATGCCCGGCTACACGCACCTGCAACTCGCGCAGCCTGTTCTGCTTGCCCATCACCTGCTGGCCTACTTCCAGATGTTCGCGCGCGACGCCGAGCGCTTCTGGGCCGTGAGCGAGAGCGCGAACGTGCTGGCGCTGGGCAGCGGCGCCCTCGCCGGCCTGCCCTATCCGCTCGACCGCGACTTCACCGCCAACGAGCTGGGCTTCGAGCGCGTCTCGCCCAACAGCATGGACGCCGTCTCTGACCGCGACTTCGTGCTGGAGTTCCACGCCGCCGCCGCGATCTGCATGATGCACATCTCGCGGCTCTCCGAAGAGATCATCCTCTGGTCCACGCGCGAGTTCGGCTTCATCACTCTGGACGATGCCTACGCCACCGGCTCCAGCATCATGCCGCAGAAGAAGAACCCTGACATCGCCGAGCTGGCGCGCGGGCGCACGGCCCTCGTCTACGGCAACATGGTCGCGGCGTTCGCCCTGATGAAGGCGCTGCCGCTGACCTACAACCGCGATCTGCAGGAGGACAAGGGCCCGTTCCTGCAAAGCGTGGACCTGCTGGTGCCCACGCTCGAGATCTTCGCGGCGATGCTGCCCACGATCACCTGGCACAAGCAGCGCCTGCGCGAGGCGGCCGGGGCCGGCTACTCACTGGCCACGGACATCGCCGACTACCTGGTGCACAAAGGGCTGCCCTTCCGCCAGGCGCACGAGATCGTCGGCCAGCTCGTGCGCTACGCCGACGCCCAGCACAAGGACTTCCCCGACCTCTCGCTGGGCGAGTACCGCCAGTTCTCTGACCTCTTTGACCAATCGGTGCTCAAGATCAACCTCGATACGGCGATCGACGGCCGCAACACGGCCGGCGGCACGGCGCGGCAGCAGGTGCGCGATCAGATAGCGCTGGCGCGCGAGTGGCTGAACCCGCCGAACCTGGACGAGCTGGATGAGCTGTTTGCGCAGGCCGCCTCGGCCTTCGAGCTGCCGCCGGGCGGCGGGAGGGGTGGCAGTGGCCGCAAACGCTAACGCCGTCAAGATCGCCCCGTCCATCCTCGCCGCGGACTTCGCGCGCCTTGGCGAGCAGGTGCAGGCGATCGAGGCGGCCGGCGCCGACTGGGTGCATGTCGACGCGATGGACGGCCAGTTCGTGCCGAACATCACCTTCGGCCCGCTAATCGCCGCCGCGGTCAAGCGCAGCAGCGCGTTGCCGATCGACCTGCACGCGATGATCGCCGAGCCGGAGCGCCAGATCCGCGCCTTCGCCGACGCCGGCGCGAGCCTGCTGACGGTACACGCCGAGGCGACCGTCCACCTCCACCGACTCGTGCATGACATCAAGCATGCCGGCATGCTCGCGGGCGTGGCGGTCAACCCGGCCACGCCGCTCGACGCTGTCAAGTGGATCGCGCCGGACCTCGACCTGCTGCTGGTGATGAGCATCAACCCCGGCTGGGGCGGCCAGAAGTTCCTGGCGCTGGCGCTGCCCAAGCTGCACGAGGCGCGGCGCCTGCTCGACGCCGCCGGCAGCACGGCGGAGCTCGAAGTCGACGGCGGCGTTGACACTGAAACGGCGGCGGCGTGCGTCGCCGCCGGCGCCACCGTGCTGGTCGCTGGCACCGCCGTCTTCGGCGCCGCAGTGGGCATTCCGGCGGCGATCAGGCGTCTGCGCGACGCGGCCGCCGCTGCCGTGCAGCGCATCGTGTGACCGTTGCGGCGACGCCGATCGCTCGGGACGCCTCTGTTGGCGAGTTCACGCAGATCGGGTGAAGCAGCCAACACTTGCAAAGATCGTCCGTATGTCGCGCTTCCGTACCTCCTGCATCAGCGGTCCACAAGGGATCGCTCGAATTCAGGAGGTAGCTCATGCCGCGATCGCTTCGTTCCGCCATCCGTCTCGGCGCCCTGGCCCTGGTCGTGGGGGCAACGGCCATGATTGGTGTCCGCACCTTCGCCTCGGCCTCGCAGCCCTTCGCCCGCTTCGACATGATCGCCAGCCCCGGCATCTCGTCCTGCCTGCCCAACGCCGTGGGGCATGTGACCATCGTTTCGCAGGGCGTGGTCGAGGTCATGCGGCTCGACGTCAGCGGCCTGCCGGCCAACACGGACTTCGACTTCTTTGTCACCGAGCTGCCGAACAAGCCCTTCGGCGTCGCCTGGTACCAGTCCGACCTGGAAACGAACAGCCACGGCGAGGGCCACGTGACGGTCGTCGGCCGCTTCAACATTGAAACCTTCTCGGTCTCCACCGGCGGCCCCACGACCACCTTCCCGCCGACGCACATGTACCACCTCGGCCTCTGGTTCAACGACCCGCAGGTGCCCTTCAACCTGGGCTGCGAGCCGGGCAAGACGGAGCCCGTGGTCACGCCCTTCAACGGCGAGCAGCACGCCGGCATCCAGGTGCTCAATACCGCGAACTTCCCGGACAACGCCGGCCCGCTCAGCCAGGTGCAGTAGTCCGAGCCGGATCAGCGCACGGCCGGCGGGAAATGCTTCCCGCCGGCCCTGGACTTTGGCACATCGACCGTGCTCGCCGCGTGGTCCAGGCGAGCGGGAGCCGGGAGTGCAGGTCCGGATCAGGCTCAGGCGCGCAGGACACCGCTCGCGGCGTTGAGCAAG
>Ga0070730_10000441_pt1 | contig 48713 bp, 47 predicted proteins | sample Coa_R1_3_FD_66447 | JGI IMG/M metagenome (GOLD analysis project Ga0070730, IMG submission 66447) | Surface soil microbial communities from Centralia Pennsylvania, which are recovering from an underground coalmine fire - Coalmine... | ecosystem: Environmental > Terrestrial > Soil > Unclassified ...
ATCCATGCTGGATTTCGCGGAGAACATCGAGCCCAACAGCCGCCTATCCTGCCAGATCAAGGTCACCGACGCCCTCGATGGCCTGATCGTGCGGATGCCGCAGAGCCAGCACTAAGCGCTGCAAGCCCAGACCTCGAAGGCTAGTTGCTGGCCGCTTTTGCCGGAGCGTTGGCCTTTTCTTGTTCGGCCGAGCGGGCGCCGGCCAAAATGCCGGGAAGCGCGTAGTTCCCTTCGTGGCAGGCATATTCGTAGATGACGCCGCTCAGGGGCGCGAACTCATATTCGCCGCCCCAGGCTGCGTTCCAGATGCTCGGGTCGCTCACCGTGAATTGGTAACGCAGTCGATCCTTGCCCGTGCGGGTGAAACGCTCGGTGACCTTTAGGTCCTTCCACGACCCCATGAAGGCTTCCTGCTGGGGGATATTGGTGGTCTCGACGACCAGCGTGTCGCCGTCCCACCACCCGATCGAGTCGCCGAACCAAGGCCGAACACCGTCTGTGCGGTGTTTGGAATTGAGCCTGACGATGCGCGTATCGTGCACCATTTCTACCTGGATCGCGACCGCGTCTGGGGTTTGTACGATATTGTAATTGTTATTATAAAATCCGTTCGGGAACATCGGCGGGCCGGCGTTGCGGCCAAACCCGATAATGCATCGCTCCCCGGTCGGCCGGTTCTCGGGGTTGTCGAGCGAGCCCAGGGGCCCGCGACTTCCTTCCCCGCCCTCGCCGCCATAGCTCACGACGCTCGCCGCGCCGGACTTTCGCGGCGGGTATTGACCGTTCTTGGTCGTAATCAATGATGTGCGCGGCTGGCCGCCGACCCGCATCACAGTGTGGCCAGGATCGAGCCAGCCGCGGTTGTAGCCGCCCACGTCGCCGCCCGCCGCAGCGAAGGACGGCTTAAGCTCCAGCCCGTTTGGCGCGTTCACCGGGGCGTTGGGGTCGGTGGGTTTATTGCCTTCGGCGACCTGGTTGCTCTCATCGGTCTCGAGCGCCGTCACCTCCGCTGGCGTGTAGACAGCGCGGTCGCCGAGCCGGGGGTCCCTGGTCATCGGCGTGAGCGTCGAATTGGACCAATAGCCTCCGATATCTGGCTGGCCCGACGCTGTGCGCGGCGGCGTATAGGGCGCTGCGGAAGCCTCGAGGCTCGCCAAAGGCGCAATACAGAAGACCGCCCCAAGGAGGCTTATCAATCTGCGATCAGCAAAACCATTGAGACCTCGTCCATGATCGGACCTGGCGGTGGTCATCAGACATCCTCCCGAAAGCGCCCATGGCATCATCAGCCTGCTCTGGAGATTTGGCGAGGCCTTACGTGCAGCACGCCTGACGAGAAGCCGAAAACAGGCGCCCAGGGCTCAGACCTCCAGAACGATCCGTCGCCATTCGCCAAAGGGCTGGTCGGCGACAAGCCGCCCGCTCAGAGCCTTTACCGGACGCCGTTCACTGGGCCGAAACAACAGGCTGACAGGTCCTTTGGGCGGACATTGACCGCCGGGCTGAACCTTAACCGCCAGCGACGATCGTGACGCCTCGAGGCTCAGCTCCCATTGCCCGAAATATCCCGCCCGCCAGGCTTGCGTCTCCCCGTCGTCCTCGTAGCAGGTGGTGTGGAAGCTCCCCTCAGGCGCCGCGAAGATCGCAAAAGCCCGATCATCGGCGCGCCGCTCAAAGGTCTGATCTGCAATGTTGAGGGCGACCGCAGAACCCTCGCGCACCAGGAGCGGGGGGCGCCCCCAGGGAGCCGGGCGATCGATCGCCTGGCCTCCAGTGAAACGCTCGCCGCTCCAGAAATCCACCCAGGCGGCGCCTTGCGGCAGATATAGATTTCGAGAATTCGAGCCCGCTTCAACGACTGCGGCGACAAGCAAAGCGGGACCCAGCATGAGGTCGTCGTTATCGGCGTAGCAGTGGGGATCTTGCGGGAATTCGTAGAACGTCGGGCGCGCTATGGGGTCGAAAAAGGCGGTGTGGCGCCACGCAAGATCGTAGAGATAGGGCAGCAGTTGGTAGCGTAGGCCGATGAGGCGACGCACGATCGGCGTGACCTTGGGATGCATCCAAGGTTCATTGGTGGTCCCGTCGGCGTTCCAGGAATGAATGCTGAAGCGCGGCATGAAAACCCCCGCCTCCACCCAACGCACGAAGAGCTCTTCGTCAGGCGCAGGGCCTGCGAAGCCGCCGATGTCGTGGCCCGCGTTGGAGACGCCGCAAAGCGCCAGACCAAGTCCCATGCGGATGTTGAACTTAAGGCTCTCCCACGATGTGGCGTTATCCCCCGACCAGGTTTGCACATAGCGTTGCATACCCGCTGCGCCGGCGCGCGACACCAAAAACGGGCGGCGCAGCGGAGCATGATCCAGCTGAGCGCGGCGTGACGTGCGCAGCATCAGCATCGTCTGCAAAGGTTTTGACAGGATCGCTGGCGCGCCAAGCCCCTTGGCGAGCGCCGACGGCGCGCTGATTTCGAACTCGTTGTTATCGTTCCAGGTCGCCTCGATCCCCAGGTCCAGCAGGTCGTGGGTGAGGTGGTCGCGCCACCAGCCTTGGGTTTCCAGATTGGTGAAGTCCAGGTAGGCGCCGAGCCCATCCCAAAATTGCGACCAGGCTGGCTCGCCGTCGGCTTCCCCGATCAGTAATCCCTTCGCCTTTGCATCCTCGAGCAGGGGGTGATCATCAAGTAGGCAGGGTTTGATGTTGGCGCACAGCCTGACGCCGGCGTCGCGGTAACGCCGCACCAAGTCCGCCGGATCAGGGAACCGCTCGCGATTCCAGTGGAAGACATAGCGCCGCTCGCCGATCGCGGTATAGCCCGACGACAAATGGAAGCTGTCGCACGGGATTTCATGGACATGACAGGCGTCCAAGAACTGCAGCATCCGCGCCTGGGCGTCAGGGGCCTCGGCATAGGTCATCGCCGACCCTGAATATCCCAGTCCCCAGCGCGGCGGCAAAGCCGGACGCCCGGTAAGCCAAGTGAACCGGCGCGTGACGTCAGCTACGCTTGGTCCGGCGATCATATAGTAGTCGAGGTCGCCGTCCTGGGCAGCGAAGCTGCGGAAGAGACCGTGGTAGTTGCTTCGCTCCGCCCCAAGATCGAACTCGCAGTCGCAGTAGGTGTCGTAGAAGAGGCCAAAGGCCAAGCCCGTCTCGGCGTGCTGGGTGATATAGAAGGGAATGTGTTTATAGAGCGGGTCGGAGCTTCGAGCGTCATAGCCCAAGGCGTCGGTGTTCTTCATGCGCAGGCGTCGCCCCGCGCGGTCCAACGCGCCGGACTTCTCGCCAAGGCCAAAATAGCGCTCAGCCGGATCCGAAGCGAGGTAATGGGCCACGCCCTTGCCCCACCAGCCGAAGTTATAGGCTTGCGTCGCGCGGTCGCGGGCGAACCTGGTCCAGCCGCTGGGTCCAGCCATCTCCCACTGAAACTCGAGCCCCGCCAGCCGGATGGTCACCCGAAGTCGAGAGGTCGTGACGACCACGACACCCTCGCGCTCTTCCAATTGGTAATCGGGTTTTGAAAACCCGCTGTCGTCCAGCCTGTCGCGACCTTCGTCCGGTGCGTCATCGGCCCCCGCAGCGATCGCCCAGGACCTGGGCCCGGCCAGACCGTGGGGCGGAATATGCAACACCCGAACGATCTCCGGCTCGAGCACGAAGAGCTCGACGCCATATCCCTCCTGCGAGCTTAGGGAGACGCGCGCGCCCTGCCTCCCGCTGAGGGAAAAGCAAGGCGGCCGAGCGATCGATTGCGTCACCCGACGTCGCCTTTCAGAGCCGGGACCAGGTCAGCGACCGTTTCGATGACAAGGTCGGCTCCGGCTGCAACCAACCGCTTGGCGACCGCCGCCACGCGTTCGGCCTTCTCGGTTGGATCCAGAGAATTGAGTGCGGCTTGGGAAAGCCCGACGCCATTGCCGCAGGCCGAGACACCGACCGTAAAGCAGCCTGCAGCACGTCCCTCCGCAATCCCCGCCTCGGCGTCATCCACCTTGACCACCCTTGTCAGGGGCCAAACTCCCAATTCGGCGCAGGCTTTATAGATCATCAGCGGGGACGGGCGTCCCTGCGGGGTTTCTCCGGCGCAGACCAGGTGATCTGGCGCATAGCCCTGCGCGGCCGCCGCGGTAAGCACCGGCGACATCATCTGGCGGGTGTAACCGGTTGAAGACGCAATTTTGAGACCTGCGGCTCTCAGCGCCGACACGGTTTGCGCCGCCCCGGGGATCAGCTCGGCCGCCTCCGCGGCGGCTTCGCGCATAAGCGGCCCCAGGTCTTCCATCATGGCCATAACATCGGCTTCACCCGGGGCGGAGCCAATCGCCTTGGTCCAGGCTGCGATAATTTCAGGCCGCGCCAGAATAGCCCGGATATGATCATCCTTGGCCTTGCCCATATCGGCCCGGATGACGCCTTCCTCGACGTCGACGCTGCGGGCGCAAAAGGCCGCAGCGATTGCGGCGACCGGCGCGCGACAACCGAAGTCGACCATGGTGCCGGCCCAGTCGAAGATCACCAGGTCAAACGCCCGCAATCTGCTCATCCCACTCTCCGTCAGCAAAGCTGCGCGACGACTTCTTCACCGATGGCGAAACCCGTGGACGCGCCGGCGCCCGTGGTGACCATCGCCAACCGCACTCCTGGGGCTGGCGCGTCGATGAAGGCGTCGCACTCGGCCGCATAGGAATAGACGCCGATCCATCGCTCGGTCACCTGGGGAGCCGGCCGACCGAAGACGGCGGCGAATTCGTCCAAGATCAGTCGATCCACGGCTTGGTGAGCGAAGGGATCAGGTGTCATGGCGTAGTGGTGGCTGTCGCCCACCACCAGACTTGCGTCGGCGCTTTGCACCACGATCAGGTGCACGCCGTGAGCCAGATGCTGGGCCTGTTCAGCTTCAAGGCGCGAGCGCAAGAGCTTGGCCTGCGGCAGGTCGGCGTAGCCTGAGTAGCGAACCAGGCCCAAGTCCGACATCACCCCTGCTGACAGCCGAAACCCGGGATCGGCCAAGCGCAGCATCTGCAGCTTGCAGCGGCTCACGCCATAGGCTGCGATCCGATCGGCGAACAGACTGACCAGGTCGTCGCCGGGGCATACGGCGACCGCCTCCGCCGCAATCGCGCCCTGCGATGTCCAGACCATACCGGTCTCGACCCGCTCAACCGCCGTTGCGCGCCGGAAGACCACGCCAAAACGCGCCGCAAGCCAGGCGGCGAGGCTGGGGATCGCCTCACGCGACTCCAGCCGCAATTCGTGGGGGCTGAAGAGCGCCGCCCTCAGCCCTGCTCCGTCTATCCCGGGGTGGTCGCGTTTGAGTTCACGCGACGAAAGCATTCGACACCCCTCGCCCATTTCCGTCGCCAGGAAGGCCTCGAGCACCGCCACGGCCTCGGGACGGCGCGCTGTCATCACCAGGCCGCGATGCAAGATCGGCAGGCCCGCCTGGGCTGCGACCTCAGCCCAGACATCACGTGTGCGTCGCGCACGCGACCACATCTCGCCGCGCGCCTGACCGGTGACCGTGATGAAACCGAAGTTTCGCACCGAAGCGCCATTGGCCTGGGCGTCACGATCAATCACGACGACCCGCTTGCCCCGCCGGGCCGCGGCCAGAGCGCAAGCCAGGCCCAAGACGCCGGCGCCGACCACGGCGAGATCGAAACGGTCTGCTGACATATCACTCCCGCAGCGCCAATGGGCTCACGCAAGAAGACCACAATGAAATGACAGTTTGGCCAGCGTCACCCAACCGCCATAGAGCTCAGCTAGACCGTGGAAATGTCCACGGCGGAAGCCCTTGAAACCAATAGCGTCGCCAAGGACGGCCTGCGCGGCCTGCTTGCTCGCGCCACGCCGGCGGTGTTCAGCACCGTAGCCGGCTTGGCGGGGTTTTGCGCCTACTTCTCAATGTACGCCTTCCGCAAGCCGTTCACGGCGGCGACCTTCGAGGTGGTCTCCGGTTGGCGCTTCATTCTCGACTATAAGGTCGCCCTGGTGATCGCTCAGGCGATCGGCTACGCCCTATCCAAGCTGATCGGCGTAAAGATCGTTTCTGAAATTGCGCCACAACACCGGGCCGCGGCGATCTTCGCCCTGGTCGGCGCATCGTGGCTGGCGCTGATCGCCTTCGCCTTGATCCCCACCCCCTGGAACATTGCGGCCCTCTTCCTGAACGGTCTTCCGCTCGGCATGATTTGGGGCCTGGTGTTCGGCTATATGGAAGGCCGGCGAACCTCGGAGGTGCTTGGCGCGATCCTCTGCGCGAGCTTCATACTTTCGTCCGGCGTGGTGAAATCGGTTGGAACCTGGCTCATGACCCGCGGCCACGTCGAGCCTTTCTGGATGCCAGCGGCCACCGGAGCAGCCTTCTTCCCGCTACTGTTTGTTTCTGTTTGGGTGCTGAGCCAGCTGCCGCCTCCCAGCGCCGGAGACGAAGCCGAGCGCGTGCGTCGCGCCCCGATGACCGGAAAGGAACGCGCGGCCTTCCTGAGGACCTATGCTCCGGGTCTGATTTTGCTGGTGACAGCCTACGTCCTTTTGACTGCGTTTCGGGATTTTAGGGACAATTTCGCCGCCGAGATTTGGCAGGCGCTGGGCTATGGCGGTGAGGCTGGCGTCTTTAGCGCCAGTGAACTTCCGGTGGCTGTGATCGCGCTTCTCGCCTTGGCTGCGGTAATGGCCGTGAAAGACAACTTCCGCGCCTTGATGGTGATCCATGGGATCGTCTTTGCAGGCTTCCTTCTGTTGGGCGCAGCGACCTTCGCCTTCCAGGCTCACCTGATCTCGCCGATCACCTGGATGATCCTAGCCGGCGCTGGGCTCTACATGGCCTATACCCCGTTCAACGCCATGCTGTTCGACCGTCTGATCGCCTATGGCGGGCGCGTCGCAACGGCAGGCTTTCTGATCTACGTCGCTGACGCCTCCGGTTACCTTGGAAGCGTAGCGTTGCTGATCTGGCGCAATTTCGGCGGACTGCACCTGGACTGGCTGCAGTTCTTTACCTTCAGCGCCTACATCGCAAGCTTGGCTGGGGCTGTCTTGACCGCGCTCGCCGCCATCTATTTCAGCCGCCGCGCACACCGTCCCCAGTAGGGAAAATTGTCGACACCGCCTTAGGCTCGCCTCAGGGATTCGTCGGACCGATAATAATCATAGCGTATCTATGACAGCTGATGACGCATTGGGACACGGTCCTGCCTGGCAGGATCCTTCGCGCGCACCACGAGGATGTCGTCGCTGATTTGGAGGGGAGCGTACGGCGAATGCTGGATTACTGCGGCCTTTCCTTCCAGCCAGACTGCGTCGACTTTCACAAGACCCAGCGCAGCGAGCGCACGCCCAGTACTGAACAGGACCGCCAGCCGATATTTCGCGACGGCCTCGACCAATGGACGAAGTTCGAACCTTGGCTGGGCCCCTTGCGAACAGCCCAGGGCGAAGCGCTGGATCGCTATCGCGACGAGGCCCCATGAAACCGGCTTGCATCGACGATATTCTGGAAGCCTTCGAGCTCCGCGGCGGCCAGATCTATGGTGAAGACGTCACCCAGCGCCAACATGCCCTGCAAGCCGCCAATCTCGCCGCCGAAGACGGCGCAGCCGAAAGCCTGATCGCAGCAGCCCTGCTCCACGATTTTGGCCATCTTCTGGAGCCCGAGGGCGAGCGACCAACTAGAGACTCCGGGCACGAAGCGGTGGGCGCTGCGCTGCTCAATCGCTTATTCAAACCCGAGGTGACCGGCCCGATCGCCCTTCACGTCGCAGCAAAGCGTTATCTGTGCGCGATCGAGCCTGGATATCTGGCCGATCTCAGCGCGGCTTCATGCCATTCCCTGGCCTTGCAGGGTGGTCCCTTTTCCAAAACCGAGGCCGCCCGCTTCGTAACGCGACCCCACTCTGCTGCCGCGATCCGCCTTCGCCGCTACGATGACCTCGCCAAAGTGGTGGGCGCACCGACGCCAGACCTCGCGTCCTATGTTGCGATGCTGTCGCGCCTAAGCCGGTGACTTAGGCCTAAGAGCCCGGTTTACGTCGGTGCTGGCGATCCAGCTGACCCCCAAGTCCCTTCAAATGGCCCAGGCTGCAGCGGTCGCCTTATTTCTCCGATTTGGCCGCGTCACGCTCAATGCGGCGCGCACCCGACAAAATATTGGGAAGGCCGTAGTTCCCCTCATGGCAGGCGTATTCGAAAATCTGCGCCTTGGCCGGTCGAAAGATCATCTCCCCGCGGATAGGGCGGGTGAAAAGGCTCTCGTCAATGACCTCGAACCCATAGGCGATTTCACCAGGCTCAGTTGGCGAACCTGTTCGGGTGAAGCGCTCATGCACGCGGGCTTGGTCAGAGACAAGCAGTGCACGGTTGACCATGGTCAACCCGGGCCGAAACCCTGCCGTGTCCACCACCAAGGTCGGGCCCTCCCAATGGCCGACTGAGGTTCCCAGCCAGTCAGCGACCCCGATACTACGTGCGTCGGTCGCAGGTTTTGCACCGTCGGGCAGGATAGTCACGATCCGCACCTGGTGGTTCTTCTCACCATAAATCGCCAGGAACCCACCCTTGCGCCGGTCGCCCGTCTGCACGAATTGCACAAGATTAGCATCGTGATCATTTAGGATTGGCGCGGCGGTCCCGGGGTTGGTCAGACACCGCTCTTCGGTGTCGCGAGCCTCGGGGTTGGCATAGTCTTTCGAGGGATGGCCAAGGTCCTGCGCGGCCTTCGTTCCGGGCCGCCAGGGAACCTTGCCGTCTGGAGGATCGACAATCCAGGAAGAACGCAGATCGCCGTGAATCCGGGCCAGACCCGGCCCATTATCCGGAAATTCCGCCGCGTTTTGGCCCAGGGTATCGTCGACTGAATCGATCAATTCCCCGCCATGGGCAAGTCGCGGCGCCTCATAGGCGGCGGCTTCGGTCGGGGTAACCACCAGATCCTTGAATGCTGCGGGCCGTTCCAGCTTGGTGTACCAGGCGTTCGTCCAGACACCGCTTAAGTCAGAAGCCGCAACAATACGCGGTGCGGCTTGCGCAGTCGTCAGCGCAGCGGCGCCAGCCATGCCGCCTAGAATTGCTCGTCGGAAGGTCCCCACCATCGGGGCAGTACCGCACGTTCCAGGGCCAACGTCACCTGCAACGTTTTGACAATTCCGGCTGCGCGGGGGATGCGAAAGGGGGCGTTTTCGAGTGGTCTGGGCGGGGACACGGTTCATCAGCACGCCATTCAGGGCCGCGAAGCCTTGAATGGAGCCCTGCGAACTTGGTCATAGACGGCGTCAAAAGCGCGAAGCGTCGGAAGGTTCGGCCAGGAACCGGTGATGATCTGATCGTCGAGGAATAGGATCTGTTGTCCGCACGGCTCATAGGTCGGCCAAGCGGGAAGCCCTGGGCCGTTGGGCGTGCCTGACTTCACGAAGTTCACCCAATAATCGGACATGGCTGCGGCGAGCCTCCGGTCTACGGGGGACCACGACAAGGCTGATTGGTTCAGGTGATCGGACATGTACCAGAGCTCGGCGAAGTGGCTTGCTCCCCAATTCGCCTGCGCTGAGCTCTCCAGGAATGGCGGCTTGTGCGCGAAATAGTAGCCGTAAACGGCCGCTTTTCCCGTGGTGCTCTGCAGGCGAGCCCAGGCCCACATGTCCCACCCAAATCGCAAGTCGCGTTCCAAGTCGGCCCGCGCCTTGCGGGCCTCATCGTCTGTGGTGAAGGGATAGGCCGCCACGATCGGGTCCGGCAGCGGTCCCCACTGTTTGGCGAGCGATGCGCGATAGTTCACTGCGGTGACCGACTTCAGGTCGGTTAGCGATCGCGCCTCGTCCGCATTGGAGCCGATCAAGATCGGAACGTCGTTCTGATGTCCTGCAGCAAAGACCTCATAAGGAGAACTCGGAAGCACATAAGACCCGATCACCGGGTGTGAGATAGCTGCAGCCTTGCCCTCAAGTAGCCGCATGGCTGGGAGCCGGCGCAGATCAGCGAGGGACTGGGCGCCCAGAGACAAAGCATAGGCCTGCCCTTCCTTTTCAGCGTTGGGAAGAAGCCAGTTTGGGGCTAACTGCATGGGCTCGAAGACCCCGCCGCTCTGCCCAATCGCTCGCTCGAAGAGTCCCTTGGCCGGAGGCGAGGCCATTAACAGGCTGACCGACATCGCCCCGGCCGACTGCCCCGCGATGGTCACCTGGCTTGGGTTGCCGCCAAAGGCGCCGATGTTGCGCTGGATCCACTTCAGCGCCGCGATTTGGTCCATTAGACCATAGTCGCCAGAACCCTGGTTCGGGGCCTCGCGGGTAAGCTCGGGATAGGCCAAGAAGCCCAAAGGTCCGAGCCGATAGGCGACAGTCACAACGACAATGCCCTTGGCGGCCAGCCGATCGCCGCTGTAGAGCGGCATGGCGGCCGAGCCGTTGGAAAATCCGCCGCCATGGATCCAAACAAGAACCGGTAATCGTTGTTTAGCAGCTCGCCTGGGCGCCCAAATGTTTAGGTAGAGGCAATCTTCGCTGACCTCCGGCGGCGTTTCACCTGGCATCGACACGCCAGTCTGCATGCAGGCAGGGCGGAATTGATCGGCCTTTCGCACACCCTTCCAACTTGCGGCGCGCTGCGGTTCACGCCAGCGCAAAGCACCAAGCGGCGGGGCCGCGTAGGGCACGCCGCGATAGATATTCAACCCCGCGTCCTGCTGGCCAGATATGGCGCCGGCCTCGACAAGAACCGTGGTTGCGTTGCTGTGAATGGGCCACGACAGGGCCAAGATTAAGAACAGCAGTACGCGCTTATAGTAACGCAGGTCGAGCCGCCCCCGCACGATGTCCGTCGGCAATCGCTGAACCTTCCGCGAAGTCTGCGAAGCCAGTGACGCGTCCACGCCATTTCCCGCAGTCGAGAATGGAGCGCCCTTTCGAGACGGTTGGCCACCTTATTTCAATTGATCGCCGATCGGCTCGCCAGAACCCTCGCCGCGTTCTGTCCCGACCAAGTCGAAATCGTCGCGAGAATCCTGGGCCAGACCTTTAGGACGGCCCGCGACGCCCTTGACGCGCGAAGCCATGCCTACCCAACGCTTCAAGCGTAGGATCGGCGGCGATATACGCGGTCTGCGACCATCATGCGGCGCGACCAGCTAGATCACCGCCGAAACCAGAATGCAGCCTGCCGTCTGGGCAGGGCGCTCGCCGACCATCAAGCGTGTGACGATTCCGCGTGGATCTCGCCCAGCGACCAGGCCTTTGCGAAGGGGTAGAGCTGGTAGAGAGCCGAGAGACCGAGGATGACCTCTGCGCCTCGCGCGAATGGCGTTGCGACGCCTAGGAAATACGAAATCAAATCGATATTTGCGAGACCGACGATCCCGACATCGAGGCCGGCGACGATTGTTAAAATCAGGGTGATCAGGTTGAGCACTTTCATGTTCTCACCTCCAGTGTCTGCCGGAATCCAACTCCGCCGACCGGACGCGGTTCCGTGTTCACCCCTTCGAAGGGCCAAAGCGCTCGTGGTGCTTTACAATGCGGCTTTTGGGTCCCCGATCGAACTCCCAGAAGTCGGCGTAGGCGATCACCCTTCCCCGGCAAATTGCTAAGCCTATTCGTAACGCAGGGCCTGGGAGGGATCGCTCTTCGAGGCCGACCGAAAGCTCAAGCTCGATCCGATGCTAAAGGCGGCTGGCGTTTCGGTTCGCTCGATCGCAGTCTCAGCGAGATCGGTCCGTCGCTAAAGAAGCCGGCGCTCGTAACCATTGCGACAAGCGCGGGAAGCAACGCGTCATACGCCGGCGGCCGCAAACGAGCCGGCCGCCGCTCGCCTCGCACCCGATCAGCCTGCAAGCCACCTGATAGATTCAGATGATCATTTCCGACGAGGCACCTATAAGCTTCGCCTGAAGTAAAGTCGTAGGGGCGAGCCGATGAGCGTGGACCAGGTCGACGCATTTTTTCAGGACTACGCCTTGGCCTTCTCACGGCGAGACGTGGATCACGTTTGCGCGCTCTGGGATTACCCTGCGTTCATGTCCTATGAGGGGCGCCAAGCCGTCCTTGACCAGAAGGACTTCCGCCTAAACACCACCAGGCTCTGTGATTTCTACGAGCGCCAAGGCTTGCGCCACGCAGAGAAGCAGGTGCTGGAACTGGCGCACCTCACCGCCACCACGGCCACAGTGCGTACACGTGATCGCCTCTTCAACGCCGATGGCGGGCTAATCGCGGAATGGGAGCATGTCTACCTTCTCAGCGAGACCGCCCAGGGCATAAGGGTTGCAGCGGCGATGCCTGACAATGAACTTGCCGCTTGGCGCGCGCGCGGGACACCGCTCGGTTCTTGATTGTGAGCGTTGCCGAGGCCGCTCTTTGAAGCCTGCTGGGCGCGGGATCGAGGCCTGCGTGACTGAAAATCTCTGGGGTCTTGATTGACTCCATTCGGTCCTGGATGACTTGTTGTATTTTCGCCTATGGGTTGCGAATTGGCCGAGCCATCCATTTTCTTCGCCGAGGTAAATGCACGACAAGGTGTCTTTCACCGTCGGGCTTTTTTGTCGGGCGGGTTTGCGGGTTTCGGTCTCATAGCGCTGGGAGGCCAGCTTGCTCGCCTGCAGCTGATTGAGAGCCAGCGCTATCAGAAACTCTCAGCCTCAAACCAGTTCAATTTCAGACTTACGCCGCCGCCGCGCGGACTCATAGTCGATCGCAACGGCATAGTTCTCGCCTCCAACCGCCCGAACTTCCGGCTGATGGTCGCCAAGGAAATGGGCGTCGACCCGGCGCAAACGCTAAAAACCCTGGCCACGTTCGTACCCATGGACGATGGGCGTCAGGCCCGTCTGCTGCGCCAACTCTCAACCGCTCCCCGCAAAGCGCCGGTGCAGATTATGGAGGACATGACCTGGGAGCAGTTCAGTGCGATCAGTATTCGCGCACCCGAACTTCCCGGCGTCACAGCCGACATGGGCGAGGTGCGGGTCTATCCGTTTGGCGGGGCCTTCGCCCATGTCATTGGCTACGTGGCCAAGGTCAATAAGGCGGACCTGACGCAGAGCGGCCCCAACTCCGAGCCGATCCTGCTCAATCCGGGATTTCGCATTGGCCGGCAGGGTGTTGAGCAGGCTTTTGACCTTGAATTGCGCGGCAAGCCCGGCGGCCAAAAAGTTGAGGTCGACGCCAATGGCCGCGAGGTCTCCGTAGACCCGGCCGGCGATATCAAGGCGATCCCTGGCAAAGAGATCGTCTTGACGCTGGACAGCGATATTCAGAACCGCGCGATGGAGGTCTTTGGAGATCAGTCGGGTGCGGCCGTGATGATGGACTGCCGCAACGGCGATATCCTTTGCATGTACTCAGGACCAAGCTTTGATGCGAACAGGTTTGTCCGTGGACTGACGGCCGTCGAATACAAAGAACTCGCGCAGTACGACCACAAGCCGCTCTTCAACAAGGCCCTAACTGCGAACTTCCCACCCGGGTCCACCTTCAAGACCATGGTGGCTCTGGCGGCCCTCGAAGACGGCTACGACCCCAAGACCGTTCACGTTTGCAACAAGATCTGGTTCTACGGCGGACGGCCCTGGCATTGCGACGAAGCCCACGGGGCTCAGGACCTTCACTCCGCGATCGCCACCTCCTGCGACATCTACTTCTACCAATGCGCGCTTTCGATCGGTCCGGATAAGATCGCCAAGGTGGCGCGCGAATTCGGCCTCGGGACCACATTCGACATCGGGATCCCCGGACAAAGGCCCGGGCTCGTGCCTGATAGCGCATACAAGCGTCGCGCTTTCCCAAGAGACCCTGTCTGGCATCCCGGCGAAACAGTCAGCGTGGGTATTGGACAGGGGTACACCCATCTCAATCCGTTGCAGCTCTGCGTACAGGCTGCGCGCCTCGCAAATGGTCGCAAGGCGCTGCATCCGCGACTAATACAGTCGATCGGCGGCGTAGCGCAGCCGTCGGGCTCGACCTTTGGCGACCTCCCCTTTGCGCATGAACATATCGACTTCGTGCGCAACGCCATGGGCGCGGTGACCGGCGCCACGGGCGAACACATTGCTCACGCGACGGGCGCAGGTTACGGCGACCTTGGCCTTGGATCGATCAGAATGGCTGGGAAGACCGGCACCGCCCAGCCCTATGGGTACGGCGGCGGCACGGGCCTGCGCGGCGCAGTTGGGCAGTGGTCCTTGCGCGATCACGCCTGGTTCATCTGCTATGCGCCCTTCGATGAGCCACGCTATGCGATGAGCGTCTTGGTTGAACACGGAGGCATGGGATCAGGAGCAGCAGCGCCGCGAGCCCGGGAGATCATGCGGGTCGCCTTACTGAAGGACCCTGAGATACGCGCCAAGATCGAAACGCCACTGCCGCTTCCCCAGGTCACGCCGCCCGATATCGACCCCGACGTCGTTGACCGGCCAGCGCGGGCCGCATGGGGCGAGAAGACTACGTAGCAGCCGACCTGACGGGGCCAGGGCGGCCAGGGCGCAACCGACGCCCAGGGCCAAGTCTGCCGGCGCCCAGCGCAGCTAAGGCCAGGCCAAGTCGCATCAGGCTCAGCTCACCTGCTGGCCGCTCACCCGGCGCGAGGCGTGTTTGGTGGTGGGCTTTTTCTGGATGGATAGCCGCCCTAGCCGTTGAGAACCGATGAGACGCGATAGCGCGTTTGTGCAAGGGCGCAACTAAGGACACAGTCTTTAGGATTTGTTCGGTAAGGTTGCAGATAGACTTCCTGTCCGTTCGAGATCCGCAACAACCCAAAACTCGGGAGAAGCGCGCCATGTCCAGCCTTGCATGTCTACGCGTCCTCGTGCCCGAGGGTATCGACCGCCGCGATAATCTTCCGGCGCTCGTAAACAAGTTCGCCGGTGCGTTCCTGGAAGCGCGCTGGTCGTTTCCCCGACGACATGAGGTAGCCGGTCCCTGTACGTTTTTGTTGATCGAGCCGCGCGGTAGAAACCTCGATCATCGCGAATTGCGCGAAATGGCCACCGATCTTCAGCTACGCCTTTTCGGGACCGGCGGCGAAGGTGAAGTCGCCCTGGTGGCGTTTGAAGGCGCCGCGAGCGACGTTGCGCGCTTCGCAGCCCTGCAAACTCACGAACTCGACAAAATCCTCAAGGGCGAGATCCATACGCCCCCCTTCGCAGGTCGCCTGGCGAGGATCACCGCCACCGAGGTGGCGAACGTCCCGCTCCCGACGCCGGCGCCGACGCCGACACCAACGCCGATATCGAACGAGACAGCGCCCCTGCCGGTGCGTGACACGCCAACCCCTCAGACGGCGCTACGTCCGATCTTCCACGGGATCTACTTCACGCCGCGCGAGATATTTCGAGGAAGCGCCATCGGCCTTCGCGGCGCGCCCTATAGCCCGCTCGAGGGTCAACGCCCCACGAGCGGTCCTGCCGCGGAAGGGTTCGACCGTCAGATCGTCGCAGCGGCCGCGCAGGTTCTGGATAGTTTTAGCGCCAAGTCCGGACTGCTCTTCATACCGATTAGCTACGACGCCTTGGTCCACCGTACGACACGGGACAACTATGCCGCGTTTCTCGCACGCTTGCCGGGCGCGCGACGCCCGCAGCTAGCTGCAACCGTCTACGACGTCCCAAGAGAACTGTCATATACGGCCATGCCTCAGCTCCAAGCGTTCCTGAGGCGCTATTTCGACTATATCGATCTTCAGATCACCGACCCTGCGTTTGCGGTCGAGAAACTGGCGCCTGGGACCGTCAATAGCATCACCCTGGTGCCGCCGAAGGCCGATTCGACCACCCGTGTCGCAGCCATTCGCCGCTTCAGCGCCCAACGCGATCCGTTCAAAACACGAAGGATCTGGCTTGCGGTATCGAATGTGCGCACACCCGTCGAGCTAAAGACCTGCCTCGATCACGGTGTTCCATTCGTGTCTGGGCGCGCCGTGACAGAGGCGCTTGATCGCCCGGCGGAATTGCACGGCACCGCAGCAGAAACCCTGCCGCTGCGGGTTCCCCATTTCATCGACTAGGTTCCAAACCGGGCGGCCGCAGCGGTAGATCTGCAAGCCCAGCCGGCCGACGTCCTGGCAGGCGTCGCCGAACATCCTATCCACAATTTGGAGGCGTTACTCATCTTGGATAGGGAGCGCACGCCTGGCAGAGTGGCGCTATGAATTCATCGTCCTCGCCGCACAGCGTCAGTATCAAGCCGGCCAGTCAGGCCGCCGGATCGAATTCAAGCGGCTTGGAAATTCCGGTCGGAAACCTGGGCCACGAAGCATTGGAGGCGTTCCTCAGCTCCGATCGATCGCCGCCGGACTGCATGCTGCTGTCCAAACTCGATGGGCTTATTACGGGCGTCGCCATTGGGCCTGAGCCCATCATGCCCAGCGAGTGGATGCCGCTTATCTGGCGCGGCGAAGAACCCGTGTTCGCTAGCGATCAAGAGGCCCAGGCCGTGCTCGGCGGCATCATGAGCCGGTACAACCAGATTATCCGCCAAGTTGCAGATGGAACCTTTGAACCGATCCTTTCGAAGACCTCAGATGGCGATCTGATCGCGACCGATTGGGCCCAAGGCTTCGGGCTTGCGGTATCGCTAAGGACGCAATCTTGGCAGCCGCTGCTCAATGAAAAGCGTCGCGCCATGCTCCTATTCCCAATCATGTCGCTCGGCAGCGGCAAAGACTGGGGCTCGGCGCTTGGCATCGACGCTGAGGACGAAGCCGCATTCGCCCGTGTGGCGCCTGTGATCCTTCCCGACTGCATCATGAAGATCGCCGAGTTCTGGCGCGACGCGGGGCCTCACCGCAGCCAGGACTTGCGCCAAGGTCGCGTGAAAAACGCCACCAGGTTCGCCGTCAAGCCTGGCAGAAACGACCCCTGCCCATGCGGGTCGGGACTCAAATTCAAGCGATGCTGCGGCCCATAACCCGCCGCCTTAAATTTCGCGCGCCCCTTAAAGGCAAGATGTGCAAATCCCACCCCGTCGCCAGACCGAATTCGACGCGGTCTGGCCCGCGCTGAGATGGCCATAGAGACCGCCCCCCTCAATAGTTGCCGCCTTGACGAGACTCCGCTTCAAGCCATGCGAATGGTGATATCAGGCCCCGTCAGTTTTGCGGGGGCGCAGACGTGTCTGGGACCACAACCGAAGTGAAGTCGGCGCGCGATGTGATTTCGCCGATTAGCGAGCGTATCCCGGCCATCGACATCCTGCGCGGACTTGCCCTGCTGGGCGTCCTGATCGTGAACGTCGATACGGAATTTCGGACCACCTTTTTCGAGCAATTCCTAACTCCGCACTATGGCTCAACTGCCGACCAGATCGCGCGCCGGGTGATCGGCTTCTTTATTGAGTTCAAGGCCATCACGATTTTCTCGACACTCTTCGGCGTCGGCCTCGCCATTCAGCATGAGGCGCTGGAGCGAAAGGGCCGGGCGAGCGTCCTGCTCTTCAGGCGCCTCTTGGCGCTTCTGGCCTTTGGCCTCATCCACCTCTTTCTCGTGTGGAACGGCGACATTCTAACCGCCTACGCCATCGCGGGCTTTTGCGTGCTTCCCTATCTACTTGGGCCGACGTGGCTCATGGGGTTGGCCGCCTTGGCCGCCCTGCTGGTCTTCATGTGCCTCCCTATCCTGCCCCTCCACTTCGCCTTCCCAAGGGCGATATGGATGGCTCAGCACGTCGTGGACGCCCGGCGAACCTATGGTGAAGGCGGCTTCTTTGAGATTCTAGCGTTCAGAATCGGGGAGATCCCGCGGGTCTGGGTGTTCGATTTCTCCATTCTGTCCCGCACGATTGGCTTGATGCTATTTGGAGCGTTCGCGTGGCGGAGCGGCGTACTTCGTGACCTGCGTGGCCACAGAGCGCTGATCGCGACAGTCGCTGCGGTCGGACTGACCGGTGGATTTTTGCTCACCTGGCTTAATGGCGAGGGGGTCTCGCCTCCGGCTGCGCTGCCTCCAGCTCTCGCGCGCGTGGTCGACACACTGGCCTCGATCGTGCTCGCCGCTGGCTACAGCGGCCTTGCGCTCTACCTGGCGAGCTTCCCGCCATGCTCGAGGCTCCTGGCCTGGGCCGCAGCGGTCGGGCGAATGGCCTTTACGAACTACCTGTCTCAGTCGCTGATCTTGGGTTTGCTGTTCTATGGCTATGGCTTTGGCTGGTTGGACCATGTGGGCGTCATTTCAGGGCTCGCGATATCCATTAGCCTCTACGCCGTTCAGGTTTTGCTCAGCGTTTGGTGGCTGCGCTCACATCATTTCGGCCCGCTCGAATGGCTGTGGCGCACAGCCATGTATGGCCAGCGACAACCATGGGCTAAAGGTTCGGCGTAGCTGCCGAAGCGTCATGTCCGCCTCCACGTCCCAATGATTTCAGAGTCTCGCCGGAACACTGCGTAGTCGATCCTCGCTCAATCCGATCAACTCGACACGGATGGAGAAACGAAACAGCGGTGGACCAAAAACATGTCGCCATGGTCGCACCCGAATAGATCGCCTCAGCCGAGTCCTTACGGGCAAGCGACCTTCTGACAGTAGCGGGTCTTGATGTCAGCGAACAGGCTCCGGCGCGCCTCGCCCATCAGCCGGCCGACCTCAAACCCTTCCATTATACTCATCGCAGAGGCGCCGGGCGCTTTCTGGTATCGGCTCATGGCGTCCACCTCTTCCGCGGTAAAGAGGGAAGCGTAGATTAGAACAATCTGGCGGCGGTACTCCGGCCAGAGTTGCGCCTCCACAGCGGCGCTGGCCTGGGCGGAGGCGGTGTCGTAGATTGACCGTGAGATTGTCGGGTTCGCCCGGAGGAAGTTTATCTTTTCGTCCGACAACTCGGCGAGTTCGTCCATGGTGAGCTCCCCGATCGTCCGCCCCCTTTCTATCGTCTGCAGATATAATTCCGCCGCATCGATAGACGGCTGCGCCACGTTCGACAGTTTCCACTTGATAGCGCCGGGATCGGTGCTGGGTATGGCGGCGCATTTGACCTTCTTGCAGAGGCTGGCCTCAAATAGGGCTCGGTAACGGGGCCAGGCGATCTGGGCGAGCGCCTTACGCCTTTGGCTGACTACCGACTCGTATTTGCTCTCAGCCCTGTGAACGGGGTTTTCCTCAAAGGCCACTAGATCTCGCAGGCTATCTTCGTCGAAGGCCTCGGCGAGCACCCTGGCCTGCGCCTCCTGATAGCCGGGCGACGCGGCTGCGACCGCCTCGCGGGCCGCCTGGACTAACATGGCGTCGTTGCGAGGGGCCGCAATGTGCGACTGGATCGCGAGATAGGCGGGGTCGAAAGTCTTGACGACGCCCTCCGGTCCCGGTGCGTTTGTTGCAATCCTCCAGCGCCGGGCCAGAGCCAGGGCCGCCGAGGATGGGCTAGAGACGGCCGAAGTCGGCGGGGTTTCGAGGCGAACCCAGGTAAGAAAATAGCTCATGAAGGGTTTCATGTGCGGGGCCTGCGCACGCACCGCTTCAGCGGACTGCGCCGTGCATCGGCCCTGGCTGTCGGTGACAATGCCTAATCCTGGGTTGGGCCGATCAGGGCACGTGACCGGCCACATGATTGCGCGGTCGATCTGGCCCGAATTGTTGGTGTTCAGGATCCTTAGCGCGAGATAGCTCGTCTTGCTCGTGGGGCTGTCAGGTGGGGGGAGGGTCTCCACGATAAGCGGGTCGCCGGCGATCAGAAGAAACGCCCCAGATGGGATAGCCGACCTGGCGCCCGACAATGGACTGGCGGAAAGTTTGCCGGGCGTAAACGAATGCATCCATTCATCGAAGTCCACTGTCATCCGCCCACGGATGACAGTCATAGGCAGTGCGCATTCAGGCAGCGGCTTGCCGCCTGGTTGCGGCGTTACCTCGCAACCCGGCCCCGAAACCGCCCACAAGCCTTCAGCCAATTGTGTCGGCGCAACGTCCTTGTCAGTGAACACCGGCTTTTCGGATACCAGTGCGCAGCCTCCGAGCAGCACGGCGAAGGCTGCGCTGGCGATGCCCTTCATCAGTAGGCCCCCTGATGGCCGTTTTTGTCTTGTCGCGTATTTTGCACATGCATCTGTAGTGGGCCACCAACGGCTCAGCTAGTTATGATGGAAGCTCAGATCCACCGGCGATCGTGATCTGGCCCGGCATCGGTCAGCGCACCTGGAATCCAACATCTCCGTAAATTCCGGGACGAGTCTCATCAATTCGAACCCGTCCAAGCGTCGAGCCGCACGAGCTCATGACCATCCGAGCTAAAGGTCGCGGTGATAGTGGCGAATTGAGTTTCTGACAGCTTCGAGAGATCCGCCTCGTTCGCCGGGCGTCCATCAATGAATAGGCCATCCATTGTCGCCTTGGTGATCCCAGAGACGGTCGCGTTTCCGGACCAGATCGAAATGTGATGCGAACGATCCAATTTAACCTGATTGGCCTCCATAATGAGCGGACCCCACTTGGCGGTCGTCTTCTCGGGCGTAGGCGTCTGTGAGGCCGCCAGCGCTACTGCGGCTGTGGCTGTGAGCGCCAGCCCCGCCAACAATCCGGCGGTGAGCGCGGTGCGGGGGCGATATGACTTGGAATTCAAAATAGCCTCGATACGCATGGCTGTAGATCTCCGATTGAGCCCGAAAAGGCCGGTGGCGGGAAAAACTGTTGGGCGCGCGTGCAGGCAATCGAGCAAACTACGCGCATAGAGCTGGCGTTCTTCGACATCGAGGCTTGCCACAGCGATCGCGTCACACACCTCTTCGCGCGCAGCGCTGAGGCGCAAGCGGACCACTGGCAGAAGAGGGTTGAACCAAAGGATCGCTAGGGCGACTTCCTCGAAGAGCACTCTTAGGTTATCGCGGCGCTTTGCATGTGCAGCCTCATGCCGGCAAATCAGGACCGCGGCCTGAGCGGCTTGCGGGGTGGCGAACCCGACTGGCAACAGAACCACAGGATGCAACAAACCGGCGAGCAGGGGCGAGGCGATATCAACGCTCACGCGCACCGGCAGGCTTGCAAGAACAGATCGACTGTCGATGGCGCGCGCTTGAATATCCCTCAGCCTGCGCAGGCGTATCGCCAACCAAGCCAGACGCCACAAGGCTCCGGCCAGGCCAACTCCGAGCACGATGAGCGTCAGCGATAGACCTTTCGGCTCAATCGCCGTGTTCGTTGGATGCGTCATGGGATGGATATTCAAAGACGTGCGCAACACAGCAGGCATCCGCGCGATGGGGAGCCATGACGAGGCAAGAACAGCAATCGCGCTCAGCGGCGCTGCCCAGAACGCCGCCTCCCAAAGAAAATTGCGCAGGTCCGGAGAGCTCTCGGCGCGATCGAGCATCGCCCCCGCCATCCAGCCGATCGCTGCGACCGGCAGCGAGACGCCCAACGCCAGGAAGATGAAATCGGCGCTCATTCGTCGACGTCCGGCTTGGAGTTCAGCAAGCGATCCAGCGCGTCGAGTTCGGCTGGCGTCAGTATTTCGCTGCCTGCGAAAGTTGAAGCCGGCAGTTCGCCCCGCACTTCCAACACGCTGCGCACCAGCCGATTGAGCGCGCGCCCTAAGACCGAGACCTTGTCACTTGCCGGTGAGAAGACTGCGACGCCGTGGACCGATCGCCGCTCGAGAAGACCCTTGGCCCGCATCCGCTCCAAGACCGTTCTTACGGTGGATGACGCCCAATTCAACTCTTCAGCCAAGGCATCCTGAACTTCACGAGCGCTCATCGGGCCAGCACGCCAGAAGGCCTTGAGCACCGTCATCTCCGCCTCAGAGGGGATCGGGTTTTCGTCCATAATTGAGCGCCTAGCGAATATTGTAACAATATCGCTACATCTGTAGCGCAAATAATGCAAGCAGGTCGATCTGGCTATCGTGGTCGCCAGCCTGTGGCCGTAGACCACCTCCAGCCTCCTTGATCGCGGAGCATCCGATGGGACAATGACTTCAACTCGGCAACACAAGCGTTGCTCGGGGCTTTGGTCACGCAGCTCTGACCTGCGCAATGAGGGTGCGGATTAGGCGATCAGCGACGCTTTACTTCGCTCGCAGAATGAGAAATACGAGGGGTTAGCCTAATCCGAAACCCGCATTTTCCTTGCGTTGAATTTCGATTCGACGTGACTTCAATTTCTGATAGACGGTGTTTGACTTTCAATTGGACGCCAATGTAATTTCAATTGGTCATGTTCAGACGTCACGCAGCTGACCGAATTCTCATCGCTCTGAGCGACACGAGGGTCGTGCTTCTGGCAGGGCCTCGCCAAGCCGGCAAGACGACGCTCGCTCGTTCGCTCAGCAACGAGAAACGGACCTATCTAACCCTGGACGATGCGACCACGCTTGCAGCTGCAAGAGCCGATCCAGCTGGCTTAGTGCGCGAACTTGAACAGGCGATAATCGACGAAATCCAGCGAGCGCCCGAACTTCTGCTTGCAATCAAGGAAAGCGTTGATCGCGACACCCGGCCGGGCCGTTTCCTCCTGACTGGTTCCGCCAACCTGATGACTATGCCGAGCGTTGCGGATTCCCTAGCGGGCCGGATGGAGACCATCCGTCTAATGCCCTTGGCGCAATCGGAAATCCTAGAGCAGCCAACGCCGCGGTTTCTAGCATCGCTCTTCGCCGGCAACGCGCCCTCCCCCGGGGCGCTTCGACTAGGAGCCGATCTGATCGAATTGGTATTGGCGGGCGGCTATCCTGAGGCGCTTCAGCGCAAGAGCTGGGCGCGCCGCCAAGATTGGTACAATAACTACGTCGAGGCTGTGGTTGGCCGAGACGTGCGCGACATCTCCAACATCGACCAGCTCGACCGCATGCCGCGCCTGCTGCACGCGCTTGCAGAGCATTCGGGGCGACTGATCAATCATGCCGGCATTGGCGCCAGTCTCGGCCTCAATCACGTGACAACGCAAAAATACACAGGGGTCTTCGAACAGCTGTTCCTCGTGCGCACCTTGCCATCCTGGCACAATAACGCTCTCAAACGACTGACCAAGAAACCAAAACTCCATTTCCTCGACTCAGGTCTTCTGGCCGCAATGAGGAAATTGACCCCTGAACGCATCGCAGCGGATCGGTCCAATTTCGGCGCGGTGCTTGAGACCTTCGTCTTTGCCGAAGTCTTGAAGTTGTCAGGGTGGAGCGACGATCGGATTTCCCTCAGCCATTTCCGAGACAAAGAACAAGACGAGGTCGATATCGTCCTTGAGGATCAAGACGGGCGCATTGTCGGCCTTGAGGTCAAGGCGTCCGCCACCGTCCGCAACGAGGATTTCGCAGGACTGCGCAAGCTGGCCTCTGCGGCCGGATCGCGCTTCGCGTTCGGAGCAGTGCTCTACGATCACGAGCAGATCGTTCCGTTCGGCGACCGTCTCGCCGCTACGCCGCTGTCGAGCTTGTGGACATAGACACAGCCGCGGTTTCATAGCGTTGAATGGCGTTTCGATTCCGCCCGGCGCCGGGTTGCTGCTCTATGGCTTTAGGTCATCGCCAACTTCCCCGAATGCGCAACATCCGGGGCTGGTGAACTTCAGCTCGACGACACGAGTGTTAGTTAGAGCTTTGGTGACGCAGCTCTGACTTTCTCGATCAGTGTACGGATTGATTCCGTAACAACGTCTGGCTTTTCGAGCTGAATGGCATGACCTGAATTCGGCACAGACGTGATGGTCCCGCGGGACGAATAGGCGGCCATGGATTGATAGCCGCGGGCCTTTTCGGCATCGAGCGCGGAGACCTCATGCAGCAATTCCACCGGGGCCCCGGACACTTCGGGGTTACCCGCGCTTAGAATGACGAGCGGCATGTCGCCGTAATTGCGCCGGGGGTTGATCGCCTCAGCTGAGCTCTGGGGTAGTGAGCTGAAGTCCGAGATGTAGGTCTTCCAGTAGAGCGGGTCTGCGGTGAGGCTGGAGAGTGAATCGAGCAGCGGCGTGGGATAGCGGGGGCGCAGCTTGGCGCACTCAAGCGGCGGCGCGGCGCGCGCCGCACCATCGAGGGCCGCTAGGCATGCCCGGGCGCCGTCGAGCATCTTTTGGTCTGATGCGTCTGACAAAGCCATTAGCTGCGGCGCTACACGGTGCAGGTTGTCGTACTGCCCCGGCCAAGAAGGATCGACGAGCACCATGCCCACCACCCGGCCGGGATAGCGGTCGGCGAACAGCAACGCCTCGACCGCGCCCATTGAATGGGCAGCGAAAATAAGCGGTCCGGTCACGCCAGCCCCGTCTAGGGCGCGCTCCAGATCGCGTTCTGTGTGGGCGACGTCCTGCGGCTCGTCGCTACCGCTGCTGAAGCCGTTTCCCGCCCGGTCCCAAGCGCAAACCCGGGCTTCCTTGGCGACCTCCGGCTGTACAAACACCCAACTTTGAGCCCAAGAGGCCCAACCGGCGTTGAGTACGACTGTCGGGCTCCCCTCACCCACGCAGATCATGTGAATAAAACGTCCCGGCGAAACCTCGATCCGCATCTGTGGACGCTCGTAGCGTGGCAAGTTCGCCGCGTAGCGCAACATCAGCGCGCCGCGGCCAAGGTCAGCCGCGGGGGTTGCGCCCACACTGAGTATGAACGCTATAGCTGCAAGGCCCAAGGTCTTGCCAAGGATCGTCACTCTGCACCTCCCGCTGGCCTTGAGATTTCGGTTGGGCGATAGGCGCTCAATCCCGCACCAGCCGTCTCAACGCCGCCTGCAACACCGGATCGCGCCGTGTCGCCAGCCGCGCCAGCGGCAGGGTCCCGGCGCGCTCGGGATAATCGGGGAGCAGGCCACGGTCCTTGAAGCGGCGTCCCGTCGTCGTTTCCAACACGGCTGAAGGTATCACCATGCCGTAGTCGTCCGTCAGAGGCGCATAGGTCTGGGCCTGGCCGCGGCCGGCGGATGGCTCTCCCGCGACGACGGCGCGGCCCATGTCGTGCAGGGCGCCGGCCATGAATTCCGCGGCGCTAGCCGTTCCGCGGTTGACCAGAATGACCAAGGGCTTGCCCGTCAGGGCGGCGTCGCTGCGCAGGGCCTCGACAGACCCGTCCCGGCGGACCAAGCCGCCGAGGCGCCCCGAGGCAAAGGCGCCACCGGTGGCGACGGCCTCGCCCAGCAATCCGCCGGGATTGTTGCGAAGATCCACCACGTATCCCCCAATCCCGTGGACCTCGAACTCGCGTACGGCCTTCTTGACCGCATCAGCGACGCCCGGCGTAAATTGTGCGACGCGCACGTAACCGTAGGCGCGGCCGCCAACCGTGACGCTGCGGGCGACGACTCGCGGCGTGGCCTCTACGTCGGTTTTCAGCCTGATAGCGACTAGGCCGTCGCCGCGGCGGACTTGAAGGGTTGAGGGCCGCGCGCGCACCAGATCCATGACCCGTTCGTGGTCGAGGCCTTCGGTCGACTCCATACCGATGCGCATGAGTATGTCCCCAGGCTTCAGGCCAGCTTCAGCCGCGCTCGAACCCACCAGGGCCGTGACCACCCGCGGCCGGCCGCTCGCCGGGTCACGGTCGATGCCGAAGTCGATCAGACCGGCGCCAGACGTGGCGCCGTCGACTTCCTGAGTCATCGCCGCGAATTGCGCGCGGGAGAGCAGGTGCAGGTCCGGATCGCCCACACGGTTCAGGATGCCGCGGGCCCGCGCGTAGAAGGCCTCGGGATTGGTCGGCCCCGCCGTGACGAGGTCGCCGCGGGCGGCCTGCCAGGGCGGCGCGTCGGCGTAGAGATAGGTTCGGTCGACCGCGCTGACCAGGGCTGCAACGGGGCTCGGCTCGGCGCCCCTGGCCCCCAGCCCGATAGCCGCCACCACCACCGCCGCCAGTCCCGGGAACAGGGGTCGGGCCCAGGAGGGCGCGCGCGAGGGCTCAGATGTGGTCATGCAACCACGACTCCACGGCGGGCAAGAGGGCGTCGTGCAGCTTCGGATGTGGCCCGCCATGCGACCTTAGGAACGCGGCCTTGCTGGAGACCGGGGAAAGCGTGTGTCCCATGCCGGGAATTTCCAGGTAGCGGGCCCTGCCGGCGTGGAAGCTTTTGAACTTCGATGATCCCGGCGTCCGGCGGGAGGGAGGTGGTTCCGTCCGCGGTCGCGAACACTGCGATCGGCCCAGCCGATTCCGCGACCGGCGCCAGCTCCGCAAGGCCGGCTATCGCACGCAAGGCCAGAACCCGCTTGCCGCACCTAGGCGTCACCGGTGGCTGCCGTCGGTGACGGCGTCCAGCCAGAATGCCTGTTTCGCTGTTCAGATGGCAGGGCGTCGAGGCTCCGGAGGGTCTCAGGGCGTCGGGCTCAGTGAAGATCATGACCCGCCGCCAGTAGTCCAGGACCACTTGGTCGTGCTGCAGCACGCCAGCATGCACACCCTCCACGTCTCGTCGCCCAGACGCTGCGGTTTTCGGATGGCCATCGGCGACCTTGTAGGGACGCTCGGCAGGCTCGAGGACTCGCAACTTCGCGTCAGATAAGGCCATCGCTGGCTCACGTCTGTTGGTATGATTTGTTGGTATGATTGAGAACGTACCATAAACCATACGAACAAATTTCGTCGATGCCCGAAGACGCCCCTCGACGATCCGAGGCGATAAAACATTGAATTATATTGATTTCCTAGACGTCCATGGATTTTCCTGGACGTCCCAAAATGCCTCGCTGGTGGGCCCGGCAGGACTCGAACCTGCAACCAGACCGTTATGAGCGGCCGGCTCTAACCATTGAGCTACAGGCCCCATCAGCAACGCGCAGTGGCGGTTAGCACGGGGGCGCCGTTCCTTAAAGCACTAGAGGCCTGCGTCTTTGAAGGCATGTGACAGGCGGTCAGCGATCATGAGACCTGGAAAGGCGCGATCGCCCTCCATCATGGCGGCGTAGACCAAGCCCTTGCCGGCTATTGCGCCAGAAGCCCACCCCACGCCACGCGATGCATCGGCAGAGGAACTGCAGCTTGAGGTGTGCGCCTGGCCGTCCTTGCGGGTGGCTTTCAAGAGATCATCGACCGTCTGCAAGGAGGGCTGAGATCCTTGGCAGGTCGGTAGCTCGCGGTCACAGGCGGCGTGTGAATTGTATCGGTAGACCAGCTTGCCGCTCTCCTGTTCGGCGATCAGCAAGCAAGTATTTGGGTCACCGATAGCTCGCGAAACCGCCGCATCCAGGACGTCCTTGTCCACCCCCTTGGGCGCATCAGGCGAGCACCCAGCCAGCAAAGCGGCGCTGAGGCTCACGAGAACGATCTGTCGAACTACCATTCGGCCCCAATTTGCAGGACGTTCGCAAGGGGTTCAACGCAAGCTGCCTTGCGTTGAATGATCCTGAGCCAACCAGCCCTCAAGGCCTGTGCTGCGCCACGCACATGGGCTGGCCTTTCCAGGTCGAGCCCACGAGGCTCCCGTGGTCTACCGCCTTCAGGCGCGCCTGCTCGTAGGCTGCGCTTTCACCCGGCGGATTGACACCTCTTGGGCAGATAGGAACCGTTACGACCACTGTGTTGGCCGGGCAGATGCAGATGTTCTCGCGCAAATCGACGCGGCTGGCCTGGTCTGTTCGGCATTCCACAGACAGTTTACGCCCACCGCTATCGAGGCAGATCGTCGTCGACTTGGGTGGGTTCTCGGACAGCACGTCAGCGCTGGCGACACTAGCGCTCAGCGCCAGGGTCGCGATGCTGAGGAATATGGATACCTTCATAGTCTTCTCCTTCGTGTCCCCGTCAGCACTATTGAGCATCGCAATGCCTGGCCACGTCAATCGCAAGCGTTAGAGCGACATAAGTCTTAGCGGCCATTCACCACAAACCCTTGCGATAGCTTAACTGTAGGCGGCGCAGTCTGGCCCAATGGACCCGATCTCCACCGCCCGTTACGGTCTGATCGCTGCGACGCAGCAGCTTGAGGCCTCCGCCCAGCGCGTCGCCGCCGGTGGCGATAACCTCGATCAGGTCAATGAAATCGTTGACCAAATTCAGGCCAAACAAGCCTTCGCCGCCGATGTCGGCATAATCAAGATCGCCGACAAGATGTGGCAGTCCCTGCTTGATCTGCAGTCCCGCTAAGATCCCTCGCCCTTACGCGAAAGCGATCCACCGACCCGCCGCTGCGCCCATCACCCACACCAGTATCGTCGCATAGGCGATGACCTTCGTGAGCGGCCCGCCGTCTTCCCCGCGGCCAGCTCTGAAGAGCTGATAGAGCCCACACCCCACGATCCAGACCGAGAACACCACCGTCCAGGTCTTGTTGACCGGATTTAGGTGATCGTAGTCGTCAGGCTTAATGATGAAGTGGGTATTGACGAACTGCGCAATGATCAAGGCGCTCAGCACCGCCACATAGGTCCAGCGCAACCGTCCGCGCGTCGCGAAAAGCACGATCAGGGCCGCCCCCGTGATCACATGATAAATTCCGACGTTGATCAGATCCGACGTCACAAAGACCCACAGGCCCAGCAGGAAAATTGCGCTGCCCAGCGCAAACCAGATCTTGGGCAGCACCCCCACCGCTCCATCTGCGGCGGCGACCGGACGACTGACGCCATAGGTCAGAATGATCCCGGAAATCAGGGCGAGCATTTTTACGATGAAGGCGGCGCTGTCATAGAGGCGCACCGCATTGGCCGAGCCGATCAGAATCCCGGTGAAGATGATGCCGATGACGCCCAGGTTTTGCCAGAAGCGGAGGTTCTTATAGATCTCCGAGGGTCGCTCCTCGGTCACGCCAGCACCGAGCAGGCGCAGGTTCATCAAGATCGTCGTGCCGCCCAAGGTGATCAGCGACAAGATGTGTCCGACCTCCCACGAGGCAAAACCGAATTTCGGCCCGTTCACCCAGGTAGCCGGCGGAATATTGGCTAGGTTGTCGACCCAGGGCTTTGCGTGGGGAAAAATGTGCTCAAGGTTCAAGCTCATCGGTTAGCTCCCCCCAAGGCGACTGCGCCGTCTTCGGAGGTCTTGCACTCCTGAACCCAATTCATGAACGCCGTCTGCGGCTTGCCGCAATCATACCAATTGTAGGCGATGAACCGGCCGCAGGTGATCACCAAGAACCATAGGAAAAGCGAGCTTGCCGCAGCCCACCGCGCACCGCCGGGGGGCAGCTCATCGGCATCCCATGTGTCCTGGGTTTTCTGGATCTTGCCATGGAAGAATAGGATATTGAGCATGGCCAGGGCCAAGAAGATCATCTTCGCCCGAAACCAGATTTTATGATAATAAACCAGTGGCTTAGCGAACGCCAATCCGAAGCCGGTGATCATCACAAACGCAAAGCTGAAGATAGTCAGCGGCAAGATGGCGTCGCTGATCACCGAAACCCGGGTCTTGCGGAACGTCGCGCCCAGAAGGCGCAAATCGACAATCATGATCGTGCCTGCAAACAACATCAGCGCGATCAGATGGGTGCCTTCCAACAGATTCCAGAAATTCAGGGAACCTAGGAGCGCCTCGCTCCAGGACTGGCCATCGGGGGATGGCCCTTTGCCGAGCGAATGCTCTAGCCAGGTCAAGAATGCGCCGATCATCGGCGCCCCTTCCGTCGTCCTTGCATCCCGTTCCCTCAACTTTGGCGGCCGCAGCTACTGCGGCGTTGGCGCATTCGCACCGTCCCTGCCCGTCAATCAAGCAGCATACGGTTCCGGCGCCGTTACACCACCGTTACAGTGCTGAATTGTGAGCTGATCCAGAGATTGGATTCCATGCGCTGGGGCGCGCGCCAAAATCGCTCCGAACCGATCACCCAAACCTGTTTGGGGTCGAGACCGCAACCTTTCAAATGTTGCTGGCCCCTATGAAAAAGGGAGCCGCTTGGCTCCCTTTTCCGTCAGTGCGACACCTATTTCTCTGTGGCGTCGGCGCCGTCTTTCGGCGCGCCCGTGCCCGAAGAGCCCATGAACAGTTTGCGACCGTCGGGGAACGTCACGTCACGACCATTGGCTTTGCAGATAGGCGTGCAGGCCTTGTCCTTCGACTGGTAGCCGCGAACCACGATGTCAGTGCCGAACTTCAGCGAATTGCGGTCGATGCCGGCCCGCAGAAGCGTATTGGGCGTACCGCCCTCAACCATCCATTCGGTCGTCGTGCCATCGGGGTTGACGACGTTGACGTGGACCCAGGCGTGCGGATTGATCCATTCGACCTTAACAACCTTGCCACGCAGCAGGACCGGAGCCTTGCCATCAAATTCAGCGGCGAAGGCATGGTGGGCCGAGGCCTGTGTCACGCCGATCGTCGCGGCGGCCAAGAGGCCGGCGGAAATCATGGTCGGAATAATGAAGTTACGGAAATTCATTTGGCGTCTCCAGCGGAGGATGCTGATCTCAGATCATCTTTCAATGTCGCTATTGCGGCCAGGTAGGGTCACAGCAGCGGCAAGGCAAGACAGGGCGGACGTAGTAGTCGTCACTTAAGCGGTTCTTTTCGCAGGTGACCGTACATCAATTCTTCGACGAATTCGACGCACTTGAATTGCTGTAAGCGCGCGTCTTCGCCGACGTGTTTGTAGAGGTTCATGCTCATCTTCCATGGACGTGTGAAGATGCTGGGATCTGTGATTTCCGCCTCGTAGCGCATCACGCCTGGACCAGTGGGCGTCCAACGCTCGACGACCTTGAGATCGCCGGTGTGGAAGTTGCCGGCGCGATCGAACCATGTGTTGTCCACCATGCCGGTCACGACGACGACCAAGGTGTCGCCTTCCCAATGCGCGACCGATTGCCCCATCCAGCTGTCGACCGGAGCAGGACCTGGATCCTTGAACTGCAGATTGCGCACTGCGCCTGCATATTCATAGGCGATCAGAGTGGCGCTTTCGGATTGGAAGATCTGGAACGGAAGCGACATGTAATTCGCGCGCGGCACGCCTGGCAGGTAGCACTTGATCTCAGGATCTTTATGGATCCAGTCGGCCTTGTTGGCGTCGCGCTGCTTCAAAGCTTCCGCCGTATAGGGGATTGCACCTCCCTCGACGACGCCAAGACCTGCAGGGACCGAACCCACCGCCCCAAGCGCTAAGACTTCCTTGGCGGGAACCGGAACCACCGGGCCTGGACGCATCTGAAGCGCCGCGCTGGCGGCATGCGGCTCAATATTCCAGTTGGCGGTGTTCATAACCTGCCAGACACCGTTGAGATCAGGATGCTTGCCGTCCGGGCCACGCGGCGCGCGATAGGCCGAGGCCTTCGACGATGACTTGGCGGCGGCTGGCTTTGCAGCTGCGGCCGCGGGAGGCTTAGCTTTAGCGGGGGCGGTCTGGGCTTGCGCCTGACCGCCAACAACCGCGCCAGCCAAGGCTAGCGCAACCATAGTCCTGATCATATTTCGCTCCCCAAATCCCCATCTCGAAACCGACGGAGTCGACTTTGTTGAAATACCTATCGAACCTTTGAGCCAAGCGCCAGACGCGCCAGCTTTTGACAATCGATGCTGGGGCGATTAGCGCCCCCCTATGGCGATACGACACCTATTTCCAACCCCGGTCTATGACGCATCCCTTAGCACAGACCGGAACTTCGAAAATTTCAGGGCGGAATTGGAAGGCGCCTGTCGCATGTTGGCGCGGGAAGATAGGGCTGGACGGGCCTGGTCTAAGGCCAACGGCTATGGCGGATACACCTCCTACGCCTCGCTCGATGATCTCCCCACGCGCGCCAGCGTCTTTGCTGAGCTGAAGACCAAACTTGATCGCCATGCAGCAAGCTTCGCCAAAGAGCTTGCTTTCGACCTTGGCGCGGGGCGGCTGAAGTTGGACAGCCTCTGGGTCAATCTCCTGAAGCCCGGAGCGGCCCATTCAGGCCATATCCATCCCCACAGCGTGCTTTCAGGAACCGTCTACGTGGCGACCCCGCCTGGGGCGAGCGTCCTGAAACTGGAAGATCCACGCCTTCCGCTGATGATGGCCGCGCCGCCGCGCAGCAACGACGCTCCGCTCGAGGCCCAGACCTTCGTTTATCTGACGCCTAGCCCAGGGACGGTCTTGATGTGGGAAAGCTGGCTTCGCCACGAGGTGCCGGCCAATCGCGCGAAATCGGATCGCATTTCGATCAGCTTCAACTACGGCTGGCGGGCCCGATAGGCTGCGCCCCAGTCCGCAAGGTCGATGGTTTGCGACCTTGCGGGGTCTGGGTCGCGGACCTCGCTGGCAGCTCTGGATCAGCTGTCGAGGAAGCTGCGAAGTTTCCGCGAACGACTTGGATGTTTCAGTTTGCGAAGCGCCTTGGCTTCGATCTGACGGATCCGTTCGCGGGTGACGCTGAACTGCTGGCCGACCTCTTCAAGAGTGTGATCGGTGTTCATGCCTATGCCAAAACGCATTCGCAGCACGCGCTCCTCGCGCGGCGTCAGCGATGCGAGCACCCGGGTGGTGGTCTCGCGCAGGTTCGACTGAATGGCCGCATCGATCGGAAGGACCGCATTCTTGTCCTCGATGAAATCACCAAGGTGGCTGTCTTCCTCGTCGCCGATCGGCGTCTCAAGGCTGATCGGCTCCTTAGCGATCTTTAGGACCTTGCGGACCTTTTCCAGAGGCATTGCGAGCTTTTCAGCAAGTTCCTCCGGCGTCGGCTCGCGGCCAATTTCGTGCAACATCTGACGTGATGTCCGAACGATCTTGTTGATCGTTTCGATCATATGCACAGGGATGCGGATCGTGCGGGCCTGGTCAGCGATCGAACGGGTGATCGCTTGGCGAATCCACCACGTCGCATAGGTCGAGAACTTGTAACCGCGACGGTATTCGAACTTGTCGACCGCCTTCATCAAACCGATGTTGCCCTCCTGAATAAGATCCAGGAACTGCAGGCCGCGGTTCGTGTATTTCTTGGCGATGGAAATCACCAGGCGAAGGTTGGCCTCGACCATTTCCTTCTTAGCCTGACGCGCCTCGCGCTCGCCTTTTTGCACGGTTTGAACGATCCGGCGGTAGTCATCGATCGGCACGCCCGTCTCGGTTGCGAGCGCTGCGATTTCAGTGCGGATGTCGCCGATCTGGCCGTTGTCGTTCTCAGCGAACTTGGTCCAACGCACGCCGAGCGACTTCACCTGGTCGGTCCAGTCCGGCCGCATCTCTGAGCCAAAATAGGCCTTCAGGAACTCGCCGCGGCTAATGCCATAGCTGTCCGCGAGCCGCAGCAGGCGGCCTTCCAGTCCCATCAGGCGCTTGTTGATCGCATAGAGCTGCTCGACGAGCGCCTCGATACGATTGTTATTGAGCTTCAGCGTCTTCAGATGAAGGACGATCGCTCCGGTTGCGTTGACGTAGGCGGCGCGGTCTTTTTCTGAGAGATCCTCACCTTTCAGGCGCTGGCCAACCAGCTTTTCCTGAAGGAGGCGGAAGCTTTCGAACTCCTGAGCGATCGCGTCGAGCGTGATCATCACGCCTTCTCGCAGCTCACCTTCCATCGCGCTGATCGTGGGACCAGCGCCATCGTCGAAGTCGTCGTCGTCATCGCTCTTGGCGATGGCTTCGCCATCCGCGTTGAGCTCGGGCTCCGCATCTTCTTCGGCTTCGTCTTGAGATGGCGCGCTCGCCGCCAACTCCTCGGCGGCCGCTGCATTTAGGCCGCCATAGGTCTGCTCAAGATCGATGACTTCGCGCAGCAGAATGCGGCCTGATCCCAATTCTTCGCGCCAAACCATGATGGCTTCAAAGGTAAGCGCGCTTTCGCATAGGCCGCGGATCATGGTGTCGCGGCCTGCTTCGATGCGCTTGGCGATGGCGATCTCGCCCTCGCGCGATAGCAGCTCCACCGAGCCCATCTCGCGAAGATACATCCGCACCGGATCATCAGTCCGGTCGTAAGCGGCTTCCTTGGTCGTTTCGACCACGGAAGACTCTTCCCGAACCGCGACCTCGCCGCCGCCCTCGGCGTCTTCCTCCGCCTCCACGACATTGACGCCCATCTCGGACAGCATCGCCAAGGTGTCCTCGATCGCCTCAGAGGTGACCTCCTCGGACGGCAGGACCTTGTTCAGCTCGTCCATGGTGACGTAGCCGCGGGCCTTGGCTTGCTTGATGAACTTCTTGACCGCGGCGTCCGTCAGATCGAGCAACGGCCCGTCGCCGCCGGTGGTTTCTGGCGCCTCAGCTTCGGCGGTTGTCGTGCTCATCGAGATCTCCAAAATCGGCGCCAGGTCTCATGCAAGGCTCGGGCCGGAAAATGCTAATAGCGGTCAGACTGACCAAAGGGCTCGACCCCGTGACCGGTCGCCCGCCCAAGATCGGTCGTGTCTGATCTGCATTGCGTCAGTGCGCCGCGCTTCGTCTCCGGGTTCTCTTGACGCGCCAAAGCTCAACCTCCCGGGGCTTCCAGGAAGTTGGCGGCGTCGTCCCGAGCGCCGGCTCTCAAAAGAGCCCGCGAAGAGGCGCGACCACTGGGATCACCACGCATCGAGGGAGGCATCATCTGATGGAGTGGGCGCGCCCGAAAAATCGCGGCGGCCCGATCGAATGCCTGTCAACAGCGCGCTAGATCCGCAAGGCGCCAGATGGCGTCGCGGGCCATCGATGTCAAGATGAGCCGTGTGCGAACAGCAACAATGTTCGCCATAGAAGTTGATATCGCGACATAATATATTGTTTTATATAAATTATTTTGTCGAAATCACGAGTGCGGCAGAATAGCCGTTATCTCTTCGGGATGGGCCCAATCACTGTTGACCAGCTTGCGCAGCTTATCGCGTTCGGTCTTCAGGCTCACCAGGGTCGATGAGTCGCGATCAAGGTTGCGCGCGGCGGTCTCAACGGCGCGCTCCAGGCTCTCCAGCTGCATCATCAGATCAAAAGCCTGGCGCCAAAGCTCCCGCGCCTGCTCTCCGCTGGCCTGGAGAAAAGGCGCGCTGACGCCCGCGCGGCGAGCATCCTCCTCCAGAAGCGCCAGCATGGCGGGTTCAAAGCCGCGCGCCTGCAACGCGCCATCAAGCTCCAAACCGTCGGCCTCATAGCGCCGACGAACAAGCTCGCTGGCCAGATGGTCCAGCCTTTCATCTCCAAAACCCCTGGCTCCGACCAGCTCGATCTTTTCATCGATGACGCCGGGATCGCGCAGTGCGGCCAGCGCCAGCGCTGCGGCCAACGGACGAGGTGAGGCGCGTAGCCGGCGGCTTGCGTCCTTGGCTTGCGGGGAAGCCGGTTCCTGGGAAATCCCAGTCCGATCCTTCTCCCAACGCCGGCGCGACATCTCGCGCGCAGCTGCGCCCAGGGTGGCGACGGGTTTTTGTGTCCGCCACAGCTCTTCGAAGCGGTTTAGCAGGTCTTCCCTATAGGCTTGGGCCAGGTCTGCGTCGGCGATGGCGGCTGCAAGTTTGCGAAGGCGCACCTTGAGCGAGGTGCGCCGCTCGGGCGTGTCCAGCGGCGCGGCCTCGTCGCGTTCACGAAGAAACAAGGCCTCGGCGAAGGGCGTGGTTTGGCTAAGCTGCGCCTTGAGTGCGGCGGGTCCTTGCTCTCGCAGCACCTCATCGGGATCCTTACCGCTTTCGATCAGAACAAATCGAAAGCTGCGACCGGGCTTGAGGAGCGGAAGGGCGCGATCCAACAGTCGATGAGCCGCCTGACGACCGGCCCGATCACTATCAAGGCAAATCGTTGGTTCGGGATGATGGCGCCAAAGCACCTCCATCTGGTCTTCGCCCAGCGCAGTTCCCATCGCCGCAACGGCGGCTACTCCCGAACGCTGACAGGCGATCACATCCATATAGCCTTCGACGACAACCAAGGGCGTGGTCTCTCCGGCCGGCCCGGCAGCGATGATCTTGCGCGCCTCGGCCAGTCCATAAAGGTGGTGGCCCTTGTGGAAGACGCTCGTCTCGGGTCCGTTCAGGTATTTGGCGCGGGCCTGTGGATCCATGGCGCGGCCGCCAAACGAGACGATGCGACCTCTTGCATCGCTGATCGGGAAAATAATTCGGTCGCGGAACCGGTCATAGGGTGCGCCGCCCTCCTCGGGCGCAATCAAAAGCCCCGCTTCGACCAACTCGCCGGGCCGGGCCCCCTTGGTGATCAAATAGTCCTTCAACACCGTGCGCCCAGGCGGCGAAAACCCTAGCCGAAAACGCGCCCAGTCCGTCTCCGGCAAGCCGCGTTTTTCAAGGTAGGCCCGGGCGTCGCGGCCGGCAGGCCGGCGAAGCTCCGCCTCAAACCATTGGCCAGCCGCCTCCAGCCAGTCGGACAGGTCCTGGCGGACCTTTTCCTGTTCCGCCGCGCGCGGATCAACCGCCGGCAAGGCCACGCCGGCCTCCCCTGCCAGCCGCTCCACGGCCTCGACAAAGCTCAGCCGCTCGGTCTCCTGCAGGAACGAAATGATGTCGCCGGTCTTGCCCGAAGAGAAATCGAAGAACTGGCCCTTGTCGTCATTGACGTAAAACGAGGGCGTTTTCTCCTTTGTGAAGGGCGAAAGGCCGACATACTCACGCCCCTGCCTGCGCAGCTTCACCGTCTTTCCGATAACATCGGACGGGCGAAGTCGCGTTTTGATTTCGTCTAGAAATCGTTCGTCAAATCGTCCGACCATTCCAACAACACCTGGACCGAAATACGCAGCCAAGGGCGGCACAGCCAAAGGTGCTCATTCGGATCCCATTTTTCCGGGCGGGCCACCCGCTCAAGGCTTCTCACGTTTCCTCCACAGTTGTCCTTAGGCTGAGTGGATCAATCGGCGTTTGAATGTGGAAAACTTGTGAGTTCCATCTTTGTTCTAGCTGATGTGATAAGGGCGTCAACTGCGGCGAGCCCGCAATCAGCCCGAAGCAACCTTAAGCTGATCTGGCTCCTCAGCGGCGCTGTCGGCCGCCTCGATTGCGAACTCGATTGCGCTGCGGATTTGACGCAGAGCTCTTCAAGGCCGATTGTCATGCGTCCTTTGGTGTGTCGGTTTTTGGGGGGTGCACGCTTGATTATGTGGCTCCGCCTGATAGGCGCCCTTCTCGTGACCTTGGCCGCCATCGGCGCGCTGGAATACTTCGGGGTCAGCCGTATCCTGGGAGGACGCGCGCCCGACGACGCGCCTTCGGCGGCCTATGGCCCAAGCCGAGAAATCTTCTGGCTACTGATCTTCTTCGTGGTGATGGCCACCGCGTTGCTGGCCGCCGCCCGACGCTGGGCGGGCCATCTGAAACGGGCGATCTCCCAACCGCGCGCGCCACGCCCTTAGCACGCCAGCCTAGCCGATGGTTCGCAGCCACGCGGCCAGATCATCGATCGTGGCGAGCTCTGCGAACCGGGGATTTCCGCAAGGAGCCTCAGCCATTTCATGGGCCCAGGTCAGGGGATATGGAATGTGAGCAGCATAGGCGCCCGCCTCGAGCGCAGGCAGAATGTCAGAGCGGACCGAATTTCCCGCCATCGCGGCTTGACCAGGCTCGGCTCCATGCCGCGAGAAGATGCGCGCATAGGTCGCCGCATCCTTCTCGCTGACGATCTCCACCGCCGTGAACAACTCCCCCAGTCCAGACGCGGCAAGCTTCTGCTCCTGATGCAGGAGGTCGCCTTTGGTGATCAGGACGAGCCGATAGTCTTGCGAGAGCTCAGCCAGCGCAGCCTCAACGCCAGGCAAGGGCTCGACCGGATGGGCCAGCATCTCGCGGCCGGCGGCCAGGATGTCGGCGATCACCCGGCCATCGGGTTGGCCGGCGGTGAGCTCCATGGCGGTCTCGATAAGCGAGAGCGTAAAGCCCTTCACGCCATATCCATATAGGGCGAGATTACGCCGCTCCACGGCAGCCAGCCGATCGTCCAGAACGCTGGGATCGGCGACATCGGCCATCAAGCCTCGAAAGCGATCCTGGGTGAGGCGGAAAATTGTCTCGTTGTGCCAAAGGGTGTCGTCGGCGTCGAGGCCAAGCGTCGTGATGCGCATGGGGTGGTCTTAGCAGTCTGAGCGGCGTCCGGCCTAGGTTCAAAACCCGGGTTCGCGCACCTGTCGTCCTTTCAGCCGATACCTCGCGCAGGTTCGCAAAGGCCGCCAAAGCCACCAGCCACCGCGCGCATCGCAAAGCCTGTCGCCTTGCCGACCTGGTCTTCGCCATGACCCAGGCCAATGGCTCCTAGGCCGCACATGCCTTGTGCGCTTTGGTGACACGCTCGCGCGAGGCTGGATATTTCGCCAGCAGCTCGGCGGGACGGATCGGTCGGACTGAAAAATTCCCCCCGCAGTTGGGGCACGCCCCCTCAAAACGGCTCTGCGCGCAGGCCGCACAGAAGGTGCACTCGAAGCTGCAAATCCTTGCGTCGGGGCAGTCCGGCGCCAGGTCGCAGTCGCAGCATTCGCAGTTCGGCTTGAGGACGAGCACGTCTGGAGCTCCTGATTTTCACCGCCGCAGCTTGCCAAACGCCTCGCCAGGGGAAAATGACGTGCTTGCCTCGTTTCCTGTCAACTATTCCCCAAAGCCTTCACCAGGTTTTGCGATGGGCGAGAGCCTGAGCAGCCGGGAATCGGCGACGCCGGCGGTGCGATGTTTGACGAGCTCGCGATATTCCGGATCGCGAACCATGTCGATGAAGGCCTGCGACGTCGGATATTCGGCGATGAACGCCAGGTCCCAATCTTCCGACCGAGGACCGGTGACCATGACTTGGGGTGAGCCGACCCAGACCTGGCGACCGCCTACGCGCTTAAAGATGTGAGCTGTCGTGCGCCCATAGGCGCGATAGGCGTCCAGGCCGCTTAGGTCTTTGCCGTGGTCGGGATGATCCGGCGGATACTCAGCCTTCGGCTTGACCCTGATCAGATTTAGCATCTGCACCGGGCGATCCTTCGGAAGAGATTTGAATATCTCCCAGGCCTCGCGATCAGGGTCTATATAGCCATCGGCCATCAAGCGTCCTCCTCGCCATCTCGCCCGCGCCAATTGCGAACATTGACCGGCGAGACGGGACTTACTACCTACGCCGCCGTTTGCCAAAAGGGAGCTGCCGTCATGAGCCGAGACCTAATGCCCGGCTGCACCGGCGTGCTGGCCCTGGCCGATGGCGCGATATTGCAAGGCTTTGGCGTTGGCGCGGTGGGCCAGGCCGTGGGCGAAGTCTGCTTCAATACCGCCATGACCGGCTACCAGGAGATCCTCACCGACCCGTCTTACATGGCCCAGATCGTGGCCTTCACCTTCCCACATGTCGGTAACACCGGCACCACCTCTGAGGATCTCGAGCAGATGGCCGGCTCAGCTCAGACGGCCGCGCGCGGAGCGATATTTCGAGACTTGCCGACAGGACCCGCCAACTGGCGCGCCGACAACGATCTGTCGACCTGGATGCGCCTTCGGGGCGTGGTGGGTTTGGCCGGCGTGGACACCCGCGCGCTAACCCGCTCGATCCGCCAAGGCGGCATGCCCCATGCTGTGATCGCCCATTCGCCCTCTGGTGAGTTTGATCTTGAGGCGCTTGTGGCCGCAGCCCGATCTTGGGGCGGGCTTGAAGGTCTGGATCTGGCCAAGGAAGCATCGTGCCTGCAGCCATTCGTCTATGACGAAGGGCTTTGGTCCTGGCCTGAAGGGTACGCCAAGCCGGGACGTCCAACCTATGAAGTCGTGGTGGTCGACTACGGCGTGAAGCGCAACATTCTAAGGGCGCTGACCAGCGTCGGGGCGCGCGCAACCGTGGTGCCGGCTTCGACGAGCGCTGAAGATATTCTGGCGCGCAAGCCCGATGGCGTGCTGCTGTCGAATGGCCCGGGCGATCCGGCCGCGACCGGAGAATACGCCGTCCCAATAATCCGCAAGCTGATCGACAGCGGAACACCCGTCTTCGGCATTTGTCTTGGGCACCAGATGTTGTCGCTGGCGCTCGGGGCGAAGACCGTGAAGATGGATCAGGGGCATCATGGCGCAAACCACCCCGTGAAGGATCTGACGACCGGCAAGGTCGAGATCGTTTCAATGAACCACGGCTTCACGGTGGAGCGCGCCAGCCTTCCGGCGCCTGTGGTTGAGACGCACGTTTCACTCTTTGACGGGACCAATGCCGGCATCGCATTGCAGGGCCGTCCTGTGTTCTCTGTTCAGCATCACCCCGAGGCCTCTCCCGGACCCACCGATAGCCTCTATCTCTTCCAGCGCTTCGCGGGGCTGATGGACGCGGCAAGGTAGACCCTGCAACTCCACCTCCCAGCTACCCGTTTGATCTGCGGACAATGTTCGGAGATTTGTTGATGCTGAAGTCGCTTTTATGGGTTTCTGCAGCCATGGCGTTTACCTGCGCCGCCGCGCCGGTTCTTGCGCAGTCAACGCTTGGTCCGACCCCAAACGAGCAGGTTGGAATGCACATCGGGACCACCGTCACGAACGGGTCGGCCGTCGTGGTCACAGATAGGACCGGGACCCATCCTGAGGGCTATCCGGCAATGAATATTCGCAATCACATCGCCGGCTCCAGTGGCGTCTCCAGCCATCGCCGCCACCATCATCCGGGCCTTTCGACTGAGCCGACAGCCGCCCCGACCGGTCCTTACTAGGCTGGCTTGGCGCCCGCAGCGGTCCCCGGTGAAGCGGTTGACCGCACCGGCGTAGATAACGCCGTTGGACTGAGCAAGCTCGGCGAGCGTGATCGTCTAGGCGGCGGCGGCCTTGGGTTTGCGCCCCGCCGAGCGCTTGGCTTGGGCGGCCGCCAACCGCTCGGAGCTACGCTCACGCGCTTCGGCCTCGAGAGCTGGCAAAAGTTCGGCTGCAGCGGCCTGCTGACGCTCATCGCCCGAGGCCTGAAGTCGATGCGCGTTAGCCAGTAAATTGAGCACCTCGGCGTCTGTCATCGTCGGGAGCTTTTCGATGAGGCTCATGGACCGCCCTTCCAGCATTGGCCGCGCAAATGCACGTAACATCGCAAGATCTATATGGGTGGGGCGCCAAATGGTTTCGAGCTTCAATCAAAAAAATAGCTTGCCTTGCTTCGCGTATCGAAATCATCCACGGTGATCTTTATCGAATTCGCCCCGGTTCGGCCGACTTTCGCCGCTCGTATTTATGGGCGCCGGACCTGCCTTCCGACCCCGTTCGAACTTTGATCGTCGGCGCAAATGCTTGCTCCGGTCGGCAATAACCTATCGAAGGACTTGAATTTACATGGCTACCGGCACCGTCAAATGGTTCAATGGCGCGAAGGGCTTCGGCTTCATCCAACCGGATGAAGGCGGTCCTGACGTGTTTGTGCACATCTCCGCGGTTGAGCGCGCGGGTCTGCGTTCGTTGAACGAAGGCCAAAAGATCACCTATGAGCTTGAAAAGGATCCGCGCAGCGGCAAGTCCGCAGCGGGACAGCTGCAAGCCTAGGACGCAGATTTGCGGGGGTCAGACCTCGCCAAGCCACGATGATGGGCCGGTGCGCGCGCGCCGGCCCATTTTTCGTTTTTGGCGTGTTCGGGCTTTGCCCGAGCCTGTGGCGAGCCCACACAATCGATCAGAGCGGTCGCCTGGAGAACTGCGTCGCCGACGGCCAAGCGCCAGCCGCAGAAGGGTTTGGCTCGGCTGCGCTAAAAATGAGCGCGCTCTTCACGCTGCGGCCTATGACGCAAGACGGTGCGCCGGCGTCCGGCGCGACCACACAAAATCCCATCCGGTACGTTCTCCCAGGCGCGACTCGATATGCTCCGGGTTGCGCCGCTTCGACTCCCTCTCTAAACGGGCGGCTTAACCTGCAGAATTGGCCGGGCCTTCACGTGCGAACACGTGCGAGCCCTTGCGCGCGAGAGTGAATGCCCAAACGGACCGACATCTCTTCGATCCTGGTTATCGGCGCGGGGCCGATCGTGATCGGCCAAGCCTGTGAATTCGACTATTCGGGCGTACAGGCCTGCAAGGCGCTTCGCGCCGAAGGCTATCGGATCGTGCTGGTTAACTCCAATCCAGCCACGATCATGACCGATCCCGACGTCGCCGACGCGACCTACATCGAGCCGATCACCCCTGAGATGGTCGAAAAGATCATCGCCAAGGAACGGCCCGACGCGCTGCTGCCCACCATGGGCGGACAGACGGCGTTGAATACGGCTCTGGCTCTCGATGCGTCAGGCGCGCTCAAGAAGTACGGCGTCGAAATGATCGGAGCCAAGGCCGAGGTTATCGACAAGGCCGAGGATCGTCAGAAATTCCGCGACGCCATGGACCGCCTTGGTCTCGAAAGCCCGAAATCCAAAGCCGCCCACTCCATGGATGAGGCCCTGGAGGGCCTGGAGTTCGTCGGACTGCCGGCGATTGTTCGGCCTAGCTTCACCCTGGCCGGAACCGGCGGCGGCATCGCCTATAACGCCAAGGAATTTCGCGAAATCGTCGAGCGCGGCCTGGATCTGTCTCCGACCACCGAAGTGCTTATCGAGGAGAGCGTGCTCGGCTGGAAGGAGTACGAAATGGAGGTCGTCCGCGACAAGGCGGACAACTGCATCATCGTATGCTCGATCGAAAACATCGACCCTATGGGGGTGCATACGGGCGATTCCATCACCGTGGCCCCAGCTCTGACCCTCACCGACAAAGAATACCAGCGCATGCGCACCGCTTCGATCGCGGTGCTGCGCGAAATCGGCGTTGAGACCGGTGGGTCGAATGTGCAGTTCGCAGTCAATCCGGCGGACGGCCGGATGGTGGTGATCGAAATGAACCCGCGGGTCTCGCGCTCCTCTGCGCTGGCCTCGAAAGCGACAGGCTTTCCAATCGCCAAGGTCGCGGCGCGACTGGCGGTGGGCTATACGCTCGATGAGCTGATGAACGACATCACCGGCGCCACGCCGGCCTCTTTCGAACCTTCCATAGACTACGTCGTCACCAAGATCCCGCGCTTCGCATTTGAAAAGTATCCGGGATCCGAACCCTACCTCACCACATCTATGAAGTCGGTCGGCGAAGTCATGGCCATTGGCCGCACCTTCGCCGAGAGCCTTCAAAAGGCGCTGCGCGGCCTTGAGACCGGCCTTTCAGGTCTCGACGAAGTCGAAATCGAAAACGCCGGGAACCCCGAAATGGGCCACGCCGCCGTCGTGCGCGCCCTGGGGCAACCGACGCCCGACCGGCTACGGGTCATCGCCCAGGCCTTTCGCCACGGGCTCTCCGTCGAAGACGTCCACGCCGCCTGCGCCTATGAGCCTTGGTTTCTGCGCCAGATCGAGGCCCTCGTGGAAGAAGAGGCGCGCGTCCGGTTTGAAGGACTGCCAAGCTCGGCGCAGCGGTTTCGCGCCCTCAAGGCGCAAGGCTTTTCAGATGCGCGCCTCGCGGTTCTGACAGGGTCGACTGAGGCGCGCGTGCGCGCCGAGCGCCGCGCATTGAATGTGCGGCCAGTCTTCAAGCGCATCGATACCTGCGCAGGCGAGTTCCGCGCCGAAACCCCTTATATGTACTCGACCTACGAAAGCGGCGCCCTTGGTCAGGAGCCAGACTGCGAGAGCGAGCCATCCGACGCGCGCAAGGCGATCATCCTGGGCGGCGGGCCAAATCGAATCGGACAGGGCATCGAATTTGACTATTGTTGCTGCCACGCCGCCTTCGCGCTCGACCAGATCGGCATTGAATCGATCATGGTCAATTGCAACCCCGAGACGGTCTCGACGGATTACGACACCTCCGACAGGCTCTATTTCGAGCCATTGACCGCCGAAGATGTGCTCGAGCTGATCCATGTGGAGCAATCGAAGGGAACCCTGCTGGGCGTCATCGTTCAGTTCGGCGGCCAAACACCGCTCAAACTGGCCCAGCCCTTGGCCGATGCTGGAATTCCGATCCTCGGCACGACCCCAGATGCGATCGACCTGGCCGAAGACCGCGAGCGCTTCCAACAGCTGCTCCACCGCCTGAAGATCCAACAACCGATCAACGCCATCGCCCGATCCCGCGACGAGGCGTTCGCCGGCGCCCATGAGGTCGGCTATCCGGTTGTGATCCGTCCCTCCTATGTCTTAGGCGGACGGGCGATGGAGATCGTGCGCGACGACGAACAGCTCGATCGCTACATCCGCACCGCCGTGCAGGTCTCTGGGGATTCCCCTGTTCTCATCGACCAGTATCTCAGCCGCGCCACCGAAGTTGACGTCGATGCGCTCTGTGACGCCGACGGTCAGGTGTTCGTCGCAGGCGTCATGGAGCATATCGAGGAAGCAGGCGTTCATTCCGGCGATAGCGCGTGCTCCTTGCCGCCCTTTTCCCTGCGGCCCGAGACAATCTGCGAGTTGAAGCGCCAAACTGAAGCCATGGCCCGCGCCCTCGAGGTTCGCGGCCTGATGAACGTGCAGTTTGCGATCGAAGAGCCGCACGCCGAACACCCCCGGATCTTTGTCTTGGAGGTCAATCCACGGGCGAGCCGCACCGTGCCCTTTGTCGCCAAGACTATTGGACGGCCCCTGGCCGCCATCGCCGCCAAGGTGATGGCGGGCATGAAGCTTGCTGATTTCGACCTTACAGAGACGCCTTACGATCACATCGCAGTCAAGGAAGCAGTCTTCCCGTTCGCCCGCTTCCCAGGCGTTGACACGGTGCTCGGCCCAGAGATGCGATCGACCGGCGAGGTTATGGGCCTTGACTGGGTTCGGCCTGGCGAAACCTTGGCGCCTGCCTTCGCACGGGCCTTCGCCAAGAGCCAACTGGGCGGAGGCACGGTGCTGCCCAAATCGGGTTGCTTGTTCGTATCGGTTAAAGACGCCGACAAGCCCTGGGTGGTGGAGCCGGTCAAGCTGCTGCAAGCCCTGGGCTTCAAGGTGATGGCGACCGGCGGAACAGCCACCTACCTCCAGGCCCAGGGACTTCAGATCGAGCCTGTCAAAAAGGTGCTCGAAGGCCGACCGCATATCGTCGACGCCATGAAGAACGGCGAAGTCCAGCTGGTGTTCAACACCACCGAAGGCCGTCAGTCCCTGGCTGATAGTTTCGAACTGCGACGCACCGCCCTGATGATGAAGACGCCCTACTACACGACCGCAGCCGGAGCTCTTGCAGCCGCCCAGGCGATTGTCGCGACCGTAGAAGACGCCCTCGAAGTCAGGCCCCTACAGAGTTACGGCTAGCTGCGACGGCGCGGGGGGTTCAGCTTCGCCCACGCCAACCTTGATCCTTGGAGGCGGACTTTTGGGGCGCACCATCCTTTCGGCGCTTTTGGGGTTAACCCTCGCCGTGGCCGGCGATCGCCCCGCTGTGGCCCAGCCACAAGCTGCGCGGCTGGAAACTGCGGAGCTCAAGACAAAGCTCGTCCCGTCTCCCGACAGATACACCGTGCTCCTGCCGCCCGGTTATGATCAGGCCAAGGCGCCGCTGCCGCTACTGCTGTTGCTGCATGGCGGCGATGGCGACAATGGTTTTCTGGCCCGCATGCGCCCGGTCATTGAGCAGGCCTGGGCGGCGGGCGATCTGCCGCCGGTCGTCGTCGTCACGCCAGATGCAAAACGCTCGCTCTATATGGACTACCGCGACGGCTCTCAGAAATGGGAAAGCTTCATCGTCAGCGAATTGATACCGCAGGTTCGCAAGCGTTATCGGGTGTCTTCTGACCGTCGCCAAACAGTCGTCAGCGGGGTCTCCATGGGAGGCCTCGGCTCACTTCGCTTGGGATTTGACCATCCCGAAGTGTTTGGCGGGTTGGCGTCGCTGGAAGCCGGGATCGAGCCTGCCCTGCAGTTCGACGATGTCAAAATGCGAAATCGCTTCCAACGCAACGACCGCTTCTTCAATTCGATCTTCGGCGACCCGGTCGACAAGGCTTTTTGGGCGAAATCCAACCCCGCCAACATGGCGATCGACAACCGCGACAAAATCCTGGCTTCGGACCTGCAAATCTACCTCGAAGTCGGCGATCTCGACATGTTCCATCTCGATGAGGGCAACGAGTTCCTGCACCGGGTCCTGTGGGACCACCAAATTCCCCACGAATACCGGTTGGTGCATGGAGCCGATCACCTAGGGAAATCGCTAGGGCCACGTCTTCGCGACGGGTTCCGGTTCCTCACCGCCCATGTGCTGGCGCCGCAGCCAGCGGACACCAGTTTCGCGCCTCAGAAAGCCGCGATCGAGGCTTTGCGTCGACGCATGGGCCTAGCCGACGGCGTTCCGCGGCCGCCATTGGTCTCCACGAACGCGCCGAGGTAAGGATGCGACTTGAGGCCGTCGCCCCGCCCGATCAAGGGAAACCGGTTCCAGTCCTCGACGCCCGCCTTGCCAATCCAGCATACGCGCGAACTCTCCGAATAGCGTCCGCCTGATCGAGCGTCGACATGGCAAGGACCGAGGGTCAATTCGAGCTTCAGGTTGAGAACGCGATAGCTTTTCGGAGGCATTCTATGACTGCTGCGCTCTCCCGAACCGTCTGAGGACTTGAGGTGATATCGAGGCCGCGGCGCGGCGCGGAGGCGTGAAGGGTGCGCTTGAAGCCGCCGCCTTCCAGGGCCTCCCCGCTCAGGGTTTTCATTGACCAACGCTATTTGGAGGCGCAGATTCCCACATAGAAGCCTGATTGTTGCAGGCTCGCGGGTGCGCTCCGGCGGCCCCAAATAGAGACGGCCGGGACGGCGCCGCGTGGCGTCTGCAGCAGTCTGGCGGGGGCGTAGAACCCCCAGCAGATTGGGAAGGACGTCTTATGCACTCCGATCATCCTGAGATTCGGCCGCACAAACATAAGCCCGCCATGCAACGGTTCGAGGGGATGCTTGGGCCGCTGATGATCGTGGCCATCGTCGTACTTGCGATCGGCATGGTCTACGCCATCGCGACAGGCGATAGGCCGCCGACCTGGATGCCTCAGTGAAACCCTAGGCGCCGGCGTCTCCCCGCCGGCGCCGGATCCGAGGTGTTTTGCGTCAGCCTTGGGGACTGGCGATGGCTGGCGCTGTGGGATAGGGCTCCCCCATCCGTCCCCTGAATGGGGATAAAGGGAGGGCCTTATGGTGGGGCGCGTTGAAGGCAAGGTAGCGCTGGTTACAGGCGCGGCGAGCGGTATTGGGCGTGGGTGCGCAGACAAACTCGCCGCCGAAGGCGCGATCGTCGTCGTCACCGACATTCAGGACGATAAGGGCGCCGAAACGGCGGCCGCGATCGCCAGCGCCGGCGGCCGGGCATGGAGCCTGCGTCATGACGTCACCGATGAGAGCGCCTGGGAAAGCGTGATCGAAGCGGTGAAGGCCCGTCATGGCCGCTTGGACATCCTCGTCAATAACGCCGGGATCGCCATCGGCGGCTCGGTCGTGCAGATGACCCTGGCCGATTGGCGCAGGCAGACCGCCGTCAACCTGGACGGCGTCTTTTTGGGGACAAAACATGCCATTCCACTGATGCGCGCATCAGGTGAAGGAGGCAGCATTATCAACATGTCCTCTGTCGCGGGTCTGAAGGGCTCTGCGATCCTCGGGGGTTATTGCGCCACGAAGGGTGCGGTGCGGCTCTTCACAAAATCAGTTGCGTTGGAATGCGCCAACGCCAAGGACGCGATCCGCGTGAATTCGGTTCACCCCGGGATCATTGAAACGCCGATCTGGCTGGGCATACCGGTTCAGGCTGGACCAGGCTCCAATGCGCCGCCGGACCTGGACGCCTTGTCGGCGCTCGGGGTCCCGCTTGGCGTCAAGGGGTATCCCGAAGACATCGCCAACGGCGTGCTCTGGCTCGCAAGCGATGAAAGTCGTTATGTGACGGGCGCGGAACTGGTGATCGACGGCGGACTGAGCGTCCGTTAGCAAGCCCCATGAGCGCGACCCTGAACGTGATCTTCGGCCCCTGTGGCGCGGGAAAGACCACCTATGCTCACGCCTTCGCGCGCCGAGAAAAGGCGGTCGCCTTCATCTTGGATGATTGGATGGCGCGCATGTTCGGCCCCGATATGCCCGAGCCGCTGCAGTACGACTGGATGTTGGAGCGTGTGGGTCGCTGTGAAGCCCAGATCTGGTCGGTGGCCGCAGCGACCATCGGCGCCGGGACCAGCGTCATCTTAGATATTGGCTTGATGCGTGTGGCCGACCGCAGCCGCGTGCGCGACATCGCCGAGGCGACTGGGCTTAAGCTGCAGTTTCATTTTGTCGACGCGCCCTCGCAGGTTCGACGCGCGCGCGTGGTGGACCGTAACCGCGTGCGAGGCGAAAGCTTCGCCATAGAGGTGACGCCTGAACTCTTTGATTTCATCGAAGGGGTCTATGAGCCGCCGCAGCCTGCTGAGCTGAAGGGCGCAATCATCAGCATCAGTGGTGAGGGAGCCTAGGTCATGACGCCAACGCCCAAGACGATCGCTGTGGCGGCCCTTGGAATTGGCCTGGCCCTTTCAACCTCGGCCACCGCCGTTGATCGCTTTCCGACCTTGGCCCCAGAGCAGATGACGCCTGCGCAGCGAAAGGTGGCCGAAGCGATCGCAGCGGGGCCCCGCAAGAGCCTGGGAGGCCCGTTCAATACCTGGCTCCGCAACCCCGAGCTCGCCGACAAGCTGCAGCAGGTCGGTGAGCATGTCCGTTTCCATTCCAGCGTGCCGCCGCGACTGAACGAGTTCGCCATCCTGCTCACCGCGCGCGCCTGGGACGCCGATTATGAGTGGTCGGCGCATTATCCTCTTGCTGTGAAGGCCGGACTGAGCCCTGCAATCGCAGCTGATGTGGCCGCTGGAAGGCGTCCCAGACACATGGCCGCGGACGAGCGCGCCATCTATGACTTCGTGACTGAGCTTCGCCGCACCCATCGGGTCAGCGACCCCGCCTATGCCGCGGCCCAGAGCCTTTTGGGAGATCCGGGGATTGTCGATCTCATCGCGCTCTGCGGCTACTACGATCTGGTCTCCATGACCTTGGACACCGCTGAGGTAAGCGCCCCTGCCGATGCCGCGAAACTGCCGAAGCTTGTGAAAGCTCCCTAGACCCGAGCGGGGAAGAGGTGGCTAGG
>Ga0070730_10000444_pt1 | contig 48587 bp, 48 predicted proteins | sample Coa_R1_3_FD_66447 | JGI IMG/M metagenome (GOLD analysis project Ga0070730, IMG submission 66447) | Surface soil microbial communities from Centralia Pennsylvania, which are recovering from an underground coalmine fire - Coalmine... | ecosystem: Environmental > Terrestrial > Soil > Unclassified ...
AATGGATGGACTGGACGGCGATCCTCTTCGACGGCCTGCCGATCCTGGAGGACGGCGCCCTTCTGCTCTCGGAACGGCCGGGTCACGGGCTCACGCTCCTGGAGGACGAGGTCCAGAGGCGCCGCGTCGATTGACGCGTCACGGCGCCTTTGGTTTCACCATAGAGAATGTGATTCCATAAGTTAGCCCGGCGCGCGCGGCCCGCGGGACTCCTTGACTCCCACGCCATTCTGTTTGATTGGAAGAATGTCATTCTCTCTAGTGGAACGTCCGGAGGATTTCAGCATGGACAAGGCAAGGGTCACCGAGCTCGGCTATCTCGGGCTGGGCGTGAGCGATCTGGGCGCTTGGCGCGATTTCGCGACGGAAATCCTCGGGATGGAGTTCCTGGACGACGGCGACGGCGCCCGCCTGCGCATGGACTATTGGCGCCAGCGCATCGTCCTCCATCAAGGGGCGGAGAACGATCTGCGCTATCTGGGTTTCCGGCTCTCGGGGCCGGACACCTTCTGGGCGATGCAGCGCCAGCTGACCGATGTCGGGGCCCGTTTCGAAGTCGCTTCCGCAGCCGAGGCCGAGGACCATCACGTCCTGGAGATGCTCCGGCTGGAGGATCCCGCCGGGGTTCCCATCGAGCTCTTCCATGGCCCCCAGGTTGACCTGCATACGCCGTTCCGCCCTGGCCGCGGCATGCACGGGCGCTTCCTGACAGGTGACCAGGGGCTCGGTCACGTCATCATCCGTGACCGGGGAATCGCGGAATCCGAGCGCTTCTACCGGGAGGCCCTGGGCATGCGGGGCAGCATCGAAGGGCGGCTGCAAATCGGCAACCAGCGCGTCGACCTGCTGTTCATGCATTGCAACGCCCGGGGACACACCGTCGGCGTCGGCGTCCCCGGGTGGACCAAGCGCATCCAGCATTTCATGGTCGAGGTCGACAGCCTGGACGACGTCGGCCTGGCCTACGACCTGGTCCGCCAGCGACAGATTCCGGTCCTCATGGGCCTTGGTCGCCACGGCAACGACAGGATGGTGTCCTTCTACATGCAGACGCCGTCCGGCTTCTTCTGCGAGTACGGATGGGGCGGCGGTCACTCGCTGGCCCAGTCGGAATACAACCCCCGCGGCAACATCTGGGGGCTGGACGCCGAATCGCCGCCGCTGATGGATCCCTCCTGAACGGTGGCGCCGGCGCTGGAAGGCGCTCGGTGAACGGGGCGTGAGTGTCGCCAGGCTCGGCTGAGCCGGTCTACTCGCTGGCGGCGGGCGCGCCTCCATAGACGATCGAGACGATGGCGCCCGGATGATTGTCGGCCACATGGACTTTGGCGTGGAGCTGCTTGGCCAGCGCCTCGACGATGCTGGTGCCGAGGCCCGTCCTGGGGCCGGCTGAGCCGCTGGGCATGCCAACGCCATTGTCGCGCACTGAAAGCGTCCACTCGGTAGCGCCGGACCGGTAGCTGACCAGGATGTCACCGCCCGCGTCCAGGGGGAAGGCGTGCTTGAGGGCGTTGATCACCAACTCGGTGACGATCAGGCCCAGGCTGACGGAGACGTCGGGCATCGCGACGCCTTCGTCGGCCTCGACTTTCAGCCTCAGCTTGTCGTGATCATGGATCATCGAGGCGCCGATGCTTTGGCAGAGCTCCGTGAAATACGCGCGCAGGTGCACATCGCCGACTTGCGAGGCGGTGAGTTGTTGCTGGAGGGTGGCCACGGACATGACCCGGCTGTGGGCGGCGTAGAGGTGGCTGCGGACCCGAGCCGAGCCGACCCGACGGGCGCTCTGCATCAGGACGCTGGCGATGATCTGCAGGCTGTTGGCCACCCGGTGCTGCAGCTCCCGGTAGAGGAGCGCCTTCTCGCGCAGCAGGTCGTCCTTCAGGCGCTCGGCGAGGCGGGCGTCGGTGACGTCCGACACCGCCAGCAGCAGCCGCGCGTCGCGGGTATCGCTGTGGTCGAGCCGATGGGCGGTGATCACCAGACGGCGGGCCTCGCGGCCGGCCCGCTCGAGATCCATCTCGTAGGCGCCGACGTCCGCCGCGCCCGACAGCGCAAGCCTGAGCAGCGAACGCAACTGCGGGACGTCCCACTCTCCCGCCCCCAGAGAAAACAGCGAGCGCCCGTTCGTCGCCTCCGGGTCGATCTGAAAGGCGCGCACGAACGATCCGCTCGCCGCGATCACCGTGAGCTGGCCGTCCAGCAGGAGGATCGGCGCGTCGGACGCGGCTACCAGGGCCAGGGCCAGGGTGTCCGCGACAACGGGAGGAGTCGATACATTGTCGGAACTAAGGACACTGGCCACAATGATTTCCTACGACACCGAGGCGTCCTTCTAGGCGCCGCCAGGCGCCGACGTAAGCGTCGGAAACTACCTAAGCCGATAGCGGGAAAGCTGACTCCAGGCGGCCGGCCAAGGGAGCCAACCCGGTCATGGCGCGGCCCGCCGGTTCGGCGTCGCGCGCCGACCGCCGAGCCGTTGCTCGACTTAGGTAGTTTCCGAGCCTTCCGCCCGGAGCGGGCCGGCTCTAGGGCTTGCGGGGTGAACGGTGGGCGTACCCAGGAGCGCCGCCGTGATCCATGGTATGGTTCTTAGGCCCTCGTGATCGACGAAGGGCCCGCGGAACGTTGAGAGTCCATGACGACTGAACCCCGCGCCCGAAACCGGCGCCGCCGGCCAGGCCCAACCCCCCCGTCACGTCAGCCTCGGCGCGACGACTTCCTTGTGGTCGGTCTCGGCGCCTCGGCCGGGGGCCTGGAAGCCCTCTACAGGCTCTTCGATGCGCTGCCTTGCGACACCGGCATGGCGTTCGTCCTGGTCCTGCATCTCGATCCGACCCACAGCAGCATGATCGCCGACCTGCTGAGCGGTCACACGACGATGGCGGTCACAGAAGCGGCGGACGGGATGCCGATCCAGCCCGACTGCGTCTACGTCATTCCACCCGGCGCCTACCTGTCAATCGGCGAAGGCCTGCTTCGGCTGACCAACCCGTCCGAGCGGCGCGGCGCGCGCATGCCGTTCGACTTCTTCTTGCGCTCGCTGGCGCAGGATTGCGGCGCACGCGCCGTTGGCGTCGTGCTGTCGGGCACCGGCGGCGACGGCAGTGGCGGGCTGCTGGCGGTGCGCGACAATGGCGGACTGGTCATCGCGCAGGAGCCTAGGGAGGCCGGCCAGGCCGGCATGCCGCGCAACGCCATCCTGACCGGCGCGGTGGACCTGGTGCTGGCTGCCGGCGCAATCCCGGCGGCGCTGCTCGAGCACCGGCAAAGGTCCGCCCCCGAGGCGCGCGTCGAGCGCGTGCGTGCCGCGCCGGCGACGGGCGACGGCGCGGCGCTGGCCGGGATCATCGATCTCCTCGGCGCCCGCACCTCGCTCGATTTCACCCTCTACAAGGAGGGAACGCTGATGCGCCAGATCGGTCGGCGGATGGCGACCGCGTCGATCAGGGACATGCGCCTGTATCTCGAAGCGATCCATCAGGATCCCGACGAAATCGATCGTCTCGCCAAGGACATGCTGATCAACGTCACGCATTTCTTTCGTGACGAGAAGGCGTTCGAGGTTTTGGCCGAGACGGTCCTTCCGGAGCTGATCGGGCGGCAGCCGCTGGAGATTCCGATCCGCATCTGGGACGCCGGGTGCAGCACCGGCGAGGAAACCTACTCGATCGCCATGCTGTTCCTCGAAGCGATCACATCGGCGAAGCGAAACGTGAAGCTTCAGCTCTTCGCCTCCGACGTCGACGACGACGCGCTGATGATCGCCCGCAACGGCTTCTACCCGGAGTCGATCGGCAAGGACGTCTCGGCGGCCCGGCTGGAGCGTTTCTTCAGCAAGGAGGGGCACGGCTACCGCGTCACCCGCGAGCTGCGGGAAACGGTGGTTTTCACGACCCAGGATCTGCTGGCCGACGCGCCGTTCGCGCGGCTGGACTTCGTGTCGTGCCGCAACGTGCTCATCTATCTGCGCCAGGATGTGCAGGAGAAGGTGCTCTCCCTGTTCCATTTCGCGCTACGCGAGGGCGGTATTCTGTTCCTCGGGGCTTCCGAAGCCGTCGGCGCCTTTGGTGAACGCTTCGAGCCCATCTCCAAGAAGCATCGGATCTTTCGGCATCTCGGCCGCAGCCGGCCGGGCGAAGTCGCCTTCCCGATCGCGGCGAGCCCCGGCAATCGAGGACGCTCCGCTCACGTGTCGGGACGCAGCCCGGAGATCGCGCCGCGCCCCACGATCGGCGCCCTCGCCCGCCAGGCGCTGCTGGACGCCTATGCACCGGCTTCGGTGCTCGTCAACGCCCGCCAGGAGGGCCTTTACTACTTCGGGCCGATCGACCGCTACCTGAAGGTCGCCGCCGGCGAGGCCAGCCGGAATCTCTACGCGATGGCGCGCGACGGATTGCGCACCAAGCTGCGCGCGGCGATCCGCCAGGCCGCGCGGGAGCACACACCCGTCACCATCGGACGCGTGCGGATGCAGCGTGAGACCGACGCGGTGACGGTGAGGCTGTCGGTTGCGCCGGTCGGGTCGGACGGCGAAGAGCTGCTTCTGGTCAGCTTCTTCGACGAGCCCGAGCAGAAGAAGAACGGCAGGGACGCCGTCGAGGCCGACGACCCGGCGCACGTCACTGAGCTGGAGCAGGAGCTCGAGGCCACCCGCAGGGACCTGGAAGGCGCCATCCATGATTTCGAAGCCACCAATGACGAGCTGACCGCCTCCAACGAAGAGGCCATGTCGGTCAATGAGGAGTTGCAGTCGACCAACGAGGAACTGGAAACCTCCAAGGAAGAGCTGCAATCCCTGAACGAAGAGCTCACCGCTCTGAACAGCCAGCTCAGCGAGACCATCGAGCATCAGCGCGCCACGGCCAACGACTTGCGCAACACCATGAACAGCTCGGAGATCGCGATGCTGTTCCTGGACGGCAATCTCAAGATCCGGCTCTTCACGCCGGCGGCGAGCGCGATGTTCAACGTCATCGCCTCGGACATCGGCCGGCCGCTCGCCGACCTGGCGCGCCGCATCAACGACCCTCGGCTGCTCGCCGACGCCGCCGACGTCCTGGACGACCGCGTATCGCCGAACCGGGAAGTCGAGGCGGACAATGGCGCCTGGTACACCCGCCGCATCGTCCCGTATCGCAACCAGGACGATCAGGCCGAAGGGGTGGTGATCACCTTCACCGACATCTCCGACGGCAAGGCGGCCGAACGGGCGATCGAGGCGGCCCGCTCCTATTCCGACAGCATCATCGACACGATCGGCCAGCCGCTCGTCGTGCTCGACGCGGAGCTTCGCGTGATATCCGCCAGCCGCTCGTTCTACGTCACGTTCCTGCTCGGACCTGAAGAGACCGTCGGCCGGCGCCTCGACCAGGTGGGCGATGGCGGCCTCGACAGCGCCGCGCTGCGCGACTTCCTGGGTCGCCTGACCCGCGGCGAGCGGGCCATCGAAGAGCACCCGATCGACGTCGACCTGCCGGTGGGGGGCGCCCGGCGCCTGCTCGCCAATGCGCTGGAGATTCGCGACGACAGCCTGGCCGGGCGCAAGATCCTGGTGACGATCGACGACGTCACCGAGCGTTTGCGGGTAAGCGAGGCTCTGGAGGAGGCTAGGCGGACAGCCGAGCAGGCCAATCTCGGAAAGTCGCGCTTCCTCGCCGCCGCCAGCCACGATCTGCGCCAGCCGCTGCAGACCCTCAGCCTGGTGCGCGGAATCCTGGCGAAGCGTATCAAGGACGAGACGGGTACGAGGTTGATCGCCAAGCTCGAAGAGACGCTCGGCGCCATGTCGGGCATGCTCAATACGCTGCTCGACATCAATCAGCTCGAGGCCGGCATCGTTCACCCCGAAGTCATCGAGTTCCCGATCGGGACCGTGCTCGACCGCCTCAAGACCGAATTCGCCTACCATGTGACGACCAAGCAGCTCCAATGGCGCGTGGTCGCGAACAGCCTTGCGGTGCGCAGCGATCCTCGCCTGCTCGAGCAGATGTTGCGCAACCTGCTGGCGAACGCGGTGAAGTACACCGAACGGGGCAAGGTGCTGCTCGGCTGCCGCCGGCGTGGCGACAAGCTGCGCATCGAGGTGTGGGATACCGGGATCGGCATTCCCGCGGAACAGCTGGACGTCATCTTCGAGGAGTTCCGCCAGCTCGACAACCCCGCCCGGGAACGCCATCGCGGCCTTGGCCTGGGTCTCTCCATAGTGCGGCGCGTCGGCGATCTGCTGGAGCATCGCATCACCGTCCGCTCGTGGCCCGGCCGTGGGTCGGTGTTCGCCGTGACGGTGCAGCTGAGCGCGGACGAGCAGCGGCCGCGAGGCGCGGGCGAGCGGACGGCGTCGAAGAGCCTCACCGGCGCGATCCTGATCATCGAGGACGACCCAACGGTGCGTGAGATGCTGGAGATGCTGTTCGACGATGAGGGACATCGCACGACCGTCGTCGCCAGCGCGAACGAGGCCCTCGAACTGGCGGCGCGGGCGGTGTTCCTGCCCGACGTCATCATCGCCGACTACAACCTGCCGGGGGATATGACCGGCGCCGAGGTCATCGCGCGGCTGCGCGAGAAGCTGCGCCGCGACATTCCGGCCATCATCCTGACCGGCGACATCTCCAGCGACACCTTGAGCAAGATCGCCGTCGCCGGCTGTGTGCACCTGAGCAAGCCCGCCGAGCCGGAAGTACTGACACAGGAGATCGCCGGCTTTCTCGCCGAGGCGGCGCGGCAGACGGCGCCCACGCGCTTGCAGGAGAGGCAGTCGCCCGCCGCCGGCGCCCCTCTCACCGTCTTCGTCATCGATGATGACCGCAACTCGCGCGATGACATGCAGGAATTGCTGCGGGCGCACGGCTATGCCGCCGAGACCTACGATACCGGCGAGGCCTTCCTGGCCGCCGACCGGCCGGATCGGAACGGCTGCCTGGTGGTCGACGCCTTGATGCCGGGCATGGGCGGGCTGGCGTTGCTCGAGGGCCTCGCCGCCTCCAATCGCGGCCTGCCGGCCATCGTCATCACCGGCTACGGAGACATCGCGATGGCGGTCCAGGCGATGAAGGCCGGCGCCGCCGATTTCCTGGAAAAACCCATTCGCGCAGACGAGCTCGTCTCGAGTATCGCGCGCGCTCTGGAACTCGGCCGGGATTCAGCTATGCGCTCGGCCTGGCGCAAGACCGCGGCCGAGCGCATCGGCGGCCTGACCCCGCGGGAGCGTGAGGTCATGGCCATGGTCGTGCAGGGTCGCCCGAACAAGATCATCGCCAACTCGCTCGGCATCAGCCAGCGCACCGTCGAGAACCACCGCGCCGCCGTCATGAAGAGGACCGGCGCGACGACACTGCCCGATCTCATTCGCCTGGTGATGGCGGCGGCCGATGGCCAGGCCGCGGAAGTTTAGGGGGTCGGGCTTTCGGTCGGGCGCCGGCAGCCCCTTCTTGCAGGGAGCCTCGGATCTACCTGGAGTTCGTTTCCGGTGGGTCACCTTCGCCGAGATCGCCGAGAAAGGTGTCTCGCACGCCCATCGCCCGCCACTGGGCTGCCAGTCTCAGAAATTCCAGGGCGATCGACTCGACGGGCGCCCTGGCCGCGTTGGCCGCGCATTCCCGGGCGCGTCTGTTGCACTGCATGGTGTTCATCGACCGAAGCGCCTTGTCTGGAACCTGATGAAAGTCCGCGTCGCGCCAAAGGTTCCGTTTAACGAAGATCAGCCCCTGCCCATCGAAGCGATCGGCTCGAAGCAGCCGAGGATGAGGCGCGTCGCATCGAACGGCGGCTCCGTGGCCGTATCCATGCGCCCGTCCTGGTGCATCTTCTCCTCGGCGGCGTAGAAGCTCGCCTTGTCGGGCCAGATCTGCCAGGTGAAGACGATCTTCTCGCCCTCTTTCGCCGCGACCGCTCGGCGGAAGTCGGTCTGTTTGCCGTCGGGAACGAAGTCCTCCCAACACTCGACGATCTCCAGGCATCCATAGTCCTTGAAGAACTTCGCTCCGCTCTCGGCCCACTTGCGATAGGCCTCGATCTTTTCCTCGGGCACAGGGATCACGAGGCCGGCGACGTACATGGCTCAGGCTCCTTTCAAAAGGCGGGCGGGATCGTCGAGCGTCCCAAGGCCGGGACCTAGGTCCTCGAGCGCGAGCTTGGCGGCGAGCCGGCGCGCCGCGGGCGCCTGGGCGGGCTCGCGATGGATCTGCATATAGCGGGCCAGCACGAGAAAGCGCTCGTTCCGATCGAGATCGCCGTCCCGCGCCGCCAGTTCGGCGGTGACCCGCTCGAACATCGAATGGAAGGCGGGCCGGCGGCCATCGATGTCGGTGAAGCCGTACTCGTCGGCGAGGTCGGCGGCGAACAGCACCTGGCCCGCCTTGCGATGAACATCGGGATCGGCGGCGAGCGCCGCGACGGCCCGGCCGACGAGGAAGGGGGTCTCCGACTCTGCGAAGAACGGGTCCCTGGCGACGGCGTCGCGCCAGTTGGCCTCCGATACGCCGAAGTGATCGAGCATCGCCTCGGAGCGCAGGAAGCCAGGGCACAGGGCCAGCGCGGTCACGCCCGTTCCGTGGAGGTCCCACGCCATGGCGTAGCCCAGGCGGTTCACCGTGTTCTTCACCAGGTCGTAGAGCAGCTGGCCGCGGTAGCCGTCGTGGTGGCCGTCCGAGACCTCGACGATCAGCCCCCTACCCTGCCGCAGCATCAGAGGCGCGGCGTGGCGGGCGGTGATCAGGTGGCTCATGACCGCCTGCTCCACGAGCGCGCGAACCTTGCCGATATCGAGCTCCCAGAACTTGGCGCTCCAGTCGATCATCGGGTCGCCGCCCCAGATGTCGTTGACGAGGATGTCCAGCCGCCCCCGCTCCCCGTCGATCCGGGCGATCAGGGCGGCGACGTCCGCCTCGCGGGTGTGGTCCGTGCGCACCGCCACGCCCTCGCCGCCCTGGCCGCCGACCAGGGCGGCGGTCTCCTCGATGGTTTCGGGCCGGGCCATCGGCGAGGCCTGGCCGGCGCCGGTGCGGCCCGTGCAGTAGACCACCGCGCCCGCTGCGCCGAGCATGCAGGCGATGCCCCTGCCCGCCCCGCGCGTCGCGCCGACGACCAGCGCCACTTTCCCATCCAGCGGTCGGCTCGCCATGCCCGCCTCTTGCCTCCGGCCTTGGCGGTTCGCGCGAACCACCCTAAGCTATTTATGAGTGAACATTCATTCGTAAACCAGGTCAAGATGGCTCGTCCTCGGCGTATCAGCGATGAAGCCGCGCTCGCGGGGGCGCTGAGGGTGATGTTCCGCAAGGGCCCCGCCGAGTTCACCCTCGCGGCCGTGGCGGCGGAGGTGGGGATCGCCCCGCCGACGCTGGTGCAGCGGTTCGGCGACAAGCGCGGCCTGATCCTGCGCGCCCTCGCCCAGGACAACGGCGAGTTCGCCGCCGCCATCGCCGAGGCGCCGGCCACGCGCGGACGCGCCTCGGTGATCGGCCTCTTCCGGCTGCTGACTCCCGACATCGAGGACCCGGACGTCCTGGCCACCGGACTGCTGTGGCTGCGCGAGGACTTCCGCGATCCGGCGCTGAACGCCCTGGCTCGCGAGCGCTGGAGGATGCTGCGCGAAGCGGTCGCCGAGCGGCTGCCGCCCCTGCCCGTGTCGCCGGAGCTCGCCGCCCGTCTGATCGAGGCGCAGTGGCAGGGCGCGTTCAACCAGTGGGGCTTCTTCCGGGAGGGGCGGCTGCCGGACTTTGTCACAGCCTCCCTGGAGGCCTGGTTCGACCTCGCCGAGGCTGGCCGCCACTGAGGCGGGGGTGGCGGGATCAGCGCTGGTTCAGGGCGTCCGCCGCGGCGTCGAGGAAGTCGGGGGTGGCGGACAATTTCGGCGGCGAGAGCCGCGCCCATCCGCCGTCGACCAGGATCGTCTGGCCCGTGACATAGGAGCCTGCCCGCGAGACCAGGAACACCACCGCGCCGGCGATGTCCTCGGGCTCGCCGATCCGCCGCAGGGGAATGGCGTCGGTGGTCGCCTTCAAGACCTGTTCGTTCCGCCAGATCGGCTGCGAGGCGTTGGTGCGGACCAAGCCGGGCGCGATGCAGTTCACCCGGATGTTCTGGCTCGCCATCTCGTCCGCCAGGCTCAGCGCCATGTGGGCCACGCCGGCTTTCGCCACGCTGTAGGCCAGCATGGTCGGCGAGGGCGTATGTCCGGCCATCGAGCCGATCAGGACGATGCTGCCTCCGCCCCGCCTGGCGATCTCGGGCCGAAGCGCCTCGCAGAGACGGAAGTTGTGATGGATGTTGGTGCTGAACAGCCGCTCGAAAACCTGCGGCGGCGTGTTCGCGGCGGGGCCGACGAAGGACATGGCGGCGGCGTTGCAGACCAGGATGTCGACGGCGCCGAAGGCGGTTCGGGCGGCCTCGGCCAGCCGCTCGATGTCGTCGAGCCGATCCATGTCGCAGGCCGCGCCCTTGGCGATGACCGCGCCGTCGCCGAACTCCGTGTTGAGCTCCACCGCCGTCCGCTCACACTCATCGCTCTTGCGGCTGGAGATGACGACACGGGCGCCCTGCCGGGCGAGTTCGCGCGCGACGCCGAGGCCGATACCCTTGGTGGCGCCGGTGACGACGGCGACTTTGCCGGTCAAATCGAAAGCGGTCATTGTCTCAGGAGGCCCTGGAGGCGCGCGCTTCCATGGAGATCGCCTCGATAGGCCGGGCGATGTCGTCCGTCTCCAGCCCGGCCAAGAGGTATCGGGTCGTCCGCTGCACGTGCGCCGCCATCAGGGTGTTCATGCGCTCGACGTCGCGGGCGAGCGCCGCCTCCAGCAGATCCTGGTGCTCGGTCGTCGTGTCCCGCGCGACCTGGCGGCGCGACGTTTCCTCGAGATCGGCGTTGAACTTCAACACGATGCGCCGATAGCGCTCGGACTGTTCATGGAGCGTCCTGTGCATCCGCAGAAGCCAGGGATTGTCGCATGCCGAGACCAGCGCATCGTGGAACGCCGTGTGCAGGCGTGACCAGTCCTCGATCGTGTTCGCCGTGTCCTCCAGCGGGCTGTGCCGGTTCATCTGATGCAGAAGGGCGACGAGGCGTCCCTCCCACTCCAGGTCGCCATTGGCCAATGACGAGGTCAGGCACAGCCGCTCGACTTCGATCCTCGCCTTGGTCAGGCTGATGAGGTCGGTCCGGGAGACCGGAGCGACGGAGTAGCCTTTGTAGGACTCCGAGACGACCAGACCCTCGGCAAGCAGGCGCGAAAGCGCCTCGCGGACCGCGCCGAGGCTGCCCCGCACCTCGCCGCACAACTCGCTGATCTTGAGCTTCTGATCGGGGAGGTAGCGCCCGGAGAGCAGCTTGGCGCGAAGCTGTCCGTAGACGTCCTCCGTCTGGCTGAGCCGTCCGCGGTCAAGCTGGTCGAATTGCATCCTCACCCCGCATTGCCTGTCCGTCGGGTGGCCGTCGCACATCCCACCCTTTCCTATCATAGCGCGAATCACTTATCCATACGATAATATATTTTCTTATTGACGGTCTATCGCAGCAGACATAATCTGTCCCTCAACGAGCCTTGAGGCGCGATCGAGGGCCTGTCCAGAAGGGGCGGGCATGGAGGAGAGAGCATGGCCAACATCCTCACCCCTGAAGATCGGATACTCACGACCCATATGGGCAGCGCGCCGCGGTCCCCGGCGTTGCTGGACTTGATGAAGGCGAGAGCCGAGGACGACTACGACCCGGTCGCTTTCGAGATTCGCGTGACCGCGGCCGTCGAGACCTGCGTGCGCGAGCAGGCCGAGGCCGGCATCGACATCGTCGCCGACGGCGAAGAGAAGACCAGCTTCATCCTCTATGTGCAGGATCGCCTCGCCGGCCTCGAACCCAGGCCTGGAAAGGCGTTCCGGGGCCTGGGGCGCGGCGCTCCCCTGTTCCTCGAGGACTTCGAGCAATACTTCCGGACCGCGATCTCCGAGGGGATGCCCATTGCCGATGTCCCGATCGTCTGCGCCGGCCCCATCGAGTACGTCGGGGAAGAGCAGCTCCATCGCGACATCGAAAATCTGAAAACGGCCGCCGCGAAGATCGACTGCAGCGCGGCCTTCATGTCGTCGATCGCCCCCAGCGGCGTGGGCGCGAACGAGTACTACCCGAGCGACGAGCAATTCCGCTATGCGTCCGGCGAGGCCCTGCGGGCCGAGTACGAGGCGATCGTCGGCGCGGGGTTCCTGCTGCAGATCGCCGACCCGTTCCTGCCGGCGCTGTTCTCGGATTCGCGCCTGACCTCCGCGGACGCCGAGCGGCAGGCCTGCGCCTATGTGGAGGCCTTGAACCATACGCTCAGGGGCATTCCGGTCGAGAAGATCCGCTATCACGTCAGCTGCCCGCGCGCCGGGGCCGCCCGGACGGCCAGGCTGCCGTTCGTGGACGTCGCCCTGCACATGCTGCGCGTGAACGCCGGCGCCTACTCCTTTGACGCCGCCGAGACCCGCTACGAGGAGGACACGGAGCTGCGGCGGGTGGTCAGGCTGCCGGCCGGCAAGGTGATCATGCCGGGCCTGATCTCGCATGCGAACGATATCGTGGAAGCCCCCGAGTCCATCGCCGATCGCCTGGTCCGCTTCGCCGACTGGGTCGGCCGCGACGGCGTCGTCGCCAGTGTCGACAGCGTGCCTTCGTGGCGCGCCGCGGCGAGACCGAAGGTCGAGCCCGAGGCGGTCTGGTCCACCTTCGAGGCCCTGTGCGAAGGCGCCGAGCTGGCGTCCCGAAGACTTTGGTCCTAGCGAGGCCCGACCGCCCCCTTGTCCCAGTCCGGCGCAGGTCGTCGCCCTCCAGGTGGTTCCACCTGGAGGGCGTTTGCGCCAAAGCGCGTTCCGAAGAGGTTAGGCGGCGGCGTAGACGGCGTCGATCAGGTTTCGGCGGCGGGGATTGAGATCCATCTGGTCGCTCATGTGGTTCATGACGTAGCCCACCGCCACGCCCGCGGTCGGATCGGCGAACCCGAAGGCGCCGCCCCAGCCGCCATGGCCGAAGGCGCCCTTGTTCGGGCCCCAGGCCCCCTCGTCATTGGTCAGGAACCCGGCCCCCCAGGTCCGGCGGATCCCGCGCACCACGTCTACGGCGTCGATCCAGGTCCGGGTGGCCTCGGCGAGCGCCTTGGGGCCGACCAGCCGTCTCCCGTTCGGAGCGGAATCGAGCAACAGGCCGTACAGGCCCGCCAGTCCGCGGGCGGTGGCGTAGCAGTTGGCCGCCGTGAAGTCGGCGGCCTGGAACTCGGGCGTGTCGGGGAGAGCCACGGTCATCGGCGGATTGTGCAGGGCGCGCTGAGGCGGACTGCCCATCGGGACGGCTTTGGTCGGATCCATGCTCGGGGCGGCGATGAGGCTGGAGAGACGGAGTCTGTCGGCTGGCTCGAGACCGACCGAGATCTCGAGGCCGCGAGAGCCCTTGAGCTCTTCGGCGACGAACGTCTGGATCGATCGGCCTTCGATCTTCTCGAAAAGGTGGGTCGCCAGCACGCCGACCACGTTGCTGTAGCCCGGGGCCGTTCCGGGCTTCCACATCGGCTTCTGCGCCGCCAGTCGCCGCGCCGCCTCTTCGCCCGCGAACAGGTCTTCCAGGGTCGCCGGGGTGTCGAAACCAGGGAGTCCCGCCTGGTGCGACAACAGCATGCCGATCGTCACCTCGCCCTTGCCCTCGGCGGCGAACTCCGGCCAGTACCGGCTGACCTCGTCGTCGTACGAGGCCAGGCCCCGATCGACGATCATGGCGAAGCAGGCCCCGGCGACCCCTTTCGACGCCGACCAGACGCAGACGAGGGTGTCGCGCTCCCAGGGCGTCGTTCGGGCCTCGTCCTTCGATCCCGCCCACAGGTCGGCCACCACTTCGCCCTGCGCCACCACCGCATAGCTGGCGCCGATCTCGCCCAGCTCGCGGAAGTTCCTGAGGAAGCCCTCGCGCAGCCTTTCGTATCCGGGGGCGCAATGACCCTCGATCACGACGTCGCCCGCTATCAGTGTTTCGCTGGCCATCTGTTCGATCCCTTCCTTGCGTCCGCCCGAAAGCCGGGTTCAGTGAGCGAGTTCTGTGAAACAGAACTTAGTTCTGTCTGACGCTACCATCAAGACGGACGTTGTCAAGCGCCGGCGCGCGAGTCGCCGGCTGGGGAGCGTTGAGCGGTTGGGTTGACGCGTCGGAGGACGCCCCCTCCGACCGACTTCGGTCGGCCACCTCCCCCGCGCAGCGGGTTGGGTGGCGAGGGGCGTCAGGCGCCGGGGGTGGGAGCGGTGGCGCCCAGCAGCTTCGAGAGGGCCGCGGCCTTGCCCAAGAGCAACGGGCCGAGCTCGCGGACGCGTTCGGGTGTGAGGCGGGTCCGGGGACCAGACAGCGACACGGCCCCGACAAGGCCGTCGAAGCTGTAGATCGGGACCGCGATGTCCGCCGCTTCGGGATCGCTCTCCCCGAACGACGCGAAGGGGAGCTCCGCGTAGCGTTGGTCGCGATCGGCCTGGGTGAGCGATGGCTCGCCAAAGACGGTGAGCACGCGGCCGCCGGCCCCGAGGTTGAGCGGCAGCATGTCGCCCTCGGACAGGTTGTCACGGATCGTCCGTCGGGTCTCCTCGCGGTAGAGGCATTGCCGCAGGTTACCCTCGCGCCTGAAGAACGACACGCTCTCCCCGGTCTCGTCGCGGATGGCCCGGAGCAACGGCCGGATCCTGGCTTCGAGAGCGTTCGCCCGCCGATAGACCGCGGCCAGCCTCAGGGGTTCGCCGCCCAGGACGAACGCGCCCCCCTCCTCGCGATGCAGGAAGCCCGCCGTCTCGAGCGAGCGCGCCAGACGGAGGATCGTGCTCTTGTAGAACCCCGTTCTGGCGGCGAGGTCGGCCAGGGTCTGCCGCTCATGCCCGGCCTCGAATGTGCCCAGAATGGAAAGCGCCCGATCGACGGCGTCGACCCCGCCGCTCGCCAGGCCTTCGGTTGCATCCTTCAAGGCTCACCTCTCCAACGCTCGCTGGATCGCCGTCTTACCATACCAGGCAGAGCAATCACGTTCTTCGCGGTGGAACTAGAGGACGGCCCGCTCTTGCGGCGTCATGAGGGGCGCGGCGCTCTCCGCGTCCTGATCGAACCGCTCCCGCGCCGCCAGCACGCGATCGCGGTTGTGCGTGGCCCATTCCCCGAGCGCCCTGACCGGGATCGCCAGCTCGCGCCCGAGGTCGGTTAGTTCGTACTCCACCTTCGGCGGAACGGTGGGGTGAATGGTCCGGGTGATGAAACCGTCGCGCTCCAGGCCACGCAGCGAGGTCGTCAGCATCTTCTGGGAGATGCCGTGCAAGGTCCTGCGAAGCTCGCTGAAGCGCTTCTTGCCGCCGTGCAGCTCCATCACCAGCATCACCGACCACTTGTCGCCGATCCGCGACAGGATCTCGGCGACCGGCCGGCAGTCGGTTCCGTGCAGGTAACCGGGTTTCAAAAAAGTGCCTCCTTCACAGGGCCGCCATGGTCTCTAACTTAGCCCAGGTCACCATTCTAGACCACCAGCTCGGAGGAGCATAGCCATGAGCAAGCCCCGCATCGGCATCGTCATTTCCACCACCCGCGAGGGCCGCTTCGGCGACAAGCCCGTCGCATGGATCCACGCGCTCGCCGCGGCGCGCGGCGATCTGGCGTTCGAGGTCGTGGACCTCCGCGACTATCCGATGCCCCTGTTCGAGGAAGCCGCCTCGCCGGCCTATGTGCCGCCGAAGAACGAGGCCGCCCGCCGCTGGGGGCGGAAGGTCGCCGAGCTCGACGGCTTCATCTTCGTCACCGCCGAATACAATCGCGGGCCGCCGGCGGCGCTCAAGAACGCCCTCGACCACGCCTATACGGAATTCAACCGCAAGCCGGCCGCCTTCGTCGGCTACGGCGGCGTCGGCGCGGCGCGCGCGGTGGAACAGCTGCGGCTGATCTGCATCGAGCTGCAGATGGCGCCCACGCGATCGGGCGTCCACATCGCCGGCGCCGACTTCATCGGCCTCTTCATGCAGGGCAAGACCTTCGCCGACGTGCCGCACCTCGATCCCACCGCGACCGCCATGCTCGACGAGCTCGCCTGGTGGACCCACGCCCTGAACGCCGCGCGCGCGGAAACCGCGCTGAAGGCGGCGTAGTCATGACCCAGCCCACGGCACTGCATTCAATGGCTCCCGTCCTCGAGCGCGGGGCCCGGATCGTCCATCGCACCCGCGGACGACGCCACGGCCCCGTCACCCGCCTGATGAGCCCGGGCGACCTGGGCCAGGTGCTCAAGCCGTTCGTGTTCCTCGATCTCGTCGACGCCGACACCGCGTCGCTGTCGGGCTTCGGCCTGCATCCCCACTCCGGTATCGCCACCCTCACCCACCTCTTCGAAGGCGATGTGCGCTACGAGGACACCACCGGGGCCACGGGCTATCTGCCCGAGGGCGGCGTCGAGTGGTTCAAGGCGGCCCAGGGCGCCTGGCATGGCGGCGGCGGGGGGAAGTCGAGCCATGCGCGGGGTTTCCAGCTCTGGCTCGCGCTGCCGCCGGAGCAGGAGCTGGGAGCGGTGGAGAGCCTCTACCAGGCGCCCGAGGACATCGCCCGCGACGGCCCCGCCCGGGTCCTGCTCGGCGCGCACGGCGAAGCGGCCAGCACCCTGCGGCCGCCCGCCCCGACCAACTACCTGGCCGTGCGCCTGAAGGCCGGGGAGACCTGGCGCTACAGCCGCCCCGCCGATCACACCGTCGCCTGGGTCGCTGTGAGCCGGGGCGCGGTCACCGCCCCCGAGCGCATCGAGGCCGGCGAGCTGGCCGTGTTCGAACCCGCAGACGCCGCCATCACCTTCGAGGCGGAAAGCGAGGCCGAATTCGTGCTCGGCTCGTCCGTCCCTCACCGCCACGACCTCGTGATGGGATACTATTCGGTGCACACGAGCCCCGCGACCCTGGTGGCGGGCGAACGGCGGATCGCCGAGATCGGACGACAGCTGGAGAAGCAGGGTCGCCTGTAAGCCCGGGCGCCGCCCGGGTTTGGCTCACCTTCCGCCGTTCGGCGGGTGCGGTTTCGCGAATGACCCGCAGGGGCACGGGGCGAGGCCGTACCGGTGAGCCAGCTCCACCCCCGTCACCAGCGCCATCAGCGCCAGGGTGACGGCGATGACCAGCCCGGCCGCGGCGCCGCGAGGCGGCGGGCGGCTACTTGATGACCGGCGGCGGGGGCGTCTGGGTGCAGCCGTCGACAAGGGGGTGAAGGGTCCATTGGTTCTGCGGCTGGGCCTGGTTGTTGGCGGTCAGGGTGGAGACGGCCTCGGCCGTCAGGTCGCACATGGCGTCGAGCTTGGTCTTCAGCTTGACCGGATCGGCGAAGTCGGTGCCGATCCAGGGATCGCCGGTGACGACGTTGGCGTGGTCGACCGTGCCGATCTTCTGCGCCGCGATCACCGGGTGCAGCTCGTTCCAGCCGGTGTGCGCCGAATCCATCACCCAGCGGCCCCTGACGAACAGCACGTCCTGGCCGGGATGGATGGTCCCGCCTGAGACCGTCACCGTGGGGGTGTCGTTCTGGGCGATCAGCGCCCCGATGCCGACGATGGCGATAGCCACCAGCGAGGCGACCAGGCAGATGATCCAGCCGACGACCGGGATCCAGCACACCGCGGCGGCGAAGCCGGCCGCCGGCAGCGCCGTCAGCAGGGCCTGGTAGAGGTCCCAGACTCCCGAGCCCTCGAACTCGATCTCGAAGGTCCCCGGGCCGGACGGCGGCGGCCCCTGGGCCGACCACTGGATGGCGTTGTCCATGGTCAGGGCGCCCAGCGTCAGGCCCGATCCGCCCTCGCTGAACGAGCCCACCGTGGGCGCCTCCGAACCGACCGCCAGGGGCGTCACATCGGCCGTGATGCTGCTGGGCGAGGCGGCGGTGACCTTGGCCAGCTGCTTGTTGAAGAACAGGCTGGTGCGGAAATCGGAGAGCAGGATGGTGTCGCCCACGGCATTGCTGTTGCTGGCCGTGAAGGTGAAGCTCGTGCCGGGCGCCGGCAGCGACCAGGCCGAGATGCTGATCAGTCCCGCCCAAGCGGGTTCCGACGCGCCCGACAGCCCTTCGCTGTAGGTCGTGCACATCTGCAGGGCGCCGTTGCTGTCGCTGACCTGGTCGCCGGGAATGTGGAAGGTGTTGGCCTCCCAGAAGTTGGGAACCACCAACCCCTGGGCATTGAGCGAACCGGGCGCCGCCAGCCCAAGGGAGTCGCCTTGCGCCGGCGTGAGGACGCCCTGGCCGCCGATGTTGAGGTTGTTGTCCTGGTCGATCTGACCAGCCGCCCCGACCAGGTCCGCCGGGCTCTCCGCCTCGCCGGTAAAGGCGAGGTTGGAGTAATTGGCGTACATCGTCGCCAGGTCGCCGGCCAAGGGATTGGCCGGATTGTTCGCAAAGCGCTGGTCCTGGATCATGTGGCCCTGAAGCGCGTTCTTGGCCGCCACGTCCTGGATGGAATCGGTGAGTAGGCTGGGCGCGAGCAGGATGTCGGCGCTGAAGTCGGTGTCGAACTTGCCAAGGAAGCCGACCGCATTGGCCTGGCTGTAGACGCCCAGCGGCAGGCCGATGATGCAGCGGTCGCCGCCCAGGCAGACCAGCCGGCCATACAGCCACCACCGGCAATAGCCGATGCCGCCGACGATCAGGGTCAGGGTCAGGGCCCCGGGATAGAAGATGGCCGAGAGAATAGCGATGACGATGGTGGCGGTCATGCCGCCGCTGCCGATGAACGGCCCCGAGTAGTCCTTGGGGGCGACGCATTGCGTATGATCGGTGAACGACATCGGACCCTCCTTTCTCAGGCGCGCCGCAGGGTGATGGTGAGGCCACCGACCAGGGCGTAGCCGGCGAAGGTGTGGACATTGATCGCCTGGTCTCCGATGAAGCCGGCCGGCGGCGTCACCGTCACGGCGACGTCGATCTGCTCGCCCGGGTCCAGGACCGGCGCGGCCGGGGCGAAGGCGACGCTCCAGCCCGGCGGCAGCGGATGGCTGGCGCGCGAGTTGCGCGACCGCGTCACCGAGGAGACGCCCCCCTGCGAGCCGCTGTTGGCGTTGTGGCGCGCGTCGGAGCACGGCGGCGGCGGTCCGATCGTGAAGGTGTCGACCGCGAACCGGTAGGCCTGGCGCTCGTCGGCGGCGTTGCGCAGGACGAAACTGAACTCGCCCGGCGAGGCGGCCAGCACCACCTGCGTGTTCTCCTGGCCGAGGTTGTTGTACGGGTTGAGGTCGTCGGGCCAGGCGAACGAGACCTGCACGCAGTAGTGGCCGGGGACCGCCGGTGTCGTCCAGTCCATCGAGGCGAACGCCGGACAGCTGGCCGAGCCCTTCACGCCGAGGTTGACCGCCGTCTGGCCGATCGGGTTCGACACCGTGCCGACCCCGAAGCTCAGGTAGGAGAACACCACCGGCATGTCGCCGCACACCCCGGAGGTTGAGCTGTTCCAGATGCGGGCCCGGATGGTGTAGGTGGTCGCCGGCAGCAGCTCGAAGGTGGAGGCGACGGGAACGCCCCCCTGCAGGATCTCGATATCCGGGTTCTGCCAGCTCACCGCCAGGCCCAGGCTCATCAGGTAGTACTGGTCATAGATCAGCGGGTCGGGCCGCTTGAAGTTGGGGTGATTGATCGGCACGCATTCCGACAGGGTGAACGGCGGCTCGCCCCTCTTCCGCTTGCCGAACACCCAGGCCAGGAACGCCCAGAGGCCGCGGCACACCGCGATCAGGGACGGGATCAGGTCCCTCGTGATCGCGATGAACAGTCCCCTGATGAACCAGAGCAGGGACTTGATCATGGCCGTCGCCTAGCGCTGGCGGGTGAATTTGCCCCGTCGCCAGACGACAACCCCGACGGCGACCACCGTCACGATGAACAGGGCCAGTTCAGTAGCGCCCCCTCCGCCATCCGGCGCCAGATGGAAGAGCGTTTCGATGAAGTCCATGCGTATCCCCCCTGCAAAATGCAACGCATTCGCGTGTTCGGTGAGAGAAGCCGTGACCTGACTGACGGGTCTCGAATACGCCCGATTATTCGAAGCGGCAAGTCGGCGTCGCCGCGAAGGCAGGCCGGACCCCGGTCTTGTTCTTCAAATGCCGCATGGCCATCTAGGGCTCTGCACATGAAAGGAGGGGCGACGGCCGCGAGCCTTCGCCAACCGCGCCATGAAACGACCGCTGGTCATCCTCGCCGTCGCCGGCCTTCTGGCCGTATTCGCCTTCTTCGGCTGGGCGTTCTACGCCACCTGGGGAACGGATTGGACGGGCGGATCCAAAGCCATCACCGTCGCCCTCGTCGCCGGAGCCATCGCCGTGGGCGGCCTCACCGGCGTCCTGATGTGGCTGGCCTTCTATTCCAACCGCAAGGGCTACGACGACCCGCCGACGATCGAGGAACCTTCAGGCCCGCGCTGAAGCCCGCCGCGCACGCAGGATTTCCGCGATCTCGGCGTAGACCTGCGCCGCCCGCTCGGGGTCCTCGGGGCGGATGTAGGGGATCGTGACCTCGTCGAGGCCGCGCCAGGCGTAGGGATCCTCGCCGGCGATCATCACGATGTCGCGCATGTCGGCCGGTCCCCGCCGCCCGTCCGGCGCCCACGGCAGCAGCGAGCGGGCGGACATGTAGTGGGTGACCAGGGCGCGCCGGAAGCCGCCCGCGGCCCGGTTGGGCAGGGAGCGGTGCAGGACGTAGCCGTTGAAGAAGGCGACGGCGCCGGCCTTGACCTCCACCGGAACCCCGCCCTCCCGATCGTAGGGGAAGGCCTGCGCCTCCGCCGCGGAATCGAAGCGGGCGTCGCCGTGCGCGGCCATGCGATAGAGGATCCCCGGCTGCTGCGAGCCGGGATGCATCCACAGGCAGCCGTTCAGGGTGGTGGCGTCGTCGAGGGCGATCCAGGCCCCGCAGAGCGAGCGGTCGCGGGTGGCGATGAAGTGCTCGTCCTGGTGCCAGGCCTGGCCCGGCTTGCCGGCCCCCTTGACGAACAGCATGGTCTGCATGGCCTTGATATCGGGCCCGATCAGCGCCTTCAGCACCGCCACCACGCCCGGATGGACCATGGCCCGGCGCATCACCGGCGAGAGCTTGTGCGGGAAGTGGATGGCCAGGGCGGCGGCGATCACCTCGTCGTCCGAGCGCCCGTCGCGGGGCGCGCCGCCGATCACCGCCCCGCGATCGCCGCGCGCGATGGCCGCCGCCTCGTCGCGCAGGGCCTGCACCTCGTCCTCGCCGAGCACGTCGTCGACCGCCACATAGCCGTCCCGCCGATAGGCTTCGGCGACCACCGCCAGATCCGCAACCATCGACACGGCGCCCGTTCCCTATTGCGTCACCCACACTTCGCCCAGGCGGCGAGACATCTGTGTATAGCTCTCATAGGACATCCACATCCGGCGAAGACTCTTCCGCATGCCGACGAATGGAGCGTTCTCGTTGTACCAGAGTCTCAGCGCGACGGGGATCTTGACCTTGAAGGCGGTCTCGATCGAGCCCGCCGCCAACTTCAGCTTGAAGTCCAGCGATCTCGACCGGTTGGCGTCGAGGTTGCTGTAGGGTCTGAGGAAGTCGAGCGCCGCCTGCCGCTCGACCGCGCTCATATCCGTGGTCTGGCCGCCCTCGATGCCGCCGGCCCGGATGGCGCGGACCGCGGCGACGTACTGTCGTCCGACCGGCGTTCCAGGAAAATCCAGGGCTCGCTTCAGCAGATCGCCTGGCGTGATGCGACCAGGGCTCCGCTCAAGGAGATACGGCAGCACCGGGGGCACGCGCAGCTCACGCCGCACCTCGATAGCCGGGTCTTGGAACACCCCCGCCGCGTCGTCGAAGATCTTGTCCTCGCTGTCGTGTCCCAACGAGACCAGGCCCTGGGTTTTCGACGTCAGGCCCAGATAGAGCCGGCTCCGCTTCGGCTGGACGTAGTGGACGGCGCCGCTGGCCTGGGCGAAGCCGCTGAAGACGAGCCCGCCGAGTAGGAATTGTGCGATCGGCCTGGCCTCCCAGCTGACGCCGGCGAGCTTTTGCCCGGCCGACTGCGCCGCAGCGTCACCGGTCGCGGGCTCCAGGCCCGGATTCCAGTCATATCCGAACACATTCGTCTCGGAGAGCATCCCCATCGTGTCCAGCGACATGCCCGTCAGATCGAGCGAGGCGAGATTGACCAGCGCCCCGTCCTTTATCCGATTGTAGGTTTCCCACCCCACGCGCACCTGGCAGACGCGATCCTCAAGGAGGTCTTCCAGCGGCTGTTCCGGCCGGCTGAAGGTCATGTAGTAGTCGATGAGCGGAAGCTCGTCCCGCGTGGCGACCATGTCAAAAAACTCGACGATGGAAGCGATATTCTGCTCCAAGGCCTTCCATATGGCGAACGAATCGCCTTCCAAGCCGCCGATCCCACCGCTGCCGTTGACGAATATCTCGCCGGCCCGGAGGATCATCGGATCGGGGACAAAGCCGAACCGGGCGCCATACCTGGCCCACTCCGCCTTGGTGTGCTGATTGATCTCCATCGTTTCCATGGCCTGCCTCCCGCGAGCCGCCCTACTTCGCGCTATGCGCTTGGGGGGCGCCCTGCTTCGCCTCGAATGGAGCCTACAATCCTCCGATGCCCGCAAGGGTGAGAATGGTAGGCCGGGTGGGAGTCGAACCCACGACCACTCGATTAAAAGTCGAGGGCTCTACCTCTGAGCTACCGGCCCCCGTGGAGGCGACCCCTGAAAAAGGCATGCATGGGCGGCGCGGAACATAGTCGGAGGGGCGCCCTGGCGGCAAGGCCACGAATTCGCCGCCTGACTCGGCGAGGAGGGGCGATCTGAATCATGGGTCGGGGCATGCGTACCATAGCCACGGCGGGCCTGCTGGCCGCCCTCATCACCTTGGCCCCTCGGGCCTTCTCGGCGGCGGCGGACCAGCCGCCCCCGCCGCCTCCGGCGCCTCCGTCCAACCCCAACGGCGAGCTGCAGACGCCCGACCGCGCCGGCACCGCCAATGTCGCCGTCGCGGCCACCGCCCCCCTGCACGACCTCAACGTCACCCGCCAGGGCATCCCGCCGGTGCTGCTGGCGGCGATCACCAACCCCTATGACCTGCCCCGTCCGCTCGATTGCGGCGAGATCACCCGACAGCTGGGGGAGCTCAACTTCGTCCTCGGCGCCGACCTCGACGAGCCCGAGACGCCGCAGGCGCCCAGCCTTACGCGCAAGAACGGCCATCTCGCCCTGGCCCTGCTGCGCGGCGCGGCCGATTCGCTGCTGCCGTTCGCCGGCTTCGTGCGCACCCTCTCCGGCGCCCAGCACCACGACCAGCTGGTCATCGAGGCCGTCACCGCCGGCAGCGTGCGGCGTGGCTACCTCAAGGGCCTGGGCGAATCGCTGCGCTGCCCGCGGCCGGCCAGGCCGATCCACTTCCTCAAGGCGCCGCCGCCGGCCCGCGAGGACGGCCCCGCGCCCCGCTATCCGATCCGCTGACGCGGATCAGTCTCTTCCCGGCTCCGCCGGTTGCAGCCCGGTGTGGAAGGCCGCGCGGAAGGCGGCGAAGCGCCCCTCGGCGATCGCCGTGCGCATCGTCGCCATCAGGGTCTGGTAGAAGGCCAGGTTGTGCCAGGAGAGCATCACGGCCGCCAGCATCTCCTTCGACTTCACCAGGTGGTGCAGATAGGCCTTCGAATAGTCGCGGCTGGCCGGGCACGCGATGTCGGCATCGAGGGGCGTTTCGTCCTCGGCGAAGCAGGCGCTCTTCAGGTTGACCGGCCCGGCCCAGGTCCAGGCCTGGCCATGGCGGCCCGCCCGGGTCGGCAGCACGCAGTCGAACATGTCGACGCCGCGCGCCACAGCCTCGACCAGATCGACGGGCTTCCCCACCCCCATCAGGTAGCGCGGCCGGTCGGCGGGGAGGAAGCCCGGCGCATAGTCCAGCACCTCGCACATGGCGCCGTGACCCTCCCCCACCGCCAGGCCGCCGATGGCGTAGCCGTCGTAGCCGGTCTCGACCAGCCGCTCGGCGGATTCGCGCCGCAGGGCCTCGAAGGTCGAGCCCTGCTGGATGCCGAACAGCGCCTGGCCCTCCCGCTCGCCGAACGCCGCCTTTCCCCGCGCGCCCCACCGGCCCGAGAGGCGCAGCGCCTCGGCCGCCCGCTCTTCGCTGGCCGGCCAGGCGACGCACTCGTCCAGCTGCATGACAATGTCCGCGCCCAGCAGGTCGGCCTGGATCTGCACCGAGCGCTCGGGGGTCAGGACATGGCGCGAGCCGTCCTCGGGGCTGGCGAACACCGCCGCCTCCTCGCTGATCTTGGTCAGCGTCGCCAGCGACATCACCTGGAAGCCGCCGGAATCGGTGAGGATCGGCCCCTCCCAGCCGGCGAAGCGGTGCAGGCCGCCCAGCCGCGCCACCCGCTCCGCCCCCGGCCGCAGCATCAGGTGCACGGTGTTGCCGAGGATGATGTCCGCGCCGCTCGCCCGCACCTGGTCCATGGTCAGGGCCTTCACCGCCCCGGCCGTGCCGACGGGCATGAAGGCGGGCGTGCGGATATCGCCGCGCGACGTCCGCAGCACCCCGGTGCGCGCGCCGCCGTCGACGGCCTGGATGTCGAAGCGAAAGGCGGCCATCAGGACGCCCGCCAGATCAGGCAGGCGTCGCCGTAGGAGTAGAAGCGGTAGCCCGCGGCGATGGCGTGGGCGTAGGCGGCGCGGATCGCCTCCAGGCCGCCCAGCGCCGCCACCAGCATGAACAGCGTCGAGCGCGGCAGGTGGAAGTTGGTGACGAGGCCGTCGGCGGCGCGGAAGCGGTAGCCGGGGGTGATGAAGATCGCCGTCTCGCCGGCGAATGGCCGCACCACGCCCGCCTCGTCGGTCGCGCTCTCCAGCAGCCGCAGGCTGGTGGTGCCCACGCAGACGATGCGCCCGCCCGCCGCGCGCGCGGCGTTGACCGCCTCGGCGACCTCCGCGGGGACCTCGCCGTACTCGGCGTGCATGCGGTGCTCGGCGATCGTCTCGCTCTTCACCGGCAGGAAGGTCCCGGCCCCGACGTGAAGGGTGACGAAGTGGACGGAGATCCCGGCAGCCGCCAGCCGCTCCAGCAGGGCCGCGGTGAAATGCAGCCCCGCCGTCGGCGCCGCCACCGACCCCGGCTCGCGGGCGTAGAGGGTCTGGTAGTCGCGGCGGTCCTGCTCGTCCTCCGCCCGCCGCGCGGCGATGTAGGGCGGCAGCGGCATCAGCCCATGGTCCTCGATCGCCTCGTCGAGCGCGGCCCCGGCGAGGTCGAAGGTGAGGATCACCTCACCCCCCTCCTGCTTGGCGGCCACCGTGGCGGCCAGGCCCGCGAGCGTACAAGCGCGGTCCTCGGGAAAACCGAAGACGACCCGGTCCCCAACCGCCAGCCGCTTGCCCGGCCGCATGAAGGCGCTCCAGCGGTCCGGCGCGACGCGCTTGTGCAACGTAGCCTCGACGGCCACAGCCGTCTCTCCCCGCGCGCGTTGGCCGAACAGCCGCGCCGGGATCACCCGCGTGTCGTTGAGCACCAGCGCGTCGCCCGGCCGCAGGAGGTCGGGCAGGTCGCCGAACACGCAATCCTCCAGCCCCTCCCCCGGCCCCACCACCAGCAGCCGCGCCGCATCCCGCGGGTCGGCCGGCCGCAGGGCGATGCGTTCGGGCGGAAGATCGAAGTCGAAATCGGCAAGCTGCATGGCCGGCCGTGATGATCGGTCGCCGCCGCAACCGCAACCCCCAACGCCCAGGCCTCAACCGATGATCTGTCCAATCGAGTGACGAAGCGCTTCCATGCCTCGAGCGACAACGCTCCGAGGGTTCTGACCACCATCCTCTGTTCGACGGTCGCGAAAATCGGCTTCACCGAAGAGGGCTTGAGCAGACCGGCAGCCTGCCAGTGCCGCAGCCACACGTCGCCCAGCGCGGATCCGGCTCGCAGCTGACTTGTGATCGCCATCAAGATCACATCGGGACGTTCGACGGCGTAGGCGCGAGTCGAAACGACTACGGCCGGTCGTCTCTTTGATGTGCGCTGGTCAGTGAACGGAAACGGGACGAGGACGACATCGCCGAACTCAAAGGTCATCGTAGACGTCGTCTTCCGGGTTCTCCCAAACAGCCGCGAAGGCGGGTTCGCTGGCGGCCGAGGCGGCGCGCGACAGCGCGCGGTCTTGTTCCCGCGAGCGAAGGAAGTCGACGAAGTCCTCGACCTCGGCGATACGATCGACGGGCAAAGCGCCAATCTTCTCGATCAGGGCCGGGCTCACGGGCATGGCGAATTCCTCCGGCGTCGCGGGCGCGCGACGGCCAATATCATTGCCCCGGCCCGGATGCTAACGCGTCGCCCACGGCCGCGACTATCACTGAGGAGATTCCTATGACCCCCGTTCATCCCGGCCGAATCCTGAAGCGCGAGTTGGCGGCGCGGGATATCTCAGCCAACCGCCTCGCGTTGGAACTCAAAGTCCCCTCCGGCCGCATCACCGAAATCCTCAACGGCAAACGGGGCATTTCGCCTGAGACGGCGCTTCGGCTCGGGCGTTTCATCGGCAACAGCGCCAGGTTCTGGCTCAATCTGCAGACCGCCTATGAGCTCGCCCTCGCCGAACGCGAACTCGGCCCACGCGTGGCTGAGGAGGTGAAGCCGGCGACCGCGTAGGGCGTGACCTATCCTGGCATAAGGCCGCTCGGCGGGTCGAGGCGGATGAAGTACGGCGGCTGGGCGTAGGGGGCTGGGCGGTCGAGGGCGGCGGCGCCGGGGAAGACCTCGCCTGTCCAGGCGTCGCGCCACTGTGCGCCCGCCGGCAGGCGCACCCGGCGCGTCGTGACGCCGGGCGCGGTGACGGGCGCCACGAGAACCGCGTCGCCGAGCAGGAAGTCGTCGGTTTCCACCCAGGCTTCCGGATCGTCGGGGAAGTCGTGGAACAGCGGCCGCATCACCGGCTCGTAGGCGTCGCGGTAGCGCTGCAGCAGGGCCGAGAGGTAGGGGACGAGGCGCTGGCGCAGCCTCATCAGGGCGCGGACGTCGTCCAGAATCTTCGGGTGCATCCAGGGCGCGTTGACGCTGCCGTCGTCGTTCCAGGAGTGGATGGAGAAGCGGGGCAGGAAGACGCCCAGCCCCACCCAGCGGGCAAACAGCTCGGCGTCCGGCTTTGGCCCGGCGAAGCCGCCGATGTCGTGGCCGATGCTGGAGACCCCCGAGAGGGCGAGGCCGAGGCCCATGGGGATGTTCCACTTCAGGGTCTCCCAGGAGGTGGCGTTGTCGCCCGACCAGGTCTGGGCGTAGCGCTGCATCCCCGCGAAGCCGGCGCGGGAGATCAGGAACGGCGGGATCTCCGGCGCGTGCTCGATCTGGGCCCGGCGGCTGGCGCGCAGCATCAGCAAGGTCTGCAGCGGCTTCATCTCGCGGGCCGGGAACGGCGCGCCGAAGCCATGGGCCACAGTGCGTGGGTTCAGGATCTCGAACTCGTTGTTGTCGTTCCAGGTCGCCGCGATCCCGAGTTCCAGCAGCCGGGCCTTCAACTGCCCCGTCCACCAGTCGGCCGCAGCCGGGTTGGTGAAATCGACATAGGCCCCCACCCCGTCCCAGAACTGCTCGAGCACCGGCTCGCCGTCGGCGTCGGCCAGCAGCAGGCCTGCGCGGGCGGCGCCCGCGAACGCGGGATTGTCCGTGAGCAGCACCGGCTTGATGTTGGCGATGACCTTGACGTCGGCTTCGGCGAAGCGCGCGAACAGGGCGGCCGGGTCCGGGAACTTCTCGCGGTTCCAATGGAGCACGTGGCGCCGTTCCCCGATCGAGGTGTAGCCGGACGACAGGTGAAAGGACGTACACGGAATATCGTGTTCGGCCAGCTCGGCGAGGAACCCCTCCAGCTGAAGCGACGCGTCGGGGGCGTCGGCGTAGCCCATCGCCGAACCCGAATAGCCGAGGGCCCAGTCGGGTGTCGCCGCCGGCCGCCCGGTCAGCCAGGTGAACCGCCGCGTGACGTCAGCTACCGTCGGCCCGGCCAGGACGTAGAGATCGAGATCGCCGTGCTCGGCGGCGAAGTATCGGTAGGGTCCGTGGTAGTTGCTGTGCTCGCAGCCGAAGTCGAACACGCAGTCGGCCAGCGTATCGTAGAAGAGGCCGAACGCCAGGCCGCTGTCCGCCCGCTGGGTGATGTAGAACGGGATGTGCTTGTAGAGCGGATCGGACGCCCGCGCATCGTAGCACAGCGCGCCGACGTTGCTGAGGCGAAAGCGCCGTCTCGCCCGGTCCATCGCCCCCGACCGCTCGCCAAGGCCGAAGTAGCGCTCGCCCGGCGCGCGGGCCAGGTAGTGGCGCGGCGTCCCGTCCCACCAGCCGAAGTCGTAAGCCTGGGTCGGCCGATCCCGCGCCGCCTCCGTCCACGCACCGTCCCGCCACGCCTCCCAAAGGCAGCGCAGGCCCCGAAGCTCGACGGTCAGCTTCAGCCGGGACGTCAGCACCACCAGGACATCGGGGTCGGCCTGGTCCCAGGCGAACCCCGGGCAGCTGAAGCCGGCGGTGTCGAAGCGGTCGCGGCCGTCGGCGGGAACGTCCTCGGCTCCCGGCGCGACGGTCCAGCTGCGCGCGTGCCGCAAGCGCCCGTCCGGCAGGACCAGCAGTCGGACGATGTCCTCCTCCAGGACGAAGACGTGGGCCACGGCTCCGGTGTCGCTGGCCAGGGTAAACCGGGCGCCCTCCCGGCCGGCGAGGTGGAAGACGGGCGGCTGGTCGAGGGTGGCGCGGCGCATCGGCGTCACTGTTGACGCCGGCCGGAACGATTGCAAACGTGATCGACATCAGCCTCGGCGGATCGAGGCAGACACGGAGCGCGGGCTTCCAGCCCGCTCTTTCTGGCTTCGTGAACCGTCGAGGAAAGCGAGAGCGGGCTGGAAGCCCGCGCTCCGGAATGAGCCCATTGATCATGACCAGGCCCCTGCGCCTCGATCCCGACCGGCTGTTTCCCCTGGAGGGCCGCGCCCGGGCCGTGGCCAGGGCGTTGTTCGCCGATGTCGAGCGCCTGCCGATCGTCAGCCCGCACGGCCACACCGACCCGGCCTGGTTCGCCGCCGACGCGCCGTTCGCCGACGCCGCCAGCCTGCTGGTGCAGCCGGACCACTACCTGCTGCGCATGCTCTACAGCCAGGGGGTCTCTCTGGAGACGCTCGGCGTCCGGCCGCTGGAGGGACCCTGGACACCGCCCGATCCCCGCTCGGTCTGGCGCTGCTTCGCCGAGCACTACGCCCTCTTCCGCGGGACACCGTCGCGGGCGTGGCTGGACCACACGTTCGTGACCGTCTTCGGCCTGGACGTGCGCCTCGAGGCCGCGAGCGCCGACCACTACTTCGACGTCATCGGCGAGGCGCTCGCCCGGCCGGCGTTCCGCCCGCGCGCCCTCTACGAGCGGTTCGCCATCGAGGTGCTGGCCACCACCGACGCCGCCCTGGACGACCTCGCCCACCACCGCGCTCTCGCCGCCAGCGACTGGCGCGGGCGGGTGATCCCCACCTTCCGCCCCGACGACGTCACCGATCCGGAGCGCGCGGACTTCACCACGAACCTGGACCGCCTGGGCGAGATCACCGGCGAGGACACCGGGACGTGGTCCGGCTACCTCGCCGCCCTGGCCGCCCGCCGCGCGACCTTCCGCGCCCTGGGGGCCACCGCCACCGACCACGGACCGCCCAGCGCCCGCACCGCCGACCTGCCACCGGCCGAGGCCGCCAGGCTCTACGCCGGCGTGCGCGGCGACGGGGCGACACCCGCGCAGGCCGAGCTCTTCCGCGCCCAGATGCTCACCGAGATGGCGCGGATGTCGATCGACGACGGCCTGGTCATGCAGCTGCATCCGGGGTCGTGGCGCAACCACAACGCCGCCCTCTTCGCCCGCTTCGGCCGCGACAAGGGGGCCGACATCCCGCGGACCACAACCTACGTCGATGCGCTCAAACCCCTCCTCGACGCGGTCGGCGATTCGCCCCGCCTGCGCCTGATCCTCTTCACCCTCGACGAGAGCGTCTACGCCCGCGAGCTGGCCCCGCTGGCCGGCCACTATCCGGCCCTGCGCCTCGGCCCCCCCTGGTGGTTCCACGACTCGGTGGAGGGCATGTGGCGCTATCGCCGGCAGACCACCGAGACGGCCGGCTTCTACAACACCGTCGGCTTCAACGACGACACCCGCGCCTTCCTCTCCATTCCCGCCCGCCACGACGTCGCCCGGCGCGTGGACTGCGCCTTCCTCGGCGAACTGGTCGCCACTGGCCGGCTGGAGGAGGACGAGGCCGCCGAGCTGGCGGTCGACCTCGCCCACGGCCTCGCCAAGCGGGCCTACCGCCTTTGACGCGGCTGAGCCTGGCGACGCTCGCGCGCGCCGACAACGCCCGCCTGCCCGCCTACGACGCCGGCCGGCTGGGCGTGGGTGTGGCGCACCTGGGCGTCGGCGCCTTTCACCGCGCCCACCAGGCGGTGTTCACCGAGGATGCCATCGAGGCGGCGGGCGGCGACTGGGGGATCGTGGGCGTCTCGCTGCGCCGGCCGGACGCCGCGGCGGGGCTCAATCCGCAGAACGGCCTCTACACCCTGGAGATCCGCGCCGCCCGGCCGACCCGGCGCATCGTCGGCGCTCTTCGCCGGGTCATCACGGCGGCGCGCGAGCCGGACGCGGCCCTGGCCGCCCTCGCCGACCCCGCCGTCCATGTGATCACCCTGACCGTCACCGAACCCGGCTATGCGCTCGGGCCGGACGGGGCGCTCGATTTCACCCATCCCGACATCGTCCACGACCTCGCGGCGCCGCGGCGGCCCCGCTCGGCGGTCGGCTGGTTGGTGGCGGCGCTGGCGCGGCGGCGCGAGGCGGGCGCGGGGCCGGTTACGGTGCTCTCCTGTGACAATCTGCGAGACAACGGACGGCGGCTGGGGGAAGCGGTGCAGGCCTTGGCGGGGCGGCGCGATCCCGACCTGGCCGCCTGGATCGCCGGCGAGGCCGCCTTCCCCAACACCATGGTCGACGCCATCACCCCCGCCTCGGACGCCGCGCTGGCCAGGCGCGTCCGGGACGCTATCGGCCTCGAGGACCACGCCCCGGTGCAGCGCGAACCGTTCGCGCAGTGGGTCATCGAGGAGCGCTTCGCCGGCCCGCGCCCCGCCTGGGAGCGGGCGGGCGCGCGGCTGGTCGCCGACGTCGCCCCGTTCGAGGCGCTGAAGCTCCACGTGCTCAACGCCGCCCATTCCGCCCTGGCCGTGCTGGGTCCGCCGCGAGGGCACAGGCTGGTGCGCGAGGCGATCGCCGACCCCACGCTTGCCGGCTTCCTGGAGGCCATGATCGCCGAGGAGGTCGCGCCGGCCCTGACCCCCGCCCTCTCACCGGCGGACGTCGCCGCCTACTGGCGGACGACGCGCGAGCGCTTCGCCCAGCCGGCCATGGACCACCGCCTCGACCAGATCGCGCGGGACAGCGACGCCAAGCTCCGCGAGCGGATACACCCGCTGATCACCGCGAACGCCCGGGCCGGGCGACCGGCGGCCCGGCTCGCCAGCGTGGTCCGCGCCTGGGCGGACGCCGAACACCGCGACCTGATCGCGGCGCTGGATGATCCGACCCTGTTCTCCGCGCCCTTCCGGAATGACGACGTCGTGCGCGCGGCTGTGCTGCACGGCGCGGGGCATCCGAAGAATACGTCCTGCTAGAAGTCTCATTGGGGCGCTGCGGTACAGTTCCGAATGAGTCTTGACACATGGTGTCTACAATGCGACCGTGCTGTGACGTGGGGCGGGTAACGGTAACTCGAGGCGCGAGAGCGCCGGGTTAAAGGAGCGCGCCATGTTCAAATCTGCATTGATCGTGTCAACTTCTATCGCCACACTTGTCTGGGCGGGCGCAACTCAGGCCGGTCCGGTCTTCCTCACTGGTCACGATCCCGACTTCCACGCCCAGGGTTCGCCCGGCGCGCAGAACCTGATGCGGACCATGCTGAACTTCGTCACCTCGGGCACCTATGCCGGCGGCACGACCAAATTCCTGTTCGTCGAGAGCGAGATCAGCCCGCCACCCGGGCACCTGATCGGTGAGAACGGCCTCAACGCCATCGGTCTCGTCGAGGGGGTGAACTACGATGAGGTCGACGCCGCAGGCCTCGCCGCGCTACCGAACTTCTCCGGCTATTCGGCGATCGTGGTGGCGTCCGACTTCGGCGGACTGCTCACCGACGCCGAGATACGCGAACTGGTGGCGCGCAAAGGGGCGATCGGCGCGTTCGTCAACGCCGGCGGCGGCTTGGCCGCGTTCGCCGAGTGCGGGGTCGGATTTCCCAATTGCATCCCGGACCTGGTGACACCGACGACGCCGCTGTTCGGCTTCGTGCCCGTGGGCGTGTCCTCGGCGCCCACGACCGCCCCCTACATGGTGACGCCGTATGGCGCGTCGCTGGGGCTGACCAACGGGGACATCAACGACCCCACGCACAATTCGTTCGGCCTGACCGGCGGACTGAATGTCGTGGATACGGACGCCGCGGGCTTGGCGACGAGCCTGGCGGGCAACATCTCGCTGCCGGTGCCCGAGCCCTCGACCTGGGCGACGATGCTGATCGGCTGCGGCGTTCTGGGCGGCGCCCTGCGCTCGCGTCGCAAGCGGCTTTCCATCGTCACCTGACGCCGGAACGTCGGGGCCTTGGCGGCGGCGCGTCCTGCGCGCCGTCGTCCAGGCTTGGCTCGCGGCCGAATTCGCTTGACTTCGGACTATGCATATTGCAATCTTCGGGCTGTCGCTCTTTGCCATCGTAAACCCAACGCTGCGACGCCGCGCGAGCGGCGGAGCATGGCGTTCGCCTTCGGGACTCCGAGAGTCGCGATTGGGCGATTTGGCGCCGATCGGTCGCGGAATATTCTTCTTGATACGCTTTCGGATTGAAAAGAGTCTTTTTGGTCGCCGATAGGACGCCCGCATGTCCCCTGTCGGACCGCCAAAAAACCGCCGGATCGACGCCCGGCCCCGCCCGGAGTCGGGGGGAGTTCACCGTGTCTACGGTCGTCTACGGCGAATCGTCGGGCGTCTCCGGGCGCGTGATCGGCCCGCGCGCCTACCCGGCCAGGCGCATCGAGACGATCTTGCCAGGGGCGCGCGGCGGCTCGCCCTTGGGCAGGGCGTCGACGTGCTCCATCCCGTCGATGACCTCGCCCCACACGGTGTACTGGTTGTCGAGGAAGTTCGAGTCGGCCAGGCAGATGAAGAACTGGCTGTTGGCCGTATGCGGCGCCGAGGTCCGCGCCATGGAGCAGACGCCGCGCTTGTGCGGCGCTGTGGAGAACTCGGCCTTGAGGTTCGGCTTCTTCGAGCCGCCGCCGCCGGTGCCGGTGGGATCGCCGCCCTGGGCCATGAAGCCGGCGATCACCCGGTGGAACACCACCCCGTCGTAGAAGCCCTCCTCGGCCAGCTCGCTGATCCGCGCCACGTGCCCCGGGGCGAGGTCTGGCCGCAGGCGGATGGTCACCGGGCCGGTGTCCAGGGTCATGATCAGGTTCTGTTCGTCACTCATGGCGCGCTCACTTGACTTGGGATGGAAGGTCGATGTCGCAAAGGGAGAAATCCACGACCTTCTCGGCTCGCATCCGGTCGGTCATGGCCTTGAACCAGGGGCCACGCGTGTCGATCACCCGGACCTGCTGCCGCTCGGCGGCCGGGAGGTCGGAGAGCAGGCGGACCTTGGTCATCTTGTCGGCGGGGGGCGGCGGCGGCTCGCCGGGCTTGATGGCGCGCACGACGTCCTCGCCGGCGATCACCCGCCCCCAGACCGCGTACTTCTGGTCGAGGTTGTCGTGCGGCTGGCGCATAAGGAAGAACTGGCTGTTGGCGCTGGCGGGGTCGTCGGCGCGAGCGAGGCCGCCGACGCCCGGGCAGAAGGTGACGTAGGCGGACACCTTGTGGTCGGCGGTGAGCAGGCCGAGATCCATCGACTGGCTGATCACCGGCAACGCGCCGATGAACCCCGCCTCCAGGCCGCCGGACCTGGTCACCGGCACGAAGGGCATGTCGCTGGAGCGCCGAAACTCGAACTCCGCAGGCAGGTTGGGCAGGGTCGAGCCGCCGGTCCCGTTGTCCTGTGGATCGCCGGTCTGGTCCATGAAGGTGTCGATGACCCGGAAGAACGACCGGCCGTCATAGAAGCCCTGCTTCGTCAGCGCCTTGATGCGGGCGACCGCCTGGGGCGCGGAGAGCGGATCGAGCTCGACGAAGATGCGGCCCTTGGTGGTGTCGATCACCATCACGTTCTGGGGATCGGGGGTGCGCCAGTCGGCCTCGGTCGGGGAGGCCAGGGCCGCCGCCGGCGCGGGGGCGGCGGCCGGTCGCGCCGCCATCGCGGGAGCCGGGCCGGCGAGAAGGGCGAGCAGCAGGCCCGGGACAAGCAATCTCATGCGGCGGGGCCTACCGCGGGGCGCCGCGCCCCGCAAGCGCGGGGGCTCAGCCCGCCACCTTTTCGAGCAGGCGGCGCTTGACCCCTTCGGAGACGAACGGCGAGACGTCGCCGCCGAGGGTGACGATCTCCTTGACCAGCCGCGAGGCGATGGCCTGGTGGCGGGGATCGGCCATCAGAAACACCGTCTCGATGTCGCGGTCGAGCTGCTGGTTCATCGCCGTCATCTGGAATTCGAACTCGAAGTCGGCCACGGCCCGCAGGCCGCGCAGGATCACCGTGGCGCCGACGTCGCGGGCGGCGGTGAGCGTCAGCCCGGCGTAGGGATGGACGAGGACCTCGCCGCCGTTCTCCAACTTCGCGGTCTCCGACTTGAGGATCTCGACGCGTTCCTCGAGCGAGAACATCGGCCCCTTGCCACTGTTGATGGCGACCCCGATCACCAGGCGGTCCACCAGCCTCAACGCCCGCCGGATCAGGTCCAGGTGCCCGTTGTGGATGGGATCGAAGGTGCCCGGATAGAGGCCGGTTCGCGTCATTTCGCTGTGTCCCCTCAGCTGTCGCCGGGCTCGGCGGGGCCTTCGGCCTCGCCGCCGTTGGCTTCGCCTTCCAGCCGCTCCACCGAAACCACATGTTCGTCGTCGGCGGTACGGAAAATCGTAACGCCCTGGGTGTTTCGCCCGACGATGCGGATCTGGCCCACCGGCACGCGGATCAGCTGGCCCTGGTCGGTGACCAGCAGGATCTCGTCGGCGTCGTCGACCGGGAAGGCCGCGACCAGCCGGCCGCCCCGCTTGGAGAGGTCCTGGGCGATCAGGCCCTGGCCGCCCCTGCCGGTGCGGCGGAAATCGTAGGCGCTGGTGCGCTTGCCGTAGCCCTCGGAGGAGACGGTGAGCACATGCTGCTCGGCCGCACCGAGCGCGGCCAGCCGCTCGATACTCAGACTGACGCTCTCGCCCGCGCCGGTCTCCTCCTCGTCTTCGTCCACCGCCGCCATCGCCCCCGGCTCGAGCTCGTCGGCCCCCTCCGCCGAGCGCATCGCTTGAGCGTGCTTGAGATAGGCTTGGCGCTCGGCAGGCGTCGCCTCCACCCCGCGAAGCACAGCCATCGACAGCACGTGGTCGTCTTCGCTCAGGCGCACGCCGCGCACGCCGGTCGAGTCGCGACCGGCGAACACCCGCACCTCGTCCGCCGCGAAGCGGATCGCTCGGCCGCCGGCGGTGGTCAGCAGGATGTCGTCGCCAGGGGCGCACAGGCTCACCCCGACGATGGCGTCGCCCCCCGGCATGGTTTCGGCGTCCAGCTTCATGGCGATCTTGCCGTTGCGGTTGATCACGGTGAAGTCCGACAGCTTGTTGCGCCTGACCCGGCCCGAGCGGGTGGCGAACATCACGTCCAGGGAATCCCAGAGCGCCTCGTCCTCGGGCAGGGCCAGGATCGAGGTCATCGTCTCCCCGGGTTCGATGGGAAAGAGGTTGACGAAGGCCTTGCCCCGCGAAGTCGGGGTGCCCAGCGGCAGGCGCCACACCTTGAGCTTGTAGGCCTTGCCGCCGGAGGAGAAGAACAGCATCGGGGCGTGGGTCGAGGCGGAGAACACGCGGGTGACCGCATCCTCCTCCTTCGTCGACATGCCCGCGCGCCCGCGCCCGCCGCGATGTTGGGTGCGGTAGGTGGCCAGCGGCGTGCGCTTCACATAGCCGCCGTGGGTGACGGTGATCACCATGTCCTCGCGGACGATAAGGTCCTCGTCCTCGACCTCGGCCTCGCCCTCGACGATGACCGTGCGGCGGGGCACGGCGAAGGCGTCGCGCACCTCGACCAGCTCGGCGCGCACCACGCCCATGATCGCCTCGCGCGAGCCGAGCAGGTCGAGGTAGGCTTTGATGGCGGCGGCGAGCTCCCGCGCCTCGTTCAGGATCTCCTCGCGGCCGAGGCCGGTGAGGCGGCTGAGGGTGAGCGCCAGGATCGCCCGGGTCTGCTCGTCGGTGAGCCGCACCTGGTCGCCGCCGACGATCACGGTGCGCGGGTCGGCGATCAGCTCGATCAGGGGCGCCATGTCGCCGATCGGCCAGTCCCGCGAGATCAGCCGCTCGCGCGCCTCGGCCGGATCCTTCGACGAGCGGATGATGTGGATCACCTCGTCGATGTTGGCCACGGCGATCGCCAGGCCGACCAGGACGTGGGCGCGGTCGCGGGCCTTGGAAAGTTCGTGCCGGGTGCGGCGGACCACCACCTCCTCGCGGAAGTCGATGAACGCCGTCAGCATGTCCTTCAGGCCCAGCTGTTCCGGGCGCCCGCGGTTGAGGGCCAGGGCGTTGACCGGGAACGAGCTTTGCAAGGGGGTAAAGCGATAGAGCTGGTTCAGCACCACCTCGGCGCTGGCGTCGCGCTTCAGCTCGACCACCACGCGCATGCCGGTGCGGTCGCTCTCGTCGCGCAGGTCGCCGACACCCTCGATACGCTTTTCGCGCACCAGCTCGGCGATCCGCTCGACCATGGCCGCCTTGTTCACCTGGAACGGGATGGCGGTGATGATGATCGCCTCCCGGTCCTTGCGGATATCCTCGATGGTCGCCACACCGCGCACCACCACCGAGCCTCGCCCGGTCATCAGGGCCTGGCGGGCGCCGCTGCGGCCGATGATCTCGCCGCCGGTGGGGAAGTCGGGTCCCGGCACGATGTCCAGCAATTCACCCAGCGGCAGGTCTGGGCGATCGATCAGGGCGAGGCAGGCGTCGACGATCTCGCCCAGGTTGTGCGGCGGGATGTTCGTGGCCATGCCCACGGCGATGCCGCCCGCCCCGTTGACCAGCAGGTTGGGGATCCGCGAGGGCAGGACCGCCGGCTCCTGCTCCTTGCCGTCGTAGTTGTCCTTGAAGTCGACGGTGTCCTTGTCGAGATCGGCCATGATCGACATGGCGGCGCGGGTCAGGCGGCACTCGGTGTAGCGCATGGCGGCCGGCGGATCGTTGTCGACCGAGCCGAAGTTGCCCTGCCCGTCGATGAGCAGCAGGCTCATCGAGAACGGCTGGGCCATGCGCACCAGGGTGTCGTAGATCGAGAGGTCGCCGTGCGGATGGTACTTGCCCATCACGTCGCCGACCACGCGCGCCGACTTCACGTAGCCGCGATCGGGCGTGTGGCCCTGCTCGTTCATCGAATAGAGGATGCGCCGCTGAACGGGCTTGAGGCCGTCGCGCAGATCGGGGAGCGCCCGACTGACGATGACGCTCATGGCGTAGTCGAGGTAGGATTTCTTGACCTCGTCCTCGATCGAGATCGGGCTCACGTGGCCCCGCTGGGGATCACCCGGCGGCGAGGGGGTATCGTCGGTCAAATGGGGGGTTCAGCGCTGCAGGAATCGGACAATTACCGTCCGCGTCTCCTAGCATCCGTCCGCCCCTGAGCGCTAGTCATGGGGGCGCCGGTCCGTGGGCAGGGGCTAGCGCCAGGTCAGAAGCGCACCGCGCAGATCACGGTCCACCAGAACGCCACGCAGCCGAACACGGCCCAGGCGAGCGGGTGCGGACGTGGCCAGCGCGCATGCCAGCGCAGCGGCGGGATCCCCGCGGGTCGATAGGCCGGCGGACGAGGGGAGCCGAGCGCTCTGACAGGCGCGATCCCCCTCGCCGATACGAGCCCCGCGACCGGAACAGCGCCCGCGATCCGAGCTCGCGTAGTCCGGACGGACCTGGGGCGCAGGGGGATGGGGTCCGGCATCGATTTCCTCCTCGCTCCGAACGCCCGCGGAGCACGGACCTGACGGTATATTAGCACGATCGACGCAATAACCCTGCGTGGGGACGCCGTATCGTGCAGATGGCTATGATAACGCTTTTACACTACTTGGCGTTCTCTCCTAGAATGGGATTTCGTCGTCAAGGTCGGCGGTGAAGGTCTCGCGGGGCCCGGTGGCGGCCGCGCGAGGACCGGGAGAGAAGCCGCCGGCGTCGGAATCCCGCGACCCGCCGTCACCGTCGCCGCGGCCGTCGAGCATGGTCAGTTCGCCCCGGAACTTCTGCAGGACGATCTCCGTCGCCGTGCGCTCGGCGCCCGACGCGTCGGTGTATTTTCGGGTCTGCAGCGCCCCTTCGATGTAGACCTTGGAGCCCTTGCGCAGATAGCTCTCCGCCACCTTCACGAGGTTGTCGTTGAAGATCGAGATGCGGTGCCACTCGGTCTTCTCCCGGCGTTCGCCGGTGGCGCGGTCGCGCCAGCTCTCCGAGGTGGCGATGCTGAAGCTGGCGACCCGGTCGCCGGAGCCCAGCGATCGGATTTCGGGGTCCCGCCCCAGGTTTCCGATCAGGATGACCTTGTTCACACTGCCCGCCATGGGCTTCTCCCGGCTCGCCCGGCGACCAAGCGCGCCGGAATCGTTAAAGAACGATAACAGCCTTTGAATCCAAGGCAACCGAAAAGTTCTTCATTCGTTCTCTTTTGGCGGTCCCATGGCGAGTTATCCACCGCCAATCGGCTCTTTCCGTCTGCGACCTACTGCCCCTGGGGCATGGCCCCCGGAACAGCGAGGCGTCCGTCGCCCGTTCGCACCATGAACGGATAGTGGTAGCCGTCGTAGCTCTGGGCGGTGAACACGCCTTCCGGCTGAATGAACAGGAACTGGCCCTGGTAGGCGCCGGTCACCCTGTCCTGCGAAAGGCCGAGCCCTCGAAAGCGCAGGCGCATCATCTCGAGCTGGGCGGCGCAGTGCTCGAGGTCGGGCTGGCCCTCCGCCAGGCGGTTGAACTTCGGCTTCCCGGCATTGTCGGTAACCATGTGCCAGCAGACCTGCGGATCGCGGGGCGCCTCCAGGGAGGGGCTGCAGGCCGCCAGCATCAACGGGACGAGAAGGCCGAGGCCGGGGCGAACGATACGCATCCCGCGAGACTACAACTGCCGGGCGGGCGGGGGAAAGGGTCCCCTACTCCGGGGGGCGCTCCCCCTCGCAATCGGGGCCACGTCCGGCCAGAACATGGAAGCGCCGGTTGTCCGGCGAGATCTCGACGCGGCCGTCAAGCAGCCGCAAGGTGCGATCGGCCCAGCGCCCGTAGATGGGCGGTCCGCCCTCACCGCAGCGCTCGGGATAAAGGGTGCGAACGCAGGCGGCGAGGGTGAGGTCCTCGGGAATGCGGCTCCAGGCAGCGTCGGCGTAGAGCCAGCAGGCCGCCACCTGTCCGCCGAACGGGACGGCGCCCGGAGGGGCCGCCGGCGACTCCGCGGCGGCGCTCGCGGACGCGGGCGGCGCGACGCCGGAAGAGGCTTCGCCGGGCGGCAGGGGGGTGATCTGGCTGGAGGTCCCATTGGCGGCGGCCAGGGCGCCCGTAGGGTCTAGCCCCACGTCGAGGGCTCCGCTGGCCACGCCGTTGCGCTTGGCGCACTCGCTGAGCTTGAGGTCGCCGACCAGCTGGCCGTTCACGAAACAGCGCAGGGGGCGGCCCTCGTCGAGCCTGACGTCGTCGTCGCGGCCCGTCTGCACGACCAGGCCGCCCTGCGAGGCGGGCGGCGGCTCGCTCGCGCCGCGGTCGCGAAGCATCAGGAAGGCGGCGATCGCGAGACCCGCCAGCAGGGCCAGGCCCGTTCCCGCCAACGCCAGGGCCCGCCGGTCCTTGAACAGTTCCATTGGGCCCTCGACCCTTGCGCGCGCCAACGAGTTTCCCCGGCGGCGGTCGACGCGGCTACTTGAAGCGGTAGGTGATTCGGCCCTTGCTGAGGTCGTAGGGGGTCATTTCCACCAGGACCTTGTCGCCGGCGAGCACCCGGATGCGGTTCTTGCGCATCTTGCCGGCCGTATGGGCGATGATCTCGTGGGCGTTCTCCAGAGTCACCCGGAAGGTGGCGTTGGGCAGGAGTTCGCTCACCGTACCGGGCAGTTCCAACAATTCTTCTTTCGCCATGCGGCTCCTCGAATAAGACAAACCATCGACACCGCCCGCGATCAGGACTCGCGGGCCCGCGTCGAAAACCGATCATACGCACCAAGGGCGTTGAGGTCGATGGCCGGCGGGCGTATCGCCTTGGCGCCCGATCCTAAAGAGGCCCGACATGCGGACCATCGACAAGCTTCGGGCGGCGCTCTGCCTGCACACGGTGATCGTCCTGGGCGTCCTGGGCGCCCCGGTCGGCGCCGGCGCCCAAGCCCCTGCGCCATCGCCCGCCGCGGCCCAATCCGCTTCCCCACCCGCGACCCGGGCCGTCGTCAGCGCCTGCGGCTTCGCCCTCAGCGAGGCGGTGGCGGGCGCATGGCGTGACCTCGGCGGCGAAGGCGGCCGCCTCGGCTGCCCGACCGGGCTGGAGAGCCCCGGTGCGGCGTCGCCCCAGGGGTCGGCCAACCGGCTTGCCGTCTTCGGCCAGAACGGCCTGATCGTGCTGGCCGTCTCCGGCCCCCGCGCGGGGCAGGCCTTCGCCGTGAGCGGCGGCTGCTACCGCCTCTACGTCCAGTACGGCGGCACGAGCAGCTGGCTGGGCCTTCCGGTCGGCGACCAGGAGAATACTCCCGACGGGTCGCTCCAGCGGTTCGAGGGCGGCCTCATGCGCTGGGACCGCGCCCTGGACGATTGCCACGCCGAGCAGGCGGCGGCCGCGCCCGCGCCGGCCGCTGCTGCGGCGCCGACCGAGACTCTGGCGCCGCTCGACCTCTTCGAAGACGCGGCCACCGGCGATCGCCTGAGCCTGGCGACAGCCGGCAGCGTCGCCGCGGCGACCGCCGCGGGCTACCAGAGGCTGCGCGGCCAGGCGCGCGTCCTGGCCGCCGAGGCGCCGGGGACAACGCGGCTGAAGCTCTATGTGAACGAGGCGAGGAACCTGCGCGAGACCCTGGCCTCCGTCCAAAGCGAGCGCGACGCCCTGGTCGCCGGCTTCGCCTTCGAGGCCGGCCAGGGCTGGGTGTGGATCGATCCCCGGCCCGGGGCGGTCGCCCTGAAGCTCTATCGCGACGACGCCAGCGGCCGCACCCGCCTGACGGCCGGTCCGCAGGACGAGCAGGAGGCGGCGGCCGGGGGCTACGCCTTCGTCCGCATCGAAGGCTACGCCCTCCCCGCCTCCTGAACCCAAATTGCTTTCACCCGCCGAAGGTGCGGACCTCGCCGAATCGGGCGCGCAGGCGTTTTTCCAGGGCGTCGCGGACGTCGCGATAGGCGGTCAGCATCTGCTCGCGTTGGCCGCTCACCAGGGTCGGGTCGAGCGTGGGCCAGTACTCGACGTCGATGGCCCGCGCGCGCGCCAGCTCGCCCGCCCGGTGGTGCGCCTCGGGGGTCAGGGAGATCACCACGTCGAAGGAGGTGTCTTCCAGGTCGTTGAAGTTCTTGGGTCTGTGGCGGGCGAGGTCGACGCCCAGCTCGTCCATCACCGCGACCGCGAAGGGGTCCGGCCCGGGCGGCACGGTGTCGCGCCGCGTGCCGGTGTGCAGACCGCAGCTGTCGACATAGACGGCGCCGCCGAAGTGCAGCTTCATCAACCCCTCGGCCATGGGCGAACGGACCCGATTGAGATTGCAGCTGAACAGCACGGCGCCGGGCAGCCCCGCCCCCGTCACCCCCGCCATTGCAGGGCGCAGATCAGGGTGAAGAGGCGCCGGGCGGTGTCGAGGTCGATCTCCACCTTGCCCGCGAGGCGTCGCCGCAGGAGGGTCGAGCCCTCGTTGTGCAGGCCCCGCCGGCCCATATCCAGCGCCTCGATCTTCTGGGGCGTGGCGTTGCGAATCGCCTCGTAATAGCTCTCGCACACCATCCGATAGTCTCGCAGCACGCCTCGGAACGGCGAGAGCGACAGCAGGTGCCGGCGCTGATAGCCCGGCCCGCTGATATCGAGCGCCAGGCGGTTGTCGATCAGGGCGATGCGCAGGTCGTAGGGCCCGCCCTCGGCCGCATCGGGGGCGAAGACGTTCTCCTCCAGCAGGTCGAATATGGCGATCTGGCGCTCCTGCTCCTGATCGCGGGAGGCGGCGGCCAGGGACTCATCGTCGAGCGCGATGGACTGCAGGCGGTGTTTGGACGGATCAGGCCCCATCGGCCAGTTCTATCCCGTTCGCCCGCCCGCCCGGAAGCGGTCAATGGTCGGGGTTGAACCGCAGGCTGATGGAGCGCGCGTGGGCGCTCAGGCCCTCCGCATCGGCCAGGGCCAGGGCGGCCGGCGCCAGGGCGCGGAATGCGGCGATGTCGCACTTGAGGATCGAGGTCCGCTTGAGGAAGTCTGTCGTCGAGAGGCCCGAGGAGAAGCGCGCCGCCCGGCTCGTGGGGAGGACGTGGTTGGAGCCGGCCACGTAGTCGCCGATCGCCTCGGGCGTATGCCGGCCCAGGAAGATCGCGCCGGCGTGGCGAATGCGGTTCGCCAGCCGTTCCGGATCGTCGACCGCGAACTCCACGTGCTCGGGGGCGATCTGGTCCACCAGCGCGGGGGCCCGGTCGAGGGGGGCCAGGACCACCGCCCCGTGGTCGCGCCACGACGCGGCGGCGTCGGCGGCGGTCGGCAGGGTCTTCAGGGCCTCCTCGACGGCGCGGACCACGGCGTCGGCCAGGAGGGGGTCGTCGGTGATCAGGATCGACTGCGCGTCGGGATCGTGCTCCGCCTGGGCGAGGAGGTCGGCGGCGATCCAGGCCGGATCGTTGGCGCCATCGGCCACCACCACCACCTCCGACGGCCCGGCCAGGGAATCGATCCCCACCTGGCCATAGACCCGACGCTTGGCGGCGGTCACATAGGCGTTGCCCGGCCCGACGATCTTGTCCACCGGCGCGATCGGCCCGGCGCCATAGGCCAGGGCCGCCACCGCCTGGGCGCCGCCGACGCGCCAGATCTCGGTGACCCCCGCCTCCAGCGCGGCGGCCAGGACCGCCGGCTGCAGGCCGCCCGGCGGCGTCGCCATGGCGATGCGGGCCACCCCGGCGATCTTGGCGGGGACGGCGTTCATCAGGACCGTCGAGGGATAGGCGGCCCGCCCGCCCGGCACATAGATCCCCACCGCCTCGAGCGGCGTCCAGCGCCAGCCCAGCTCCACCCCCGCGGCGTCGGCGAAGGCGCCGTCGGCCGGGCGGAGGCGTTCGTGGTAGGCGCCGATGCGGCGCGCGGCGAAGGCGATCGCGTCGCGCACCGCGGACGGGCAGCGGGCGGCGCCGGCGGTGATCTCGTCAGCGGAAACGCGCAGCGTCTCCTCGGTCAGCTGGGTCCGGTCGAACTCGCGGGAGAACCGGATCAGGGCCGCCGCCCCCTCGGCCCTCACCGCCTCGATCACGCGCACCACCGCCGCCTCCACGTCGGCGGGCGCGCCGCGCGGTTCGGCCAGGAACGCGGCGAAGGCCGCCTCGAAGGCGGGGTCGGCGACGTCGAAGCGGCGCATGGACTAGCTATCGTGTTCCGGCGTCCGCGGCGTCCGCCACGGCGCGGAAAGGTCGGCGAGCGCGGCGTCGATGCACTCGACCTCGGCGGCCAGGTCGGCGCCGCCGGCGAAGGCGAAGGTGACCACCCCGCCCGGAGGCTCGCCGGCGGCGAAGGTGACGGCGAGCAGCTCCACGATCGCGTCCTTGGCCTCGGGCCGCAGGTTGCGCGCCTTGACCTTCATGACGCCGCCCAGCTGCACCGCCGCGCGCACCCGCTCGTGGGCGCCCTCCGACGCCTCCCAGCGGAAGCGGTTGAGGGCGATTGTCAGGCGCTGATGGCTGGGCTCCCAGCAGATGTCGCCGATCCGCGCCACCGCGTCCTGCAGGGCCGCCGAGATCACCGCCAGGTCGTCGGCGTCCTCGGCCAGCAGGCGAAGGGCGCGGCAGGTGTCGGCGGCAGGTCGCATGGCCTCAGCCCTCCAGCTCCGCCGGGCCCTTCACGCGGCGCACCTGGGCGCCGCAGGCCGACAGCTTCTCTTCCAGCCGCTCGAAACCGCGGTCCAGGTGATAGACGCGGTTGACGACGGTCTCGCCCTTGGCCGCCAGGGCGGCGATCACCAGGCTGACGGAGGCGCGCAGGTCGGTGGCCATTACCGGCGCGCCCTGCAGGCAGTCGACGCCGCGCACGCGGGCCTCGCCGCCGGACACGACGATGTCGGCGCCGAGGCGGCCGAGTTCGGGCACATGCATGAAACGGTTCTCGAAGATCGTCTCGCGCACCACGCTCTCGCCGTCCGCCACGGTCATCAGGGCCATGAACTGGGCCTGAAGATCGGTGGCGAAGCCCGGATAGGGATCGGTCTCGATGGCCACGGCGTTGAGCCGCGCGCCGTTGCGGCGGATGATCAGGCCGTCGTTGCGCCGCTCCACCTCGACCCCGGCCTCCTCCATCTTCACCAGCAGCGATTCGACCAGGTCGGCGCGGGTGTTGGTGAGGCGCACCTCGCCGCCCGCCATCGCCGCGGCCAGGGCGTAGGTGCCGGTCTCGATACGGTCGGGGGTGACCGCGTGGGTGGCCCCGTTGAGGCGATCGACCCCGACGATGCGGATGGTCGGGCCGCCCGCGCCCTCGACCTTGGCCCCCATGGCGGTGAGGCAATCGGCCAGGTCGACGATCTCCGGCTCGCGCGCCGCGCCGATCAGCAGGGTTTCGCCGCGGGCCAGGACAGCAGCCAGCATCGCGTGTTCGGTGGCTCCCACCGAGCTGAACGGGAACTCGATCGTCGCGCCCTTCAGCCCTCGTGGCGCCTGGGCGTAGACGTAGCCCTCCGCGAGGTCGATGTGGGCCCCGAGCGCCTCCAGCGCCTTCAGGTGAAGGTCCACGGGCCGCGCGCCGATGGCGCAGCCGCCGGGGAGGCTCACCTTCGCGTGACCGGTGCGGGCCAGCAGCGGTCCCAGCACGTTGAACGAGGCGCGCATCTGGCGCACCAGATCGTAGGGGGCGAACGCGCTGACGATCTCGGGTGTATGGAGCACGGTCTGCGGCCCGTCCGGTCCGTCGCTCTCGGTGACCTCGGCGCCCAACCGCCGCAGCAGCTTGCCCAGGAACCGCGTGTCCGCCAGGCGCGGCATGTTGGTCAGGCGCAGCGGCTCGTCGGTCAACAGGCTGGCCGTCATCAGTTTGATCGCCGAATTCTTGGCGCCGCTGATGGCGATGTCGCCCTGCAGGTGGGCGCCGCCGGTGATGGCGATCTGATCCATTGAGGTCCCTTGGCCAGCCGCCCGCCGCGACCGTGAAATGAGAGGAAACTACGCTCTTAGTCGGGGCCGCGAGTAAGCGCCAGGGGCATGCTAACGGCCGCCCGGCCGCCCCGTCCCCGGGGCCATCTTGCGCTTGCGTAGATTGGCCCGCAGGGCGGCGGCCAGGCGCGCTTCGCGCTCGCGGGATGCTCCGGAGACGTCGCTTTTCGCGTCGCCGGGCGGTCCCGGTCCGTCGCTGTCGTCGGTCCTGTCCATACGTCGGGCCATGCTCGGCTGCGGCGCCGGCGAAATTGCGGCGCGCCGCAAATCGCCGCGGCAGAAGCTCTGGACATAGGCCGACGCGAGCCACACGATGGGCGGGGAGCCTGGGGAGAGCGGGAGGCGGGGATGGCCGATCTCTACGCCGCGATTTCGGACGACGCGGTCAACCGGATCATCGAACGCCTGCATGCGCGGGCGCCATACCTGTTCAACTACGTCGCCCCCTCCATCAAGCTGCTCACCGACCCCCAGGGCGCCTTCATCGGGATCGCCGACAACTGGCTGACCTGCTCGGACGTCGCGCCCGATCCGCCCCCCGGCATACCGCGCTATCGCCGCATCCCGCCGCTCCAGCTGCCCGGCATCGCCGTGAAGCTGCCCTGCTCGATCCAGCTGATCGAGCTGAAGATCGACTTCCAGCCGAGCGACACGATCGTCCTGCCTGAGGAGCTCCTTCCCCCGCTCGCCGCGCAGCGTTTCGCGATCCGGGCCATGGTCCAGTTCGGCCTCGCCTGCGTGCCCGCGGCGGCGGTCAGGTTTCCCGGCTTGCGGACTTTTGGCGACAGCATTCCGGTCACCCAGTTCCCGGTGCTGCCAGTCGACAGCCTGACCTGCTTCATCGTCCAGATCTTCGCCGTCGGGCATCTGACCGTCGACGCCGCCTCTCAGCAGATCACGATGCAGGTGGACGGCCTGGAGATCCTCGACGTCGCGCCGTCGGGCCTCGAGGAGGCGATCGAGTGCTACCTGATCGCGATGCTGAAGGGAGCCATCCTCCCCGGACTGGTGCTCGCGCTCCAGACGATCCCGATCCACACTCTGGGCCTCGCCGCCGTGACCCCGACGTTGACTCCAGGCCTGCCGAACAATCCGGCCGTCGAGCAGAACGAGCTGCGCGTCTGGCTCGATCTGGCGTTCGCGTGAGGAGGCCGCGATGAGCGATGTCTCCCTCGACGTGTCGCAAGCGGCGTTCAAGGCCGTCTACAACAGGGTCGTTCCGACCATCTCCCTGCCCTTCGACGGCTCGACATCGCTCGGCCCGATCTGGATCGGCGTCGAGGCCGCCATCCACGTCGCAAGCGCCGGCGACATCACCTTCGAGGACAGCGACACCTTCTTCCTTAAGGAGCTGAATATCGGCTGGGACAAGCTCGCCCTGAAGCTCGGGTTCAACATCCCGCCCATCCACATCGGCAGGTTCTGCCTGTTTCGGGCGCCGGACGACACGCCTTTCATCGGCGGCGAATGCCTGTTCGAATTTCCCGGCGGCACGCTTTTCGGCGGCAACCCGGATATCGGCCCGATCAAGATCAACCTCAACGCCATCATTCCCTACGTCGTCTCGCAGATCAGCGGGCGCTTCCAGATCAGCTTGGTGAAGGACGGCGACGCCCTCGCCCTCAAGGCGCACGCCCAGTCCCTGGACGTCGCGCCGATCTCCATCAGCGAGACCTTCGGCAAGCTACCGACGCTCATTCAGCTGGCGGTCGCGGATGCGGCGGCGTCATGGATCGCGACCAATCCCGAGGCCTGGCTGCTCGACCTGGCGCTCGGCATCCTCGGAGTTCCGACCCTCCCCTACCTGCTTCTCAATCTCCTGGACATCGGCGACGACGCGCAGATCTGGCTGACGGACAAGCTCAACCTGAGTATCGGCATCCAGAACCTGATCTACCAGGCCATTCTGGACTCAGTGCTCGACAAGACCATGTTCAAGATACCCGACCCCTATGGGCTCCTGCCGACGATCGACGGCGACGTCGGCGACTATGGCGGCTACTCCGATCCGCAGCCGCCCGGCCCGACGGTCTCGCTCGCGCCGCCACGCGCGGATATTTTGAACCCGAGCGCCGCCTTCGATGCCAACACCCTGCACATCCGCTTCGACCTCGGCGTCTGAGCAATCAACCATGACCGATCCTACTCTGATGCTGACCGGCTTCGACAGCGCCAGCCTGGCGGGTCTGGCCTCGATCGCCCATCCCATCGCCCAGGTGGGAGTGTGGCGACTGGAAGCCTACGGCGCGCGAGGCTATCCCACGGCCTCCGCGGACATCCTCGTGCGCGAGGGCGGCCCGCCGCGGCTGTCGGTCGACCTCGCCCTCGGGTTGGATCGAACGGCATGCGGAGACGGCGGCGCGTCCCTGTCGCCGGCGGGGATGCTCAACCTCGTCTTGAACAGCGCGCGCGAGGGCGGCTACGCCCTTCTTCACGCCGCTGGCGGCGGCGATCCGACCTGGGATTCGCGCCGCCTGGTTCCTGGAGACCACTATGCGTGCATGCCGCTTCGGCCGGGGCGCTATGACGTGGCCAACGGGCTCGGGACCGCCCGCGCGTCCGTTCGCGTGACTTGGCCACCCGCGCGCGCGAGCGCGGCGCGACCCCAGCCCTCCGCGGGGCCGGCGATCCTGACGGTCGGCGAATCGATCGAGCCCTCCGACCTGACGATCGCTCCGGGGCGGGTCCTTCTCTTCGTGGTCCAGACCCCCGCCCGGCTCACACTGGACCTGCGGACGCCCGACGACGGTCCGACGGCGCGCTGACCCGTTGCGCGGCCCGGCCCGATTTGCTCTTCCCTCGCGCGGCGCCTTTCGCTAACACCCGCCCTTCCCGAAGGGGAACGCCGCCGTAGCTCAGTGGTAGAGCGCATCATTGGTAATGCTGAGGTCGGCAGTTCAATCCTGCCCGGCGGCACCACCCCACTCTTCGCGCACCTCCCCGCTGACGGATTCAGGGGTGCACGATGGGTGAAGGTACGGATCGTGGTCTCCGGCGGGTCGTCGCCGGCGTCGCGATCGCCAATCTCGCCTACTTTTGCGTGGAATTCGCCGTGGCGTCGGCCATCGGCTCGGTGTCGCTGTTCGCCGACTCCGC
>Ga0070730_10000445_pt1 | contig 48535 bp, 40 predicted proteins | sample Coa_R1_3_FD_66447 | JGI IMG/M metagenome (GOLD analysis project Ga0070730, IMG submission 66447) | Surface soil microbial communities from Centralia Pennsylvania, which are recovering from an underground coalmine fire - Coalmine... | ecosystem: Environmental > Terrestrial > Soil > Unclassified ...
CAGTTGCGAGGCGCCGCCGCTCAACACGACCCGTGCCTTGGGCTCCGCCGCGAAGGGGGAATCCTTAAGCCGGTCGCGGACCATTTCAAAAATCTCCTCGACGCGGTGCTTGACGATGTTTGCGATCGTGGCGCGTGACACGATCTGTGGAACATCCCTGTCGTTGTCGCCCGCCGCTGGCACGGACATCAACTCTCTCGCGTCGGACCCACCGGTCAGTACGGTGCCATATAACGTCTTGATTCGCTCGGCATCCGCAATGCATGCCGACAGTCCGCGCGCAAGGTCCATGGTGACGTGCTGGCCGCCGACCGCGAAGCCGGAGGCATGCACGAAGCGGCCGCCCGAATAGATCGCAATCGTGGTGGTCCCCGCCCCCATCTCGACCACGGCGGCGCCGAGATCGGCTTCGTCGTCGGTCAACACGGAAAGGCCGGCCACATAGGGGCTCGCGGCCATGGCCTCGACATTGAGGTGGCAGCGTTCGACCACCAGCATCAGGTTTCGGGCGACGGTTGCGTCCGCCGTGACGACGTGCATGTCGACGCCGAATTGCCGGGCCACCATGCCGCGCGGGTCGCGGATGCCCTTGACGCCGTCGATGGCATAGCCGACCGGCAGCGCATGCACGACCGTGCGGCCTATTCCGGTCGCGTGATGCATGCCGGTAGAGGTAACACGGCTGATGTCGGCAGGCGTTACCGTATTGCCACGGATGTCGGCGGCAGCTTCAATCAACTGGCCCTGCAGGCGGCCGCCGGAGACCGAGAGCAAAACCGACTCGACGCGGACCTTGGCCATGCGCTCGGCGAGCGCAACTGCCTGGCGCACCGCCTGCTCGCATTCGCCAAGATCGACCACCGCGCCGGCCTTCACGCCGCGCGACTGGATCTGGCTGTAGCCGATCAACTCGGCCGCATGGGTGCGCCCGCGCAGCGTCTCGCTCGGCGGGCACGGCTTCAGCCGCGCGATCATGCAGGCGATCTTGCTGGTGCCGATATCGAGTGAAGCGACCAGCGCGGTGCGCTTGCCGGACATCGGGCGCGTCTTCGGCGTCAAGGTGCGATCGAGGCCGGTCATGCAGCGTCACCCGGCTTCTTCTTGGCGGCCTTCTTCAACTGATCCTCGCGCGCCTTGGCGGCCTCGTCGGACAATTGCACGGTGAGCCGATCGGAGAGGCGCATGTCGATGGCGACGATGTCGCGCGAGAACAGGTGGTCGTCCTGGTCGAGCTTGGTCAAGGTCGCGAGCGCATTGCCGACGTCGTTCTCCGGCAGGCGGATGTCGAGGCCATCCCTGGTGCGCAGATTCCAGCGTCGCTCGCCGACGAAGACCGCGGCCCTGGTCACCGCGTTGACCTGCGGATAGCGCGCGAGCAGCGCCAGGAAATCGCGCGCACGGGTAGCCGCTCCCTTGCCGACCACCAGCGGCAATGACAGGAAGCTGCGCGATACGTATGGCTCGAGGACGGCGCCATCATCGGCGATGACGGAGAGCTTGCCGTTCTCCTGCCACAGCGCAAAAGCCGAGCGCTCGACAATGTTGATCTCGAGCGCGCCGGGATAATATTTGATCACGGTAGCGTCCGCGATCCAGGGATTGGCTTTCAGCCGGTCGCGCACGGCGGCGGCATCGAGGAACAACAGCGACGAGCGGCCAGTGACGCCGCCGATCGCGAGCACTTCGTCCTGACTCAATTGCTTGCGGCCGTTGATGGCGACCGTGGTGATGCGGAAGCCCAGGGAATTGGCGAGCGCGTTGCGGGTATCGCTCAAGCCTGCGGCAAAGTCGTCATAGTGACCGCCGCTGACGATGCCGAGCCAGGTGCTGCCGGCGAGCAGGAGCAGCGTCGCGGCGAGGCCCGCGCGGCGCGGCACGTGGCGTTCGATCCACGCGATCAGGCGCGGCGGCGGCTCACGGTCGAGCAGCGATTGCCTGGCGCTCTTTTTCGCGGCGCGCTTTGATCCCAGATACCCGCGCAACAGCACGACCGCACCCATTGCGGCCGCCTTCAGGTCGGCTTGAGGCCTCTGATGTTGTGCGAGGCGTCCTGCACCATCCATTGCACGAGCTCATCAAACATTGTTCCCGCAATTACGTTGCGGGCCGCGGCGGAGATGGCATTCGGTGATGAAGCGGAAACGTCCGCTAGACACGTCCCGGCAACCAAGCGCCACACGCGCCGCCGGCGTTAACCTTCGGACTTCCTGGTAAACAAAGGGTAAAACAGGTCGGGACAGGGCGTTTTTTGATGCGTCCTGTGAGATATTTGCAGTGAAATCTTAGGGATTTTAGCCATCCGGAACGACTTTTCGCCCCTTTTGCCACCCTGCCCCGTTAACCCTTTGTCATTATTTCCTTAACCGATGCTCGGCGAGCACGATCTGGTCTTTGAGAAAATCGGCGAACTCGATCCCGTGGGCCTTCAGAGCCTTGGGGTAGAGCGAGGCCTGGGTCAGACCCGGCAGCGTGTTGGTTTCGAGATAAACCGGCCCGTTGGCAGAGACGATGAAATCGGTGCGCGAATAGCCGAAGCAGGACAGCGCCTTGTGCGCGCGCAGCGCCTGGTCCTTGAGCGCGGCGGTCACCTCGGGCGTAAAGCGGCCCGGGCAGATCTCCTGGGTCGATTTCAGAAGATATTTGGCGGTGTAGTCGAAACTGCCTTCGCCCGGCACGATCTCGATCGGCGGCAGCGAGAACACCTCGCCGTTCGATCGCTCCAGCACCGCACAGGTGGCTTCGACGCCGGAGATGAACGGTTCGATCAGATAGGCTTCGGTCTTCGCGGCATTGCGGACGGCGACGAGATCCTGCCTGGCGTTGACGAAGATCAGGCCGTAGCTCGAGCCGTCGTGGGTGGGCTTTGCGATCAGCCGGCCGTGCTCTTCGAGGGCGGTGTCGATATCTTTCAGCGCCACGTTGAACGTGGTCATCACGCCGGCGATGGCGGCAAAGCGCTTTGCTGAAACCTTGTCGAAGGCAAGATGCGAGGAAGCGGAATCCGATCCGGTATAGGGGATGCCGCGAACTTCACATGCCGCCTGTAACTCGCCGTTCTCGGCGCGGCCGCCATGCAGGCCGAGCACGAACAGCCTCTCGTCGCGCTTGGCCTGATCCAGCGCCTCCTCGATCGATTTGCCGACGCAGTGTCCGCCCGGCTTGAATGCATGCTCGAAGGGGCGCGTATGCGCGACCAGCGTCTTGGCCAGCGTCTCATGCACGCTGTCGTCGGCGTCCCAGAACCACAGATCGGCCTCGGGCAAGGCCCGGCACAGCGCCTGGGCGCTCGCGACGGAGACCAGCCGCTCCTTGTTGGTGCCACCGAAGAGAATGGTGATGCGCATTATTTCCGCCTGCTATTCCACCTTCGTCATTCCGGGACATCGCGAAGCGATGGGCCCGGAATCCATAACCACGGTCTTGGGATATGGATTCCGGGCTCGCGACTTCGTCGCGCCCCGGAATGAGGGCTAAAGAGGAACCCCGATCCGCTTGATTTCCCAATGTAGCTCAATTCCCGAATTTTGCTTGACGCGCTCGCGTACGCTCTCGCCGAGCGCCTCGATATCGTGGCCGGTGGCGTTGCCGGTGTTGATCAGGAAATTGCAGTGCATCTCGGAGACCTGGGCGCCGCCGAGCTTGAGGCCGCGGCAGCCCGCGGCATCGATCAGCTTCCAGGCGCTATGACCGGGCGGATTCTTGAAGGTCGAGCCGCCGGTCTTCTCGCGGATCGGCTGCGCGGTCTCGCGATGGGTCTGCACCTCGTTCATGCGCGCGCGGATCGCCTCCGGCGTGGCGGGCGTTCCGCAAAACCGCGCGGACGTAAAGATGATGGAGGGATCGACGCCACAATTGCGGTAGACGAATTTCATGTCGGCATTGGAGAAGATGTGCTTGTTGCCCTTGCGATCGACGCCGATCGCATCGACCAGCACGTCCTTGGTCTCGGCGCCATTGGCGCCCGCATTCATGCGCAGCGCGCCGCCGATGGTGCCGGGAATCCCGAAATAGAATTCGAGGCCGGCGAGGTTGGCGGCTGCCGCGGTTTCGGCTACGCGCTTGTCGAGCGCGGCGGCTCCCGCAGTGACGAGCTCGCCATTCGCGCTGGCCTCGCCAAAGCCGCGCGGCGCGAGGCGGATCACGACGCCCGGCAGGCCGCCATCGCGCACGATCAGGTTGGAGCCGACGCCGACGACATAGACCGGCAGGTCTTCCGGCAGGTGTTTCAGAAAATAAGCGAGGTCGTCCTCATCGACCGGCGTAAACAACACCTGCGCCGGGCCGCCGACGCGAAACCAGGTGAGCTCGGCGAGCGGCTGGTTGGCAATGAGCCGTCCGCGCAAGTCAGGCATCGCGGCTTTCAATTCCGGTGTGATGTCGGGGAAACTCATGCGCGATGTCCCGCCTCGAATGAGGAAGGCACTCCGTTTCCGTTCCCTCCCCCCTTGCGGAGGAGGGTTAGGGAGGGGGGTAGCCCCGGGCTCCGGAGTTCGTGGCTACCCCCCTCCCCCGCCCTCCTCCGCAAGGGGGGAGGGAGCGCAGCATTCCGTGATGCAAACAGCGAGATCAAAATCACCGCCCTTATCCCAGCGCCTTCAATTCGCCCGGCAGCGCATAGGCCCATTGGGTGATGTTGCCGGCGCCGAGGCAGACGACGAGATCACCGGGCCTGGCGAGCTTCTTCACAATGCCTGCGAGATCCGATGACTTCGGCAGCGGGATCACCTCGCGATGGCCGTGTGCGCGCAAACCCGTGACGAAGTGATCGCGGTCGACGCCTTCGATCGGCGTCTCGCCGGCCGGATAGACTTCGGCGACCACCACGCTATCGGCGTCGTTGAAACAGGTGCAGAACTCTTCGAACAGCGATTGCAACCGTGTGTAGCGATGCGGCTGCACCACGGCGACGATCTTGCCGTTACTGGATTCGCGCGCGGCCTTCAGTACCGCGGCGATCTCGACGGGGTGATGGCCGTAGTCGTCAATCACGGTGACGCCGTTCCATTCGCCCGTCTTGGTGAAGCGCCGCTTCACGCCGCCAAAGCCCGCGATCGCCTTGCGGATGGCGTCATCGGAAATGCCGAGCTCATGCGCGACCGCGATTGCCGCCGTCGCGTTGGAGGCGTTGTGCCGGCCCGGCATCGGCAGCGCGATATCGGAGATCTCGTGCGCGCCGCCGCTCTTGCGGTCGCGGATCACGACCTGGAATTTCGAGCCGCCACCCATCGGCGTGAGATCGACCAGCCGTGCGTCGGCCTGCGGGTTCTCGCCATAGGTGATGATGCGGCGGTCCTCGATCTTGCCGATGAGCGTCTGCACCACCGGATGGTCGATGCACATCACGGCAAAGCCGTAGAACGGCACGTTCTCGACGAAACTTCGGAACGCATCCTGAATCGCGTCAAACGTCTTGAAGTGATCGAGATGCTCGGGATCGACGTTGGTGACGATCACGACATCGGCCGGCAGTTTCAGAAAGGTGCCATCGCTCTCGTCGGCCTCGACCACCATCCAGTCGCCCGCGCCCATGCGCGCGTTCGAGCCATAGGCGTTGATGATGCCGCCGTTGATGACGGTCGGATCGAGGCCGCCGGCATCGAGCAGGGTCGCGACCATCGTGGTCGTGGTGGTTTTGCCGTGGGTGCCGGCGATCGCGACGCAGCTTTTGAGCCGCATCAATTCGGCCAGCATCTCCGCGCGCCGCACCACGGGAATGCGTCGTGCGCGCGCCGCCATCAGTTCCGGATTGTCGCGCTTGATCGCGGTCGACACCACGAGCACGTCGGCGCCGTCGATATTCTCCGCCTTGTGGCCGACCGAAACCTTGACGCCCTTCTCGCGCAGCCGCGTGACGTTGCCGCTCTCGGCAGCATCCGAACCTTGCACGGTGTAGCCGAGATTGCAGAGCACCTCGGCGATGCCGCTCATGCCGATGCCGCCGATCCCGACGAAGTGGATAGGTCCGATCTCGCGCGGCAGTCTCATGAAAAATTCCCCGGTGTCACCGTCCGCCTTGTGCGCAATTGCGCACTGGAGCGGCCGATCCAGCACTCCGCGCAGCCGGTTGTTCCGATCGGCGGCGCGGGTTACTGGATGCCCCGCTTTCGCGGGACATGACAAGGGTTTTTTGGGCCTAAATTCCGGCGGTTTTCATCACCAGATCGGCCAGCCGTTCGGCGGCATCGAGGCGGCCGACGCTGCGCGCGGCTTTGGCCATTGCCGCGAGACGCGCCGGTTCAGCGGCAAGTGCGGAGATTTCCGAGGCGAGACGATCGGAGGTGAATTCGGCCTGCGGAATCCGTAAAGCGCCTTCCACTTGCGACAGCACGCCGGCGTTGGCGAACTGATCCTGGTCGATCGAGCCCGGCAACGGTACCAGAATCGAAGGCCGGCCGATCGCAGCGAGCTCGGCCACGGTACCGGCGCCGGAACGGGAGATGATCAGATGATTCGACGCGAGCCGCGCCGGCAGGTCGGTGAAGAACGGCGCGAGCTCGACCTGGATCTTCAGCCGGTCATAGACCGGGCGCACGCGAATCATGTCTTCCTCGCGCACCTGCTGGGTGAGGATCAGACGGCTCCATAAGGCCGGCTCAAGGCGCTCGATCGCGCCTGGCACGATGTCGCTCATCACTCGCGCGCCCTGGCTTCCGCCGACCACAAGCAATCGCAGCGGCCCCTTCGGCTCCGGCGCCGTGTAGCGCGCGGCCGCAGCGATGAGCACCGCCGGACGCATCGGCGTGCCGACAGTCGTGGTCTTGCCCGAGAGCGCCGGGTCACGATCGAGCACGCCGGGCAGCGAGGTCGCGATCGCGCTGACATGGCGCGAGAGGAAACGGTTGGCGCGGCCGAGCACCGCATTGGCGTCGTGGATGATGCTGGGAATGCCGGCGAGCCTTGCGGCGATCAGCGGCGGCAAGGTCGGATAGCCGCCGAAGCCGACCACGGCCACCGGTTTCAGCCGGCGCAACAAGCGGAATGCGGAAAGCGTGCCCGTCGCAAGCGTGACGGTGGCGTAAGCGAGCTGCAACGGATTGCGGCCGCGCGCCGTCTCGCTCGCCACCACGTCGATCATGTCCTTGGAGAACAGCCCGCCATAGCGCAGCGCGCGGTCGTCGGTGACGAGGCGCACGCGCAGGCCGCGCTTGATCAGCTCGACGCCCAACGCTTCCGCGGGAAACAAATGGCCGCCGGTGCCGCCCGCAGCCAACAGGATCAATGGGGCTGTGTTTTCCATGCAAAGTCTTTACAAGGAAACCTCCGTCATTGCGAGCCAACGGGTCGCGCGAATGCGCGCCCGATGACAGGCTCGGCGAAGCAATCCAGAACTGCCTCTGCGGAAGCAGTGTGGATTGCTTCGCTTCGCTCGCAATGACGACGTGGCGTAGAGTTAAACGTAGCTCGGCGCGGTTGCGCCGTCGCCCAGCGACGCCAGCTCGCTGCGAGGCCTGAGCCGGGTCAGCGCCAGCATCATGCCGACACCGTAAGAGAGCGACACGATCGACGAGCCGCCATAGGAGATGAACGGCAGCGTCATGCCCTTGGCGGGAATGAGCTGCAGGTTGACCGCCATGTTGATCGCGGCCTGCACCCCGAACATGATCGCAAGACCGGACGCCGCAAAGCGCGCGAACATGTCGTCGTTGGCATAGGCCCGCGACAGCGCGCGGATCACGATGAAGGCGAACAGCGCGAGCAGCGCCAGGCACAAGACGATGCCGAACTCTTCGGCCGCGACCGCGAACACGAAGTCGGTGTGGCTGTCCGGCAGGCTGCGCTTGGCGATGCCTTCGCCCGGCCCAAGCCCGAACCAGCCGCCGTTGGAGAAGGCTTCCATCGCGGTGTCGACCTGGAAGGTGTCGCCGGACGCCGGATTCATGAAGCGCTGGATGCGGCCGGCAACGTGCGGGACCAGGAGATAGGCGGTGAACAGCCCGGCGGCCGCCGCGCCCGCGAGCCCCATCACCCAGATCATACGCATGCCCGCAATGAAGAACAGCGCGCCCCACACCATCAGGATCAACATGGTCTGGCCGAAATCGGGCTCCATCACGAGCAGCGCGACCAGCATCAGGAGGAGCACCAGCGCCATCGTGGTGGCCGGCATTTCCGGCCGTTTGGTCGATTCCGCAAACAGCCAGGCCGCGACCACGACGAAGGAGGGCTTGGCGGATTCGGACGCCTGGATATTGACGCCGAGCAGCGTGATCCAGCGCCGCGAGCCCTTCACTTCAGGTCCGATCAAGAGCGTCACCACGATCAGGATGACGGAGACCGCGAACACGATCAGCGCGGTGCGGCGGATCTGCCGCGGCGACAGGAATGAGACGCCGATCAGCACGATGAAGGACGGCAGCAGGAACAGCACGTGGCGATTGAAGAAATGGAACGGATCGAGCCCGATCCGCACCGCGACCGCCGGGCTTGCGGCCAGCGACAGCACAATGCCGCACAGCATCAGCGCGATGATGGCGCCCAGCATCGGACGGTCCACGGTCCACCACCAGTCCGACAGCGGATTGCGTTCTTCGCGGGAGAGCATGGGCGGTCCTTCAGGGACAAACGGGTCCCTCCCATTGGTCGCCCATGATGGTTTCCAAGGGGTTAATGGAATTCTTAACTTTCGGTAGTTGGCGCGTCATTCCGGGATGGTCCGAAGGACCAGAACCGGAATCTCGAGATTCCGGGTTCGATGCTTCGCATCGCCCCGGAATGACGCCACCATCACACCACCGGCTTGACGCCCGGCAGCGCGTTGACGAGGTCGCGGAACTTGGCCCCGCGGATCTCGAAATTGCGATACTGGTCGAAGGACGCGCAGGCCGGCGACAGCAGCACGACCGCGTCATGCAGTCCCGAGGCCTCCGCGTCGCGCGCGGCATTGGCGACCGCGACATCGAGCGTTTCGGAAATCTCATGCGGCACGCTGTCGCCGAGCGTGCCGGCAAACTCCTGCGCCGCCTCGCCGATCAGATAGGCTTTGCGGATGCGGGGGAAATATTCGCCAAGGCTCGTGATGCCGCCGGCCTTGGGCTTACCGCCCGCGATCCAGAAAATATCGGCAAAGGACGAGAGCGCGTGCGCGGCCGCATCCGCATTGGTGCCCTTGGAGTCATTGACGAACAGCACATCGCCGCGGCGGCCGACCTGCTCCATGCGATGCGCGAGCCCCGGAAAGCTCCGCAAGCCGTCCTGCAAAACGTCGCGGCCGACACCGAGCGCCAGCGCGCAAGCCGCCGCGCAGGCGGCATTCTGCGCATTGTGGAGGCCGCGCAGCGAGCCGATGCCGCCGATCCGCGCGATCTCGCTGCGCGCGCCGCCGGAGGCCTGCACGATGGTCTCGCGCTCGACATAGATGCCGCTCGCGAGTGGATTTCGCACGGAGATGCGCACCACGCGTTTTCCGGCGCGGTCGAGGCGGTCGGCGATGTTGCGGCACCAGACGTCGTCGACGCCGACGACCGCCGTGCCCTCTGCCTGCACGCCGGCGACGAGGCGTTCCTTCACCGCCGCGTAGTGATCGAGCGTGCCGTGCCGGTCGATGTGGTCCTCGCTGACGTTGATGAGGATGCCCACCGTCGGATCGAGCGAGGGCGTGAGATCGATCTGGTAGGACGACATCTCGATCACATGGACGCGACCCTTGCGCGGCGGCTCCAGGGACAGGATCGCGGTGCCGATATTGCCGCCCATCTGGGTGTCGTAGCCTGCGACCTTCATCAGATGCGCGATCAAGGCCGTGGTGGTGGACTTGCCGTTGGTGCCTGTGATCGCGACAAAGGGCGCATCGGGGGCATGGCGCTGCCGCTCGCGGCAGAACAATTCGATATCGCCAATCACCTCGACCGCCGCCTCGCGCGCCAGCGTCACGCTCCAGTGCGGCGCGGGATGCGTCAGCGGCGCACCGGGCGTGAGGATCAACGCGGCAAAGTTGCTCCAGGAGACACTGCGCAGATCCGCGGTGATGAAGCCCGCTTGCGCGGCCTTGGCGAGGTTGTCGGCATTGTCGTCGCCGGCGACGACTTCGGCGCCGCCCGCTTTCAGCGCCTGGCAGCTCGCGAGCCCCGAGCCGCCGAGGCCGAACACCGCGACCGTCTTGCCTGCAAAGGAGGTGACAGGGATCATGATTGCGACACCGTCATTCCGGGGCGCGCGATAGCGCGAACCCGGAATCTCGAGATTCCGGGTTCGATGCTTCGCATCGCCCCGGAATGACGGCCTGTTGAGCCCACGTCATTACCGCAGCTTCAGAGTGGAGAGCCCGGCCAGCGCCAGCATCACCGAGATGATCCAGAAGCGGATCACGATCTGCGGCTCGGTCCAGCCGAGCTGCTCGAAGTGATGGTGGATCGGCGCCATCCTGAAGATGCGCTTGCCCGTGAGCTTGAAGGAGGCGACCTGCACGATCACGGACACCGCCTCCAGCACGAACAGGCCGCCGATGACCGCGAGCACGATCTCGTGCTTCACGGCGACCGCGATCGAGCCGAGCATGCCGCCCAGCGCGAGCGAGCCGGTATCGCCCATGAAGATCGAGGCGGGCGGGGCGTTGAACCAGAGAAATCCGAGGCCGGCGCCGAGCACTGCCCCGCACAGCACGGAAAGCTCGCCGGTGCCCGCGACATAGTTGATCTGCAGATAGTCGGAGAATACGGCGTTGCCGACGAGATAGGCGATCAGGCCGAAGCTTGCGGAGGCGATCATGACGGGAACGATTGCCAAGCCATCGAGCCCGTCGGTCAGGTTCACCGCATTGCCGGCGCCGACGATGACGAAGGCGCCGAAGATCACGAAGAACCAGCCGAAATTCACGACCAGCTCCTTGACGAAGGGAATGGCGAGCGACGTCGAGGAGACGTCGCGGCCGAGCTTGACCAACGCATAGCACGCCGCCAGCGCGATCAGGGATTCGAGCAAGAGACGCAGCTTGCCGCCGAAGCCGGTCGTGGTCTGCTTGGTCACCTTCAGGTAGTCGTCATAGAAGCCGACAAAACCGAAGCCGAGCGTCACCGCCAGCACGATCCAGACGTAGGGGTTGAGCGGGTTCGCCCACAGCAGCGTCGAGACCACGAGCCCCGACAGGATCATCAGCCCGCCCATCGTCGGCGTGCCCTTCTTGGCGATGATGTGCGATTGCGGGCCGTCGGCGCGGATCGGTTGACCCTTGCCTTGCCTCAAGCGCAGATGATCGATGATCCAGGGCCCGAACAGGAACACGAACAGCGCGCCGGTGGCGACCGCGCCGCCGGTGCGGAAAGTGATGTAACGAAACACGTTGAGACCCGTGCGCAGCGCGCCGAATCCCGGAGGGAATGAATTGGAAAGTTCGATCAACCAGTAAAACATTCAGTTTCCGCCCTAACCCGCGGCGCCATTGTGCGCGGAGCCCGGAAAGCGCTTTTCCAGCGCATTCACAATCGTTTTCATCTTCGAGGCCAGCGACCCCTTGACCATGATCGCATCGCCCGCGCGAATGGCAGAGACCGCCTGCGCTTCCAGGCCGGCCGAGTTCTCCGCGTAGCCGCCTCGTTTACCCGCGGACAGCGCGTCCCACAAGTTGCGCATCAGGGGGCCGCAACAATAAACCAGATCGATCTGGTTCGCCTTGACCGCCTCGGCAAGGCCGCGATGCAGATCCGGCCCCGCCGGGCCAAGTTCGAGCATGTCGCCGAGCACGGCGATGCGCCGGCCCCTCGGGCCGATCTCGGCCCGGCCGAGCACGTTGATGGCGGCGGCCATCGACGCCGGATTGGCGTTGTAGCTCTCGTCGATCAGGATCGCCTCACCGCTGGCGATCTCCAGCACGCGGCGCACGCCGCGGCCCGTGGCGGGGGCCACCTGCGACAGTGACAGCGCGGCGAGCGCGAGATCGGCGCCCGCCAGCGACGCGGCGGCAAGCACGGCAAGCGAGTTCATCGCCATGTGGCGGCCGGGCACGCCGAGCTTGTAAGTCACGTCATGGCCAAAGATGTTCGCATGCACGGCCGAAGTGCTCGCATGCAGCGAGATGTCGAGCAATCGCGCATCGCATGCCGGCTCGGTGCCGAAGGAGACGATGCGGGTGACGCCGCGTGCCTTCGCATTGGCCGCGAGCCGCGCGAACTGCGAATTGTCGCGGTTGAGCACCGCGACACCACCGGGCTCGAGGCCGGCGAAGATTTCCGCCTTCGCGTCCGCAATCGCCTCGATGCCGGAGAAGAATTCCAGATGCACGGGCTCGACGGTGGTGATGATGGCGACATGCGGCCGCACCATCTTCACCAGCGGCTCGATCTCGCCCGGGTGATTCATGCCGATCTCGAAGATCGCAAAGCGCGCGGAAGCCGGGCAGCGCGCCAGCGACAGCGGCACGCCCCAATGATTGTTGAAGGAGGCGACGGAAGCGTGAGTCTCGCCTTGCGCGGAGAGCACGCCGCGCAGCGCTTCCTTGGTCGAGGTCTTGCCGACCGAACCCGTGACGGCGGTCACTTGCGCGTTCAACCGCGCGCGCGAGGCTCGCGCGAGGCCGCGCAAGCCTTCGAGCACGTCGTCCAGCACAAGCAGCGGCGCATCGGCTGCGAACTTCTGGCGCTGTGCCGCCGCGACCACGGCGAGCCCGGCGCCAGCCTCGAGCGCCGCGTCGACGAAATCGTGCCCGTCATGGACATCGCCCTTGATCGCGAAATAGGCCTCGCCCGGCAGAATCGTGCGGCTGTCGATGGAAAGACCGGTGACCGCCTCGGGCAGCGTGCCGCTTGGCGCGGCGCCCATCGCTTCGCGCATCGCCTCCGAAGTCCATAGCGGCGCTGTGCTCATGCAACCCTCGGGGAAAGTGCCGCGGCGACCGCGTCATGATCGCTGAAGGGCAGCGTCTTGTCGCCGATGATCTGCCCGATCTCATGTCCTTTGCCGGCGATGAGAAGCGCATCGCCCGGCTGCAATTGATCGATGGCGGCACGGATCGCGCCCGCGCGGTCGCCGATCTCGGTCGCGCCCTTCGTGGCCGCAAGGATCGCTGCGCGGATCATGGCCGGATTCTCGCTGCGGGGATTGTCGTCGGTGACGATCACCCTATCGGCGTTCTCGCTCGCGATCGCACCCATCAGCGGGCGTTTGCCCGCGTCGCGGTCGCCGCCGGCGCCGAACACCACGATGAGCCTGCGCCTGGCATAGGGCCGCAACGCCTGCAGGGCTTTCGCCAGGGCATCGGGCTTGTGGGCATAATCGACAAAGATTGGCGCGCCGTTGCGCTCACCGACCCGCTCCAGCCGTCCCCTGGCGCCTTCGAGATGTTCGAGGCTTGCGAACACCGCTCCAGCCTCGCTGCCGATCGCGATCGCCAGCCCCGCCGAGACCAACGCGTTCTCGATCTGGAACGCGCCGACCAGCGGGAGCCGCAATGATAGTCTCTTGCCGCGATGCTCGACAACGAGCTTCTGCGCAAAACCGTCGATACCGGCCTCGACGAGGCGAATGCCCTCGCCTCTTCCGGCGCCATTGCTGCCGACCGTCAGAAGCCGCAAGCCACGCTTGCGCGACGCTTCGATCACTTCAGGCGAATGCTCGTGATCGGCCGAAATCACCGCCGCGCCGCCGGGCGGAATCAGCTCGCGGAACAGGCGAAGCTTCGCGTTCAGATAGTGCGCGACGTCGGGATGATAATCCATGTGGTCGCGCGACAGATTGGTGAAACCGCCCGCCTGAATGCGCACGCCATCAAGGCGATATTGATCGAGCCCGTGCGAGGACGCCTCGAAGGCCAGATGCGTGACGCCCTCGCGCGCGATCTCGTCGAGCTGACGATGCAGCGCGATCGGATCGGGCGTCGTCAGCGAGCCGTAGACGGTGCGCTTCGGCGAGACCAGCCCGATGGTGCCGATGCTCGCCGAGGCGTGGCCGAGCCGCTGCCAGATCTGGCGGGTGAAGGCCGCAACCGACGTCTTGCCGCTGGTGCCGGTAACGGCGGCGATCGCCGCAGGCTGCCGGGGAAAGAATTTCGCCGCGGCCAGCGCCAGCGCGCGACGCGGATTTGGGGTTGCGACAAAGGGCACTGAAATGCGTTGCGGCCGATGATCGCCGGCTACCGCGACCGCGCCTGCCGCGATCGCCGCTTCGATGAAGCGCGCGCCGTCGGTCTTGTGGCCTGCCAGCGCGAAGAACAGGTCGCCCGGCTTCACCACGCGGCTGTCGACGGCAAGCCCTGTGACGGCGGTCGCCTCGGCGTGCTGCTCGATTTTAGCCTCGTCGTCGAAGAGGTCGCGAAGCTTCATAAGGTTCCAGTCGGATGGAAGCGCAGGAAACCGGCGCAACCGCTTGAACGGGACTCAGGAAGGTGCGGCTGATCTGGCTTACTGCGTTGGACTGGATGCCGCAAGAATAAGGCGCTCAGGCGGCGGCAAGTCGAAGCGCGGCTCGATGCCCAGAAGCGGCGCGATCCGGGTGATCACGCTGCCCGCGGTCGGCACGGCATTCCAGCCCGAGGTGATGAAACCATAGGTTTCCTTCGTTGGTTGCGGTTCGTCCAGCATGATGAGGACCTGGTATTGGGGATTGTCCGCAGGCAGAATGCCGGTGAAGGCGGTGAGCACACGTTTCTTGGCATAGCGGCCGTTGACGACTTTTTCAGCGGTACCGGTTTTGCCGCCAATATAGTAGCCCGGCACGTCGGCCTTTCGCGCGGTGCCGACCATGGCATTGAGCCGCATCAGGTAGCGCATCTTTTCGGATGTCTCTGGCTTGATCACGCGCTTGGCCAGCGCCATAGCCTGTTCCCGACTTCGTTTGAGGAAGGTCGGCGGAATCAGATAGCCGCCATTGACGACCGCGCTGACGCCCATCACCGCCTGCAGCGGTGCAACCGCAATGCCGTGCCCGAAGGCGATGGTGATGGTGTTCAGGTCGCCCCAGTGCTTCGGCACGATCGGCATCGCGCTCTCCGGCAACTCGGTGCGCAAGCGGTCGAGCTGCCCCATCTTGCGCAGGAACGCCTTGTGCGCCTCCACACCTTGCGCCAGAGCAATGCGCGCCGCACCGATGTTGGAGGAATAGGTGAAGACTTCCTTCATGCTGAGGAAGCGGCCCTTCGGCTCGTCGTCATGGATGGCAAACTTGCCGTAGTGCAGGGGTGCGCGGGCGTCCCACATCGAGTTGAGATCGTATTTGCCGCTGTCGAGCGCCATCGCAAGGGTGAAAGCCTTGAAGGTCGAGCCCATCTCGTAGACGCCTGTCGTGAGGCGGTTGATGCGATCGGGATCGTGCGCTTCCTTCGGATTGTTGGGATCGAAATCCGGCAGCGACACCATCGCGATGACCTCGCCGGTATTGACGTTGGTGACGAGGCCCGAGGCCGCCTTGGCGCGGAATTTCTCCTTCGCCTTTTCCAGCTCGTCCCGCAAGGCATGCTCGACGCGCAGGTCGACCGCCAGCTCCACCGGCCGCTGCAGCCGGTCGGTGGCAAAGCCCGCACGATGCAGGTCGGCGAGCCCGTTATTGTCGAGCCACTTCTCCATCCCGGCGATGCCCTGGTTGTCGATGTTGACGAGTCCGATCAGATGCGCGACCTCGTTGCCGTCCGGATAGACGCGCTTGTTCTCGCGCAGGAATCCGATGCCCGGAATGCCCTGGCGGTGGATGTCCAGCTGCTGCTGCGGCGTGATCTCGCGCTTCAGCCAGACGAAACCTTTCTTCGACGACAGCCGCTCGCGCACCTCGGCGACATCGAGATCGGGCAGCGTCGCGGTCAGGAGCTCGATCGCCTCGTCCTTGTCGATGATGCGGCGCGGCTCGGCGAACAGGCTCGGCGCCTTGACGTCGGTCGCCAGAATCTCGCCGTTGCGATCGATGATGTCGGGCCGGGCGGTCGCGATCGCATCCTGGGAGGCGCTATGGCGCGCGCCGTGGCCGTCGGCGCCGATCGCGTACATCACGAGCCGCCCGCCGATGACGGCGTAGATCGCGGCAAAGGCGAGGATGGCAAAGCCGACGCGGGCGCGCGCCTTCGCGGTGCGGTCGACATTGCGCCCGTAGAGCAGGCTGCGGATCAGGCGCTGCCGCCACGGCTCCGAGGGCCTCGCGTTTTCGGGAGCGCCTTCGGTCATGGCTTGGTCTCCGGCTGCGGCAGCGAACCGGTGACGGTCGGCGCATCCGCCTTGGCTTCGAGCGTTCCAATGACCGTGCCGATCGGGTCGGGATCACCCGGCGGCACCAGGCTCGGCGGACGCTCGGGCAGGTTCTTCAGGTCGTTATACTGGTTGGCGTTGAGCGGCTTCAGCGGCAGGTGGCGCTCGACCAGGCCCTGCAGCCGCCGCGGCGAATCGAGCTTGGCCCATTCGGCGCGCAGCACCGCGATCTTGTCGCGCTCCGCGCGGATTTCCGCATGCAGCTTCAGCACCCGCTCCGTGCGCACCGTCGAATCCATCTTGATGCGGTAGACATAGGCCGCCGCGAACACCAGCGCGCCGATCACGAGCAGATGCAGGAGGCGCATGGTCAGCCTCCCCTCATCACGTCGGACAGGCGCGGCCAGGACGGCAGGCGATCAGCCGCATGCGGAGCCGCTTCGGTGCGCTCGGCGCCGCGCAGCTTGGCTGAACGCGCGCGCGGATTGGCAGTGACTTCCTGTTCGCTCGCTGTCACGGGCCGCTTGGTCAACAGGCGAAAGCTCGGCGCCGTTTGCGTGAGCTCGGGCAGATGCCGCGAACCGCCGCCGCTCTTGGCTCGCGCGTTGAAAAAATCCTTGACGATGCGGTCTTCCAGCGAATGGAACGACACCACCGCGAGCCGCCCGCCGGGTTTGAGCACGCGCTCCGCGGCCGCCAGCGCGAGATGCAACTCATCGAGCTCTTCATTGACGAAGATGCGCAGGCCCTGGAACGTCCGCGTGGCGGGGTGGATGTCGCCGGGCTTCCCACGCACCACGCGCGCCACGAGATCGGCGAGCACACGCGTCGTGGTGATCGGCGCCTCTCTGCGCGCGGCCACGATGGCGCGGGCCACGGCTCGCGAATGGCGCTCTTCACCAAAGATATAGAAGATGTCGGCGAGCTCGGCTTCCGAGGCTTTGGCGATCACATCGGCCGCGGTCGGCCCCTCGCCGCTCATCCGCATGTCGAGCGGACCGTCGAGGCGAAAGGAGAAGCCGCGTGCCGCCTGGTCGAGCTGCATGGAGGAGACGCCGACGTCCATCACCACGCCGTCGACGGCGTCCACGCCTTCCACCGCGCAGACTTCGGCCAGACGGGAAAACCGGTCCTCGACCAGGGTCAGCCTGCCGGCCGACCGGTCGACCAGGTCGAACCCGCCGGCAATGGCGGTGCGGTCGCGGTCGATGCCGATGACCCGTGTCCCCGCAACGGCAAGGATCGCGCGGGTATAGCCGCCGGCCCCAAAGGTTGCGTCGACATAGATTCCGCCCTCGCAAGGGGCAAGTAGCGCGACCGCCTCACGGCCGAGCACGGGGATATGCCTGGTCTCGCTCATGTGCCGGCCCGGGATGGACGCAACGGCGGGAAACTGCAAGCGAACGGGCCCATTGCGTCTCGAATCCCGGCGTTTTTTGGCCCGTTTCGGCGCAAACGGCGCAAAACGGACGCAATCGCCGATCCCGCGCGCCCCCAGGGACAAACCCTGGTTTCCGCATGGAATGTGCTGGGCTGCCATCGGGGTTTCGAGCGTGAAAAAGGGGCGCCAAACCGGTTTTGGCGCTTCATCACTTAGTAACGACGCTCAGCGTTAAGAAACGGTTGATGGAATGGTTAACTTCCGCCCAAGGAAATCCCGGTTCCGGGGCGCAGCGGCGGGTGATGCAGCTTGCACACAGTCTTGCCAAAACTTGTCCCGGCCGCACAATCCCGGATTGCCTTAAGCCACGGCGCAAAGGAATAGTGACGACTCTAGTCGCAAGTCGTCGTTCTTGTGCCGGGTTTTAAGCGTTCCATGTCGTTCGGTTCCCATACTTCCGACACCCTTGATTCGCGGCGCTACCGTGCGCTGCCGACTCCCAAGGGCAGCTCGCACATGAAGACCTTCGTCCCGGATTCCTCGATCGCCTCCGACGTGATCCCGTCGCCGAATTACGGCGACCGCAACAGGGGCCGGCAGCCTGACATGATTGTGCTGCACTACACCGGCATGCCGGATGTCGAGGGCGCGATCGCCCAGCTTTGCACCGTGGGGACCGAGGTCTCGGCGCACTACATCGTGCTCGAGGACGGCCGCATCGTGCAATGCGTGCCGGAGGCGAAGCGCGCCTGGCACGCCGGCGTCGCATCCTGGGCGGGCGAAGAGGACATCAACTCCTGCTCGATCGGCGTCGAGATCATCAATCGCGGTCATGACTGGGGCTATCCGGATTTCCCGCTCCGCCAGATCGCGGCGGTGATTGCGCTGTGCCGCGGCATCATGCTTCGCCGCAAGGTGCCGGGCCATCGCGTGCTCGCGCATTCCGACGTGGCGCCGGCGCGCAAGAAGGACCCCGGCGAGAAGTTCCCGTGGCACTCGCTTGCCAATTCCGGCGTCGGCCACTGGGTGCAACCCTCGCCGATCACCCGCAGCGATACGCTGAAGCTCGGCATCATCAGCGAGGAAGTCCGCGATCTCCAATATGCGCTCGCCAAATACGGCTACGGCGTGCCGATCACCGGCAAATATGACGGGCCGACGATGGAAGTGGTCACCGCCTTCCAGCGTCACTTCCGCCCGGCCCGCATCGATGGCATCGCCGATCTCTCGACACTGACCACGCTGCACGCGCTGTTGTCGAGCCTGCCGCCGGATGCGGTGACGACACCGCATCCCACGGTCTCGGCTAGATAATCGCCGCTCAGCGGGCACTCATTTCCTTCATCCGTCGCGCGTAGAGCCGGCGCAGCGGCTCAAGCTTTGTGGCTGCCGTTGCCGCAAGATAGGCCTCGCGCGCCGCATCATGGCGGCCGAGCCGGCGAAGCAAGTCAGCGCGCACCGCGGGCAACAGCTCGTAGCCATCCAGGGTGCCGCGCGCCTGCAGCGCATCGATCAGGTCGAGCGCGCGCGCCGGTCCGTCCACCATCGATATCGCGGCGGCGTGATTGAGCTCGACCACCGGTGACGGCGAGATGCGCAGCAGCACCTCATAGAGTCCTGCAATCTGCGGCCAGTCTGTGTCCTTGTAGTTGGCGGCGCGCGCATGGAGTGCTGCGATCGCGGCCTGCACGGCATAGGATTGCGGCGGGCCCGGAAGACGCAACGCCCCCTCGACAAGCTGCAAGCCTTCGGCGATCTGCTGTCTATCCCACAGCGAGCGGTCCTGCTCCTCGAGCAGCACGATGTCGCCGGCCGCGGTCTCGCGCCCGGCGCGGCGCGCATCGTGCAGGAGCATGAGCGCGAGCAAGCCCTTGATCTCGCGCCGCGAAGGCATCAAGGCATCGAGCAAGCGCGCGAGCCGGATCGCTTCGCGCGCAAGATCAGGGCGCATCAGATCGTCGCCCGAGGTCGCCACATAACCCTCGGTGAAGACGAGATAGATCACCGCCAATACGCCGCGCAGCCGCGGCTCCAGCGCTTCGCGCTCGGGCACTTCATAGGCGATGCCGGCGAGCCGAATCTTCTGCTTGGCGCGCACCAGCCGCTGCCGCATCGCCTCCTCGCTCACGAGGAAGGCGCGCGCCACCTGTTCGGTCGAAAGTCCGCACACCGTGCGCAGGGTCAGCGCGACCTGCACCTCGGGCGCAAAGGACGGATGGCAGCAGGTGAAGATCAGCCGCAGCATGTCGTCGTCGAGAACGGCAGCGTCAACGATCTCTTCGCTCGCGGAGGCATTCTGCAAGATCTCGTGCGTCAGCTCGCCGAGCTTGCCGCGGAATGCGATCTGGCGGCGGATGCGGTCGATCGCCTTGTTGCGGCCGACATTGACGAGCCATGCGCGCGGGTTGGCGGGCTGCGCCTCCGCCGGCCAGCGCTCCAGCGCCACCGCGAATGCTTCCTGCAATACGTCCTCGGCGAGATCGAAATCGCCGACGAGACGGATCAAAGTCGCAAGCGCGCGGCCCTGTTCGTCGCGGAAGATTTTGTCGATCTCGCCGGGGGTCATGGGTTTCACCGTCTCATGTCGTCGTTCCGGGGCGTCCGAAGGACGAACCCGGAACCTCGAGATTCCGGGTTCGATGCTTTGCATCGCCCCGGAATGACAGTGCGCCGTCAATTATATACCCAGATCGGCCGCACCTCGATCGATCCGTAGCCGTGGCGTGCGCTGGGAATCCGCGCGGCAATGCCGAGTGCGGCGTCGAGGTCCTTGGCTTCGATCAGATAGTAGCCGCCGAGCTGCTCGCGCGTTTCCGCGAACGGCCCGTCCGTGGTGATGACCTTGCCGTCCTTGACGCGCACGGTGGTCGCGGTCGATGTCGGCCGCAAGCGGTCGCCGGCCTTGAAATTGCCGCTCTGGATGATGTCCTTGGTGAAGGCTTCAAATTCGGCCGAGACCTTCTGGCTCGTCGCAGGGTTCATCTTGGCGTACTCGGCCTCGTTCGAATAGATCATCAGCAGATACTGCATGGTGTTGCACTCCTCTTGTTCGGCTGGATCGCCGACACCCAGTCGAACGGCCCACGCGCGGAACGACATCTTCAGGATAAATTATTTTGGGCTTGTCTGGCGGCGTGTTCCCGGCTTGACGGATCGCGCGTAAGCCTCCATGGGATAGGGGTCAGTCGGCCGGACGGCCGCTCCGGCAAGGGCCGAAAGGCCGCGGGAGAGGAAAGTCCGGGCTCCATCGACATACGGTGCCGGATAACATCCGGCGGGGGCAACCCCAGGGAAAGTGCCACAGAGAACGTACCGCTTCTCCGCCCGAAAGGGAGGGGACAGCAAGGGTGAAAAGGTGCGGTAAGAGCGCACCGCGTCTCCGGCAACGGCGACGGCATGGCAAACCCCACCGGGAGCAAGACCGAATAGGGACGGTGACGCGGGTCCTTCGCTATAAGCGATAACATCCGCGGGAGCGATGTCAGGCTCGCCGTTCGGGTAGGTTGCTCGAGGCAATGCGCAAGCATTGTCCCAGAGGAATGGCCGTCACGTATCGTCGCGCGTCAAAGCGCGGCGGTGCCCTACAGAACCCGGCTTACAGGCCGGCTGATGCTTCTGCCAATGAGGGGTTCGGCGCCACCACGCCGGACCCCTCGCCATTTTCTAATGGCTCTGCAGAAATTGTCGTACGATCTCTTTGGATTTGTCGGCCGCCGGCTTGCTGTACTCGATATGAAGTCCGCGGACATCGGACGGCTTTTGAAACGTCGGTATGTCGAAGCCTGAATAAGCGTCGGGCAGGACGACAAACTCAATCGAGGCACCTGCGCCCGGTTCACGCGAGATTCCCATGTCGTCCTCGCCCGCCGCCATCTTTCGGCAGGCGTCGCGCTCCTGCTCATCGCGTGCGCCAACCAACACCAGGGTGGGAACGGCCATCACGCCTTTGATGTCTTCGCATTGCGGATAAAATGCAATCGCAGCGCGGACCTTGTGCCGGGAGTGGCGGATGACGCCATCTCGGTCGGCGGCGGCAAGGACCAGCGAACCACCTCGTCCAAACCCGATGATGAAGACGCGCGCGGGATCGACGAGCTTGCGCGCGATCAACAGATTCACGCCGCGATAGATATCGTCCGCCAGTTCGGGCGAGGCCGGATAGATGCAGGTTTGTCGCCCCACGACGCCGTGGGCCGTGAAGATGTCCAGCGTCAGCGCGACATAGCCCCAGGACGACACGACCGCGCCCCAGTTGCGATCGTCAAAATTCACGAACCGATCGCACGGCGGAACGAGAACGACGCCGGGAAACGGACCCGCACCAGTCGGCCGCCTGAGATAGCCTTTCACATCGAATGGAAGCGGATCGAGCGGAATTTTCACTTGCTCCGCCGGCGCCGCAGATGGCTGCTCCGCACGAAGCGAGCCGAGGTCGGCGGTGACAAGCAAGATCGCAATCGACGTAAGAGCTGAAACCGCAAGGCTTGCTCTGCGCCGCGGTCCCATCGCAACGCTATTCCACGATCTTGCGCAGCACGCCCATCAGCGCGTCCGGCGCGGTGACGTGCGGCGAATGGCTGGCATCGATCTCGAAATGGCGCCAGCCGTCTTCACTTTGCGCGCGTTTGGAGAACTGGCCGAATGTGTCGGCGGGCGTGATGCGGGTCGCGTAGATATAGCTGCGCGGCAGGGCTGTCTCGCCGTTGGTCAGCTTCAGCTTCATCTGAAAACATTTGAGCGGCATCGGCACGCGGCGCCTGATGAGCCAGTCGAGATCCGCGGCCGGTGTGTCCGGCGGGGTCGGATTGGGCGGCACGCGCCAGCCGTCGCCGGATTTCGTCAACGCTTCCATGCCCGCACGCGCGGGCTCATTGAGATCGAGCAGCGACTGTCCGTCGCGCGGCACAAAGGCATCGAGATAGACGAGCTGACTGATGCGGTCGCGGCAGCGATCGGCGACGCCGGTTGCGACCATGCCGCCATAGGAATGTCCGAGCAGGATGAAATCGCTCAGGTTCTCGAACTTGATGACGCTGAGGATATCCTGGATATGGGTTTCCAGATCGATCGCGGGATGAGCAAGATGCTCGCGCTCGCCGAGACCCGTGTAGGTCGGAACCACCAGCCGGTAGCCGGCCGCCTGCATCAGGGGAAACATCTTCTTCCACGACCATCCGCCCGACCACGCGCCATGGCACACGAGAATGGTCTTGTCCGACGATGCGCTCATGACTGCATCCATGAATTTGTCATTGCCCGGCATTGGCGATAGTACCTGCCCGTCGTCCGGTGTAAATGACGCCGGCTTGACGTCGTCATTCCGGGATGGTCCGAAGGACCAGACCCGGAATCTCGAGATTCTCAGGTGCGCAATTGCGCACCATAGTTCGCGCTGATGCGCGCCCCGGAATGACAGAGGAAAGAGAATGCACGCGGCCGCCTATGCGCTGCTGTTTGTCGGCGCACTGGCCGGCGGTTTTGTTTCGGGGCTTGCCGGCTTCGGGACCGCATTGATGGCGCTCGGCATCTGGCTCCATGTGATGCCGCCCTCGACCGCCGTGGCGCTGGTGCTGATCTGCTCGGTCATTGCCCAGATTTCGACACTGCCCTCGATGTGGCGCAGCTTTGATCTTTCGCTGGTGTGGCCGTTCGTGATCGGCGGCCTCCTGGGCGTGCCGATCGGCACGACGCTGGTTGCGCAGGCCGACCCCGGGGTCTTCAAACTCACGGTCGGCATCTTCCTGCTGGTGTTTCCCCTCGCGCTCTACGTCAGCAAGCCGATGGCAATCGCCTTTGGCGGCAGATTCGCGGACGCGGCGATCGGCGTTGCCGGCGGCATTCTCGGTGGGCTGGCGGGCCTGTCCGGTCCGCTGCCGATCCTGTGGGCCAGCGTCAGGGGCTGGGGCAAGGACGAACGACGCGGTATCTTCCAGACCTTCAATATTACAGTGCTGTTTGTCGCGCTCTGCCTGCAGACGGCAGGCGGCATGATCGGACGCGAGGCGCTCTGGCTCGCCATGCTTGCGTTTCCCGGAACGCTGCTTGGAAGCTGGCTTGGCGCGAGGCTCTACCATGTGCTGAGCGACCGCAACTTCCGCGACGTCGTGCTGGGATTGCTGCTGCTATCCGGCGCTGCGCTCATCTGGAGCAGCATTGGCCACGGCTAGCCCGCCTCGCCGTTGCTCACCGCGCAAACCGCTTGCGCAAGACATCACCGATCACCGCTGCACCCGCGTCGATCTCGCCTGCATTCCACGCCGCAAAGCCCAGGAACAGGCCGTGCTCGACAACCTTTCCGACGAACTGCCGCGACAGCGGGCGCACCGTCACGCCCGCCGCGTTCAGGCGCACGGTGACGTCGCAGTCGTCGATGCCGGACCCGAGATAGGCAAGGAGCTGCATGCCGCCGCTCGGCGGGGTGACCGAGAGTCGATCTCCAGCCGCTGCAGTTAGCGCCCGCACCAGGTAATCGCGTCGTCCGCCGTAGAGACGCGTCACTTTACGAATATGCGCGGCGAAATGCCCGTCCTCGATGAACTCGGCCAGCGCTTCCTGCAGCGGCGCTGCCGCGATATGGCCGCTGTGCCGCTGCGCGCGCTCGAAGATGCCGACATGGCTTTCGGGCACCACCACATAGCCGAGACGGATATCGGCGAATGTCGATTTCGCGAAAGTGCCGACATAGAAGACGCTGCCTGTCTCGTCCAGGCCCTGCAGCGCGGCGACGGGCCGCCCGTCATAGTGAAACTCGCTGTCGTAATCGTCCTCGATGATGGCCGCGCCGACAGATGCGGCGAAGGCCAAGAGCTCCTGACGCCGGCTGACCGGCATCAGCCGTCCGGTCGGATATTGGTGGGACGGCGTGACAAAGATCAGACGCGGCCGATCGTTGCGATGGCCGATCGAAAGGCCGCTTTGGTCCAGCGCTACGCCACTGACGCGCGCGTCGGCGGCTTCGAAGGCGGCGCGCGCACCGCCGTAGCCCGGGCTCTCCAGCCAGACCAGATCGCCGGCATCGAGCACGACGCGCGCAACGAGCGCGATCGCCGCCTGCGCGGAGGGCATGACGATCACCTGACGCGGCTCTGCCCTCACGCCCCGATGCTCCACCAGATATTTGAGCAGCGCCGCCTGCAGCGACGGACGGTTCAGCGTCTGCGCGCCGCGCGACGGCGCAATCCGGGCGGCGCGCCGCAAGCAGCGCGCCCACAGCTCGTGCGGAAATTCGCGCGCGTCCGCAAGGCCCGGCTGAAACGGCCGCGGCAACCCTTCATCGATCGCGGGCCAATGCGCCTTCTCGAGGCCTTTCGCCCAACGCGATATCGGGACTTTCCGCCTCGCACCTGACGAGGCCGGCCCGCCTCCAAGCAGCGCCGGCTTTGCCGCGGCCACGATCGGGCGCCGGCCTTGCGCGACGTCGAGATAACCCTCCATCGCCAGTTGATCGATCACGCCCGACACCGTGTTGCGCGAGACCTTCAGTTGACATGCGAGATTCCGACTCGACGGCAGGCGGCGGCCCGGCTTGAGCGCGCCGTCCAGGATCGCCTTGCGCAATTCGTCGTAGAGCTGCCGCGTCAGCGTCGCCTCGCCGCGCTGGCGCAACTCGATATCGATCAGGCCGGACAGCACCTGGCGCATTCAACTGGCCTCATCAGTTTGATAGAAATGGACCTTTTCTATAGGCCAGTTAAATCTATGCTTGTCCAGCCCGACAACAAGAACAATACCGATGGACCATCCCCTCTCCCGTCGCGCCGCGCTACTCCTGTTTGCTGCCGTCGTCCTGTCCTGGGGCCTGAACTGGGCCATCACCAAGATCATCGTCCACAGTGTGTTTCCACTCTGGGCCACTGCGATCCGCTCGGCGATCGGCACCGTCGTCCTCCTCATTCCGCTGCTCATTCGCGGCGATTTCATCATACCGCGGCGCGGCGATCTGCCTGTCATCTGCACGATCGCGTTGCTTCACATGGTCGCCTTTTCGGCGCTGGTGGCATTCGGCTTGCGCCTCGTGCCCGTCGGCCGATCGATCGTGCTCGGCTACACGACGCCGCTCTGGGTCGTGCCCGGCGCCTGGCTGTTCCTGCGCGAGCCGATGACGCGATGGCGGCTCGCCGGCGTCGGCCTTGGCATGGCCGGGCTGATCGTCCTGCTCAATCCGCTGGCGATCGACTGGAGCGACCGGAATGCGCTGACCGGCAGCGGGTTGATCCTGCTCGCGGCACTGTGCTGGGCGGCGAACATCCTCTACGTCCGCGCTCACAAATGGGTGTCGACGCCGTTCCAGCTTTCGTTCTGGCAGACGCTGCTTGCAACCATCGTTCTGTTAGCACTGGCGCTGATCGTGGACGGCAGACCGCAGATCGAATGGACGCCGCAGCTTTCGGCCTGCTTCCTCTACAGCGGCATTTTCGGCATCGCGCTCGCCTACTGGGCGATGGCCATGGTCAACCGCAGCCTGCCGGCCACCACAACCTCGCTCGGCATCCTGGCAACGCCCGTGGTCGGCGTCATCAGCTCCGCGGTGGCGCTGGGTGAAACAATCGAACCTTCGCTGATCACTGCTATGGTCATGATCCTTTCCGGCATCGCGCTCGGGACGATTGCGCTCACCAGGGCTGCGGAGAGTGAACTGCAGCAGACGCCCGCGACCATCGGCGCGCGGCCATGAGCGCAAGGGGGCGCATGGCCTTCATGCGAAGCGTGGCGCGCGCTGTACGCGCACGGGCAAAATAGATAGTTCTCTCGCGCCATGTCCTCCCCTGCCCTTCTGGAAGAATCCCGGTCGTCCCTGTCGCGTGAACGCCTTGGCCTGTTGCTGGGCTTCATCGGCATGGTGATTTTCGGCGGCACGCTGCCTGCCACGCGCATCGCGGTGACGGCGATCGATCCGCTGGCCGTAACCGCGCTGCGCACGGGAATCGCCGGCGTCTGCTCGCTCGCACTTCTGATCGTGCTGCGCCGAAAATTTCCGCCGCGGCACTTATGGTTTCAGCTCGCGGTCGCCTCTCTCTGCGTCGTCATCCTGTTTCCGTTCCTGATGGCGCTCGCGGTCAAGACGATCGATGCCTCGCATGGCGGCGTTGTGTTGGGCGCGCTGCCGATCGCGACCGCCTTTGTCGCCGTGCTGGTCACCCACGAACGGCCGAAGCCGCTGTTCTGGATCGCTTCGCTTGCAGGCGCCGTGCTCGTCGTCGCCTTCGCGCTGCGCCAGGGCGGCGGCTCGCTGACGTCAGGCGATCTGCTCCTGTTCGGCGCGGTTGCGGCTTCCGCGGTCGGCTATACTTTTTCAGGAAGGCTCACCGGCGGCATACCCGGATGGGAGGTCATCAGCTGGGCGCTGGTGATCGCGCTGCCGGTCTCACTGCCGGCGGCCGTGATCAGCCTGCCTGCCGACCCCGGCCACATCGCGCTGAAACCATGGCTCGCGCTGCTCTATGCCGCGCTGTTCCCGCAATGGATCGGCTTCTTCGCCTGGAATGCCGGCCTTGCCATGGGCGGCATCGCGCGGGTCTCGCAGCTGCAATTGCTGCAGCCCTTCGTCACTTTCGCGTTCGCGGCGATCTTCATCGGCGAGCCGATCACGCCGCAGATCGTGCTGTTCGCTGCCGCCGTCGTGCTGACGGTCGCCATCTCTACGCGGACGCGGAGCCGGATGCTTGCCGCGCCGGAGGGCTGACGCGCCGCGCCAGCGTCATGCCGCCGGCGATGCCGACACCCAGCACATAGATCCAACCCTCGTTGAAATCGAACAGGTGCGAATTGAGCACCGAGGTCAGCATGTTCTGGATCACCACCAGCAGGCCGATCCAGCTCACGAGCCCCTCGCGGCGGAACAGCAGAAGGTGGGCGATCCACAGCGCATAGAGCAGGATCACGCCGACCGTGCCCCACTGCACCGCGACGTTGAGCGTCTGGTTATGCGGATTGCTGACGACCATGGCCTCGGCCCCGATCTGCCCGGCCGCGGCCTTCTCGAACAGGCCGCGCGTTGATCCCGTGCCGTGGCCGATGACCGGAGCATCGGCGAAGAACTTGAGCGACTTGCCCCAATAAATCAGCCGCGAGCCCATGCCGCTCTCGTTGTTCTGGACCATGGTCTCGCGATAGTCGATGAAGAATTTTCCGACCGTGGTGCGCAGATGCGGCGAACCATACCACGCGCCGGTCGCAAGCAGCACCATGCCGCAAAGGGCTGCGACCGCAACGCGCCAGCGCAGATGCAACAGCAGGAAGATGACGAGCATGATCGGCATCGTCACCAGCGCCGTTCTCGAGGTCACCACGAAGATCATGTTGGCGACCAGCGCGAGCGCTGCGGCTGCGAGCAACAGCGCCTTTCCATTGCGTCCGTCCCGCAGCGCGGTCACGACCGGATAGGCCAACGCCGCCGCGCACAGCGAAAACTCCTGGCCCTGGTCGATGTAGTTCTTGACGAAGATACCGCTGGTCGGAAGGTAGGGCCCGCGCGAGAAGTAGAGTTTTGCCGAAAGATTTGGCTCCAGCGCAACGACGCAGGACACCAGCGCCAGCAACAGGCAGGAAATCAGAAACGCGATGAACACGTTCAAGCCCCGCGTCGACCGCTCGAAGTGATAGACCAGGAGCGGCAGCACCAGGAATTTGCTGACCTGGCCCAACTGATGCGTCTGGTCGTGCCACGGCGCGTCCGACCATAGCGTTCCCAGCAGGACCAGCGCGAACAACGCGATGGGCAGCGCGCTGACCGGCCGCCTGAACGATTGGAGCAGCGCGCGCGGCTCGACGGTCGGCGCAAACGCGATCAGCCAAAGGACCACCGCAATGCCGACGCCGGTCGTCGTCCACGGCAACAGCACTGCGATGAGGCCCGCGAGCCAGTCGGCGCGGCGTATTTGCGCGGCCGGATCGTTTAAGGCCGACCAGACGACCGAAAGCCGCGAGGGAGCGGCATCTGTTCTCACGGCTTCGGTCATTCGGTTCCCACATTTTCGTCACGGCGGTGCGAGCGAACCTAGCCCATCCCGCCGCGACGCAACAGCTTATTCCGCCGCTGTGATCGCAGCGAACTCCGTCACCTGCCGCTCGAACAGCGAGCGGTAGATGCCGTCCCGCCGCGCAGTCAACGCAGCGTGGCTGCCCTGCTCGACGATCTCGCCGCGATCGAACACCAGGATCCGGTCGAGGCTGCGCACCGTCGACAGCCGGTGCGCGATCACGATCGAGGTGCGACCCTTCATCAACCGTTCCATTGCCTCCTGGATCAGCGCCTCCGATTCCGAATCAAGGCTTGAGGTCGCCTCGTCCAGGATCAGGATCGGCGCGTCCGCCAGGAACGCGCGCGCCAGCGCCACGCGCTGCCGCTCGCCACCCGACAGTTTCACGCCGCGCTCGCCGACCAGCGTGCCATAGCCTTTCGGCAGGCGCAGGATGAAGTCATGCGCATTGGCAAGCCGCGCCGCCTGCTCGATCGCCGCCAGGCTCGCGCCGGGCCGGCCGTAGGCGATGTTCTCCGCCAGCGAGCGATGGAACAGGACGGGATCCTGCTGCACGATCGCGATCTGGCTGCGCAGCGATTGCTGCGTCGCCTTGGCGATATCCTGACCGTCGATCAGGATGCGGCCACCGGACACATCGTAGAGCCGCTGCACCAGCTTGACGAAGGTTGTCTTGCCCGAGCCGGAGCGGCCGACCAGGCCGATGCGTTCGCCGGCGCGGATGTCGACCGACAATCCGTCGTAGAGCGGCGCGCGATGGCCGCCGTACAGGAACGTCACGTCGTCGAACACGATACGTCCGCCCTGGATGTCGATCGGCTCGGCATCCGGCGCATCGGCAATCCCGATCGGCTGGCCGTGGATTTCGACCAGTTCCTCCATGTCGTTCACCGAGCGCTGCAGGTTGTTGATATGCATCCCGACATCGCGCAGGTAAGCGTGGATGATGTAGTAGCTCGTCAGCACATAGGTGACGTCGCCGGGCGAAGCCTTGCCCGCGATCCACAACAGCACCGATCCGCCGATGACGGAGCCGCGCAGGCCGAGCAGCACCGAGAGCTGCAACGCGTTGGCGGCGGTGTAACGCAGCCAGGAGCGCCGCACTCTTGTCCGCCAGCCGCCGACCACCCGCAAGAGCCTGGCCTCCTCGCGCGTCTCCGCGCCAAAGGACTTCACCACGGCGTTGCAGGTCAACGCGTCGGCAAGCGTGCCGCCGACCCGGGTGTCCCAGGCGTTGGAAGCTCTCGCGGCAGGGGCGATGTAAAGCGTCGAGAGCGCCACCGTCATCGAAACATAGATCAGCGCTCCCGCAGCGATCACAAGGCCGAGCGAGGTCCAGTGCAGTCCAAGCAGCACCATCGAGCCGAACAACACCATCAGTGACGGCAACAATGCCAGCAGGATCGTGTCGTTGTAGAGATCGAGCGCCCACATGCCGCGGGTGATCTTGCGCACCGTCGATCCGGCAAAGGAGTTGGCGTGCCAGTCAGTCGAGAAGCGCTGCACCCGCACGAACGCATCCTGCGCCACGTCGGACATGATCCGAAGCGTGAACGGCACGATCGCCTGCAAGCCGATCATGCGCAGCACGATCGAGGTCAGGCCCAGCGCCACGATCGCACCAAAGGCCACCAGCGCCGCACGGCGCGCGGACGCGTTGTCGGCGCCAAGGGTCAGCGCATCGACCAGATGGCCGGAGTAGATCGGCATGAACAGGTCGGCGACGGTGGCACCCAGGAGGCCGGCGGCAACGGTTGCCGAGAGCCACGGCTGCTTCAGCCAGTGGCGCGTCACGAACGGGATCACCACGCGTATCGCCGCGGGCTTGTTGGGTCGAGCGGTCATGGCGTCATCCGGCTCGCGCTCGCGCGCGGCGGCCGGCTCCATTTTCTGGACGCGCGACGGCAGTAGAGCCGAACGCAAGCGTCGATGAATATCAGTGACTTACCGGGAGTTTTGGAGACCGGGGCGCTTGACCCGATCGTGGCTCGCGAAGGTGGCCGTCAAAGGCCGGATACAACGTCCATCATGACAAACGGACGCGGACGAGTGATCTGCGAAAATGCGATCATCATGCAAATCCTCCTCCGGTTCGAGCAACGAGGCACGCTTTATAAATGCATCGGCGCTGATTTGCAAGCTCGCGCGCAACGAACGAGCGCGTGAGATCATGCGCTAATGCGCGTCGCCGCCTGCGCCCATCGATGCTGGCTTGTTCACAAACATGACGAGGACGCTCAGGCCAACATAGAACACGGTCAGCATGAGGAAGGTATCGGCATAGCTCATCACGGCGGCCTGGCGATGCACGATCTGCGACAATTGCTTCATCGCCATCATCGCCGCGTCACCCATGCCCTGGGCGCGCTGGGTCAGCGTATTGAGCAGATCGACGGCCGCGGCGTTGCCCCAGGTGACGCTGTCATGCAGGCGGGAGATATGCAGATCGGTGCGATCGTTCAGCGCCTGGTTGATGATGGCAAGTCCGACCGCGCCGCCGAGATTGCGCATCAGGTTGAACAGGCCCGAGGCATTCTTCACCCGGTCCGGCGGCAGGGTGCCGAGCGCGATGTTGTTGGTCGGCACCATCGCGCACATCATGCCGATGCCGCGCAGGATCTGCGGCAGCAGCAATTCGTAGAAATCATAGTCGCGCGTCATGTACGTCATCTGCCAGGAGCCGAGCGCGAAGGTGACGAGGCCGAAGGCGATGATGTAGCGCAGGTCGACCTTGAGCATCAGGCGGCCGACGATCGGCGCCATCAGGAACATGGTCAGGCCCGAGACGAACATGGTCTCGCCGATCATCAGCGCGCTGTAGCCGCGGATTTCGGCGAGATAGCGCGGATAGATGTAGGTCAGGCCGTAGAGACCGATGCCGATACAGAACTGCAGGATGCAGCCGACCGCGAAATTGCGGTCGGTGAAAGCGCGCAGATCGACGATCGGCACTCGCGCGGTCAAGACGCGCCAGAAGAAGGCGATCGCCGAGACGAAGCTGATGCCGGCGCAGATCGCAACCGAGGTGTCCTGCAGCCATTCATATTGCGGGCCTTCCTCCAGCACATATTCGAGCCCGCCAAGGAAGCCCGCCATGAAGAAGAGGCCCCACCAGTCGAAATGACTGAGCAGCGGAAAGTTCGGCTGGTCGAAATCGATCAGCGCGAGCACGCCTGCCGTGATGATGATGCCGGGAATGACGTTGATGAAGAACAGCCAGTGCCAGCTCATCACGTCGGTGATGTAGCCGCCGACCGTGGGGCCGACGGTCGGCGCAAGCGTCGCGACGAGGCCGATGATGGGGGCGACGATGTGGAATTTCGAACGCGGAAAGATGGTATAGGCGGACGCAAACACCGTCGGGATCATGCCGGCGCCGAGAAATCCCTGGATCGCGCGCCAGAAGATCATCTCCTGGCTGGAGGAGGCGAAGCCGCAGAGCAGGCTCGAGAAGGTGAAGCCGGCCGCCGAGATCGCAAACAACAGCCGCGTGCCGAGCGCGCGCGACAGGAAGCCGGACAGGGGAATCGCGATCACTTCCGCGATCAGATAGGACGTCTGCACCCACGACACTTCGGTCGAGCTTGCCGATAGTCCGGCCTGGATTTCGGACAGCGAAGCCGACACGATCTGGATGTCCAGGATCGACATGAACATCCCGAACACCATGATGACGAACGCGACTACCCGCTTCGGCTCGATCCGCTCGGAGACAACGGGTACTTCGATCGCGGAATTGGCTGTGGTGGCGTTGGCCATGGTTCTGCTCAACGTATTTTCCGGTGGGCGCCGGGCGTTACACCTCTCCCGAAGGGAGAGGTCGGATCGCATCGCAAGATGCGATCCGGGTGAGGGGTTACGGTCCCTCGACATAGCCGCGCCCCCTCACCCGGATTGCTTCGCAATCCGACCTCTCCCCGTCGGGGAGAGGTGAAGATGACTCGCGGCTGCGGCTTCACTTCCAGTCTCAGTGCTACTGCGGATGGATCATCATCGGCGAATCGAGGTCGGCATTGCTGTCGGCATCGTCGGCGCCCCTGGTGGTGTCGACGGTGGCGTGGACCGACATGCCTGCGCGCAGCAGGCCTTCCCGTGCGACGTCGCCCGGCACACGGATGCGCACTGCCAACCGCTGCACGATCTTGGTGAAGTTGCCGGTGGCGTTGTCCGGCGGCAGCAGCGTGAACACCGAGCCCGCCGCGGGCGAGATGCTGTCGACGACGCCGGTAAACTTGCGGAAGCCGTAAGCGTCGACCTTGATCGTCACCGGCTGGCCGGGACGAATGCGCTGAAGCTGCGTCTCCTTGTAGTTGGCGTCGATGAAGACCTCATCGAGGGGCACCACATTGCCGAGCCGCTGGCCGACCGCGACGAAGTCGCCCACATTGACGAGGCGGTTACTGAAGGTGCCGTCCACCGGCGCGCGCACATAGGTGAAATCGAGATCGCGCTTGGCTTTGGCAAGCTGCGTCTTCAATTCCGCAAGCTGCGCCTGCGCTTCAGCCTGCTGCGCCTTGGTAACCTCGACATTGTCGCGCGCGGCGTCATAGGCGGCCTGCGCGGCCTTGACGCCGGCGATGCCTTGGTCCCGCGCGGCTTCGGACTGCTCGAAGGTCGCGTGCGAGGCAAAGCCCTTGCTGGTCAGCGACTGCTGACGGTCGTAATCGAGGTCGGCGCGCTTCATGCCCGCTTCGGCGGAGGCGAGATTGGCTTCCGCCTGCTCGACCGCGCTCACCTGCGCGGCGACCTGCCGGCCGATCCGGGCGATGGTCGCCTGCTGCGTGCCGATCCGGGTAGCCGCGGCATCGACCGCGATCTTGTAGTCGCCGTCGTCGATCCGGAAGATCACGTCGCCCTTGCGCACCAGCGCGTTGTCGCCAGGCAGGGTCGCCACGATGTGACCGGACACGCGCGCGCCCAGCACGGTGTCGTTGGCGCGGACATAGGCGTCGTCGGTCGAGACATAGAAGCGGCCAACCAATGCGTAGTAAGTTGCGTAGGACGCGGCCGCGAGCGCCAGCAGCGCCAGAAAGCCGATCAGGACAAACTTGCGCCTGGGAGATTTCGGCGCGGGCGCGTCGGTCACGGCGGGTGCCGCCGGCGTCTCGGCCGGAGGCGAAGCAGGCACCTCCGCCGGACGGCGCTTGGTCTCTTCCGCCACATGGGTGCGAAGCTGTTCGCCGAGACCGCTTGCCGCGTCTGGCGCCGGCTGCGCGGCTTCGTCGTCGGCGCGAAGCACGCGTGCGGCTTGGTCTCTCGTCGCGGCCATCGAGGCCTCCTGCTCACAAAAGGAAGCGATGCGCCCGAGCCCAAATCCGGCCCTTACCGCATCGCACATCGCCAAATTACCATTGACCGAACGGTTCGGTCAATATACATATTCGCGAGCGGCAAATTAGGCCCTCGACGCTTTGAAAGCGTTTCTCCAGCTCGGATCTTTCGCGAGAAGCTAAACCGATGGTTGCAACCGATCATCATGCCCTCCAAATCGTCGGTGACGAGGAGAGCTCGAAGCGCCGCCAGATCCTGGACGGAGCCCGTAAGGTCTTCATGGATTTGGGTTTTGACGGCGCCAGCATGGGCGAGATCGCCCGCGCCGCCGGAGTCTCCAAAGGGACACTCTACGTTTACTTTGCCGACAAGAACCGCCTGTTCGAGGCGATCGTCGAAGAAGAAAAGCTCGAACAGGGCAAGACCGCCTTCAATTTCGACCCCGGCCGCGACGTAGACACCACCCTCCCCGAGTTCGGCCGGGCCTATATCGGCCTGTTGTGCCGGCCCGGCGGGGGATCCGCGATCCGTACCGTGATGGCGATCGCCGAACGGATGCCGGAGGTTGGCAGCCGGTTCTACACCCAGGTGATCGCCGCCACGGTCGACCGCTTCGCAGCCTATCTCGAGGCGCGCGCGAAGCTCGGCGAGCTCGCGATCGACAACTATCAACTCGCCGCCTGGCAATTCATGCAGATGTGCCAGGCGACGCTGTTCCAGGCGTTCATCTTCCAGGCCAAGCCCGCCCCGTCGCCCGAGCAGATCGCTCGCGTCGTCGACAGCGCGACGCGCGTGTTCTTCGCGGCGTACCGGGCGAAGGCGGAGTGACCGCACGAGCATGCGATCTGTAGGGTGGGCAAAGCGAAGCGTGCCCACCATTCATTCTCCGAACGATCCCCCAATATCTTTCAAATCTCCGCCCCAATGCCGCTCAAGCAAACCTCGCTCGATTGTTTCAAACGGACGGCGTTCTTGGACAGACCGGTAGACCTTTCGCAGGCGATCGATTTGTTCGACCAGCAGGCCGCTTGAACGATCCGCGAGAGTCACTGTGAAAAAAGAATCTACCTCCCTGCACATTCGCTCGGCGGCAGCTCGGCACGATCCTTCCTCTTAACATGGTGGGCACGCTTCGCTTTGCCCACCCTACAATCAAACAGCCAAAACTCCGCATTCCCGCGGCGGAAATTCGTCCGGGTGATGCCATCACAGGTCGCCCTCGGAAGATGGAGGGCGCAGGGAATGCCGGGTGCAGGCCGCACCCGTGAGCCTTGCGTGCAAAGAAAGAGTGCACTTACGCACGCAAGCAACAACAGGGCAGCCGGAACAACCGGCATTCCCTGCGCGATGGTTTACGGCTTATACGTGGTCTCCTCGGAGTGCCGGGCTTGTTAGCCTCCGTCGCCTCGCGGTCATCATCCGCAAGACTTGACGCCAGCGTCGGGGCGTCGGGACCGCACGATTTCGCTCGTCCGCCAAGATGCCTTCGTCCACGCGGCATGCGCGCTGAGCACCCTCACGTCCATCGCATCCCGCTTCCAACGTCCGTGACGATCGCGAAGCGCCCCTCCAGTGGAATCGGGACGCAGCGAGACAACCATTATCTTACGAAAAACGGAAGAAAAATATTTTCGCAAACACGACTTGACATTTTCCGATAAAGAGGAAATTGTTTCTGATAAAGCGAAGCGATTTGCCTGTCGGGCGGCCCGAAATCAATCACCCCTGGTCCAGATCAAGGCCTGGGCGACGACGGCATGCTCACCGTTGAACGTAATCGCGGGCGAACCGTATAGCGCATAGCCGAGCTCAAGCGCTTTCGAGACGCGGCGGCAGAAGGCCTCGTCGTCCCTGCCCGTGAGCAGGCGATAGATCGGCAGGTTGTCGGGAGGCGAGCTCGGCATGTGCAGTTTTCCCAATGTGGTTGAGCGCGCGGTTAGTGGCAGAGACCTGCCGCTAACGCCGACGCTGGTTGCGGATCGCACCTTACGCCCGGTCAGCCAAGGTGGGTAGAGCCAGCGACGCGCGGCGTGTATCGTGCCGGATTGCACGTGTCGCAATCTCTTTGGCTCAGCGATGAATCAAGTTCTGTCCCTCGTCACTCTCGTGGTCGCGGACTATGACGAAGCGATCGCTTTCTTCACCCGCTCCCTCAACTTCGAGCTCTGCGAGGACACGCCGCTCGGCAGCGGCAAGCGCTGGGTCGTGGTTCGTCCGCCGGGCGGCGCCGGTGCCGGCCTGCTGCTGGCGCAGGCGAACAGTCCGGCCCAGGCGGCGCGCATCGGCGACCAGACCGGAGGGCGGGTGTTCCTGTTCCTGCAAACGGACAATTTCGAGCGCGATCATGCGCGCATGACCGCCGCCGGCGTGCGGTTCGTCGAGGCGCCCCGGCATGAGGCCTATGGCATCGTGGCGGTTTTCAAGGATCTCTGCGGCAACCGCTGGGATCTGATCCAGCCTAACTCAACAGCCAAGTCGACCGCCGGGTCCACAGATCGCTACGACAGTGATTAGGCCTCCAGCCGAATCTGCCTCGGCCAGCTCGAAGCGCTTGCACCAGAACATCATGTCCGGCGCGAACGGCTTTCGGACGGGTGAAGCAGCGCTGATGCGCAGCGCGCCGGGAGGCGAGCGAACGATCCACTCGCCTTCATCGAAGGCAAAGGCGGCGTCGGCCACGTTGAAGCGCCTTCTCTACCTCATCAGATCCCCAAAGCGCGATGGGATTGGGTTGAATCGCCATCGCGCTTCGGGTTCTTGATTGAGCATAATCTTTTCGGAAAACCGCTGCACACTTTTCCGGATCATGCTCTAGCCTTCGTATTGTCTCGCTAGAACGGTTTGTTGCCAATCGCATAAATGGCATTCGTCTCGATGCTACCGATCTTGTTTTCGCTCAGCCATTGGACATTGTCGGTTTTGACCCTTGCTGCCGCTTCGGGTCCCATCTGGTCGATTGTCCAACGGAGCCCCGATCCCAGGGCAATGGTCCACCAATCTTCTGCCGAGAGCAGGGGTTGGGACCCTTCTTCCGCAGTGACCTCAGCATTCATCACGCCCCCATTGCGGAGCAAATTCCTCACCGACTCGATGTCGGTGATGCGATCCCAGGGATTGAAGGCGCTATGGAGATCGGGACGTTCCCGCTTGATTGCTTCCAGCCAGAGAGAATAGGCCGGCTCAAATATCCGCGGCCCCCACGTGGTCACCGCCAGTTTTCCGCCGGGTCGCACCATGCGCCACAGCTCGCGGACCAAGCCTTCCATGTCCGGCACGAAGAAGATCGAAAAAACGCTCACGACGGCATCGAAATGACTATCCGGATAGCCGAGTTCTGTCATGTCTGCGAGCCGGAATTCCATATTTGTCAACCCGCACGTCGTTGCCTTCGAACGAGCTCGGTCGATCAAGCGCGCGGATAAATCAACTCCCAGCACAAACCCGTCCCGCCCAACGATGTGCGCCGCCGGCAGCGCCGACGCTCCCGTCCCGCAGCCGACATCGAGCACGCTATCCCCGGCTCGCAATCCGAGCCGCGCCACCGTCCGCCTGCCAATTCGTTCCCAGAAACTCAGCGGCTCGTCGTCGAAATGGTCGGCCGCGGCATCATAGGTCGCGGCGGCCTTGGCTTTTGCTTGCTTCAATGGATCGTCCAAGTTGGCCTCCATGCTCCGCGTGGGCCGTCAGCGCGATGCCGGAACACATTTCCCAGCGTGCGCGAGTCTCGAACTGTCGCAAGCGATCCGTCGCATGTTACTTCGATCGAAGCCATGCCAAAAGGCCTGGAGTAGGTTAATGTCGGCTCCGCGCAAATCAGGATACATGCTCGAGCGGAATCGCCGTGACCAGCTCAAAACGCTCGCACCAGAGCATCATGTCGGGCTGAAACAGCTTCAGCCGGGTGAAGTAGCGCTGGTGCGCGCCGCGCCAGTAGGCAAGCGAGCGGTCGCCTTCGCCCTCCTCGAAAGCAAAGGCGGCGTCGACCTCGTCATAGCGCCGCTGCGTTAGCTCAATCGTCTTCACCACGGCGCGCGGCCAACCCGCGCCGTCCCGCACGACCATGCATTTGCCGAGCTCGGCGCCTTTCAGGCCTTCAGCGACGGCCCAGCAGGTCGCGCGCTTCTTGCCCGCCAGCACCAGCGCCAGAAGCTCGTCGGCCAGTGCCGGGCTGTCGCCGAACGCGAAGGATTCGAGATCATGCCAGTCCATGGGAAGAGTCATAGCATAGCCAACGCTTCGTCATGCCTAGCCTTGTGCAGCCTTGTGCGAGGCATCCACGTCTTTCCCTCCACTGCACCAAAGACGGTGGATGGCCGGGTCAAGCCCGGCCATGACGAAAGGTAATGCCGGGAGCGGGCTCGTCATAAAACCGTGATTTGACAATTTGTCTCCATTTGTCAAATTCGACAAATGCAGGCCAAAGCCCCGCCCCAGGACCGGATTCTCGATGCCGCCGTGCGCGTGTTCCGCCGCCACGGCTTTCGCCGCTCCTCGATCGAGCAGGCGGCCGAGGAGGCCCACCTGACGCGGCAGGCGCTCTACCATCACTTCGACTCCAAGGAGGCGCTGTTCCGCGCCGTTATCGAGCGGCTCTACGAGAACGCGCTCGCCGCCGAGACAGCGGCCGCAAGGGCGGCGGAAGCAAAGGGCTGCGACCTCGCCGACATCCTCATTGCCGAGATCGGCGCGCGGCTTGGCGCGATGTTTTCCGCGCTCGAAGGCTCGCCGCATCTGGAAGAGCTGTTCTCCGAGCATCTGGTGCAGGCGCGCGACCTCTACCAGACCTATGCCACGCGCTTCGAAGGCGAGGTCGCGGCGACGATCGAGCGCGTCTGCCGCGCGCGCAAGCTGAAACTCTCCAGCGGCGTGACCGCGCGCGAGCTCGCGCGCTGCGTCGAGATGGCGATCCACGGCGCCAAATCCGCCTATCCCGCGATGCAGCCGGTCGACGCCTTCCTGAAGCAGCTCGAGAGGATGCTGCGCATGCTGATCGCCGGCGCCATCGCGCCGCGAGCAAAGAGATCAGCGCCTGTTGCGAAGAAATCCCCACGCAAAACGGGAGTTGGACAATGAGCACCACGACCATCAATGGCCGCACCGCACCGCTGCCCGACGATCCCGACGCGCTGCTCATCGACGTGATCCGCGACGGAAGCGGCCTCACCGGCACCAAGCTCGTCTGCGGCTCCGGCGTCTGCGGCGCCTGCACGGTGCTGCTCGATGGCGAACCGGTGGTGAGCTGCCTGTGTCCGGCCAAGGCCGCGGCCGGCAAGACTCTGACGACGATCGAGGGCATCGGCGGCGAAAAGCTGCATCCGGTGCAAAAGGCCTTCATGGCGCACGATGCGCTGCAATGCGGTTTCTGCACGCCGGGCTTTGTCGTCGAGGCGGCCGCCTTCCACGACCGCTGGCGCGCCGCGAAGGGAACGGCCACACCATCGCGCGACGAGATCGCGGCGGCGCTGTCCGGCCACCTCTGCCGCTGCGGCGCTTACGAGGGAATCTATCGTGCCGTCAGCGAGGCTTGCGCCGGGCGCTTCGATGGCGCTGAACCTGTCGCCCCACGGATGGAAGCCCGCGACAAGGTGACGGGGCTCGCGCGCTACACCGTCGATGTCCGTCATGACGGGCAGCTCGAGGGCGTGATCCTGCGCTCCAATGTCGCGCATGCGCGGATCAAAAATCTCGACTTGGCGCCGGCGCGCGCGATGGCCGGCGTCGCGGCGGTGATCTCGCTCTTGCCGGACGACAACATGGTGCGGTTCGTCGGTGCGCCGATCGCCGCGGTGGCAGCGAAAGACCGGCGCTCCGCCCGCGAAGCGCTTGCCGCCATCACCTTCGATCGGGAGGATTTTCCCGCGGTGATCGGGCTCGACGCGGCGCGGGCCGCGGATGCGCCCGTCGTGTTCGACAAGAAGAACCGCAAGCGCGCCGGCAACCTCGCCGAAGCCGGCGGCGGCGCTCCGACCCCATGGAAGGGCAATGTGCGCGGACCGACTGCGCCGTTCGCGCAGAAGGGCAAGCGCGCGAAGGGCTGGATCAGCGAAGCGCGCGCTGCGCGCAATCCGCTGCTGGTCGAAGAGACGTTCCGCGTCTCGACCCAGCAGCACGCGTGCCTCGAGCCGCACGCGGCGGTGGCGCGCTTCGACGGCGATCGCCTCACGGTGCATGTCTCGACGCAGGCCGTCCATGAGGTCATGGAGAAGATCGCCAAGCGCTACAAACTGGCGCACGACAAGATCGCCGTGATCGCCGATCATGTCGGCGGCGGCTTCGGCTCCAAGGGCAGCCTCGGCGGCGAGACCATCGCGGCGATCGAGCTCGCGCGCGCGGCACGCGCGCCGGTGCGCGTCGTCTTCGACCGCGAGGAAGAGCTTTCCGTCGCCGGCTATCGCCCGGCCGCGGAGATGACAATCGCGTTGCTGCCGTCGCCGCAGAGCGGCCTCAAGGCGCTGTCGCTCAACGCCCATGCCGATACCGGCGTGGCGACCAACTCGCTGATCGCCGGCCTCGCCCGCCTGATCTATCCGGCGGAAGCGAAGGACCTCGTCGATTTCGACGTGCTGAGCAACCTGCCGCCCGGCGCGCCGTTCCGCGGCCCCGGCGGTCCGCCGATGGTCTTTGCGCTCGAGCAGGCGGTCGACGAGGCGGCGCTGCGCTTGAACGTCGATCCGATCGAATTGCGCAAGCGCTGGGATTCCGATCGGAACCGGCAGCGGCTCTACGATTGGGCCGCCGGCCTCGACGTGTGGAAGACCCGCAAGCCGGCCTCATCGCAGAGCGGCCGCTACCGGCGCGGCGTCGGCATGGCGTCGGGCTACTGGCTCTATCTGTGGCAGACCGGCTCCTCGGTCGGGCTTGCGATCAAGGGCGGCCGCCTCGTCGCAAGCTCGTCCGTGCAGGATATCGGCACCGGCACGCGCAGCGTGATCGCCAATACGGTCGCGAAGGCCTTCGAGCTGGAGCCGCAGGACATCGAGGTCCGCATCGGCCACTCCAACCTGCCGGAAGGGCCGGGTTCGGGCGGCAGCCGCGTCACCGCGTCGGTCGTGCCGCCGACGCTCGCCGCGATCGAAAAGCTGAAGGCGGAGATTGCGCGAACCGCGGCGCGGCGGCCGATGGCCGGCTCGAACGCGCCATGGCGCGAATTGATCGCAGCCGCTCCCGACCTCTCGGTTTCGGCCGTGCGCGCGAACGACGGCACGCCGCCGGCGGGTGTCCGCTCGCCGCTCCGGGAGGCAGGTTTTATGGGCCTGGTGTTCTCATGGGTGCTGCGCATGATGAACCACATGGTGGTCGGCGCGGGCGTGCCGAGCTCGGTGCAGGTGATGGAGGTCGAGGTCGACACCTGGCTTGGCCATGTCCGCGTGCTCAATGCCTATACCGGACTTGCAGTCGGCAAGCTCGCAGCGCCAACGCTGGCACGCAGCCAGGCCGCGGGCGCGCTCATTCAAGGCATCGGCTACGCGCTCTATGAGACGCGCGAAACCGATCCGGTGACGGGTCACGTGCTGACCGGGAGCATGGAGGACTACCGCATTCCCGGTATCGCCGACATGCCGCGGCTGGAGGTGCATTTCGACGAGGCCGGCTTCGAGCATGTCGCGGGCGGCTCGGTCGGCATCGGCGAGGTGTCGACCGTGCCGACGTCGCCCGCGATTGCGAATGCGATCTACAACGCGATCGGCGTGAGGCCGACGGAAATTCCGATCCGGCCCGACCGGATCGTCGCCGCGCTGAAAGGGAGGGCCGCCGCATGAACGCCACCACCATGACCGCACAGCCCGCCGAATTCCGTGCCGCCGGCACCGATCTCTCCGAGCGCCGCCGCAGCGGCGTTTCGAAGGGACCGGTGATCGATATCGATTCATCCGCCGGGCGCGGCATTGAGCGCGGCATTTCGTGGGGGCCGGACGGCGCCGCCAGCATCGGCGCGCTCACGACAATTGCAGCGATCGCCGCGGATGCACGGCTTGCAGCCGGCTACCCCGGCGTCGCCGCAAGCGCACAAGGCCTCGCCACGCCGCAGGTGCGGCATCTCGCCACGCTCGGCGGCAATCTCGCCCAGCGGTCGCGCTGCTGGTATTTTCGCAATCCGCACATCGCCTGCCTGAAGAAAGACGGCAGCACTTGCCCCGCCCGGTCTGGCAATCATCTCTACGGCGTCGCTTTCGATCTCGGCCCTTGCGTCGCGCCGCATCCCTCGACAATGGCGGCAGCACTGCTCGCCTATGACGCGCTGATTACCACCAACCGGCGCGACGGGCTTTCGATCGCCGAGCTGCTCGGCAACGGATCGAACGGCAGCGCCGACCATACGCTGAGCCAAGGCGAGATGATCACGACCATCGCGCTGCCGGCGCCGCTCGCGGGCGAACGCGCGCTCTACAAGCGCGCCATCAGCCGCACGTATGCCGAATGGCCGCTGGTCGAGCTGTGCGCGCGCGTGGTGATCGCAGACGGCGTCTTCAAGCTGGTGCGGCTTGCGGCGGGCGGCATCGCGCCGGTGCCGCTTCGACTGAAGGCTTCGGAAGCCGCGCTCGAGGGCAAGCCGGCCGACGCGGCTGTGATTGCAGAAGCCGCGCGGCAGGCGATATCAGGCGCGAAACCGCTGCCGATGACAGGCTACAAGCTTGACCTGCTGGAGGGATTGGTTCGGGATCTCCTGACGCAGCTTGCCGCGTAGAAGGTGTGCGGGTCACGTCGGACGCCGCTTCATCCTCGCAATCACACGGCAAAGATGCGAGAACCAGATCAGCACGGAGACCGCGAGCAGGAAAAGCTGGAAGCGGTCGATCTCGGTCCTGTTGAGCGGACTGAACTCGAACGCAGGCGGCGTGAACGCCCACCAGACGATGACGATGGCGGAAACCGCCGTAAACGCACCGGCGGGTGCTCCCGCAAGCAGCGAGATCACCATGATGATGGGAATGAAGGTCGCGAAATCAAGCCGCATCCCGAACGATGCCAGCACCTCGCGCATCGCAACGGCCACCACCAGGCCCGCAATCGCCACCAACAACGCCTGCAGCGACCATGGCTTCAGTCGCAGCCAATACTCAGGTCGAGCCACGGTTCCCCCCGGACGGACTAACCGGGCGGGAGATAACACCGGAACGGCGGTTCCTTGCAAGTGGGTTCCATTTCGCGGTGCAACCTGGCCGGTCTGGCCAAGAGACGCCGCACAATTCTAAAAGAGCCGCGGAATCGCTCACCCAAGAGATCACGTGCCAGCTCCGCCAACCGAAACGACCGCCGCCTGGGCCATCATCCTCGTTGCGACCGGATGCGTCATCACCCGCCCTTTTCGCTGGCCCGAAGCAATCTGGGCTGTGGCGGGCGCGGCGTTGCTCGTCGCGCTCGGCCTGCTTCCGGTCGGCGATGCGCTCGCCGGCATGCGCAAGGGCATCGACGTCTATCTGTTTCTGACCGGCATGTTGCTGATCGCCGAGCTCGCGCGGCGCGAAGGGCTGTTCGACTGGCTCGCCGCGCTCGCGGTCGAGCACGCGCAAGGCTCGCCGCGGCGGCTGTTCCTCTTGGTCTATGCCGTCGGCACGCTGGTGACCGTACTGCTCTCCAACGATGCGACCGCGATCGTGCTGACGCCCGCGGTCTATGCCGCAACCCGCGCAGCCGGCGCAACGCCGCTGCCCTATCTCTTCGTCTGCGCCTTCATCGCCAATGCCGCAAGCTTCGTGCTGCCGATCTCCAATCCGGCGAACCTCGTCGTCTATGGCGCGCGCATGCCGCATCTGTTCGAATGGCTGCGGCACTACACCCTGCCCTCGCTCGCGGCAATCGTGGCGACCTATCTCGTCCTGCGCTTCGCGCTGCGCAGGGCGCTGAAGGAAGAGCATCTCGAACGCGACGTGCCGCGGCCGAGGCTGAGCCATGAAGGCAAGCTCACCGCCTACGGCATCGGCGCGATCGGCATGGTGCTGATCGGCGCATCTGCGCTGGATATTCCGCTGGGACTGCCGACCTTTCTCTGCGGCGCCGTCACCGCCACGCTGGTGCTGCTTCTGTCCCGTCAATCGCCGTGGCCGCTGGTGAAGGACGTCGCCTGGGGCGTGCTGCCGCTGGTCGCGGGCCTGTTCGTGATGGTCGAGGAGCTGATCCGCACCGGCGTGATCGCGCGACTGAGCGCGCTGCTGCATGAGCTCGTCGCACAATCCGCCACGAAAGCGATCTGGGTCACCGGCATCGTGACCGCGATCGCAGACAGTATCGCCAACAATTTGCCGGTCGGGCTCATCGCGGGTTCCGTCGCAAGCAGCGATCCTCTGCCGCATGCCGTGACGTCCGCGATCCTGATCGGCGTCGATCTCGGCCCCAATCTTTCCGTGACCGGATCGCTTGCCACCATCCTCTGGCTGGTGGCGCTCCGGCGCGAAGGCATCGAGGTCTCGGCCTGGCGGTTCCTCAGGCTCGGCTGGCTCGTGATGTCTCCTGCGCTGATCCTGGCGCTTGCGGCGCTGCAGGTTTGACATCGCGGGCCTCCGCGATCCGCCGCGAGAAGATCAGCTTCGCAGGCAGCGTCTCCAACAGCTCGGCATCGGCGACGGCGCGATGCGCGACCTCGCGGCTCGCGCAGAGGAGGATCGGCTCCTCCTCCGTGCCCACGACGATGCCTGAATCGATCTCGGTAATGCGATAGGCGAACATGTCCGGTGTCCTGTCCCAGCGCGCTGGCAATCAGAATGCGGTCCGCCTTGTTCCTAACAAAAGTGGCGGACGTAAGCACGGCCGGAACAACAAGGAAAACGCGGTGAGGGAAATCTTAACTGGATCGAAGAGCGAACCGATTTTCGCAAGCAGCGCCGAAACAACGGCGGCTACTCGTCCTCGAGCTCGTCTTCGATGCTCCTGGGATGGTGCGCGTGGCCGCGGCCGCCAAGCGAGCCCGTCACATAGGGATCGCGGCCGTGCGACGCATAGGGGTTGCGCTGCGCGGCGCGCGCGGCGATCTCCTCGCCCGAGACCGCGGCCGGCTCGCAGATGATCGGCCGCCTGGCGCGGCGCATCAGGTCGACGTGGATGTGGTCGTAGTGATAGACGTTCGCGCCCGGCGCCAGCACCGTGGTGAAATCCTGACACGCTGCCGCCTGCACGTCGCGCAGGAATCCCTGCTCCTCGGGCAGGCCGTGCCAGCCATCCTTCACCGTGATGCGGCGGCCGTCGGCGAGCGTGAAGGCGGCGATGTCGAGCGCATTGCCGAAGGCATGCTCGGAAATGTGCGCATTCGGATTGCCGTTCATGCCGCGGCAGGAATAGGCGGAGATCTGCTTGATCTCGACCACGCGCGAGCCGAACCAGCGCTGCGCCGCCGGCTGCACGGAATCATCAAGCCAGCGGTCGAGCACGGAGACGATCGGGCACGCCAGCGTCGCGGCCGGCTTGACGGCGACAGGACCGGCGGCTGCGACCGGATCGCCGCGCGCGGGCCCGAGCGGCGGCAGCGGCGGCTCCGCCGCATCGGGACGCGGAGAATAGGGCGCTGCATCGGGGCGTGGAGAGTAAGGCGCGCCATAGCGCTCGCGCGGCGGATAGGCCTGCGCGCCGGCTTCCGGATAGGCCTGTTGCGGATAGGTCTGGCCCTGCTGCGGATAGGGCGAACCGACGACGCCGTCACGTGGGCCGGGCGTGCCTTCCGGCGGCAGGTTGATCTCGTCCGGCTGCTGTTGCTGCACGCCCGGCGCGGCCAGAGAGACCGGCCTGTTCGACGTCGCGCCATAGCCTCCCTGCCTCGAATCCTGCGGATAGGTCGAAGGCTGCGGATAGGCTTGCTGCGCATAGGGCGCTTGCGGATATCGCTGCTGCGGCGGCTGCGCCACCGGCCAGCGCGGCTGGCCTGCGATATCCGCCGGCGGGCGCAGGCTTTCATCGGCAAAACCGTAGGCAGAGCTTGCTTCCCCGAGCGCCGAAACCTTCAGCGGATATTCGGCGCCGCAAACGCCGGGGCCGTCGATCGGCTCGATCCGCACGATATCCGCGCTCTCCTTCACCGCGCCGGATTTCAGGCAGGCGATCTCGGCCTCGGCGCGCCAGGGTTCGCGCTCGGCGGACTGAAAGAATCCGTGGCCGCAACCTGCAAGCGAGACAAGGACGACAGAGCCGACGAGATACAACCAAACTCCGCGCGTCATCGCGCGACATTCGGCTATTTTATTTAAAGACTTATCAACGACTTGATTTCACGAGTCTTTAACCACGCTGGCCGGGACGGAACCGGATCGCGGCACGAAATCGCAAGCTGCATAGCCGGCGGGGAATCAGGAGCGTGGCTTCGGCGCATCCTGACGCGAGTTCGCGACTTCGCTCTCGGGCCGCACCGAGCGGTCGTCCTCGAGCCGCGTCCAGTTATTGCCGGAGCAGAAGAACGAGCCGAACGCGCAGGCCTCGACGCGCAGCGTCTTGGGGTCCTTCAGCGTCATGGAGCCGTAATAGCTGTTGCCGCTGGAACGGCTGTAGACATTGCCGGTCCACTTGGCGCCGCTGTTGTCGGTAGCAGATTTGGGCTTCATGTTGATCAGGATGGTCTCGCCCTTGGTTCCGGTCGAGACATCGAGCATGTAACCGCACAGCGCCTTGCCGCAGGCCTCGATGCGCACCGTGCCGCTCTTGCCTTCGGTCTGCCAGTCGCCGAGCGGCGTAGAGGCCGTATCGCTTTCGCTCCGCTGCGTGACGCGCGCAACCGGCGCGCTCGCGTGCGGCGCAGAATGGTCGACCGCAGACTTGTCCTGAACCTTGTCTTGCGGCTTGGCCTGATTTTGCGGCGTGGCCGCAGGCGCGGGCGGCGCAGCGCTTGGCTGCGGCTTGGGCACCGAGAAACCGACCGAAGGCGGAGCCGGCGGCACGACCGGTGCAGGCGGCGCGGCAGCCAATCTCGGCGCCGGCACGGACGCAGGCTGTGCCTGGACCGGCGGCGCGGCAGGCTGAACCGGCGCAGGCTGCGCCTGGACGGCGGGCGCAAGGGTCTGCGCGCGCGTCAGTGGCGCGGCGGGTTGCGGCGGCGTGATCTGTGCCACCGGCGGCGCATAGACGGGTTGGTCCTGCGGCTGCGCGGGCTGAGCCGGCTGCTGCGCCGGAGCTTGTGCGGGCGCCGGATTGTTCACGGTGGCAACGTCATCGGCGTCACGATGGCCGTGGTGCCAGCTTCCGACACCCGGAATGGAAACGGAGACACAGGACAGCGAGCGGCAATGCGGACTGGCCTCGACATGGATGCGGTGTCCGCCGACCATAAATGAATAGGAGTCGCGGGCGCAGGCGGGTGAGCTGAGCGCCGTCACCATCATCAGAAAAGCAATTCGCTTCATCGAAGCCTCCCTGAAAACGCTTCAGGCTAGACTCCGACGACCTCACTTGAATGTGACATGAGTCACGCGGTTCCCTGGCGGCATCGAACCGGCTTTGGCGGGCGCGCCGTCCTATCAAGCCATTCACAAAGGTGAACCACGTCACGTTGGGAATGTCGCGGTCGCGCTACTCTCCAATCGCCAACAAGACACGTCTTGTCGGCTGGCCTCCAAGGCTAAGGCCCCAGTCTTCCCACGAAGGCTGGGGCCACGCGCCGTTTCGGGCAGCACCCGACCCCAGTCTGCGCTCACATCTTCCCCTTGTGATGCCCATCACAGATGACTGCGAGGCTCCGTTATAGGGTCATCGCCACGTTTCCCTTCCCAGCAGCCGATGGAGGCCCCCATGAAGAAGACTTTTTATCTCGCCGCCGCTGCCGCGCTCCTGATGGCGTCTACGACTGCGCAGGCCGGCAACGGATTTTCCTTTGAAATCAACGGACAGAAGATCCGCATCGAGTCGCCCAGGAACTGCAACTCGCTGTCATGCCTTTCCGTCACCAACAACGGGTCGGCCATCAACCTGAAGAACCTGAACCTGAACGGCAAGAAATCCGACGACGATGATGACGTCGCAAGCAACGCGCCCCCGGCGCGGCCGGCTCCCGTCCCGACGACACCTGCTCCGGCCGTGCAGGCTCCTGCTCCCGCGCCGGTCGCGAACAACGCACCGCCCGTCCCGCCTGCACCCTCAGTTGCGAGCAACGTGCCGCCGGCCCCGCCTGCCGCCGAGGAGCGCGTCACCGGATTGCCTTCGATCAACGAGCCTTCACGTGCGGCCACGACCGCGCCGGCCAATCCGGCTCCCGTTGCGAACACCACACCGCCCACACCGCCCGCCCCGCCGCCCGTGCCGCAGCAGGCTGCCGCCGTGCCGCCGGCCGCCGCACCCACGACTCCGCTCGGCCTGTGGCAGACCGAAGACAACAAGGGCAACGTGCGCATCGAGCAGTGCGGCGCCAATCTGTGCGGCTATGCCGACAAGACCAATGAGCGGATCCTGATCAACATGAAGCCGTCCGGCAGCAAATGGGAAGGCCGCATCCACGACCCCGACTCCGGCAGCAACTACGACTCCACCATCGCGATGAAGGGTCCGAATCTGCTCAAGGTGCAGGGCTGCGCCTTCGGTGGCCTGTTCTGCGGCGGCCAGACCTGGAAACGCATCAGCTAGAGCATGATCCGGAAAAGCGGAAGCCGGTTTTCCGAGAAAGATCATGCTCAGACAAACAGATGAGAGCATGATGCGATCAATCGCATCATGATCTCAGAGTTCCTCCCCGAGACTGGAGCGCGATGATCCCCCATCGCGCTCATTTTTTGCTTGGGTGTGGACGCCCCGCGAGATGCAAGCGGTTTTTGAAGAGCCTTGGCACGTAGTCGGATGCTGCCATCTGTCCGGCCTCTGATGCAGCGATGGAGCTGCGGGCCCGTATGGGAGTTCGCGGG
>Ga0070730_10000447_pt1 | contig 48510 bp, 43 predicted proteins | sample Coa_R1_3_FD_66447 | JGI IMG/M metagenome (GOLD analysis project Ga0070730, IMG submission 66447) | Surface soil microbial communities from Centralia Pennsylvania, which are recovering from an underground coalmine fire - Coalmine... | ecosystem: Environmental > Terrestrial > Soil > Unclassified ...
AGGAGTTGACCTGAAATCTCTGCCTTCGTCGAACTTCGGAAACAATTGCGCCGCAAATACGGATGAACCATGCGCTTCCAAGACCCGAAATGAGAGTCCTATAATCCTGTCCATTAACGTACAGCGCGCCCGTTCCACGATCTGTTCTAATACTTCCGTGGGCTTGGACCAGGGTGACTATGATGACTCACGTTGCTCGCACCAAAATACTCCTAATTGAAAATGATCCAACCGCTGCTGATTCCATCCGCGCCGCGCTCCCCCCAACTGCCGATGGTTTGTTTGACGTTGAATGGGTTCGTCAACTTTCCGAGGGGCTTGATCGGCTCAGCAAGCGAGGAATTGCCGCTGTCCTGCTTGCGTTGACGCTCCCCGATAGTCAGGGCATCGAGTCCTTTGACAAACTGTTCGCCGCCGTTCCTGATGTTCCAATCCTAATCCTCGGCGGAAACGTTCCGGAAGCACTTGCGAAGGAAGCCGTTAGCCGCGGGGCACAGGATTATCTCCTGCCCGACCATCTCGCCTATTCGTTGCCGCGCGCCCTACGCAATGCCATCGAACGCAAGAGTGTCGAAGATGCGCTGTACCTGGAAAGGGAGCGTGCCATAGTCACCCTCAACTCTATTGGGGACGCTGTCCTTTCCACTGACATTGCGGGCCATATCAGCTATCTCAATTCTGTTGCCGAAACTATGACAGGTTGGAGAAACGAAGAAGCTGTCGGCAAACCTCTCGCTGAAGTTTTCAGAATCATCGACGGGGCCACCGGGAACGTCGCTCGCGATCCCATGGAGATGGCCATCGAACAAAATAGGACAGTGGGGCTGACCGCGAATTGCATCCTGGTCCGGCGCGACGGGTTTGAAGCGGCTATCGAGGATTCCGCCGCACCCATACGCAACCGCTCAGGGCAGGTCGTCGGAGCGGTGATCGTTTTTCACGATGTGACCGGGGCACGGGCCAGATCACTCCAAATGACACACCTGGCGCAGCACGACACTCTTACAGATTTGCCCAATCGCATTGTTCTCAACGAACACATCTCCCACTCGATTTCGTTAGCCCACCGCCATCGCGCGAATATCGCCGTGCTGTTTCTTGATCTGGATCGATTCAAAAACATCAATGATTCACACGGGCATGCCACGGGCGACAAGCTCCTGAAGTCCATTTCACAGCGATTATTGAGCAGTGTGCGCAATTCCGACACAGTATGCCGCCTGGGCGGGGACGAGTTTGTTGTACTACTCTCGGAGATCGCTCATCCAAATGATGCCGCTAGCTGCGCGGAAAAGATTCTCGGCTCGCTGAAATCGCCCCATCTAATTGAGGGAAACGATCTCCAAGTCGATTGCAGCATCGGAATCAGCATCTACCCGAACGACGGAGTGGATACGGACACGCTGATCAAGAATGCGGACGCGGCAATGTACTCCGCCAAAGAAAAAGGGGAAAACAATTTCCAGTTCTTTGAGAAGACCATGAAAGTGGCCGTCGCCCACCGGGCGTGATCTGTATTGCCTGATTTGTCGGGTGCATTCGATGGGTTGGCGCAAAACTCAGCTAGGGCCAGCTCTGCATTGAAAGCAAAGGCCAAATCGCTTGCTAGGGTTAGATCAGCCGGAACACTACCCTGGCTAGCTTTTGACCGTCTACAGCCAGACAGATCGCTTCTCCCAGGGAAACATTGTCGAATCAACGCATGGGATGGTGTTGCATCGACCGTTTGAACCGACAGCGTTAATCAGGACCTTGGGCCCAATTGACGCTGGGAGACTCTATTGTTGACAGGTCCTCCCGTTGCGTTTCTGCACAAAAGTTTTACCTTTGAGCCGATTCTCTTCAGGACGGGTTGAACAAAATCTCTGATTTGTTGCGTTTGGTAGTTCCGCTCATGGACCGAAATGGTTTTCCCCTGTGCTACGGAAAGAGCACTTTCCCCGAACCTCTGTGCCTTTTCGTAGAGCGGGCAACCGTTCTCTGAGTAATCCCCAGCGCGGTCCATGTTAAGCATCGCGGTTTCCAAAATGAATGGGTCAGCGGGGGCGGTTTCCACAGCCTTGTCAGAATAAGATGCGGACTTCTGTGCCCACTTTTCTCGATTCCCCCAATCCTTTTTTGCTTGCTCCAGGTAGAGGAGGGCCACCCTAGAGTCATCCTCCGGTGCTGACTGGCCATCTTTGCGCTGACCCAGTACCACCTGGATAGCTTCGTCGTAACGACCTTGCTTTTCGAGCTCCACGTCGAGTGGTGGCGTCTTATCAGTGTGCAGGTCCATCCATTTGGCTTGAGCAGCTCGGCCCACGAAATACGACCCAAGACCAACGAACAGAACTGAGGCAATCCAGATTACTGCCCGAATAAACCTTGACTGTATCGGTTGAAGCATCCTCTTCTACCCCACTGAACACAACGCAGGCTGTTGTCTGCATCTAGGACTTATTCGCGCACTTTGTAGTGTTCTTCCCCTCAAGACTTGTCAAAAGCTTTCTAATCTCCTCACGGATGGGTTGAGTGGGCATCTTTTCGTCTCCGACGAATATGCTGTCATTTTGCAGCCCGTTAATCGCTTCTTGCGCGTACTTGCTTGCTTTCACGTAATAGACGCAAGGCTGACTAGAAGCGTCCCCGATTCGGTCGATATAAAGTGCAGCGAACATTTCGTTAATTGGGTCACTGGGAGCCAAGCTCACACTCTTATCCACGTAAGACGAGGCTTGACCAATCCATTTCTCTCGATTCGCTGAGTCCCTACCCGCACGAGCGTAATAAACCGTCGCGAGGTCCTGATACCTCCGATAGTCCTTTTTCTCGTCCTTGATGGAGTCGAGAATGGCCTTGGCGGCTTCGTCATAGCGGCCTTGCGTCAGCAGCCTGGTTTCAGGCGGTTCCTTTCCTATGGTGATGATGGCTGGTGGATTCTCCTCGCGTTCTTTCCACCCGTAAGCGAAGCCACATAGCGCTGTTAGCAAAAGCGAACTGACCCAGAGCTTTCGCCATTGAGGTCTAATCAAGGAGACGCCCTCCAAATAGTTCGCACGCTACCCAGTGCTTGTAATGAACCTTTGTGATTATAACCTCGTTGATAAGTCGCAAGACTTCGGAAAAGAAGGGATTCCCCCGCGTAGCAACACGGCGGTTTTTTCACAGCGCGTTAATCAGGCATCTGACCGCTCGAATCGGTCAGGCAGTGGAAATTTCGGGCGCTGACTCCCGGTTAGTCTAACCGGACATGTTGGCTCACTGCTTCTTGCGTTTCGGGCCGGGGATTAGGACCGACACCGAAAATATCACAACCACAACGAGCGCAAATGTCGCCAGTCGTGGTAGCCCGAAGTGATGTGCACCAATGCCCAGCAAAGCCGCTGCGGCCACGGCAATAAAGAAGTGACCAAGACATCCGGTTGAAAACTCCCTAACAAATCCTTAAATTTCATGTCCTACACAATCTATCGCGGGAAAGGGCGCGAAACATTCCTAAGAGCAAGCCGCGATAGCGGAATTGGCAATGGGTGCGGGGAAGGGCCTGGCAAGTCGCGTTACCGGAGATGTGGTTTTGAGACGGCTTACTCGTTTATCCTAAGCGCATCGCAGGAGAGGACATCACAGTCGTGGACAAAGACTGGCGACTCATCACCGGTTCTGCCGTGTTTGGGTTTGTGGTCGCCGCCCTCATTTTCCTCTATCTAAACCGCTCAGGTGAGTTCGATGCCAATTTATACACGGCGTTTGCGGTTCTTTGCCCCCCTTCTCTGCTGTGCATTCCCTTCAGCGAGGCCATGAAGGACAGGGGCGGCTTCTACGCCGTCTGGTCGTTGATTGGGATAACCAACTCCGGGCTTTATGCTGTAGTCGGGGCTGCGGTCGTCGGCCTACGAAAAGCAAAATCAAATTAACCGCCGCAGCCTCACCCCGACCGCTATTTGAACCTCGCGATTGTTGCTAAGTCCCGATTAGTCGCCTGACCGGTAACTTGGTTCCCAGTACTTGACTTGGCTGGTTACCGGAAACTGACCCTCGCCAAAGTTTCGTTTGACGGAGCCCCACTCATTCATGTATAGTAAACCTCGTAGAAAATTATGCTTCGACAGCGGGAGAATCCTCTCCCGCTTTTTTCATTTTAGGGGCGCTGGTGGCCTCGGATTTAACTTCTTACGAGCTTCGCGTTCGCCACGTGGGTCAAGCCGTCCGCTTTGGATCACCGCTTCTCCGTAAACTCTGGGATGAAAATACCCGGACGCCGTGGGCCTCTCCCCCACCTCGGTTCTCTGGTTGTGAGTTGTCGGCTGTGAGCTATCAGCCCCATTTTATCTCCTCAGAGTGTCGCGACTCCACATGGGCGACTGTGCTCTTCCCTCTGTGGCCGCTGTACTAACGCATTTCTTGATAGGCGCATCCCATGCCAGACAAACAGCAGATCCTCGACTCCATTACCGGCATCGCAAAGCGTCTCCGTCATACCCCGTCGCGCGCCGAATTCATTTCACGCTCAGGAATCTCCTTGCATTTCCTCTTGAAGTGGTTCCCCAGCTGGAATCACGCTGTCAGGGCCGCCAGGCTTCGCTCCTATGGCATGAATGTCCGGCTACCTGACCGCCTTCTGCTTGAAGATTGGGGCAAAGCTGTCCGAAAAAACGGCGCCGTCCCGCCGCGGCGCGTCTATCTGCTCGAGGGAAAATATAATCCTGGCACACTGGCAAAACGATTCGGCGGCTATTCGTCCATGCCGGCTGCCTTTCGCAATTTTGCCAAGGGCAAGCGCCAGTGGAACGACGTCGTAGCGCTTCTTCCCTTCCCTCCGGCGCGCGGCCCGCAGCCAAAAGCCAAGCCGCGACGACCGAACAATCTCTCAGCTTCCACATTTCCCTTGCTCAAAACGTGGCACGCCGAGCGTAAGGACCGCACAACCTACGGCAATCCTACGCAGTTCCTTTGGCTGCGCCACGAGCCGACCAACGAACAAGGCGTGGTCCTGTTGTTTGGCATGCTCGCCAGAGACCTCGGCTACCTGGTGGAAAACGTACAAAAAGGATTTCCCGACTGCCAAGCCAAGCGCCAGGTGGGCGCGGAAAAGTGGCAGAACGTACGCATCGAATTTGAATTTGAAAGCAAAAACTTCCGCGACCATGGCCATCCCATCAAAGGCTGCGACATCATCGTCTGCTGGCGCCACAACTGGAGCGACCGCCCCGCACACATCGAGATTCTCGAGCTGTCGAAGGTGATCAAATCTCTAGCCAATTCAGAGGGCTAGTCAAGGTTGACGCCCTGGCAAGAGTTAGGAAAAACATCTGGTCGGCGCAGAGAGCGCTTCGAAAAGAACTGGAGACCAAAATCCCAGGGGGCTAGCCGTCCGAAGTCTCGTGCTGAGGTCTTTCACGCCGATGTGTTTGGTCAGGACTTCGCCGACGAGAGTGCCAAAATAAGTAGTAAGCGCAGGGTCGCGATTTTCAAAAAGAATAGGATCACGAGAGCGCCCGCAGATTGCTGCGCAGCCGATCCGGATCGCCATCGCCCAGAAGCGCCTCCACGGCCGCGTGAGTTTTCCGCCAGACGGGAACGGCGCGAATCAGCGCCTTTCGTCCCTTCCCCGTCAGCGTCATCAGCCGGCCGCGACGGTCGGCTGGATCGGGCGCGACTTTGACCAGTCTGCGGCGTCGCAGGGGCTTGAGCGCCGCCGTCAATGTCGTCCTATCTATCGCGAGGAGCGACGCCACCGCCTTCATCCCCGCCGGCTTCTCCCGGTTCAACGACATCATCAACGAAAATTGCCCATGAGTGAGGCCCATTGGCCGTAACGCGTCGTCGAAGCGTCGCGCCAGCGCTCTCGCCGCTCGCTGTACGTGGAGGCACAGACAGGCATCGCGCACCAGGTGCGTTGTCTCTATCGTCAGCTTCCCGGCGGTGCCCATCTTCAAATAATATGGATATCAACCTATCTTGCCAAGAGGCTGTGGTGTATGATACGTTGATATCAATGTTTATCCCGGCGCTGCCCGAGCGCCGCGGCGGTTGGAAGGGGTGGGACATCATGGGGCGAGCAAGAGTCAGCATCATCGCACTGCGAACCATCGCTTCGGCCGTCGTCTTCTGCGCGGCGTGGCAAGCGCGCGCTCAAAACGCCAAGACTCCGTATCCGGCCATGGCTCCCCTCGCACAATACCTGATGCCTGATCGCAACGAGGAGATCAAGCTGGCGCGGAGCGCGGCCCCGGACTCCATTTCAGGCGAAGCGGAAGTTTTGGTCCTCGGCGCGCATGGTTATGAAACTGCGGTTCAGGGGAAGAACGGTTTCGTATGCCTGGTAGAACGCTCGTGGACTGCCGGAATCAACGATCCGGACTTTTGGAATCCCAAAATGCGCGGCCCTCTCTGCCTCAATCCTCCGGCGGCACGCTCCTATCTTCCGCGCACGATCAAAAAAACTGAACTCGTCATAGCCGGACGGACGAAAGCGCAGATCTTCGATGCTATCGCCGCGGCCATCGACAAAAAGGAACTGCCGACGCCGGAGCCCGGGGCGATGTCCTATATGCTGTCGAAGCAAGGCTATCTCGGCGACCAGGCGGCCGGACCGTGGCTTCCGCACCTGATGTTTTTCACTCCCGAAACCAATTCCAAAGCATGGGGCGCGGATCTTCCAGGATCGCCGATTATCACGTTTCAGAACCCTGAGGAGCGCCTTACCGTATTTCTGATTCCAGTACGCCGCTGGTCCGACGGTACTCCGGCGAATCCCACAGGTGGGCACTGACTTTCGATCTTCGAGCAGCGGACTACGGGAGAAAGTGCAAGAGTTGCTTTTTTGAAGTCGTGCAGTCCGAAACACTCTTCAGCAGCTTTGCAACGCCCAACACCCCGGGCAAAAGCGGGAGGCCGTCAGGAGTCGAAGTAAGTCCAGGCGGCCTCTTGCTCCCACCTTCAGGCTGATTTACGCGTAGCGGCTCTCTCTACGCTGCAGAAACGGTAGCATCCTCACGCTTCGGGCGATCGCGGATGGAAAAAAAGTGGCCGTGAACTGCTGCACTCCAAATCACGTCTTGATTAGGCCGGGGAATTTGCGCGAACTATTGTCGAAGCCCGGGAAAACCGGCGAGAGATCCTGCACGCCGATATGCTTAGTGAGGATTTCGCCCACTACGCTGCGAAAATCGGTAGTGAGCATAAGGTCGCGGCCTTCATTGAGCTGGTGATCGTCAAGACCGGGCCACTTCCCGTAAACGCGTCCGCCTTTCACGTCTCCGCCCATCACAAACATACAATTCGCATGGCCGTGATCCGTGCCTCGATTCCCATTCTCTTTTGCGGTGCGGCCGAATTCGCTCATCGTCACAAACACGACGTCCTGCATTCGATCGCCCATATCCTGATGAAACGCGGAGAGCGTCTGCCCCAAATCCCTCAAAAGATTCGAGAGCTGTCCCTGCACGCCGCCTTCATTCACGTGGTTGTCCCAACCGCCGCAATCGACGAACAGAATCTCGACTCCGATGTTGGCTTTCAGCAGTTGCCCTATTTGCTGCACGCTTTGGCCAAGCCGGCTCTTCGGATACTCCGCGCCGTTTTCCGGTTGATACTTGGCTGGATCAGCGTTCCTCAGCAGGTCGATGGCTTCAAACGTTTCTGTGCCGGTCCCGTGCAGCGCGTGATCGACGGTCTGCGCGTACATCGCTTCAAAGCCGCCTTCCACCATTTTCCCGGAGCCGGGCGATTGCGCCATCACCCTGAATTGTTTCAAATCAGGCAGCGCGATGGCCGGTGAGCTTCCGCGTAGCATTCTTGGCAGATTCGGCCCCATCGCCACCGCGCGGAACGGCGACGCATTTTCCTCGGGCACAGTCTCCATCGCGCGATTCAACCAGCCATCATCGGTCGCCTTCACGCCCGGCGTTCCCGATTCCATGAAATCCTGCGCATCGAAATGCGAACGCGTCGGGTCAGGCGATCCCGCGGCGTGAACGATGGCGAGCTGATTCTTGTGAAAAAGCGGCTCGAGCGGCGCAAGGCTCGGATGCAGCCCAAAAAATCCATCGAGATCGATCGCCGCGTCGGCTCCGCCACGTCGAGGCTGCGGAATCGCAATGCTCGGCCTCAGCCGGTAGTAATTCGGCTCGCCAAACGGCACCACGATATTCAAACCATCCGCTGCGCCGCGCTGAAAGAGCACGACCAGTTGCTTTTTGTTCGGCATGGGCGTGGCCGCCACGGCGCGCTGCAAAAACGCGGGCATCGCGCTCAGCCCGACCATGGCTACGCCGCCCTGCTTCAAAAAGTAGCGCCGCGAAAATTTCAGTCCTCGCACGCCTTCGCAACATTCTTGACTCATGGCAACCTCTCAAGTTCATTCCCGAGTATCGAGCGTCTCCATATCGCGTGCGGCAGCTCTGCTGTCGCTTTTTCTTGTGTCTTGCTTTTCACCTAACGCGGCAAAAACTGGAGCGCGGCTCTGGCACTCCAAACGCTACCGCCTCTGAAATTCAGGCGCGCCCAGAACAAGCCCGGCGACGACTCCCAGATCAACCTGCTTCACAGGATCGTCCAATTTCGCCTGCACGACTTCCGGATTGTCCAGTTGCTTTTCCAGAGTCTCCACCGTCGTGCGAGCCGCTTGCCCTCCCAGGAATATTTGGACGGCCCGTTCCAGCGCTGCTTTCGCGTCCGAGGAAGTTTCGACGCCGAGCAGCGAACCGACATCCGTGCGCGACCCGCGCATTCTGTTCCCGGCCAGCGCCAGCGAAAAGTTCAATCGGTTGAGTAACGCGCCGGTATTTACCCACGCGTCTGCTTTGTCCGGGTATCCGGTCGGCGGCTGGCACTGGTAGAGAGGTTCGCCGATGCGGCCCACCCAAGCGACGAGAGGCAGCGGGATGTCCACGTCCGTTCCCAGCGCACGCGCCGCCGAAACCACCAATTCGAACGGAGTCTTTATTTTTGCGTGATACGCTTCGCGAGACCAGAACTCGGGCGAAAAAATCATCGTGTGCATCACCGCTTTGATGTCGCCATCGCTGTTCTGAAAAGTTTCCGCCATTCGCGCCACAAGTTGGGGCGGCGGATTATCGGAAACAAATCGGCGCGCGAGCTTCGTCGAAATAAATTTTGCCGTGCTGGGATTCCGCGCGAGCAGCTCGATCACTTCCTCGCCATCCTTCATTCCGCCGGCGTGAATTTTTTTGCCGAGCACGAATTTCGGATCGGGATCGTGCAATCGCTCGTCAAACTTGAATTCCGGATTCTGCCGCGGCTTTTCAATGGTCCAACCCGTAAAGCAGCGCGCGACTTCCGTCACATCTTTTTGTGTATAACCGCCATCGACGCCCAGAGTGTGCAATTCCATGAGTTCGCGGCCATAGTTTTCGTTCAGGCCGCGTTCATTTTGTTTCTTCTGCTGCGCTTGCGGCGGCCGAGGCGGGAGGGGCTGTCCAAATCGCCGATAACGCCACTGCTGCCGCATGGCACGCTCTTGCGCCAGCCTTTGCCCGGCTCGCGGATCGGCGCTCAGAAAATTGTCCAGGTAAAAAAGCATGGCGGGACTTTTCGCCGATGCCGTCAGCAGGTCCTTGAATTTTCCCAGAGCGTGAGGCTGGATAACGTCCCGCTCATAAGCCGTGAGGTAATAACGGTCTTCGCCCTTCCCAGCGAACACGTTGAAATGATTGAACCAGAAATCGTCCATCACTTGCTGCAGCTGGCGCTCGCTGTAGATGGCGCGCGTCACCTTGGCCATTGCCAGCTCGACAACCACGCGTTGCGGCCGCCTGCTGTTTTCATCAAGCGCGCGCGCAACGTTATTCGGATCGCCACCTTGCAATCGGCCTTTCCCCGAACCTCTTGCAGCCGGGTTTTCTTGAGCCGGTTCATCCTTCATCGGCGATGCGGCGTTCGGATCCGTCGAGGCCGAGCCCGATTGCGAGGCCGCAGAATTCTGCGCGTCGCTTTGACTGGCCTCCGTCGCCGTCTCCGCAGCATCCTTCGGCGCCGGGAGCGGTTGCATGTCTTTTGCAACGACCGCAGCGGCAACGTCCGAGCGTCTTTGCTCGTCCCGCTCCAATTGGGCTTGGGCACGTTTCGCGGCCTGCTTTTCCTGTTGCTTCGGGCGCGGATACTCTTCAATGAGCTTCGCACTGGACATCCTCAGTGTGGGATAGTCCTGCAACCGCGCATCCAGCGCCTTGTCGTCAATCGAATTGGGATTGAGTTGTTGGTCGATCCATTTCGCGAGGCCCATCTGGCGAACTCTTTCCAGATCGCCGGGGCGCGGGCCGTACGCGAGACGGTTTAGCGCGTGGAGAATCGCCTCATCGGGACTAAGTTCTGTTATCGGGAGATTTTTTAGAACTGGATCCTGTTTTGGTTTCTTGTCCTTTGCCGGCACCGGGGCAGCTGTGACCAAGGGCACATCCAAGCCCGCGGAAAACACGCACGCCAGGGAAAGAATTGCCGAGAGGAAGGAACGGGGGGTTGCCGCGAACGAAACCGCCTGCTGGCGGGGGCCATGCGCATTGCTCATGCCACACTCCTGCCGAGTGATACTGCGCGAAAACACGTGCCGCTTTATAGAATAACCCCTCGTCTGGCCGGAAGTTGCGCAGCAAGAAGTTCCGTGTCGAATCTTTACCGGGTCTGTCCGCCGAGAGGGCTCATAACTGACTCATCTGTATGGACCTACGGGCCGGCCAGGACGGAGCGAGGGGAATTGCGGCTCTCCTCCGCCAAATTAACCCCGCTGGTTTGGACATCGACAGAAGACTCTGCCGCTCGATGGCTCGCGATATCGCCGCTCGCGCCCCTCGCAGCTGCCTCGTGCGGATGATCAATCGGCGATGTCAAAATCGGCAACGCGGTTCTTGGCGTGGTGTCCCGCTCCATCCACAGCCATCATCACGAGCCGGTAGTTGCCGGGCGGCAGATCCTTCACATCGACTTTCAAACCCACCGGCACCATTGGACTGCCTTTTTGAATGAATTCCGCCAAGCGAACCGCGCCGGTCTTGGTGATTATTTTCCCCGAGCCTCGCTCAAGAATCGCATATCCGGCTTCGATCTCCGGGGGATTCGCGGAAGTAAGCAGCGGCTCGTAAACTTCGGTATAAACGGCCACGATGTCGCTCTTCTTGAACCGATTGCTGGCCGACGGATTGATCTCCATTCCCTTTACGACCAGAGGCGTTCGGTCTTCCAGCAGCGCTGAGTCGAGGCTTGTGGGAATATCGTTCAACCGCTGCGTGGAGTTCGAAAGCACGACGCCTCCGAGGCTGAACTCCTTCCCGTCATACGGATCGATTTGCAACTGCGTTTCGTATTTCCCGAATGCATCGCCGCCCGAGCTCACCACCACCGCCAATTTGTAGTTCCCCGCTCCCGCATCGAATTGATTTTCGTAGGAATACGGCTTCTTGGTGAACTCTTTCATTTCATCTTTTTCCAGTTCCAGATTGACCGTATCGCTGAACTTCGCGCCTATGGATCCATCGGGCTTGTAGGCTATTCCCAGGACATTCAGGCTGGAGTGATACTTGCCCTTCTCTTTGTTGAACTGAATGGTGTTCGAGGGAATCTCCATCGCCAGATTCACGCGCGCGACATTGGGCGCAGTATAGAAGTAGGGGGCTTCCAGCGAGCCCTGCATCGTTCCGGCTTGATTCCCGGTTGCCCGGGCCTCGAGCTGCTTCTCGACTGGCGTGCCCTCCAACATGTTTGTCGATTTCGTGTTGCAATAACCGCTACGCGACCTGACGTTCAGCCCGCCGCGGTTCATTTTCACCTTCAGTGTGTGGCAGCTTCCCTCCGCGGATTTCTGCGGAACGTAGCCCACAATATAAAATTCGTTCTGCTCGCGCCCGATCTTCTCCAGTCCGGAGAGCAAATCGTTGGTATTGAAGATGGTGAACCCGCCTGTTCCCTCCGCAAGGGCCGCCAGGATCTGCTGATTTGTGGTTGCCGATGGCGGAAATTGAGGAACGATCGTTCTCGGCTGCGTAAAAACGGAGTTCGGGTTGTTGATGTTCGGATTTCCTCCACCGGCTCGCCCTGTGGTTCCTCCGCCTGTTCCTCCGGTGCCGCCTCTACCGCCCGTTCCGCCGGTTCCCCCCGTGCCGCCTCTGCCTCCCGTACCGCCTGTCCCACCGGTACCGCCAGTTCCCCCGGTTCCTCCTCGGCCGCCGGTGCCGCCGCCAGTTCCTCCAGTTCCGCCCGTCCCTCCAGTTCCGCCTCCGCCGCCAGGACGTCCACCGCCGCCACCCGCTCCGCCGCCGCCAGGACGTTGCGGCTCAAGCCAGCCACCCGAGTAAGAGGCCAGAACTATCCGGCCACCTCCGTACAGACTGCGCACTGCGGATCGCTGTGCAACTTGGCGTGCGCCGTTGTCCGGTGTTTGCCGTTGCGAACTCCCCGTCGGCAGCATGGTCACCAAGCCGCGCGTGTCGAGGGCGTAGATGGCCACATTCGCCTTGTTGCACGCGTCGATTGTGGCCGTCAATTCAGACTCGCTTTCGCTCGTCAGAGGGAAACCCGCGGAAAATAGCACCAGCATTTTACGGCCGGGAACGCCGCGCAGGTTCTTGGCCAGACTCCGCACAGATAGGAGCATGCTCCGCGCACCAAAATCCGCCTCCGCGTTGCTTATGGAAGAAAACGGAGACGAGACTCCCGCCGAGCCGATAGACGGCGACAGCCCTGCCGAGGCCACCTCGACGGGCGCCTGCGCATTCGGATCCACGGAGGAATTCTTTACGCCGCCCACCGCGGCGCGCAGCAAATCCGCGTTCGCCGTAAAATTCTGCATGATCCGCAAGGTCCCGCCGAAATCAACGACGGCCATGAGCTTGTCCGGCCCCGCATTGGAGTCGATGAACTTCTTCGCAGCGGCGCGCGCCTGGATCTGGTCCGGCGCCGCCATTGTGGAGTTGTCAAAAAACAAGATCAGATAACGTTTATCGCCTTTCGCCTGAATAGCGGTGTCCGCGCCGAAGGAGAAGCTGGCCACGCTCTGCTCCTTGTTGTCCTCGTACACCTTGAAATCATTTTGCGTAAGGTCGTGGATATAGTTCCCCTTCTTGTCGGTCACGACAGCATCCACCAGCACGAGGCGCGACTCGGCTTTGATCGTGGGGCCCGCCTGCTGGCTCGCGTCTTGCGCGGGCGGAGTTTGTCCCGCGAGTTGCGCCCAAAAAAGGCAGGAAGCGGCTGTGGCAGCTCCAGCGAACCAGCCCAATGTTTTCCGACCGAGATTCGTTCTAGCGTTCATTTCTTCCCCCTTCAATTCGGTATCACCACGGCGCCATTGCGCGCCGCGAGTTGCGATCCCTCCGAGTCACGCACGACTTGCCTCACCAGATAGCTTCCCGGCTTCAACTCAAAACTTGACTTCAAATTCAGGCCCGATTGCATCAGCCGGTCGTAGGTGTGATCCAGCAGCTTCATTTCTATGATTTTTTCCCCGCCCGTTACGTAATTTCCGTTCTCATCGAAAATCGCCGTGGCCACGGTCAAGTCGTCGCGCGTGCGGCCATCGGCCTTCCGGAAGTGTACGCCCTTAATGTCAACATGCGTGAGCACCGCCAGCCGGGCCTGGAAGTCGCCGGTCTTATAAAACTGAGTGTGCAAATCGACCGGGAGATCGCGAACCTCATCCTGCGAGAATAACGCTTCCTGGATCTCCTGCTTGGCCGCCTCCGCAGGATCTTCGACTTTCCGCGGCGCAAAATATCCGCGCCGCGCCTGGATTTTGTAGTTGTTCTTCTGCGCGAAGGTCACCTTCAGGGTGTGAAAGGTTCCATTGAGCTTGAGGTTCTGCGGAGAGAAACCCAGAAGATATGTGATCGCCGGAGCCGCTCCCGCTTCGCGCAAACCTTCATCCACGTCGTTCCGGTTATGGAAAAACGTCCCGCCAGTCCCATCGGAAAGTTGCGCAAGCACATCTTCCTGCGCCAATTGGGATGCCGCCCGGTAAGAGGCCTTGTAACCGGCTGTCCGGAACGAGTCGACCGGCGGATTGGCGATGTCTCCAGCTACATCAGGTGTGTACAATCCCCGAGCATCGATCGTGTTGATCACGATATTCGCCTTCGTCGCCCGGTCCACCAGGTCCCCAGTCTGCGACTGCAAAGTCGTAAGGAGAAAACCAGGTGAGACGAACACCATGATTCGCTGCCCGGGCATTGTGGCAAGCCGCCGCATGACATCTTCCATGTGCCGGTACGCGAATTCTGTCGAGGAATCTTCCCGGCTGACCACTGAGCCGGCAATACCAAGAGCCATCCCCTGGGCCGCGGCCCTTTGCGTCTCGTCTCCATTGAAAGCGCACTGCACCGCGTCTTCTGTCGCGACAGCCAGCGCCTGAGTGTCATTCTTGTTGACGATCAAATCCGCTTGATAGTAGTCGACATCCGGACATTCGTGCATTCCAGCAGTGGCCGAGTGTGGCTGAATCTTCAGAAGCGCCCGGCGAAGCAAGTCATGGTCGTCGGTGAACTCCTGTGTGAACTGGCCGGAGGTGGAATAAATTCCGACTCGATCCGAAGGAGCAAGCGAGTCAAAAAAACGAGTGGCCGCGTCCCGGACAAAGACGGCATCCGACATTTCCAGGTGTTGGTCATCGAAAACTACGGAGACAAATCGCTGGGGCAAGGATGCTGCCGCGGCAGCAGCACCGGGAACGGCAGGTTCATTTGGATCGGCGGGCACCATGGAAGCCACGACGTGGGACTCGGGCGTCTCCACGCTGAAAACAGAAATCGATTGCGGCTTGCGATTGTCGTAAAGCTGGAAATCTTCCTTGTGCAAGTTAGGAACAACGTGGCCCTGCTGATCGCGCACCACAACACGTACAAGCACCAGATTGACACGAACCTTGAAAGTCGGAGCGGTATCGCGGCTGGATACTTCGGCGTTTTCATTGGATTGCGGCGCCTGAGGCTTCGCGGGTTCGGAGGCCGACTGCTTTTCCGTGCTTTGGGGGGCAGGCGTGGGCGAGGCCGGTGTTTGGGCCAGCAAGGGAGTAGTTAGAGTGGCAAGGGCCAAGAGCAAAAATTTACACGAGCACCCACGCGCGAACGGGAACGGCGGTAGGTAGGACATCCCTTTCCTTCTCTGATCCGCATCCGCAGGCACCGCCGGTTTGGGGTAACCGGCACTACGGGGGAACCTTCAGCGCACTCTTAAGTCTCGACTATACGCTCCGGTTAATTTTTGTGTCAACGCGTTTGCCCGCCGAGCGAAATGCCGTCAAGCTCCAGACACCTTGGGCTTCATCCTGGCGAAGAACGTAGCGGTCGCCGGACTCCGTCAGCACGCGAAAGTATCTAGCGCCGGGGGAATACCAGCGGTCTTCGACCTCGATAATCTCCAGCGTTTGCGATTCGAAAACGATTCGCATGGGACGCTCTTCCGCCTTGAATCCTGAGTAGCACTCCACGCGAACCAATTGTTCAGACATCGTTCTCGACCCAGTCTTTCAACTTGTTGCTGGTTCGCCCCGGCGGTTTTCGGCAAGTTCCGCATTCCAGGCGGCCCCCAAAAACACAATGACGGCGGAGAGTTCCATCCACACCATGAGTCCAATCACCGCGGCAACCCCTCCGTAAACGACGCTATACGGCACCTTGCGCACATAAAACCCGAAGAGCACGTTAACCAGCCACCACAAGGACGTCGCGACCATCGCTCCCGGCAAAACATTGCGCAAACTTTCTTCGCCGGGCCGGGCCACTCGATAGATCAGGGTAAGCGCCAGCATGGCCAGCACAATCGCCGCCGCCGGGAAAAAAACTGTCCACCATCCTTGCAGCGGGTGGTGGCTGCCCATTTCTTCAGTAAGCCATCGCCGTATCGGCCTTCCGAGCACGCCCAAGATCGCCGCAGCCAGCAACGGCGCGATCGTCAGCAGCAGCAAGGCCAGCCCCCGGAGTTGCCGCTGGAAGAATCCCGGCTGTTCCTGATCGCCGTAAATCCGATGAATCCCTTCCATCAACAGGCGCATGACCTGCGATCCCGCCAGCAGCGTTCCCGTCCACCCCACGAGAGCCAACTTCCACGCCTCGGGTCCCCTCGTTACGAGGAACTCGGAAACGAGACTGTGACTTCCCGGAGGCAAAAGTTCCGTCAGATCTCCGATCAGGTCGAAAAGGCTCGTTTTTCCGCCAATACGGCTGGTTGCAAAACCCACCATGATCAGGAGTGTCGGGAAAAACGCGAGGAACAGGTTGAACGCGATGGCCTGCGAAATCATGCTGCAACGAGGAAATACCCGCCCAAGCATCCGAAGCGTTCGTTTGACGAAGCGCGGTTTCGAATCCATTTCGCGACATTATACGCACGCCAAGCCGTATCCACGAGTTTGTTTGTGGCGCGCTTCTTTGCTTCTATTTCTTTGCTTCTATTTCTTTACTTCCGATTCTTCGCTTAGAGCCGGCGGTACATCACCAGGGCATCGACGGGGCCTTTCGTCGGATGCAGGAATGCGCCGGGAAGCCGGCCGACAATTTCAAACTCCATCGCCTGCCACAGACGCACAGCGCGTTCGTTGCTGGCGACCACGAAATTGAATTGCATGGCGCGAAACCCTCGAACCTTCGCTCGTTCCAGAGAATGCCGGCACATGGCCCGCGCAATGCCGCGCCCGCTGGCCCAGGGCGCCGTCATATAGCCGCAGTTCGCCACGTGCGCACCCCCGCCTTTCTGATTGGCGCGCAAGTAGTACGTCCCGAGTATTTCTCCGTTCTCTTCCGCGACAAAAACCTCGTGGCCTGGCGAGTTCCAATAGGCGGCCGCCTCCTCGCGCGCCATATCCGCGGGCAAAGTGTACGTGTCACCGCCGCGAATAATCGGCTCGAGGATCTTCCAGATCGCATCGGCGTCGTTTGTCGTTGCTTCGCGAATGATCATTTGTGGATTACGGTTTCGCCTGAGTCTGCGGCATGGTCTATGCACCCTGCTGTTGCGCGGCGTGCGTGGGAGCCACAAACGGCAAGAGCGATGCCTGTCTCGTTTGTTCTCTGCGTTCCACCCGCGCGGCAGGCCTTTCTTCTCGAATGCGAATCTTCATCACGCTCGCCTTGTGAGCCTGCCAGATTGAACGAGATTCCGGTGGCGGCGCAGCCAAACATGTAGTTCACGCACGGGGTTTCCGCTACATCGTAAGAATCACGCGGAATTGCGCCTTCCCGCTCATCATCCGGGCAAATGCGTCATTCACTTTTTCCAGCGGATATTTTTCAATCATCGCCTTCACGCCCGAAAAGGATGAAAATCGCAGAGTGTCCTCCGAATCCATCGCCGAACCGCTGGGCCATCCCTGGATATCGCGCCTTGCCGTAATCAGCGACACCACTGACACTTCCATCGGCTCAAACGGCGCGCCCACTACCAGCAGTTTGCCGCCCACGCCAAGCCCGCCAATCAAAGCCGCTATCGCTTTCGCATTGGGCGCCGTGGCCAGGATCACCTTTGCGCCTCCCAGCCTCGCGAGCTCGTCAGCCGGGTTTACTGCATTTGTGTCAATGTAAACAGAGGCTCCCAGCTTTTTCGCCAGCGCTGCATTTTCTGGCCCGCGTCCGATGGCGGCGACACGATACCCGGACTTTGCCGCGAATTGGATTCCCAGATGACCTAATCCGCCGATTCCCTGCACACCGACGAGGTCGCCGGCTATTGCACCGCTATGCCGCAAAGAATTAAATGTCGTAACGCCCGCGCAGAGCAGGGGGCCGGCTTCCGCGGCATCGAGATCGGCCGGGATTCGCGCCACCGCTTCATGCCTCGCGAGCATGTATTCCTGATATCCACCGTCGCGAGTGAACCCCGTGATCGCTTCATTCTTGCAAGTAACAAAGTCTCCGCGGCGACAGGAGTCGCACACGAAATCGTGTCCTCCATGCCAGCCCGTTCCCACTCGATCGCCTTTCTTCCACTCCGTTACTCCCTCGCCCACTTCGTCCACGACGCCAGCAACTTCATGACCCGGCACGCGGGGGTACGCGATTCCAGGCCAGAGGCCGTCCTTTAAGAGGTGGTCGCTGAAACAAACGCCGCAGGCGTGTACCTTGATCCGCACCTCGCCAACACCGGGCCGGGGAATCTCGCGTTCCTGAATCTCAAACTCCGCTCCAGCTTTAATCGCAACGGCAGCTTTCATCTTCGCCATCGTTCATCTCCTCGCATTTTCGCTCGCGTTCCTTACAAAATTGCCAAGACTGGCCCGTTTTGATGCGCCGCGACGGCGGTCGGTTAAGGCGGCGGTTGGAGGGAGCCCTTCGCCTGATCTCTCAATTGGTTGGCGTTCCACGCCGCTTGCCGCACGTGTCTGCGCATCGTAAACTCAAACAGCCGGATACTCAGGCCCGAGGAATCGTCCATGACCACACCCGCGAAACCCATCCCATCATCACCCATCCCATCGTCCAAGTCGCGCAGCGAAGAAGTCGTCGCGAAGCACAAGAAATATATCTGGCCGTCGGTGACGAACTACTACCAGCACCCGCTCGTCGCCGACCACGCGGAAATGCAGCACGTCTGGGACATCGAGGGCCGGAAATACCTCGATTTCTTTGGCGGCATACTGACGGTCTCCGTGGGCCACTGCAATCCCAAGGTCACCAGCAAGATCAACGCCCAGGTGAACAAGTTGCAGCACCTCTCGACGCTTTATCCCAACGAGCAGATTGTCGGCCTAGCCGAAAAAATCGCCCAAATTACGCCGGGCAATCTTCAATCCAGTTTCTTCACCAGCTCCGGCAGCGAAGCCGACGAGGCCGCCATTCTGATCGCGCGCATGGCCACCGGAAGCTATGACATCGTCGCACTGCGTCACGCTTATTCCGGTGGTTCCTCGGTGATGAGAGCCGTCACTGCACACGCTCCTTATCGCAAAGCGGCGGTCATCAGCGTCGGCATCGCGCATGCCATCAATCCATACTGTTACCGCTGCCCTCTTCACCTGAAATATCCCGAGTGCGAAGTCGCCTGCGCGGGCGACGTTGAAAATCTGATCCAGACCGGCACAAGCGGCAGCATCGCCGCTTTCATCGCCGAGCCAATCCAGGGCGTCGGGGGCTTCATCACTCCGCCCAAGGAATACTTCAAAATCGTTTTCAATATCGTCAAGAAATACGGCGGCCTGTTTATCGCGGACGAAGTGCAAACCGGCTGGGGCCGCACCGGCAAGAAATGGTTTGGCATCGAGCAGTGGGAAGTGACGCCGGATATCATCACGAGCGCGAAGGGCATGGCCAACGGAGTTCCTGTGGGCCTGACAGTTACCACGCCGGAGATTGCCGCCGGGTTCCAAGGACTGAACATCGCCACGTTTGGGGGCAACCCGGTGACTTGCGCTGCCGCGCGAGCAACGATCGAGCTGATCGAAGAAGAAGACTTGCGCGAAAACGCGCACACCGTCGGCAAATATTTCCGTGCCAAGCTCGAAGAACTTCAGCAAAAACATCCGCTGATCGGCGACGTTCGCGGAATGGGACTGATGCAAGCCCTGGAGCTTGTCAAGGACCGGAAGACTAAAGAGCCCGCTCCGGCGCAAACCACGCAAGTGATGGAGCGCGCTCGCGAGAACGGCCTCCTCATCGGTAAAGGCGGCCTCATGGGCAACGTTCTCCGGCTCGCCCCGATGCTGAATACCACCAAGCCCGATGTCGATGAGGCGATCCGGATCCTCGACAAATCGTTCTCCGAAGTTCCGAATTGATCTCAGGAATGCGAATCCTGTTCGTTTCCATTTTGCTCTTGTTGCCCGCGAATCCGCAGGCGCCCGCTCCCGATAAGAAAACTGTTTGGAAATCAGTGGAATTTGCGATCCTGCGTTTCAACGACCAAGCGCCACAAACATGGAACATCTATCACACGGGAAAGCGCGGCATTCTTCTCGTCAAACTTTGGAAGCGCTACCTGCTCGTCGACATCAAAGAACAAGAAGTCTATGAGGTCGATCCGCAAACCGTGAAGCCGCGGGGCGATAGCGTGGAGTGGTCCATGTCCGATCTGCCAAGCGAGCCGATCGAAACATCCGAGTGGAAGGAGCGCGACGTTGGCCCAGTCGAACGCATCCGCTTTCGCTTCGGCAAGACCGGCCACTTCCTGGATATTCAGTTGCCGCTGAAACCCGACGACAAACCCGCCTACTGAATCCGTTGCACAAGCTTCAGCCCGTGATTTGCCGAGTGGCCGTCAACTCGAGGTCTTACCTTCGGTATACTCCGAAATACCACGGAATCCCGAGCGCCCCAGGTTCCACCGCCACCGTAACCAGGTCGCCGGCATTGAATCTGTCCAAATCGTCGACATCCACAGCGAGTCCCTCAACCTTTTGCCCAGCGCGCCAGGAACGCACCCGTAAGCGCCGGCTGCCGCGCACGATACCCTTCATCTCAAATTTCCCGACCACCACGGTCGGGTAGTAGGCGAGATTTTTTTGCGAATCGAGCCTGCCATTTACAAAAAGAGTTGCCGCAAGTATCCAGGGCAGAGGAATGAAGCCGGAGAAGATGCGCTTGAGGACTTCGAGTTCCTTATGTTGCCGCGCGCGCCTCTCCAAAATGACCGCTATTGCCAGCGCCAAAAAAAACAGCAAACCGAAGAACACCAGCACGAGGTCCAGATCAAGCGGCGGAAAAATTTGGCTGACGTAAGGAAAAGCCAGAGAGCCGACAAGGAATATGGCGGTGCGCGCCACCAGTCTCCGCCGAAACACAAGCTCCGCGGCCATCGACGTCAAGCCGCAAGACGGACACTGGTCAGCGGTGCGTGGTGCGCCGCAATCCATACATCTAGTCATTCCACCTCAAACGCCGTTTAGGATGCCCGGTAATCCAAAACAAGCAGGCTGAGCACGATTGCGCATTGCGGGCGGCGGTTTCGACCCGCCACGGCGCCGCAAGCATAGTATAAGTCGAGCTCAGGCACCTGTGTGGGAGAGTGAGGCAAGAAGATCCTGATAGCGCTGCTCGTGAGGCTGCTCCGCAAGGGTCACGGAAACGCCCATGCCGCGGCCCGGCTCGATGCGCTTCACGGAACAATCCACTTTCACGGGCCGGTCGAGCACCAGATGCGCCGTAAACCCCGCGCCGATCCAGAGCGGATCGGAGGATTCGATGAACATCCCATTCGAACTGATATCGCGCGTGCTGGCGCGAAGAAGCGCGGAGCCCCACTCGATTTCGAGGTTGGCGCGAAACGAGTATCGCGGCGCCCAGCGCCGTTCCGAACGCCGGGGCTGATGGTCCCCACTCCCCATGGACCTGGTGAACCCCCTCGCTACGCATCCCAAGGTGCGGCGCCGGAGCAATCTCGCCGCTCGAACTTCCAATTCTTAGTGGCGCTCCGCTCACTCCCATACGACGCCGGAGCACACTCTTTTGTTCCCCAGACTCTGGCTACTCTCGCCTGAGAAATCTCCATGCGCCTGACAGAATCGCATCGATGGAAGGACATCGATGAAAAGGACGCCACCTAATCCTCATTAGACGCGGTGGAAGGCCCGGAAGTATCCTCCTTTCGCTCTAATTTTTCGCCGGCTCGAATCCGGCGCTGCACTTCGGCCTGCAAATACCTTCGAAGGCTCTCCGGGACGATTCCCGGCGAGGCAAGTTCGCGCAGGTCGGAGACGGTCAGCTCCGGCAAGTAGCCAAGTACCGTGGCCAGCGGAGTCGCTGCGTGCCGTACCAACGCGAGGCGCACATTATACGTAAGGGACCACTTTCTGTGATGTGATATAGCCTTAACCACGCCCGGGGCGATTTTCTCCCGCGAAAGAACTTTGAGAACTTGCGCCTCCGTCAGATACGCGTTGTCCAAGGCGATCTCGACGATCTGAGCGTGCCCTTCCAGCAGCAGTGCGCCCGCAAGGCGCCCTGGCCCGCGGCGCGCCAGAGCGATTTTCTGCCCCAGGGGAAGCTGCGGAAGCCGCGAAATCAATTGGCCTTCCGCGTTCCGTTTCAATTCTATGGGAATCCCCGGAAGCAGTGTCAGCTGGACGAGGTCCATCAAGTACAAATCGCGCAGAAGACGGAACGTCACTAGCCGGGGAGCCCGCGGATGAAACACCAGCCCCCGCTTGACGCGGTAACTCTTCAGCAGCGGCTTGCGCCGGGCAATCTCTTCCAGAATCTCCGGCGGAAGATTTTTCCGCTCGAGGAGGATGCACAGCTGAGTCTCCTCAAGCGACGGATTGTCGAGCAGCGCAAACAGGACGGAGGCATCGTGGTGGTGCAACAATGCCGTCAGCTCATCCCCGGACGCTGCAAGGGCGCGTTCTCGATCGTTCTCCGCGCCAGCCATCTCAGCGCCCTTCCCGCTTTTCCGGCATGGCCGTTGCAGCTGTGCTTTCGCCGGAATGGAGAAGCACCAGCGCAAGCCGCGCCGCCGCCTCTGCCGGAGAATCCGGCAAGTCGCCAATCCGGGCCTTCGGAAACGCAAGGTGTAGCCGCTCGTCGAGCTGCGCTTCGAGAAACTTGCACCGCCCCATCATTCCCCCCGTTTTCGCGAGGAAGAACGGCGTGCTGCGCAATCGCAACCGCTCAGCGAGGTTCTCCGCAAGCATAGCGAGATCCATGGCCGCCGCGCGCAGGATCCCTTGCGCCGAGGCTTTCGCGATGGATCCCGCCGAGGTGCCGGTCGCGGACTCGGTCGAATCCGCGAGAGAAGCCACCACGGAAAACAGCCGCGGAAAAACTTCATCCGAAGCCCCCTGCGCCCTTGTCTTCACCTCCGACCAATTCGCGCAGCCCAATTCGCGCAACAAGCGCCCGCCCAGCATCGAATCCGCGCCGGTCCGATCATTCTCGTGCATGGACGTCAACACCGCGCGCCGCCCGATGTCGTAAGCGCTTCCCTCGTCTCCTATCTGCGATCCGTATCCCCCCGAGCGCGCGGTTTCTCCTGTTGCGTTCCGCCCGACGGCAAACGAACCCGTGCCGGCCAGCAGCACGATTGCCGGTCCGTCGCCCATCGCCGCCAAGACCAGATCGAGATCGGTGCAAACCTGAAGCTTCGAACCCGGAAATTCCGCCGCGAGGAGCGCGCGAATCTTTTCCGCGGACTCCGGAGGACCCGCGCCGGCCAGCCCCGCGCAAACCGCGACCGCCGCGGAATCTCCGGGCAACGCAGCTTGCGCAATGGCCAGCCGCGTAGCTTCACGAATCGCGTTGATCGCCGCGCCAAATCCCACGCGCAGCGGATTCGAAGGTCCGCCCTGCGAACGTGCCAGGATTGCTCCGGCCTCATCCATAAGCACGCAGTCGGTTTTTGTTCCGCCGCCATCGAATCCCAGGATGAATCGCATACGAAGAGAATAAGCGAGAATCGCGGCCAATGCATTCGCCCGGCGATAAGGAGGTGCGCAAACATATGCCGGGGTGGGCTACAAAATCCTGGAAGCTAAAATCCGGGGTTGAGCGCCGCGGAGGGATTTCTTGACCTGAGCCGCACGTGCCACTATTCTCGGTTCACTTTTGAACGACAAAACTTCTGAACGCGGAGACTACAGGCGGGCCGGGCATCCCCTGCCCCGCAAGCTCAACAACTGCTGATGCGCATCCATCCCCTCGACCTCGCCATCGTCATCGCCTACCTCCTCGCCGTCACCGCGCTTGGCATGCGATTTCGGCGCGGCAAAAAAGATGTGGCAAAAAGCGATCGCGAAGCCGTCGGTCTCGACTATTTTCTTGGCGGCCGCACGGCGCCGTGGTGGGCTTTGGCACTTTCCATTGTTGCCACGGAAACTTCCACGCTCACAATCATCGGCACGCCCGCGATTGCCTACGCGGGAAACATGGCCTTCGTTCAGCTGGTCATCGGTTATTTGATCGGGCGAGTGCTGATCGTTCTTCTTTTGCTGCCCGGCTATTTTCGCGGCCAATTTTTGACTGCTTACGCTTTGATCGAGAAACGCTTCGGCCAAAAAATGCGCGCGGTTGCGGCCAGCACGTTTCTTATCACACGCGCGATCGCTGAAGGCGTGCGTGTTTCCGCCATTGCCCTGGTCGTAAGCGTGGTTCTCGGAACTTCAGAGCATCTGGCGGTAGTCATCGTCATCGCGCTCACCATCCTCTACACCTTCGAAGGCGGTATGACCGCCGTCATCTGGACCGACGTGGCGCAATTGCTTCTTTACTTGACCGGGAGTGCCGTCACCTTTTGGATTTTGCTTCACCGCATTCCCGGCGGCTGGTCCGAAGTTACCCAGGTAGCCGCGGCCGCCGGCCACAAACTCCAATTCCTCGATTTTTCGTTTGATCTATCAACCAAATACACTTTTTGGTCCGGTCTGATTGGCGGCGCATTTCTTACCATGGCCAGCCACGGCACGGACCAAACCATCGTGCAAAGATTGCTTGCGGCCCGCAACGAGAAAGACAGCCGCCGCGCTCTCTTAACGAGCGGCGTCATCGTTCTCATCCAATTCACCATTTTTCTGCTCATCGGCGTGCTGCTCTACGTCTTCGCGCAACACACGCCGTTGCTCGCTCCCGGTGATCGCACCGACCGCATCCTTCCTTTATTCCTTGTGCGCGAAATGCCCACCGGCCTCGCTGGCTTGCTGCTCGCCTCCATCGTCGCTGTCGCCATGTCCAACGCAAGCGGTTCGCTCAATTCCCTGGCCGCTTCGAGCGTGCTTGATTTTTCGCGCCTACGCGGCCGCTCCGCGGATTCCGTGCAATTCCTGCGCTTTTCGCGCCGCATGACTTTGATTTGGGGGATCATCTTGATGTGTTTCGGTTTTGTGAGCTGGGGTCCACTGCTCGAAGCCGGGCTCACCGTCGCCTCTTTGCCCTTTGGCAGCTTGCTGGGCCTGTTTCTTCTCGGTACTCTGGACCGCAAAGCCACAGCCTTCGGCGCTGTCTCGGGAATGTTCGTGGGGTTGGCCGCGATTCTTTACGTTTGGCGCTATACCCAGATCGCGTTTACGTGGTACGTCTTGATTGGCGCGGCTGTAACTTTTGTCGTCGGAAGCGCTGTGAGCCGATTGCACAAAACAGAGGGCGTCTCGGCATGAGAGCGTTTCCAGCGCAAAATGTCTGCCTGGTAGCGGGCCGTAGGGGCTGGGCATGCCGTGCCCGCGTATCTTTCCGTTCGCGATTTGCTGTTAGCGGGCCGCTATGACGGAAAAACGTCTGGAACTCGTTCGCGGCCTCGGCGCCTGGGCTTCTGGCGCCATCGTCGTCGGCACGATGATCGGCACCGGGATTTTTCTGAAGCCCGCCGAAATGGCGCGTGAAGGCCGCTCCGTCTCCGTCGTTTTCGCCGCGTGGATCGTTGGCGCGATTCTGTCGCTCTTCGGCGCACTCTCTTTCGCCGAACTCGGCGCAGCCATCCCCGAAGCCGGCGCCGAGTATGCTTATCTCCGCCGCGGCTTCGGTCCCGCGTGGGGATTTCTTTTTGGCTGGACTCACTCCATCGTCGGCCGCCCCAGTTCTTTAGCTTCGATTGCGGCTGGCCTGGTGCGCTTCCTCGGTTTTCTCGTTCCCGCCGTCGCCGCGCCCATCTTCACCATCCACATCGCCATCCCCGGCCTCACCGGCTGGATCAGGCCCTACGATTTTATTTTCACCTGGGCGCAGCCAACCGCCGTCTTGTGGCTCATCCTGATGACGGGCATCAACTACCTGGGCGTCCGTCTCGGTGGCGCCGTTCAGGTGCTCCTCACCGCCATCAAAATCACATCCGTGGCAATCGTGATCGGCGTCGCCTTCTTTGCCCCCGCGGCCGCGCCCCACGCCCCCGATCCGCTTTGGCCTTCCGCCTTGAATGGCGCCACGCTTGGCGCATTCTTCGCCGCGCTCGCCGCCGCCCTCTGGGCTTACGACGGCTGGGAAGACTTGAATCTCGTCGGTTCTGAAATCGAAAATCCGCAAAAAAACTTTCCGCGCGCTCTTATCGGCGGGGTCTCGCTCGTGGCAGTCATCTACCTGATCTTCAGCGCCGCATGCTTGAAGGTACTTCCGTTCGCCGCCGTCGCCGCGTCCCCGCACATCGCCTCCGACGTCGTCCAGCACGTCGCTGGCTCCGGCGCCGCCGCTTGGATCACTATCGCCATGGTGATCAGCGCTCTTGGATCCATGAACTCCTCTGTCCTCAGTGGCGCTCGTCCCACCTACGCCATGGCCCGCGACGGAATCTTTTTCAAGATCACCGATGGCGTTCATCCCAAGTACCGCACACCGGCCCGCGCACTGATTTGGCAGTGCGTCCTCACCTGCCTGATGGCCCTGACTGGAACTTTCGAGGAACTCACCAATCTTTTTATTTTTGCCGGATGGATTTTCTACGGCCTGGCTGTGGTCGCGCTTTTCCGATTGCGCTACACGGAACCCGATATGCCGCGCCCCTATCGCTGCTGGGGCTACCCATGGGTCCCCGGCCTGTTCATAGCCGGCGCTCTCGCCCTGACGTTCAACATCTGGCTCGACCGCCCCGGCCGCTCTTCCATCGGCCTCCTCTTAATCCTCGCGGGGCTTCCGTTCTACCGTTATTGGAGCCGAAAGTTATCTATGACTGGAGACGCTTTGAAAACTTAGCCGTCGCGAGCAAAAGAGGAAGACTGGGAGGCCGCCGACCAGAAGAGCTGCTCCAGGCAACACCACCCACGCGAGCAGGCCAACAAATAAAGCGCTGAGCATGACGTTGTGCGCGACATGATCGTCAAGCACCAACGCCACGGGAAATGCGATGAGGAAGATGGCCAAATACGGCAGCATGGGGAACACGATCGACAGAAATATGGTGCGTTTTGACGCGCCCGCACGGCTCGAAAGGTAAGCCCCCATCGCTCCGATTGGAAGCAGCGACAGTAGCCACGGCAGGTAAATCACGGCCACGGGGGCTGCCGCCCCCCAGCCAAGCTTGCCGACCACCAGGGGCCTCGAACCAACGAAAGTCCGATCCCGCCCAGTAAAACTAAACTGCATGGCCATGAGCAGCACCATCGAAATAAACAATGTCAAGAACCCGGGCAACCAGAATTGTTTGACTCGATTTGTCATACCCTTCTCCTCGGTTCGCGCAGCTTGAATCTTCCGTCGCAGACCCCGCCAATTTCCCGCTTGAGATAATGTGCGCCGCAAGGCCTCCTGTTCCGCTACGCCCTGACGGAGCAGGCCATCGAACACCTCTTCGAGGTGGGCCGCCAGTTCGGCAATCACTTCTTGCCTCTCCTCGGCTGCAAGAGAAAGTTCCCCGAGTTGCACGCCTACCAGCGCTTCCCAGTCACGCATCATCGCGTCGCTAACTGATCGCCGCGTCCCGCGACGATGAATGTGCGCTCGACAAAAGTTGCGCGAGCAGGCCGCCCAACAGAAGAGCGGCTGCAGGAAGCACGATCCAGCCAATCCCATCTTTCAGAAGAACAGTGGCCACACGGCTAAAATCGACTGGCCTTCCCGTTATCAGTTCGACGGTAGCGCTGAACGGAAACATGAACAGGAACGCAAAAGTAAGCGCAATCGGGGGAAAAACGCTGGCGAGAAGCGCGGTTCTTCGCGAACCGTCGGCCCGGGAAGATATGTAAGCTCCCAGAGCGCCTAGGAAAGGAAGTGAGAGCAGCCACGGCATATACAAGAAAATCCCGTTAGGTCCGCTGGAGACGATGCGAGGCCGCAATCCGAGCTTCAGAACCACCGTCAGGAAAAGCATCGAAAGGATCAAAGTAAGAAAACCGGGAATCCATAGCTGCCGGATACGTTTTTCCATGACTTGTTCCCTCCTCTTTGCCGAAAGAATTTTGTGCCGCAAATCCCGCCAATTCCCAGCTTGCGATACAGCCCGCTGCACAGCTTCTTCTTCGGACATGCCCTGACGGAGAAGGCCATCGCACGCCTCCTCTAGATGACCAGCCAATTCGGCGATCACTTCGTCTTTTTCCTGCCGCTCCAGCGCCAGGCCCGCGAGCCGCTGTTCGACAAGCGTCCTCCAGTCACGCATGCGTCACCTTCGCCAGCCGTTTCAGCGCCAGAAACAATTCACTCCACTCTGCTCGAATCGGCGTGAGTTTCTTCTTGCCTTGCGGAGTCAGTCTGTAACAGCGGCGTCTTCGCCCCGAACTGCTCGTCTCCCACGCGCCGCGCACCCAGCCGCGTTTCTCCATGCGATACAGCAGCGGATAGAGCGATGCCAGCGTAAATCGCAGCGAGCCGCGTGTCTGCTCTTCGATTCGACGAGCCATCTCGTAGCCATGGAGCGGGCCGACTTCCAATACGCTGAGCACCGCTAATTCCGCTGTGCCGCGTTTGATTCCTGGGGCAATCATGGGACTCACTCCCTATATATAGGAATATTATATATAAATCGCCGGCGTGTCAACTGTTCCGTAGGCCAGGTGTGTTTGGCTTCGCCTAATGGACTTGGATCAGGCCGAGGCGCGAAGCGACGAAGGAAGGGTGGCCGCGGGCGAAGCGATCGGAATCGCAACGCTTTCTGCTTCGGGACGGACCACAACTTCTGGATGCAGAATCTTTGCCAGGGCTTCGATGCCGCCAATCAAGCGCGGCCCGGGCCGGGAAAAATATCCGCTGGCGTCGAGCGCGTAGACACGAGAGTTGTTCACGGCGGGAATCGCCGCCCATTCTTCCGGAAATGACATTGCCTGGTATTCGTCGCGCGCTTGCTTGGCGGTGTAACCGCACTGCGCGATCAATAAAATCTCCGGGGCGGCTTCGATTACATCCGCGGCGCTGACGCGGAAGGACGGCGTGCGTTTCCGCCCGAGCGCATCATTTCCGCCGGCAACTTCAATCATGTCCGGCACCCAATGGCCGGCCACATAAAACGGTTGAAGCCATTCGAGAACAGCCACTCGCGGCCGGTGCTCGACGCCTTCCAACTGACGTTCGAGTTCCCCGAGCCGCGTTCCAATTTTCTTGAGCAGCGCTTCCGCCTCATGGCCGCGAAATGTAGCTTCACCAACCCACAAGATATCGCGCCAGACATCTCCCAAATCCTGAGCATTCAAACAAAGCACTTCCGGCCGCCGAGGAAAACGCGCCAGTGTCCCGGCAAGGTCGTCCGGCGAAGCCGCGCAGACCTGGCACAAATCCTGCGTGATGATCAAATCCGGCGCCAGCTCCGCGAGCGCATCGGCATCCACGGAATAGAGACTCTCCCCTCGCGAAACATATTCGCGCACAAGCCGGTCGATCTCTGCAGGAGGAGCATCCTGCGGCAGCCTCGAGTGAATCACTACTGGTTTCGCTCGCGCGCGCGCCGGATAGTCACACTCGTGGCTGACTCCCACGATCTCGTTATCCAAACCGAGGGCAAACAGGATCTCCGTGGCCGATGGCAGCAGGGAGACAACTCGCATGGGCCGACTCTACCACAAGATGCGAGGCCCCGCCGCAGTAACGGCTATCCTTGTGGCGCGGCAGTTTCCGATAGCCCGACGCACTATAAAAGGGGTTTGAAAACTTGAGTTCCAAACAAATCGCGTCCAAGGATTACTTCCGAGTTGCCGACAACCCGGGAGGCATGATCTGGAAATTCTTTGATGCCAATTCAGTCCGACTCTTGCTGCGAAAAGCACGCCTCCGAATTCGACGTCCGATGCTGGAATCATCCGTGAGACGTGAATGTCCAAAACGGAACAGTAACCTTCAGGCTCCCGATTTACCCTAATAACCAGGCCGTTGAAAAATTCTAAAGAGCTGAGCATCCAGGGCTTGGGCCAATTCGGGTTGCCCGATTAGCGTTTCTAAAAAAAACCTCAAGGAATGTCACATTCAACTGCCTGTTACTCGAAGATGGGGCGCCGATTGCGCCAGGAATGAGTTGAGCGATGAAAACACCGGTCGGTTTTGCAAATTTCTACGGGCGAGCGTTCCTAGTGCTCTGCCTGTTCGTTGCGGCTGTGCCATCAGCTTTTGCGTTCGATGATCCACCCTTTCGCGTAGCGCGACTCAATTTTGTCGAGGGCGCGGTTTCCTTCCAGCCGGGCGGCGAAACGGATTGGGCGTGGGCTACCCTGAACCGCCCCATGACCGCCGGAGACAGTCTCTGGACCGGCGATAGGTCCAAAGCGGAGATGCATATCGGATCCACGGCCATTCGCGTGGACGGGCAGACTTCGGTTTCTTTTCTGAATCTGGACGACCGGACGGTGCAAATCCAACTGAACTCCGGAACGGTGGATGTACGTGTGCGGAATCTCTACGGCGACGATGTGTTCGAGGTGGATACTCCGAACCTCGCGTTTACCGTCTTGCAGGGCGGAGATTATCGCATCACTGTTGATCCCGATGGCCGCTTCACAACCATTACGCTGCGCGACGGCCACGGACAGATTACCGGCGGTGGCCAGGCGTTTCTTGTGGACGGCGGCTCGCAGGTTCAAGTCTCCGGCACGGACAATATTTCCTATGACATTTACGATTTGCCGGGTCGCGACAGTTTTGATCAGTGGTCGCGCAACCGCGATCTTCGCGAAGAGCGTTCGCCGTCAGCTCGCTACGTTTCCCCGGAACTTACCGGCTCTGAAGACCTGGATCAAAATGGCACGTGGCGAACGGATCGTAATCTCGGTCCGGTGTGGGTTCCCACGCACGTCTCGCGCGATTGGGCACCATACAGAGACGGTCACTGGGTCTGGGTGGACCCGTGGGGGTGGACGTGGGTGGACGACGCGCCTTCTGGATTCGTGACATCTCATTACGGCCGATGGGCTCACGTGGACAACGACGGGAACGGCGGTGGAGGTTGGGCTTGGGTTCCGCCCCATCGCGAAGCGAACCATAATGAACGAGAGTATCGCCCCGTGTATTCCCCGGCGCTCGTCACCTTTGTGGGAGATTCCAATTCATCGCGCGATTTCGGAAATGGCGGGGGCGTAGCGTGGGTTGCGCTGGCCCCTGGCGAAGTGTACGTGCCCGCTCGGCAAGCCAGTCCAACCTACGTCACCAACGTGAACATTACGAATACCGTGGTGCAGCAGACCACCATAACGAACGTGGTGAACAACAACGTTCGGACAACGACCTACGTGAACCAAAACGTTGCTGGGGCCGTTACCGCCGTGCCTCGCTCAACTTTCGTGAACGCGCAGCCGGTGGCACGCGCAGCAGTGACAGTCGCTCCTGGATCCATCACGGCGGCTCCCGCGGTTCACACCGCGCCCGTAGCCCCCGTCAGAGCAAGTATCATGGGCGCAAATAGAGAAAGTAGCGTGAACGCCGGACTTGCCAGCGCTCCTCCAAAGCCACCGGCTGCGGTCGTCAGCCGGCCGGTAGTTGCCAAAGTCGCTCCTCCGCCTCCACCCGTAGCTTTCGCGCAAGAGCAGCAGGCGTTACAAGCAAATCCTGGCAAGCCGCTCGACGCGAAGGCGGAGCAGACTCTCCGCGCGGCAACGCCGCAGCCTGTTGAACGAATTGTGAAAACGGCTCCGCCGGCTCCCGCAGTCAAACCGGTCGAGACGGCAACAAAAAAACCGCAGCCGGCAACTTCTCTAAACACGGCGCAACAAGTCCATCCTCCAGCGCCTGGAGCGCCGCATCCAATCGCTGCATCTCAGCCATCCGCTCAACCGCAACCGGCCGCAGAAAAAGCCAAGCAGGAAGCTGCACAACAGCAGACGGCCGCCGAAAAAGCCAGGCAAGAAGCTGTCCAGCAACAAGCGGCTCAGGGAGCGGCAGCGGAAAAGGCTAAACAGCAGGTGATGCAGCAGGCCGCCGCCGAAAAAGCCAAGCAAGAGGCGGCACAGCAACAGGCCGCTCAGCAAGCGGCGGCGGAAAAATCTAGACAACAAACGACACTTCAGCAAGCTGCTGATGAAAAGGCTAAGCAACAAGCGGTGCAACAACAGGTCGCCGCAGACAAAGCCAGACAGCAAGTGGTGCAACAACAAGCGGCAGCAGAAAAAGCTAAGCAGGACAACGCAAGGAGGCTAGAGGATCAGCAAGCGGCGGCGGAAAAATCTAGACAACAAACGACACTTCAGCAAGCTGCGGATGAAAAAGCTAAGCAACAAGCCGTGCAACAACAGGTCGCCGCAGACAAAGCCAGACAGCAAGTGGTGCAACAACAGGCCGCCGCGGAAAAGGTCAAGCAAGAAGCTGCGCAGCAGGCCGCGGACGACAAGGCACGGCAACAGGCGGCGCAACTCAAAGCTGTCGCGGAAAAAACCAGGCAGGATGCTGTCCGGCAACAACCTGTTCCACCCAACCAGGCCAATCGCCCTGGTCCACCTTCGACGGTTCACCCGAACGAGGCTCCGGCTCCGCCGCGGCTCGTTATTCCACCCTCCCCGAATGCCGAATTGGACAGGAAGCACCAGCTTGAGCAGGATCAACTCCGCGCGAAGCAAGAGCAGGACCGGCAGCGAGTTCAGCAGCAGCAGGAGCAGGACCACGCCAAACTCGCGCAGCAACAGGCGAATCCCGCCAAGAAACAACTAGTCGAGCAGCAGCATCAAGACCAGACGCAACAACTGCTGCAAAAACACGCGGAAGAGCAGAAAGCGTTGGCGGACAAACAGAAGCAGGAACGGCAGAACCCACCCAAGCCTCAAAGGGGCGATCCTCCTCCCCAGGCAAAACCTTAACTCGGCACCCAACTTTTCACTCCCAACGCGGGGTGTCTTGCGCGGCAGCTAGGCACCTGCGCCGGCAGATGGAGCCGGCCGCACTAACCGTACGGGTTGAATCACTCCAACCCGTACGCCCGATGGCTCGAGTAGCTGTTCGCTGACATGCGGGCAGCGTTCTCGCAATGCTTCACTTCTGGAGTCGTGTCGGCACAAATTGCGCGGAATTAACTGGACCATGTTTATTGTGTAAGTGTCCCGAAGCGGACAGACTTAGAACCGGCGGATAAGCCACTCTAGCAGTGTGGCCGAATGAAGTCCTTCGCAGAATTCACAACAGATCACTGGCCGAATATCTCAAGTGAGTCAAGAAATAGGTCTAAACACATGTTTTTCTACCTTTCGGAGTTTCTGTCTACCGCCCGGTTTCGGTTCATTGCTGGGGCGTTTTGTGTCCTTGCCCTGGCCGGTTGCGTGGGACAGACGGCCATGACTCCGCCGCCGCCCGCCCCGAGCGTGCGCTTTGGCCACGTATTCATTGTTGTCGAGGAAAACGCCAATTTTGGGGACGTCATCGCCAATCCAGCCCTACCCTACTTAAACGGCCTCGCCAACCAGTACGGGCTCGCGACAAACTACTTCGCCAACGCGCATCCATCCATCCCAAATTACTTCGAGCTCACGACTGGACAAATTCTGACGCTTATCGACGCTTCGACACCGCACGATTTCCCAGTCTCGACTCAGAACGTCGTCCGTGAACTCCTCGCCTCCGGCAAATCCTGGAGGTCGTACGCCGAAGATATTCCCTCGGTGGGCTATACCGGCGGCGACACGGGCCGTTACGCCGTCCGTCATAACCCGCTCGCTTATTTCACCGACGTGCAAAACGATCCTGCACAAGCGCAAAACCTCGTGCCCTTTAGTCAATTCGCTACCGATCTGAGCGCCGCCAAATTGCCCGACTATTCTTTCATCGTCCCCAATCTTTGCGACGACGCTCACGACTGCTCGCTCGCGACGGCCGATGCCTGGCTCAACACCAACATCAACCCGCTCATTCAAAGCCCACAGTTTCAGATGGACGGCCTGCTCATCATCGTGTTCGACGAAGCCGATACCCTCGACTTCACTTCCGGTGGCGGCCACGTAGCCGCTATCATCGTCAGCCCGCTGGCCAAGCGTGGCTACAAATCCATCGCCTTCTATCAACATCAAAGCGTGCTTCGCTTGACGCTCGAAGGTCTCGGCGTGACGAAGCTGCCGGGAGATGCCGCCTCGGCGCCAGCGATGTGGGAGTTTTTCACTACACAGTAGAGTGGCGCCTAAGCTTGGTCTAAGTTTGCATCTCGCCGCTGAACGGCACGATGGATTACCAGTCGCGGCGATATGCGGGAAAGCGGCGGGATTGAACCTCGCCAAGAGTAAGGGCGGTCTTGCATAGATACTCGGCCAAACTAGCGCAACTTCCGATTTACGAATTAACCGGCGACTGAGGAACCACTGCTGCTATTACTTATAGAGAAAATGTTTTCGTCGCGTTTCATCGTATTTCGCCAGGTCCGCGGACCAGCTCGCGACGATCTGTTCCGGCGGGACCCCGGCCTGCAGCTGGCGAACAGTTTCTGCATTGCCGAGGAGCGTCAGCAATTTTGAGGGATCGAATTGTTTGGGATAGCGCTTTTTCAGAATGGCGGCGATTTCCAGGGCGGCTCGCACGGAACGAACCGAAAACCGGTCCGTGATCCGAACGCCCACCCCTCCGCACCTCTGTCCCGCGTAAAGTCCAGAGACCGGGATGAACGGCTGATCGGCGAACCGCAAACCAGGTAAGTGAAGTGCGTTCAACTCGGCAGCGACGTCAGCTCCATCCATCCAAGGCGCGCCGAACTCCTCGAAAGGCGTCTGCGTGCCGCGGCCCACGGAAACGCCCGCGCTTTGCAGGACTTCAATTCCAGGATAGACGATCGAGCCTTTGACGGTGCGGAGGTTCGGCGAAGGAGGGAGCCAACGCAGCCCGGTGCTGTCAAAAAAATAATTTCGATGCCAGTTTTTCATGGAGATCACATGCAGGTCGCATCCGATGTGGTTTTCCGTGTTGAAAAATTGCGCGAGTTCTCCGATGGTGAGCGCGTAGCGAATCGGAATCGGAAAATATCCGACAAAATTTGTTTTGTCGGCGTCAAGCATGGGACCTTCGATGATGTCTCCGCCGAGAAGATTGGGCCGGTCCAGGACGTAAAACGCGATGTGGCGCTTCGCGGCTTCTTCCATGCAATACGCCATTGTGGTCGTGTAGGTGTAGAACCGCACGCCGGCGTCCTGGATATCAAAGACAAGCGTGTCGATGCCATTGAGCATTTCGTCCGTAGGGCGGCGCGATTCATCGTACAGGCTGTAGGTAGGCAGGCCTGTCGTCGGGTCTTTCGACGAAGCGACTTTTTCGTCCGCGCGGCCGGAGATGCCGTGTTCCGGGCTGAAGAGGGCCACCAACTGTACGCCCGGCGCGTGAAACAACATCGAGATGATCGTGCGGCCTTGTGCGTCGAGCCCGGTATGATTCGTGATAAGTCCGACATGCTTGCCGCGAAGCGGCGCAAATTTTTCGGCCTCGAGGACATCGAGTCCTGTTTGCACGCGGCCCGGCCTGCTCCGGTGCTTAACGGCCCCGTGCGCAGAAATACTCAGCATTAAGACCAACGACACTGACATGCCCAGCTTTTTCAGAATACGGTGGCGGCATTTAGGCAAAGCATTTCCTCCGGTTGTGCGCTTCCAATGATATTCTGGAACGCTTCGTTCGGGGCTGCGTTGTGAGCGTGAAGTGCGTGTGTTATATACAGTCGCAGGATCCGGGCGTCAACCGGGAGACTCACATCTGATGAAAGGACGCGGTAAAGGCGTGCTGTTCCTCATTCCTTTTGGCTTGTTCCTTCTTCTCATGGCCCACACAACACGCAGTCAGAGCAAATCCACGCCGCCGAAAAGTCCGGCCGGCGCGGCGAAATCCGCGGCGAAAGTGAAGCCCTCGCAGAAACTGGCTCCGGCCGCCTCGCAATGGGTTGAGACCACTCTCAAAAAAATGACGCTCGACGAAAAAGTCGGGCAAGTGATTTTCACGACCTATCACGGCGGCTTCACCGCGACGGACAGCCCCGCCTATACGCAGATGATGCGCGACATTGAAAAGTTGCACGTCGGCGGATTCATCAACATCACCGAGGGCTCGCCGCTTGGCGTCGTGAAAAGCCAGGCCTATCCCACCGCCGTGCTCGCAAACCAATTGCAGGCCAAGTCCAAGCTGCCGCTGCTGATCGGCGCCGATTTCGAGCGCGGCACGGCGATGCGACTGGATGAAGGGACATCGTTTCCGACGGCGATGGCACTTGCCGCCGCAGGCAATCCGAATGACGCTTATACCATGGGAAAAATCACCGCGCTGGAAGCGCGCGCCGTCGGGGTGCAATGGGTGTACGCACCGGACTCCGACGTAAACAACAATCCGGATAATCCCATCATCAACACCCGTTCGTTTGGCGAGAATCCGCAGAAGGTCGCGGAATACGTCGCGGCGTTTATACGCGGCGTGCAGGAAAACGGAGCGCTGGCCACGGCGAAACATTTTCCAGGACACGGCGACACGTCCACGGATTCGCACATGGACCTCCCGGTGATCAAAGCCAGCCGCAAACGCATCGAAAGTTTGGAACTGGTTCCCTTTCGCGCTGCGATCGCCGCCGGCGCGGACAGCATCATGACCGGCCACCTCGCCATTCCGGCACTCGAGCCAAACCCCGATCTCCCCGCGACGCTGTCTCCGAACATTTTGAACAATTTATTGCGCAAAGAACTCGGCTACCAGGGCCTCGTCGTCACCGATGCGATGGATATGGGCGGGATCACCGTGAGGTACGCCCCGGGGGACGCCGCCGTGCGGGCGTTTGCGGCGGGCGTTGATGCGCTGCTGATGCCGCCGGTGCCGGATGCGGCTTTTGATGCGTTGAAGGATGCGGTGAGTTCGGGACGTATCTCGCGCGAGCGATTGGATGCGTCGGTGCGGCGGATTTTGCAGGCCAAGGCGCGGCTGGGCCTTTACAAGACGCGGCTGGTGGACGTGAACGCGCTGAACAGGGATTTTGGAAAGGTCGAGTGGCAGAAAAAAGCGCAGGATATTTCGGACCGAGGTGTCACGCTTTTGAGAGACACGGCCCGCCGCCTGCCTCTCGATGGCACGAAGCCGATGCGGGCGTTGCTGGTGTCGCTTTACAGCGACCCGGAGCCATATCCCGGCGAAGATCTCGAACGCGAGCTGCGGTCACGAGTGGATACACTGACTACGCTGCGGGCAGATACGCGATTCTCTAAAGCCGATAACTTGAAGTTGCCGGCGCCGGACACGTACGACGTCGCGATTCTTGCGTTTTTTGTGCGCGTGAGCGACCGCAAAGGCAACGTAGACGTGCCCGCGGAGCAGGGCGCGCTTGCGGAAAAGGTTTACTACAACGGGAAGCCCGTCATCACCGTAGGATTTGGCAGCCCGTATCTGGTGGAACATTTCCCGCAAGCGGAAACCTGGCTTGCTGCGTTCGGGATTAGCGACGTGGCGCAGATCTCCGTGGCGCGAGCACTCTTCGGAGAGATTCCCGTGCGCGGGCATTTACCGGTGACCGTGCCTGGCGTGGACCTGAAAGCGGGATTCGGGCTCGAAGTTCCTGCCGATCCCATGACCGTGCATCCGATGGATGCGCGGGAGGACGCGCAGTTCCAGCCCGCATTTGACGTGATCGATCGCGCGATCGCGGACAAAGCGTTTCCCGGCGCAACGCTGGCGGTCGGCTACAAAGACAAAGTGTCCCTGCACGCGTTCGGAAACCTGAGCTACGACGCAAAATCTCCGCAGGTCAAATTGAACACCATGTATGACGTCGCGTCGTTGACGAAAGTGATCGTGACGACAACGCTGGTGGAAAAACTTGTCGAAGGCGACTTCAAATCGCCGCTGCTGCTCGATATTCCGATCGAACGCTATTTGCCGGAATGGGCCAGCGGTCCGCAAAAGGAATGGCGGCATCGCGTCACGGTGCGGCACCTGATGACGCATACGTCGGGATTGCCTCCGTTCAAAGAGTACTGGCGCACTTCAAAAGGCAAAGCCGACACGCTGCGCATGATTTTTGCGGAACCGCTGGAGTACGAACCCGGGACGAAGATGATTTACTCCGATCTGGGAATTATTTTGATGGCGGAGATTATCCAGCGCTTGACGGGACGCACGCTCGACGACCTTGCAAACGAAACTATTTTTGGCCCGCTCGGGATGCATGATTCGATGTACAAGCCGCCGAAAAAACTCTGGCCGCTGATTGCGCCGACGGAATTTGACGCGATTTTTCGTCATCGGCTGATTCAAGGTGAGGTGCACGACGAGAATGCGTTTGCCATTGGCGGCGTCTCCGGCCATGCGGGCTTGTTCAGCACCGCTCCGGATTTGGCCGCGTTTTGCCAGATGCTTTTGAACGGCGGCGTTTACGCTCACCAGAGGATTTTGAAGCGGGCCACGATTGCGCAGTTCACAGCCCCTCAGGACTTGGCCAAGGGCACGCGCACTCTCGGCTGGGTGGTGCCGACCGAAGGCAGCTCCAGCGGTCACTTTTTTTCGGCGCACAGCTTTGGACATACGGGGTTCACGGGCACTTCGATCTGGATCGATCCGGACCGGCAGGTCTTTGTAGTGCTGCTGACGAACCGTGTGAACCCGACGCGCGAGAATCACAAGATCGCCGAAGTGCGTCCGGCATTGCACGATGCCGTGATGCAGGCGCTGGGATTTGCGACGGTGTCGGCTCCGGCAAAGTAAAACTCGGCTAAGCCTTTCGTTTTCAGTGGAGGGTCAAAAGCGGGGCTTGGCCCTACACCCACCCCCGGTATTTCCTCAAAGAGTGCGTAATCCATTGAATTAAAAGGTGTTACGAAAAACGCCGTTGCCAAAGAGTGCGTAGGAGTATGAAAACAAAGGGTCATTTGCTGGCACTTCTTGCAGAAGAACAAAAGAGTGCCTAAGAGTATCAAGAGACGACACTTATTTTTGGGACCGTGCTGGGAAGGAGAGAAAGAGCGTAAAAACCTTTGATCCGCCAGGGCCCCTGCCGATGCGGGAGGCAAGACACAAAAAAAGCGGCCCGAGGCCGCCGCTATTGATGGAATTCACCAAGAAGAATAATACCAAGATTGGTATATCTCTGTCAAGGAAAAATTTAGACGGGGGTTGACGAAACAGTCTTTCGCATCAGGACGGTGGTGCTGAAGAGGGTGTGGCTGAAAGGGGCGACGACCTTGAAGCCGTGTTTCTTGAACATGGAAGCGGTGCCGTGCGTGGACTCGTTGCCGAAAGCGCGAGATTGCCAGCTTGCGATGGGATAGGCTTCGACTAGGCCGCCGCCCTTTTTTCCTATGGATTCGAGAGCGGCGTTCAGCGCGGCGCTCGCCACGCCGCGCTTGCGATAGTTCTTTAGAACGACAAAGCAGGTGATTCGCCAGAGTTTCTGTGTGGCGCGTTCGAGGGCGTGCGCGTGATAGTTGCGTTTGTTGTCGATGCGAGGAAGTTCTTCGCTGGGGCCGTATTGACACCAGCCGACTGGCTCTCCGTTGGCGTACACCAAATTTCCATGCGAATGTCCCGCGTCGAGGAGAGCTTTCTTTTCGCGGCGATTCCTCACGGCTCGTTCCGCGCGGGTGGGGAGCCACTCTTCTTTGGGTAGTGCGCGGGGGCGGTGAAAATGCATGCATTGGCAGTGGTCCCACCCGCCTCCTTGGGAGAAGAGTTTTACGAAGTCGGGCCAGGTTTTTTTGGAAAGCTCCTGGGTGGTGTATGCCGGGACTTGTGGCGACATAAAAAAGCAAACTCTTTTCCGTTGAGAACCAGGCTTCCGTCACTCTAAATCGTCTGAGCCGGCCGGTTGCGCGACCTTGACAATGGTACCGTATGTGTTACCATGAGTCATGGTCGAAGTACGCGAATACCTTGACCTGCGGGGATACAGCCCATTTGCCGCGTGGTCCGACCGCTTAAATAGAGAAGCGGCCGCGAAAGTGGCCGCCTGTCTAGCACGCATTCAACAAGGTAATTTTTCCAACGTCAAGGGCGTTGGAGCTGGTGTTTTCGAGTACCGGATCGACTTTGGTCCGGGCTACAGGATTTACTTCGGCAAGGATGGCGAGCGCCTGGTCGTTCTTGTAGGAGGCGGGACAAAAAAGCGGCAACAAGAAGATATCGCTACGGCGGTGACCAGGTGGCACGACTACAAGCAGCGAAAAGAGACGGGAAGGTGACTCCAATGGCTTTGACAAGAGATTTCAAGGAAACCATCCGGGCGCGCGTAAAACGCGATCCTGGCTTTCGCAGAGCGCTTCTACGGGAAGGGATCGAAAACTTCCTTTCCGGGGATGTGGAAACCGGGAAGATCATTCTTCGCGATTTCATCAATGCGACAGTTGGATTTACCAAACTGGGCGACGTCACCAATCGCTCGGCGAAAAGTCTGATGCGTATGCTCGGCCCCCGTGGCAACCCCCAGGCGCGCAACTTGTTTGAGATCGTTGCTTACTTGCAGCGAGCGGAAGGCGTGCGCTTTGAGGTTCGATCCAAACGCGCCGGCTTGCGCGCGAAACGGCGGCCCTTCGTTCAAAGAACAAAGCGCGCTGTCTCCGCCGCCTAGAATCAATGGTAACAAGGGAACAAAAGGACCCCGGCGGAACGGTGAAGGGGCCAATAGAAGCGTATTGAGGGCTAGCCGCCGAAGACTAAGCGACCTAGTTTTTCGCCAAGACGATTGATTTCCTCTTTGTCGGCGGAGTTGCGGAAACGCTCCGCGAGTTCGACCAATTCCTGGTTTTTGCGGCTCTCGGCATCGACGTTGAGCTCAAGTGGCCAGTGTTGTGACTACCGTTCTCTTCCTAAACTTTTATACAGGATATCTTCGCTTGTCCCCAGTGTCGAGTTGTAACGCGCGTTCCAGGTGGGTGGACCGCCGTATTAACCAGTCGACTATGGATGTCACTTCATTGTTAGCTTTCCGTCTTCGAATATCGCCACCTCTTTCGTTTGTAGATGGCCTGCGGCGTCCAATGTGTGCGTGAAAAAAGATATGACACAGTACTCCTTTGGCGGCTCTGGGAGGGCGGCCCTAAGGAAGTTGCCCTCCGCGAGTGTGGGGGCGATACAGAGGCCTGTTGCGCGAGAATCGAATGACTTGCTGAGCTGAACGGCGTTCGCTCTCGCAAGGAACTCAGGGTCAACATATACCGACGTGCGAATCTTTTGTTTGTCGGCATTGTAGCTGATGCTAGTGGGTAAAACCGGGAGCGACAAGTCGTCCTTGAGAATCTGTAGCAGGACCGCGACTCGCGTGTTGAGAAGAATAAGATCCATCTTGGAAATGTCGGCCTTCTCCTCGGAAAGCCTTGCAAGTTTCTCGCGCGAATTTGATTGCGCATGTAGACCGACCACTGCTCCGAGAAGAGCCGCGATAAACAAACTCAAACAGAGATTCACTTTATTGTTCACCTTGTTGTCTCCATTAGCTGATAGCAGCAAGCGTCGCGCGATTCTATCATGTGCTTTAGCGTTGGATATCGTTCGCACAGCGACGATAGTTGCACGCTAATCCGTGCGCCGTCTCGTTCAGACGCGTGCGGGGTCCGTGCGCAACTTTCGATGTTCTGGAGGGAAACGATGAACAATCCGCAGAAAATCCATGCGTTTCTGAAGGCGAATCTTCGACAAGGCTTTTGTGACGATTGCCTGGAAAAGAAAACGGGCGTTGACCGTCACGAAATTAACATAATCTCGTCTACGCTGGCCCTTTTCCCAATGGAGTTCACCCGGGCTTCGGCCTCCTGCCCTCAACAGTGCAGCACGAGGGATAAACTCGTGACGAGGGCAGTCTAAATACCCTAGCTGTCATTGTTGCTGAAGGTCGAGGGCGGCTTGGGCGAGGTCGGCGGGCTTGCCGAGGTCGCGCCAGTAGGAGTGGTCGTGGCGGAAGGCGAGGATTTTTTGGCCCTGGGAGGCCAGGCGGAGATAGGAGTCGATGATGGAGAAGACGCCAGTTTCGGTGAGCATGGGCAGAAGTCGGGGAGAGATAACGTGGATGCCGGAGAAGGCCAGGGGGTGCAGCGGGGAGGGTTTTTTGGACTGGGGAAGTGGCGAGTGGCTAGTGGCGAGTGGCGAGTGGGGGCCGCGCTCATCCGTTGACGGAGAAGAGAGATTTCTCGCTTCGCTCGAAATGACGGTATTTTTGTCGTGCAGGCGGCGGCCGGAGAGTTGGAGATTGTTGGTGAATAGGAGTTGGCGGGAAGACTCGCGGGATTGCACAGCGAGGGTGGCCAAGGCGCCACTTTCAGAGTGATATTGAATCATTTGGCGGAAGTCGATTCTGCTGATGACGTCCACGTTGTGAAGGAGGAAGGGCTGATCGATAGCGGTGGAATCCTGCAGAAAAAACCAGGCGGCTTTTTTCAGGCCGCCACCGGTGTCGAGGAGGAGGTCGTCTTCGCGGGAAACTTCGATGCGGATGCCGAAGTTATTGTTGGCTTTGAGATAGTCGATGACCATTCCGGCGAAATGATGGACGTTGATGACGGCTTCGGTGACGCCGAAGGCACGCAGGCGAGTGATTGTGATTTCGAGGAGCGTGCGGCCGTTGATTTCGACCAGGGCTTTGGGGCGCGTGTCCGTTAGCGGGCGGAGGCGAGTCCCGAGGCCGGCGGCTAGGATCATGGCTTTCATGGGAGGAAGTGGGAAGTGAATAGTGGGTAGTGAGTAGCAGGAAAAAACCGCGACAAGGATTTTACACAGAGGGTGCAGAGAAGAGAGAAGAGAGATTCCTCGCTACGCAAGCCGACGCGTTCGCAGGAGCGAACGCCAAAGAAAATGCGTCGGCTTGCTTCGCTCGGAATGACAGTTTTGAGATATGCGGGTGCTTTCATTTGCGGAGGTTCTCGAGGCCGAGGTGGCGCACGACTACTTCGAGGCCGTTCCTGGCGCGGAGGCGTTTGGCCAACTGCTCGGCTAGGTATACGGAACGGTGCTGGCCGCCGGTGCAGCCGAAAGAGACCATAAGATTTTTGAAGCCGCGCTGCTGGTAGCTGGCGATCGAGGCGTCCACCAGGGAAAGCACGCCCGCCAGGAATTGGTGCACGGTGTCCTGCTGGTTCAGGTATTCGATCACCGGCGCGTCCTGGCCGGTCAGCGACTTGAAACGCTCTTCGCGGCCGGGATTCGGCAAGCTGCGGCCGTCGAAGACAAAGCCCCCACCGTTGCCGGTTTCATCCTGCGGCAATCCCTGATGAAACGAGAAGCTGAATACGCGGACGACAAGATTGTCGGCGTCATGGGCCAGGCCGTGCAGTTTTTCGGAAGCCAGCATGCCTTGGAACGCGCCCATCAACGCGGGAAGCTCGATCGGCAGCTCGGCTTGATGCAAAAGCCAACGAAGATTTTTTAGCGCATAGGGTACGCTTTGAAGAAAGTGGACTTTGCGTTCGTAGAAGCCGCGAAAACCGTAAGCGCCAAGCGCCTGCATGATACGGACGTATACGTAAGCGTAGAAATAATGGAGGAAGGCTTCGCGGTCGACGGGAATGAATTTTTCAAGGGCTCGAAGATAGTCGAAGTAAAGCTGCTGGCGAAGTTCGGGAGGGAGATCGGCCTTTGCGTCGTACAGCAGCGATGCAATATCGTATTGCAGCGCGCCTTTGCGGCCGCCCTGGTAATCGAGAAAATAGGACTGGCCGTCGCGCAACATGACGTTGCGCGACTGAAAATCGCGATAGAGAAAATAGTCTCGCGGGGCGCTGAGCAGGAAATCGGCGAGGCGGTTGAAGTCGCCTTCAAGGGCGTGTTCGTTGAAGGGGATACCCGCGAGGCGTAGAAAATAGTATTTAAAATAATTGAGGTCCCAAGCGATGGACTGCCGATCGAAACTGGATATGGGATAACAGACGCTATAGTCGAGGTCGCGGCCGGCTTCCACTTGAAAGCGAGGGAGAATGGCGACGACTTTGCGATAGGCGTCTACGACCTGCGGCGCGATGGTGGGGCCGGTGCGATTTTTCGACAAGAATTCGAACAGCGTGGTGTCGCCCAGATCTTCTTCGAGATAAGCGCCGTGGTCGAGATCCTCCGCGTAAATCTCCGGCACGGGGAGATGGTGCTTTCTAAAATGTTTGGAAAAGGCGAGGAACGCGGCGTTTTCCTCGCGAACGTTGTAGAGAATGCCGATGGCGCTGCGCGGGCCGGCCGACAGACGAGTGATTTTGCGTCCGGAGCCACCGAGTTCACCCTGGAGCGGCTGGACGCGCTCAACAGGAACGTGGAAGTGGTGCTCGAAGAGAGCCTTTAGGATGTCGATGGACATGGTATCCGGCCGCGCCGTTCTGATGATTCAATAGAGCAAACCGTTTTCTAGCATAGCCGATTCCTGACGAAGAAATTCGAGCGAAGGCAAGAGAATGTGCCTAGAAGTGTCCAGAAGAATGAAGGGCGGTACCGGGACAGAACCTGGCGCCACGATCGGTTGGGTTAACGATCTCGCAGCAAAGCGCGCGCTCGACTGCCAGGCGACCGGCGGGCGCGGGCCGTGCGCGGCTATAATTGTCCGATGCGATCAATGACAAAGGATGAGAGAAGGACGGAGCAGCGGTTGCCTGCTTCGAAGAACCTCGACCGGATGACCGCGGCCGAGATCGTGCGCTTGATGAACCGCGAAGACCGCAAGGTGGCGCGCGTGGTCGGACGCGAGCTTCCCGCAATTGCGCGCGCGGTCGATGCGATCGTGGCGGCGATTCGCGGCGGCGGGCGGCTGTTTTATGTAGGCGCAGGATCGAGCGGGCGGATGGCGGTGCTGGATGCGGCGGAGTGTCCTCCGACGTTTGGGATTCCCTCCAAGACGATGCGCGCTTTCATTGCAGGCGGAAGGCGCGCGGTAACGGGAGCGGTGGAAGGCGCGGAAGACTCGGTGGCGAATGGGGAGCGTGACCTACGCCGCGTCAAGCTCACAAAGAAGGATGTAGTTGTAGGAATCGCGGCAAGCGGGACGACGCCGTACGTGCTGGGCGCGATGAACTATGCGAGGAAGCGAGAAGCGTTGACGGTCGCGGTGACGTCAAACCGGCGGATGGCCGCGACACGCCTGGCAAGGATTGCCATCGCCACGGAAGTGGGACCGGAGGTGCTGACGGGGTCTACAAGATTGAAGGCCGGGACCTCGCAGAAGATGGTGCTGAACATGCTGAGTACGGCGGTGATGGTCAGACTGGGCCATGCCTATGAGAACTTGATGATTGATGCGCTGCTGACAAATGAGAAGTTGCATCATCGCGCGGTGAGGATTTTGACGGAGGCAAGCGGGAAGAGTGTGTCCGCGGCGGAACACGCATTGCGGGCGGCTGGACACAACATGCGGGTGGCTTTGGTGATGCTGAAGATGGGAGTGGGGGCGAAAGAGGCTCGGAAAAGATTGGCTGCGTGCCGGGACGATTTGCGAGCTGCGTTAGAGGAATAGGAAAAACATTTACGCAGAGTTCGCAGAGAGCGCAGAGGACGCAGGAACAAGCGAATGGATAAGTTTTTAATTCGGGGAGGGAAGACGCTACGGGGGACGGTGGCGATTAGCGGGGCAAAGAATTCCGCGCTGCCGGTGATGGCGGCGGCTTTGCTGACCGCGGAGAAAGTAGCCGTGCACAACATTCCTAAAGTGCGCGACCTGATCACGATGAGCAAGCTGCTGACGTTCATGGACGCGAAGGTCAGCATCACGGAGATACCGGCGAGTGACTATGTAATTGAAGCGCCGAAGTTGAATCATGCGGAAGCCCCGTATGAGTTGGTAAAAACGATGAGGGCGTCGATTTTGACGCTGGGACCACTGATGGCGCGGGTGGGGATGGCGCGGGTGTCGCTGCCGGGAGGATGCGCGATCGGCGCACGGCCGGTGGATTTGCATTTGAAGGCGCTGGCGAAGATGGGCGCGGAAATCACCACGTCGCACGGTTATATCGAAGCTAAGGTTCCGGGAAACAGGTCGAAAGGCAGACGGTTGAAGGGCGCGCACATCGTGTTTGAAAAGATCACTGTGACGGGTACGGAAAATATCCTGATGGCGGCGACGTTGGCGGAGGGCGAAACGATTTTGGAAAATTGCGCGCGGGAGCCGGAAGTCACGGATCTTGTGGAGATGCTGCGGAAGATGGGGGCTCACATCGAGGGCGATGGAACCTCGACTTTGCGGATTCGCGGCGTTCGGGAACTTCATGGGACTGAGCACAGCGTGATTCCCGACCGCATCGAAACGGGGACTTTCCTGGTGGCCGGTGCAATCACAGGCGGCGACTTGAGGATTACGAATTGCGCGCCGGAGCATCAAGGCGCGGTGATGGCGAAGCTGCAGGCGGCTGGCGTGTGCATTGAAACGGTGGACAAGACGACTCTGCGGGTGCGGGGCGCGAAAAAACTGGTGGCGGCGGATATGACCACGGAAGAATATCCCGGCTTCGCCACGGATATGCAGGCGCAATACATGGCCCTCGCTACCCAGGCTGAAGGCACGTCAGTCATTACGGAGACTATTTTTGAGAACCGCTTTCTGCACGCCAGCGAAATGATTCGAATGGGAGCAAAAATTACTGTCGAGGGGCGACGAGCCGTAGTGCGCGGACCCGCGGCGCTCTCCGGAACGACGGTACAAGCCTCCGATTTGCGGGCGAGCGCGGGGTTGGTGCTTGCGGGTTTGGTAGCAAGCGGGGAGACCGTGATCGAACGCGTATATCACATCGATCGCGGGTACGAACACATCGTTGAGAAGCTTCGCGCGGTGGGCGCCGATATTGAGCGGATTCACGGACCGGCCACGTAAGGAGTCCGCAGCCAGGTTTTGGCGGTTCTAACATTCGAAAAAAGACGGATAAAGTGGGTTGACACAATGAACGAGTGTGGCTGATAGTCCGCACGTTGGTGGAGGCCGGCACGATGAATGCAACAAATGGATTCTTTTCCAGACGCGGGCTGCTCAAAGTATTGGGGACAGCCGGCGGAGGACTCGTTTTGAACCGATGGATGGAGGCGGGCACAGCAGCGGCTCAGGAGGCCGCACCGGCAAAAGCGCTTGAGACCTTCACGGGGCCGGGAGCGAATCCCCACTGGAACTCCGTGGGACCTTACGTTACAGAGCCCCAAAAAGCGCCGCTGCTGTTGTTGACGGACCGACCCGTACAACTCGAGACGCCGCGGCATTTTTTTTCGACGGCGTTCACACCCAATGAGGCGTTCTATGTGCGCTGGCACCTGGACGGCATTCCAAACGATGTGGACTTGAAGGAGTGGAAGCTGTGGATTGAAGGCAACGTTGCCAAACCGCAAGCGTTCAGCCTTCCGGAGCTGATGCAGAAATTTAAGAGCGTTTCGATTGCGGCGGTGAACCAGTGCTCTGGAAACAGCCGCAGCAGGCTACAGCCGCGCGTGGCGGGAGGACAGTGGGGCAACGGCGCCATGGGAAACGCGTTGTGGACGGGAGTGCGTCTGCGAGAGTTGTTGGATGCGGCCGGCTTGAAAACGGGATCGCTACAAATTCAATTTCAGGGATTGGAGACGGGATCGGGACCGAAAACAATGGCCTCGGGGCGCTTCATGAAATCGCTGGAACTGACCAATCCTGTTCTGGACGAATGCATCGTAGCTTATTCGATGAACGGCGAACCTCTGCCGATGCTGAACGGATTTCCGGTGCGGCTGATTGTTCCGGGATACTTTGCGACGTATTGGATGAAGTGCCTGAGGTTGATTAGAGTTCTCGAGAGTGCGGACGAGAATTTCTGGATGAAACCTGGCTATCGCGTTCCGGACACACCGCGAGGGAACACGACACCGGATGAGGTAAAGGCGGGAAAAGTGAACATGGTGCCGATCGAGAGGATGCCGGTGCGGTCTTTCCTGATATCGCCGGATGGTTCGTCGAAGATTCCTGCGGGAATGACGGTCACGCTGCGTGGCATTGCGTTCAGCGGATATGGGCGGGTGACGCGGGTGGAAATTTCTGAAGACGGTGGAAAAAATTGGTCAAGTGCGAAGTTGGGCGAGGATCACGGGCCATACTCATTTCGCACCTGGGAGGCGGCGTGGACGCCGAAGTCGCCGGGGAAGTATACGGTGGCCGTGCGCGCAACGGATGAAAAAGGCAACGTGCAGCCGGATGAACCGGTGTGGAATCCTGGCGGGTACTTGTGGAACCGCATCGAGAAGCAGGCACTTTTCGTAGGAATCGCGGGGTGAGGAGTGAACCGAATATGAAAATCAGAGTGCCGATGGTTGTTTTGGTTTCTTGCGGTCTCCTGGCGCTCGCCGGAGCCGGCGCGTACGCGGAATTGCAGAAGGGGCGATATCAGCCGGCCACGCTGGGGCAATCGTCGCAGGCGGCGCTCAGCGATGGCGCTGCCGATTCGCAATACGGGAGTGGAGCCTACCCTCTGTATCCGCCGCAACTGGAGGCGGGAGACGGCAAGGCGGAAACGGAGGGCTACTGCAGCGTGTGCCACAGTGCGAGATACATCACGATGCAGCCGCCGCTGCCCGCGGCAACGTGGGAAGCAGAAGTGACGAAGATGAAGAAGACCTTTGGAGCGACGATTCCGGATGAAGCTACCGCCAAGATTATCGACTATCTGAAAACGCACTACACGCCCGAGACCCGGAAGCAGTGATGCGATCTGGCGGAACAATAAAGACCAGGGACGGACTTTATTGGCTTGCGTTTGCCGGCACCTAGTATGCCGCGAGAAGAATCTGGCTCGCAGTTAGGTCACGGGTGCATCCACAAAAGTAAAAAGGCCCGCAAGGAATCAGACTGTTACGAAACAAGGGCGAAAGAGAGATTAAAGCGATGCTCCGAGTTCCGGAGCGTCGCTTTTTTGTTTTTTGGGGCAAGTTCACGCGACTGTTGCGTGACTAC